>Ga0209420_1000715_pt1 | contig 16629 bp, 16 predicted proteins | sample BlaSpr_A8_OM1_O1_FD_187972 | JGI IMG/M metagenome (GOLD analysis project Ga0209420, IMG submission 187972) | Forest soil microbial communities from Thunder Bay, Ontario, Canada - Black Spruce, Ontario site 2_A8_OM1_O1 (SPAdes) (version 2) | ecosystem: Environmental > Terrestrial > Soil > Boreal... | reverse complement strand
GGCAACCTGGTGGGGCTGATCGACTCGGACTATCAGGGGCAGCTGATGGTGTCGTGCTGGAATCGCGGGGACGAGCCCTTCACCATCCGCGCCGGGGAGCGCATCGCGCAGCTCGTCGTGGTTCCGGTGGTGCAGGTGGAGCTGGAAGTGGTGGAGGAGTTCGTCACCTCACGGCGCGGAGCCGGGGGCTTTGGTCACTCCGGCCAGCACTGAAAGCGCGCGCGGGGCCGTGCCGGACGGTCACTGCGAGTGGATGGTGTGCAACTCGCGGTAGCGCTCGATATCGGCCTGGAACTGCGCGCGCATTTCGCTCTCCTGCTGGCTCTTGGCAGCCAGTGCATTGCTCTGCTCGCGCAGCTCGCTCACCGTGCGCACCAGGTTTTCCGCCACGTCATCGGGCATGCGCCGCGCCTCGGGGCGCTTATCGTAGGGGCGGAACCCGACTGCGTTCCTCTGCAGCGTTGCCAGGCGCACGCGCAGGCTCTCCACATACTGCTCGGCCGCTGCGCGCTGGCTGCCCAGCTGCTCGAGGCGCACGTCCCGCAGCGCCTCGATGTCCTTGATCGAGGTGTAGGTCGTGATCAGAAAGGCATCGTGCTGTTTCTGTTTCATGACTTCGGCGCGCGCGCGTGCCTCCGCAGCCTGCACCTCGGGTGTCTTCTGCGCATCAAGCTGCCCGACCTCCACGCCCTGGGCGTTGAGGACCGCGCCGGCCTTGTTGGCATACTGGGGCGGAATATGGTCGCCGTAGTGCACCACGCCCTGCTCATCGACCCAGCGATAGGAGAGGGTCTTGGATGAGGACGAGGAGGGATCGGCGTGCGCGGACCCGGCTGCGAGCGCCGCCGCAAGCAGGAGCGAAACCTTCACGCGCGCTGGGACCGGCATGATGGCCTATATTCCCGCCGCGGGCGCCCGGCTGGCAAGCTTATCGGGCGCCGTAGCGCTCCCGATAGGCACGCAGGGCTGTGAGCTGTTCATCAGAAATGCGTGCCCGGCCGTCTGACTTGCGCGCGAGCGCCTCGATGAGCTCGGCGAGTGTGACGATGCTCACACACGGCATGCCCAGCTGCTCGACCTCCTGGACTGCCGTGAGCTCGCCGCGACCGCGCTCCTGGCGATCAAGCGCCAGCGCCACGCCGGCCGGCTGCGCGCCCGCGCTGCGGATGAGCTCCAGCGATTCGCGCACCGCGGTGCCGGCAGTGATCACGTCGTCCACGATCAGCACGCTGCCGGCGAGCGGGGCGCCCACGATGCGGCCGCCCTCGCCGTGGTCCTTGGCCTCCTTGCGATTGAAGGCGCACGCCACGCTCCTGCCGTGCTCGGCGCACAGCGCGACGGCAGTCGCAGTCGCCAGCGGGATCCCCTTGTAGGCTGGGCCAAAGAGCATGTCGAAGCGGATACCGGAAGCGATGATGGCGGCGGCATAACAGCGCCCCAACACCAGCAGCGACTCGCCATCGCTGAAGAGTCCGGCGTTGAAGAAGTAGGGGCTTTCGCGACCGGACTTGAGCGTGAAACGCCCGAAGCGCAGTGCATCGCGCCTGAGCGCCAGGTCGATGAAGGTGAGCTGGTATTGCTCCATGTCATATCATTGCCTGATGCGCGTCATCACCGTCAATGTCTGCGGCATACGTTCGGCCGCGGCGAAGGGCCTGTTCCGCTGGCTGCGCCGGCAGCAGGCCGACTTCATCTGCCTGCAGGAGACCAAGAGCCAGGAACACCAGCTGTCGGGGCACGACATCGACCTGTCCGGGTACCAGCGCTTCTTCTGCGACGCGCAGCGCAAGGGTTACTCAGGCGTCGCCCTGTATACCCGGCACCGCCCGGACCGCATCGTGCGCGGCTTTGGGGTCGATGAGTTCGATCTCGAGGGGCGCTACCTGGAAGCGCAGGTGGGCGATCTGGCCGTGGTCTCGCTGTATCTGCCTTCAGGGTCGGCCGGAGTGCACCGGCAGGCCTCGAAATTCCGCTTTCTCGAGGCCTTCACGGCCCACCTGGCGCAGCTGCGCCGCCGCCGGCGCCGCTACATCCTCAGCGGCGACTGGAATATCGCCCACCGCCCGATCGACCTGCGCAACTGGAAAGCGAACCAGAAGAACTCGGGCTTCCTGCCCGAGGAGCGCGCCTGGATGGATCAGCTGTTCGGACCGGCAGGCTTCGTGGACGCCTTCCGCGAGGTGCGCCCGCAGGCTGAAGCGTACACCTGGTGGTCCAACCGCGGGCAGGCCCGCGCCAACAATGTCGGCTGGCGCATCGACTACCAGGTGGTGAGCAAGACCCTCGCCGGCAAGGCGCGCGCCGCCACCATATACAAGAAGCAGCGCTTCTCGGATCACGCCCCGCTGATCATGGACTACGATCTTTGAGCCCCGCGGACGGGCGGGCTCATCCTAAGCTGCGCGAGGTGCTCGCGAGTCCCAAGATGCTGGCGATCCTGCTGCTGGGTGCCGCGTCCGGATTCCCGAACCAGATCACCGAGAGCGCGCTGCAGGCGTGGCTGAAGGATTACGGCGCGACCAACATCACGATCGGTGTGATGTCCTACGTCGCGCTCCCGTACCTTTTGAAACCCCTGTGGGCGCCGCTCATCGACCGCTACCCGCTGCCGCTGTTCGGACGGCGGCGCGGCTGGATATTTGCCATGCAGGTCGCGCTCGCCGCCGCCATCGGCCTGTTCGCGCTGCAGAACCCGCACGTTTCACTGGCCCCGATCGGGCTGTGTGCTCTCGCCATCACCTTCTTCTCGGCAACCCAGGACATCGCCATCGACGCCTGGCGCGCGGACATCTCGCTGCCGAGCGAACGCGGTCCTGCCGCGACGATCACCAACCTCGGCTATCGCCTGGCCGCATGGGCGGCTTTCGCCCTGGCTCTGCTTATCGCCGACCACTTCGGCTGGCGGCCGGCCTTCCTGATCCTGGCCGCCATCATGTTTGGCTTCTGCATAGCGACCGCGCGCGCACCCGAGCCGCACAACCGGCGGCAGCCGCACTCGTTGCGCGAATCGGTGCTGCAGCCGCTGCGGGAACTGCTGGGCAGCCCGGGCGCCGCTGCGCTCATCGCGGTGGTGCTCCTGTTCAAGGTGGGCGATGCATTCGCCAACAAGCTGTTCACCCCGTTCATGATGGACGTCGGTTTCTCCAAGACCGAGATCGCGCTGCTGGTGAAGGCGTTGTTCACTTTCAGCACCATCGCAGGATCGGTGCTCGGCGGCATCGTCATGGTGAGGTTGGGGCTGCTGCGTTCGATGCTGCTGTTCGGCGTACTGCAGGCAGTGACTAATCTCTTGTATTGCTCCCTTGCGCTCGCCGGCAAGAGCTATCCCATCATGGTCACGGCCGTGGTACTGGAGCACGTTGCCGGCGCGATGGGCGGCATCGCCCTGGTCGCCCTCATCATGGCGCTGTGCGATGAGCGCTACAGCGCCTTCCAGTACGCGCTGCTGTCGGCTCTTGCGCTGCTGCCGCGTTACGGTCTGGGATATCCCGCCGGCTGGATCGCCGATCACGAGGGCTGGTACGCCTACTACGTCGCGAGCTTCGTGCTGGCGTTGCCCGGTCTTGCGGTGGTGTGGCTGATGCGCAGCAGGATCGATGCGCTGGACCGCTCATGACGGCAAGCGACGCCCACCCGCACAGCTTTGACCTGGAGCGGGTACTGTGCCCGCTTGCCGAACTCGAGGCGAAGGGTGCGCGCGCCTTCACCGTCGGCAGCGGCGACTGGCCGCTCAGGGGTTTCGTCGTGCGCAGCGGGGAGGGGGTGCGCGGCTACCTCAACCGCTGTCCGCACGCCGGCCATCCGCTGGATCTGATGCCCGGGCGATTCCTTACCGCCAACGGCACGCTGATCCTGTGCTCCTCGCACGGGCGCTGTTCGAGATGGGAACCGGGTACTGCGTGGCGGGCCCGTGTGCGGGGCGCTCGCTGACACCGATCGCTGTGGAAATCCGCAGCGGATACGTGCTGCTGGCCGACAGCGTCGAGCTGAATGCGCTCACCGGCGAGCCGCCTTAGCGGCGACGCTTACTCGAACAGATCGATACCGTCGAGCGGACTTGCGCGCACTTCGCGATCTTCTTCGTAGGTGTCAGCTCCACGCGCATCCCCGTCGCCGGTCTCGACGTCCACCGAGCCTGACCAGTCCTCGGGAGCTTCGGCGGACTCAAGCGCACCGTCCTCCCACTGCGCATCCCAGTCCTCGATGTCCATCTCCTCGACCGTGCCATCGAAATACTGGATCTCGATGGTGCCGTCATCGTCGTCGAGGGCAACGACCTCGAACAACGCGCCGCCGTTAAGCCGATACCAGTCGCCGATGCCCGGTTGAGGAGTCGCCATCGCTGTCACCTCTTACGATTCCGCGTGCGCTCTGCAATGATGTTGCGCCTCGCCCGTGAGGCTTTCAAGAAATTATTGTGGGCGCCGCTGTCGCGCGACAGAGGCGGTTGCGCATGGCACCAATGCTCGAACGACCCCTGGAATTCTTTGTCGTCTTTTTCGTGGTGGTGGAACCGGTGTCGCTCATTCCGCTGTTCAGTGGGCTCACCACCGGCGCCGCCACGGCCTACAAGCGTCGCATGGCGATCAAGGCCGTGAGCGTTGCGGCCGCGATCCTGGTGCTATTCGCCTTCGGGGGTGCCTCGTTTTTGTCGCTGATGGGCATCAGTCTCGAGGCGTTCCGCATCTTCGGTGGTCTGCTGTTGTTCCTGCTCGCGCTGGAGATGGTGTTCGCGCGCGAATCCGGCACGCGCACCTCGAGCAGCGAGGCAGCCGAAAGCAAGCGCCGCGCCGACATCTCCGTGTTTCCGCTGGCGTTTCCCTTCATTGCCGGTCCCGGCGCGCTCGCCACCATTCTCCTGTGGTTCGGGCCGCTGCGCCTGCCGGCCCAGTCGGGCCTGTTCGGAACCTATCTGCTCGCGGCTGTTTTGGTGCTGGCCATCGCGCTGGTGTTGATGCTGCTCGCGGAGCCTTTGATGCGCGTGATCGGGGTGACCGGCGCCAATGTCGCAAGCCGGCTGCTGGGGGTGATCCTCGGCGCGCTTGCGGTACAGTTCGTGCTTGACGGGTTGCGCGAGGCCTTCGCCGCCGCCAGTTGAGCTCAGGCGCGCCGGAACGCGAGATCCCACACCCGATGCCCGAGCTGCGTACCGCGCCGCTCGAAGCGCGTGGGCGCGCGCTCCGCGGGGCGAGCCACGAAGGCACCGTCCGCGGCGAGGTTCTCAAGCGCGCGAAGCGCGCCCAGGGTCTCGAGCATCTCGAGCGCGTAGGGTTGCCAGTCCGTGGCCACGCGCAGCAGGCCACCGGGGGCGAGTGCGCGGGTCATGACCTCGGCGAAGGGGCGCTGGATGAGTCGGCGCTTGTGGTGGCGCTTCTTCGGCCAGGGGTCCGGGAACAGGATCAGGATCTCCTGCAGCGACTCGGCCGTGATCTGGCGGTCGAAAACCTCGACGGCGTCGTGGCAGATGATTCGCACGTTCGTCAGCGCGCGCGCCTCGAGCGCCAGCAGCAGCCGCCCGACACCGGGACGGTGCACCTCGATTCCCAGGAAATCCCGTTCCGGCCGGGCTACCGCCAGCGCCAAGAGGTTCTCGCCGTTGCCGAAACCGATCTCAAGGGTGCACTGCGCCGCGCGGCCGAACGCCGCGCGCAGCTCGAGCGGCGCGGCGGCAAACTCGATGCCGTACTTCGGCCACAGCGCCTCGAGCGCGCGTTGCTGCGCGGGCGTAATGCGCCCGGCGCGGGTCACGAACGAGCGGATCGAGCGCGGATATTCCGGGTCAGGGGGCACCGCGGGATCTTACCGGGCGCGCCCGGCGCACGCCGGTCTTGCGCCGGCACGGGCGATGGGCGGCCCGATCTGGTATAAGCGCGCGCTATCGTCCCGCTCCCGCCTGGAGGTCTTATGTCGAAGTGGCAGTTGCTGGGCGCAATCGCGCTCGCAGCACTGGGTTGTGCGGCTTATGGGGCCGAGCCGACCCCAACCCCACCCGCCGCCAATGCCGGTCCCACGCCTGCCGAGCTGTCGCAGCTGTGCAAGATCGACATCAAGGGCGATAAGAAGGAACAGTGGATGCGTCTGCCCAAGGCGGAAAGCTCCGTCACCCAGCATCACGTGACTGTGGGCGGCAAGAGCCTTGACTACACCGCCACGGCCGGCACCCTGATCGTGCGCGACGATGATGACAAGCCGATCGCCAGCATCGGCTATGTGGCCTACGTACGTCAGGACAAGAACGGCGCGGCGCGACCGATCACGTTCGCCTTCAACGGCGGGCCGGGCTCATCGTCCCTTTGGCTGCACATGGGCGTGCTTGGACCCAAGCGCGTGGTGGTCGCGGATCCTGACCCGACACCGCCCGCTCCCTACCACACCGTCGACAACGAGTACGGCATGCTCGACAAGAGCGACCTTGTGATGATCGATCCGGTCGGGACCGGCCTGAGCCGCGCGGTCTGCGATCACAAGGACGACGAGTTCTGGGCTGTCGACCCGGACATCGATTCAGTCAGCCGTTTCATCGCTCAGTACCTGAGCGACAACAACCGCTGGACCTCACCGAAGTACCTGCTGGGGGAGAGCTACGGCACCACCCGCGGCGCGGCCATCGTCAACTACCTGCGCGGGCGCCGCTCGCTCGCCTTCAACGGCCTGATACTCGTTTCCGTCGCGACCGATATCGAGGCGATATTCGCCGAACTGCCCGGCAACGACCGGCCCTACTCGGTGTACCTGCCCGGCTACGCCGCCGTGGCGTGGTATCACCACGTGCTGCCGAACCAGCCGGCGAAGCTCGAGCCCTTCCTGAGCGAAGTGCGCCAGTACGCCATGGGGCCCTTCACCGCCGCCTTGATCAAGGGAGATGCGCTGAGTGAGGCCGAGCGCGAGGCCGTGGCGCAGAAGGTGCACGAATACACCGGACTATCGGTCGACTACCTGAAGGCGGCCAACCTGCGCGTCTCGGAAGTCGCATTCGCGCACGAGCTGCTCAAGTCGCAGGGCAAGACCATCGGCCGCCTCGACGGGCGTTTCGTCGGGCCGACGCCGGATCTGCTCGCCAAGGAGACCGACTATGATCCGCAGTCGGCCGCGATCAGTGCCGCGTACGCCTCGACCTTCCTCGATTACTTCCACGGCGATCTGAAGTTCGGCATGAGCAGCACCTACCGCACCACCAACTTCGCCATCGGCGATAAGTGGAAGTGGACGCACGTGACCCCCCAGGGCGAGCAGCCGATCGTGAACTCGGGAGTCGATCTTGCCGAGGCGCTGATGAAGGACGCCAACCTCAAGGTGCTGGTGCTCAATGGCTACTACGACCTCGCGACACCCTTCTCCGCGACCGAGTACGTCATGACGCACCTCGGTGTCCCGCCGGCGGTGAGTGCACGCATTCAGATGAAGTACTACGAAGCCGGCCACATGATGTACGTGAATCCGCCGTCGATTGCCAAGATGAAGTCCGATCTGGATGCCTTCATCGACTCCACCGCGCGGCACTGACGCACGCGCGCGCGTGCTTTCAGGGCGGCGCCGAGGTCAACGGCAGCACCATCTGGGCCAGCAGGCCCGGATGGTTGTCGAGCAGCTGCAGTACGCCGCCGTGCAGCTTGGCGACCGCGTCCACGATCGATAGCCCCAGTCCCACCCCCGGGGTGCCACGGCTCGCATCGCCGCGGAAGAAGCGCTCGGCCGCTTTCGGCTTGTCCGCATCGTCGATGCCCGGGCCGTTGTCGGCCACGGCAATCTCGACCGCGCCATCGGCACGCCGCCCGACGCGCACGCTGATGGCGCCGCGATCCGGGACGCTCTTGAGCGAATTGTCGATCAGGTTGCTCACGGCCTGGGCCAGCAGCACCGGGTCGCCGGCGACTGCGGCCTCACCGGCGGCCTGGAACGAGAACACGACGCCTTTCTGCTCGGCGGCCGGCTCGTAGAACTCGACGACCTCGGCTGCGACGGCGGCGGCGTCCACGCGCACGAATCCCGAGCGACGTGCGCCGGAATCGATCTCCGCCAGGCGCAGCAGCGCGCTGAAAATGCGCATCACACGGTCGACATCCGCGACCGCGGCTTCGATCTCGGCGAAGGTCTCCGCCGGCGACGGCCGCGTCAGCGTCAGCTCCTCCAGGCGCGAGCGCAGCTCCGCGAGCGGCGTGCGCAGATCGTGCGCGATGGAGTTGGAGACGTTGCTGATGCCGTGGATCAGGTACTCGATGTGCTCGAGCATCCCGTTGAGCGTCTGTGACAGGGTATCCAGCTCGTCACCGGATCTGGCGGTCGGCAGCCGGTGGCGCAGATCCCCCTGCATGATGGCCGAGACGCTCTGGCGGATGCCCTGCACACGCGCCAGCAGCTCGCGGCGTATGAGGATCGCGCCTGCCACACCGACCACGAACAGGAAAGTGACGGAAGCGAACAGGCCCCAGGTGAAGCGCCGCTCAAGCGGCAGGAAGCGCGACAGGTCGCGGCCCACCAGCAGGTGATAGCCGCCGCGCAGCGTCGTCTGCACCAGGAGCGTATGCGGCGGCTGGCCGGCAAGGTCCGCCATCACGGCATGGGTGCCGGATTTACTGGGAATCCCCTGCGGCCACGCGGCGAGGTTGCCGGCCAGCGGCCGGTAGGCGTCGTCGGTCAGAAGCAGCGTGCGTTCGCCTGCGATCTGCATGCCGACGCGCTCGTTGATGTGCGCGGTGAGGCCTGCGACGCCCTCGCGGTTGAAGACGTCGGTCAGCCGCTGCGCGTCATCGAGCAGGATCGCCTCGCGACCGGAATAGATGGTCACGTTCCACGCATACCACAGCGGAACCGCGAAGGCGGCGAGCGCGGCAAGTCCCAGCAGCACGTAGCTCAAGGCCCAGGTCAGCGCGGATGAGCGTATCAGCCTAACCATGCTCGGTCATCATGTAACCGGCATTGCGCACGGTGCGTACCAGCGGACGTTCCGAGTCGTGCTCGATCTTCTGGCGCAGCTTGCTGATGTGGACGTCCACCACGTTGGTCTGCGGATCGAAGTTGTAGTCCCACACCGCCTCCAGCAGCATGGTGCGGGTCACCACCTGGTTGGCATGACGCATCAGGTACTCGAGCAGTTTGAATTCACGCGGTTGCAGGTTGACCACACGGGCGCCGCGGGTCACGCGGCGCGACAGCACGTCCATGCGCAGGTCACCGACCTGCAGCGTGCGCTCCGCGGGGCCGCTATCGATGCTGCGCCGCCCGAGCGCATCGACGCGCGCCAGCAGCTCCCCGAAGGCGAACGGCTTGGTCAGGTAATCATCGCCGCCGCTGCGCAGGCCGCGGATGCGCTCATCGACATCGTTGAGTGCGCTCAGGATCAGGATCGGGGTGCGGTTGCCGGACTTGCGCAGCGCTTCGATGATGGCGAGTCCGTCGATGTTGCCCGGCAGCATGCGGTCCATGACGATGACATCGTACGGCTCGCTTGCCGCGATGAACATGCCCTCGCGCCCGTTATCGGCATGGTCCACCGTGTGTCCCGCCTCGCGCAGGCCGCGCGTGACGAAGCGCGCGACCCGCTCGTTGTCTTCTACGATCAGGATCTTCACCGGCTAGCCCTGCGCCCCCTGTGTTGCCGCCCCGTGCGTGCGCTGCGCGTCCTCCGGGTGCTTGCGCGCCCAGCGCACCACCAGCCGATCCAGGTAAAGATAGATCACCGGCGTGGTGAACAAGGTCAGCATCTGGCTCAAAACCAGCCCGCCGACCATTGTATAGCCAAGCGGCTGGCGCAGCTCAGAGCCGGTCCCGTGACCGAGCATCAGGGGCAGCGCCCCCAGGATCGCCGCCATGGTCGTCATCATGATGGGACGGAAGCGCAGCAGGCACGCCTGGCGGATCGCCGCCTCCGGCTCGAGGTGCTGCTCGCGCTCGGCGTGGATGGCGAAGTCGACCATCATGATGCCGTTCTTCTTGACGATGCCGATGAGCAGGATGATGCCGATCAGTCCGACCACCGAAAGGTCGAAGTGAAACATCATCAGCATCAGCAGCGCCCCGACGCCCGCCGAGGGTAGCGTGGAGAGAATCGTGAGCGGATGGATATAGCTCTCGTAGAGCACACCGAGAATGATGTACACGGCGAGCAGCGCCGCCAGGATCAAAAGCGGCGCCGTCTTCAGCGATGCCTGGAAGGCCTGCGCGGTGCCCTGGAAGGTGCCGAGAATCGCCGCGGGCAGGCGGATGCCCGCGGCGCTCTTCTGGATCGCGCTCACCGCCTCGCCGAGCGACACCCCCGGCGCCAGGTTGAAGGACAGCGTGACCGCAGGAAACTGGCCCTGGTGATTGATCGAGAGGTAGCTGGTGTGGCCGGTGTCGAAACGCGTGAAGGTCGACAGCGGCACCTGCTGATTGGTCAGCGGCGATTTGATGTAGATCTTGCCGAGCGCGTTGGGATCGCCAAGCAACGAGGGCGTGATCTCCAGCACGACGTGGTAGCTGTTGAGCTGCGTGAAATACTGCGTCACCTCGCGCTGGCCGAACGCGTCGTAGAGCGTGTCGTCGATGAGCGCCGGCTGGATGCCGAAGCGCGCGGCCTGGTCGCGATCGATCACCAGTGCCAGCTTGGTGCTGCTGTTCTGCTGGTCGGAGGCGACATCGCGCAGCTGCGGCAGCTTCTTCAGCTGCTCGAGCAGGCGCGGCGCCCAGGAGTTGAGTTCGTCGAGGTTGGCATCCTGCAGGGTGTACTGGTATTGGGTTCGCGAGGTGCGGCCGCCGACGTTCAAGTCCTGCGCGGCCTGCAGGAACACCGTGCCGCCGGGGACAGTATTGATCTTCTTGCGCAGCCGCTCGATGACCTGGTCGGCGGTGGCGTCACGCTGATCGCGCGGCTTGAGTCCCAGCACCACGAAGCCGTTGTTGAGCGGCCGGCCGCCGCCGACGAAGGCCCCCCAGCTCTCGACCGCCGGGTCCTTGGCGATCACCGCCATCAGGTTGCGCTCGAGGCGCCACATCTCATCGAACGACACATCCTGCGGGGCGTCGGTGAGGCCGACAATGATGCCGGTATCCTGCTGCGGGAAGAAGCCCTTGGGCACCACCACGTACAGGGCCACCGCGATCGCCACCGTGATCAGGAAGGTGATGAGGGTGGTGCGCTGGTGCGAGAGCACCAGGTCGAGGCCGCGCGTATAGCGGTCGAGCATCCATTGAAAGCCGCGCTCCAGCGTCAGATAGAAGCGGCCATGCTCTGTGTGCTTCTCATCACGCAGGAACAGCGCGCACATCATCGGTGAGAGGGTGAGGGCCACCACCGCGGACACGCCGATGGTCATGGTCACGGTTACGGCGAATTCGCGGAACAGCCGGCCCACGATACCGCTCATCATCAACAGCGGGATGAATACCGCGACCAGCGAGATGCTGATGGAAAGAATGGTGAAGCCGATCTCGCCCGCACCCTTGACCGCTGCTTCATAGGGCGAGAGGCCGTGCTCGAGGTGCCGGTAGATGTTCTCGAGCATCACGATGGCATCGTCCACCACGAAGCCCACCGCGATGGTGAGCGCCATCAGCGACAGGTTGTCGAGGCTGTAACCGACGGCGTACATGAGCGCGGCGGTGCCCAACAGCGATAGCGGCACGGTCACCGCGGGGATGGCCGTCGCCCAGAAGCTGCGCAGGAACAGGAATATCACCAGGATCACCAGGATCACGGCGATCAAGAGCGAGAACTCGACATCCTTCACCGAGGCCTTGATGGTGGTCGTGCGGTCGATCACCTGGTCGACCTTGAGCGAGGGGGGCACGGAGGTCATCACGTGCGGCAGCGCGGCCTTGATGCCGTTCACCGCGTCGATCACGTTGGCGCCGGGCTGCTTGTAGATCAAGAGCAGAATGCCGAGCTTGCCGTTCTGGAAGCCACGCACCTGGTTGTTTTCCGGGCCGTCCACCGCGACACCGACATCGCGGATACGGATCGGCGCGCCATTGTGGTAGGCGATCACCACGTCGTTCCAGGGTGCGGCCTTCAGCAGCTGGTCGTTGTCGTAGATGGTGAAATTCTTCTGCGCACCGGTGATCGCTCCCTGCGGCTGGTCGACCGTCGCGGTGGTGATGAGGTTGGCGACATCCTCCAGCTGCAGTCCGACCGCGGCGAGCTTGACCGGATCGATCTGCACGCGCACCGCGGGCTTTTGCTGGCCGCCGACGGTGACCTGGGCGATGCCGGGCAATTGCGAGAGCTGCTGCGCGATCACCGTCTCCGCGTAATCATCCACGGCCGTGACCGGCAAGACGTCCGAGTGCACGGCCAGGATCAGCACCGCGGAGTCGGCCGGGTTCACCTTGCGTTGCGTCGGTGGGGTGGGCAGGTTCTTTGGCAGCTGTCCGCCGGCGGCATCGATCGCCGACTGCACATCCTGAGCCGCACCGTCGATGTTGCGGTCGAGATTGAACTGCAGCGTGATCTGGGTGCTGCCGAGCACGCTCGTGGAAGTCATCTGCGAGACGCCCGAGATCTGCGCGAATTGAGTCTCCAGCGGCTGCGCCACCGAGGAGGCCATGATCTCAGGGCTCGCCCCCGGCAGATTCGCGCTCACCAGGATGGTCGGGAAGTCGATCTGCGGCAGCGGAGCGACGGGCAGAAACGGGAAGGCGGCCAGCCCGATGAGAAACAGCGCCGCCATCAGCAGCGTCGTCGCCACCGGGCGGTCGATGAAGGGCAGCGACATGTTCACGGCGCCGGCTCCGCCTGGCTCGCTGGCCCGGACGCTGCGACTTTCGCCGGGTTGGCGCGGATGCGGCTGCCGGGCTGCAGGCGGTATTGATTGCTCGCCACCACCTTGTCACCCGCCTTAAGTCCCTTCTCGATGACCGCAACTCCACCGTTCTGCTCCCCGACGGTCAGCGCCGCGACCGAGATGGTTGAGTCGGGCGCGACAAGGTAGGTGAACAAGCCATCGGGCCCGCGCTCGAGTGCGCTCGCGGGGATGGTCAGCACCTGGCGCTGCGTCTGCGTGAGTACCCGCACATTGACGAATTCGCCCGGCCACAGATGCCGCTGCTTGTTGGGCAGTGTCGCCTTGACGCGGATCGTGCCGGTGGTCTGGTCGATCTGGTTGTCGATGAGAGCCACCGTGCCTCGATCGAGTTCCTGCTGGTCATCACGCGACAGCGCACTCGCCTCAACCGCTCCCTGCGCGAGCGCGGCGCTCAGTTGTCCGAAGGCTTCCTCCGGGAGACTGAAGATGATCGAGATGGGCTCCAGCTGCGTCACCACCACCATGCCGGTGGTGGCGGCGGCGTGCACAATGTTGCCCGGGTCCACCAGGCGTATGCCGGTGCGCCCGTCGATGGGCGAGGTGATGCTCGTGTAGTCGAGCTGCGTGCGCGCGTTATCGATGGCGGCGTCATCACCCTTGATCTGCGCCGTCAGCTGCGCAATCAGTGCGCGTTGCGTATCGACGGTCTGCTTGCTCGCCAGATCCTCCGGTGCGAGCAGCGTGTAGCGCTCCATGTCCCGCTTCGCGTTCTCAAGCTGCGCGCGGTCCTTGTCGCGGGTGGCGATCGCAACCCCGAGCGCCGCCTGGTAGGGGCGCGGGTCGATCTGCACCAGCAACGAGCCCTTCTTGACCTCCTGTCCTTCCGTGAACGCGACCTTGTCGATCTGACCGTCCACGCGCGCGGTGACGGTCACCGTGTAGAAGGCCTGCACGGTGCCCAGGCCCTCGAGATACACCGGCACATCCTTGCGCTCAACGGTCGCCACATCCACCGGGATGGCCGGCGGCGCTTTGGCCGCCGGGGCGGACTTGTGGGCGAGCCAGTACCAGGCGCCCAGTATGAGGAGCACGGTAACGGCGCCGGCAGCACGCCAGTGCGGCTGCCGCGCGGATGAATCGTGGTTCACGGCTGGCTCTCCTTTTGCTGCCAGCCGCCGCCGAGCGCCTGGTAGAGCGACACCAGGGCCTGGAGGTGCGCGTATTTCGCCTGCGCAAGGGCATCCCGGGCACTGAACAAGGCAGTCTCCGTATTCAATAGTGTCAACACGTTGATCGTCCCGGCGTGCATCTGAGTCTGGGCAAAGTTGTAGGCGCGCTGCGCGGTTTGTGCCGCCTGCTGCTGCCGCTGCACGAGATCGCCGGTCTGCTGCAGGGCGATCAGTGAGTCCTCGACGTTCGCGAGCGCGGAGATGACAGCCTTGTGATAGTCGGCGAGCAGCTCCTCGTAGCGCGCCTTCGAGTACTGATATTGGCCGAGCAGCGCTCCGCCATGGAAGATCGGCTGCGTCAGGCCGGCGCCGATCGACCATACGCGGTTCGCCGGCGTCAGAAGGCCCGCGAGCGATGAGCTCTCGAAGCCGCCGCTGGCGGTGAGGGAGATCGTGGGGAAGAACGCGGCGCGCGCCTGCGCGATGTCCGCATTGGCGGAGATCAGCTGCTGCTCGGCCTCGGCGACGTCCGGCCGGCGCGTGAGAAGTTCGGAGGGCAGTCCGGCGCGCACCGGCGGCTCGCTCAACCCATCGAGCGTGCCGTGCGTTACGTCGATGAGTTCCGGCGTGCTGCCGAGGAGGATCGCGAGCGCATCGAGATTCTGGCGCAGCTGCTGGCGCAGAGGCGGGATCGTGGCGTCGACCGTTGCGACCACGGTTTCCTGTTGTGCGACATCGAGCCCGGTGACGAGACCGGCGGTCTCCTCGAGCTGCAGCCCCTTCAGGGTCTTGGTGGCGTTGTCCAGGTTGGCGCTGGCAATGTCCAGCCGGTCGCGCAGCTCGAGCACCTCGAAGTAGGTGATCGCCACCGCGGCCATGACGGTGAGTTCCACCGTCGTGCGGTCGTAGCGGCTCGCCTGAGCGGTCGCGGCCGCGGCGCGGTATGCGGCCTGGTTCTTGCCAAAGAAATCGAGCTGGTAGCTTGCCGAGGCGAGCGGGTTGAAGTCGTTGCCGATGACGAAGGGGCCGCCGCCGGGCACGGGCGCGCGTGCCCGGGTCGCTTCGGCGCCCACGTCCAGCTGCGGCAGCAGCGGCGCCCCGGCGATGCGCCGCTGCGCATCCGCCTCGTGAACGCGGGCTACGGCGGCGCGCAGGTCATCATTGGCACGCCGCGCTTGGTCGATGAAATCATCAAGATCGCTGGAGGCGAATCCACGCCACCAGTCGCTCTGCGGCCATTGCGGAGCGGACGGATCGCCCTGGGTGAGCCAGGTGTTGGGTGGCGGCACGTTAGGGCGGTGGTAGTACGGCCCGAGGCAGGCGCTGAGCCCCACAGCGGATAGGCAAGTCAAAAGGACGCGGGCAGCGCCGTGTCGCGCCCGCCCGCGTAGCACTGTCGTGCCGCGCTGCCGCTCCTCCATGGTCAAGCACACTAGTCCCGGTGAGGTTCCCCGGCGGTGGGCGAATGATTAAACTCTGTTAACCTTTTGCAAACATGCTGTCGCCGGATGCGGTTTGTGCGGTTGCCGCGCTGTTCATCGTGGGAATGGTGTGGCTGCGTACCCGCATGCACTACGCCCGCCAGGATCAACCCGGCCGTTCGCTGACCCGCGCCGGTGTGAGCTATTTCACGGCCCTCGGGCTTGCGCTGCTGGCAGCCTGGTTATTCGCGCCGTACCTGGCGCGCCTGCTGGTGCCGAATGCTCCCCCGAATGCGCTGCTGCCACGGGTGGTGGGCTTTCTGCTCGTCTACTATCTATTCATACCGCTGCATCGCGCGCTGCAGGCGCGCGGCATGGCCGTGTTCCGCTGAAAGTCTGCCCTGACCTAGATGGCGGCGAAGCTGCGGGCCGCCGCGCTCCAGGCGGGCGCGCGCTCGAGCGCCGCGGGGACCTCCTCGGGCGTTGCCACCACCTGCCACATCTGCAGGTGGCGCGGATCCATGAAGCGCTCCTCGACCGCGCGTGCCAGCACTTCGAGCAGAGGCGTGTAGAAGTCGCGCGTATTCACCAGCACGATCGGGTTGAGGTACAGACCCAGCCGCTTGAGCGTGATGGCCTCGAGCAGCTCCTCGAGGGTGCCCGAGCCGCCCGGCAGTGCGATCGCCGCCTGGCTCAGGGTGAGCATCATGTGCTTGCGCGTGCGCAGATCCTCGACCAGCTGCAGCTGCGTCAGTCCCTTGTGTCCCCATTCCAGATCCGCCATGAATCGCGGCAGGATGCCGATGACGCGTCCGCCCTTGCCGAGGGCCCCGTCCGCCAGCGCGCCCATCGAGCCCACCGCACCGCCGCCGTACACGATCCCGAGGCCCTGCTCAGCGAGCACCTCGCCCAAGCGGTGCGCGGCGCTGCGATATTCCGGATGCGAGGCACGGCTCGAGGCGCAGTACACGCATACGGCCGGCTCGATGGCTCGCCCGCTAGACAAGGTCAGTGCTTGAGCTCTGGCGGGTGCGCCGAGCTCGGCGCGGCCGCCAGTTCGCTGGCCTGATTCACCCAGCCCTCACGCTCGATGCGACCCTCGATGCTTTCCTCGAGGGCCGCCAGCTGGCTGTCGACGTACTTCACATCCTCGGCCGACCACTGGGCGATCTGCCAGAAATAGAAGACACCCACCTTGTGCAGCGCACGTTCCAGCACCTTGGGCACGTCCCTGATCTGGGTCAGATCGTCCGGTTTGCCGTGCGCCGGGCGTGTCAGCAGATTGCGGCTGCCCTCGCGCACTGCGGCCTTGCGCTGTGG
>Ga0209420_1000714_pt1 | contig 16630 bp, 16 predicted proteins | sample BlaSpr_A8_OM1_O1_FD_187972 | JGI IMG/M metagenome (GOLD analysis project Ga0209420, IMG submission 187972) | Forest soil microbial communities from Thunder Bay, Ontario, Canada - Black Spruce, Ontario site 2_A8_OM1_O1 (SPAdes) (version 2) | ecosystem: Environmental > Terrestrial > Soil > Boreal... | reverse complement strand
CCCATCCTCCCCCGCCGCTCGCGTCCAGGCTGCCGTAGATGAGAATTCAGTTTGCTTTACCGATCACACGCTGTCTTTGCGTCGCCTCCCTACCAAATAAAAAGTATGGTGTCATTCCGAGCCCGATCGGCGCCCTTTGCCGAGGGCGAGGAATCTGCTTTCTGAGGAATCCCCCGAGCATTCTTTCACTCCGCCCCACCGGCCTTTTTCTTCGCCCTCGCCTGCTTTCCAAAAATCCCTTCTGCCAAATCTTCCCAACCCGGGTTACCCGCATCAATCAACCCGACCTTCTTTTCCCGACTCCACCCTTTAATTTCTTTCTCCCGTGCAATCGCATCCCGCACGTCGACGAATACTTCAAAATGCACCAACCGAAAGGCCCTGTAACGCGTTGCAAACCCTGAAACGCGCCCCTCTCGATGTTCGCGCATCCGGCGTTCCAGGCTATTTGTCACACCCGTGTATAGGCTGCGCGATCGACTTGCGAGTACATACACGTAATACGCCCTATCCATCGTCGATTCCCATCACCCCAGTATGATCACACGCTGCCCTTGCGTGGCCTCTCCTCCAAATAAAAACACGGTGTCATTCCGGGCCCGATCCCTATCATCCTAGGCGCTGTCATTCCGAGCCCGATCAGCGGTTTGTGCTGAGGGCGAGGAATCTGCTTTCTGAGGAATCCCCCGAGCATTCACCTTCGGGGGTTCGTCCGCCTTCCCGCCCGCTTGCTTTTACCGATCACATGCTCTCTTTGCGTGGCCTCTCCACTCAAGAAAAAGCGCGGCGTTGTTCCGAGCTCGCCCGTCGGGTTTTGACGCTTTGGCGCGCCATGGCGGCGCGCAGCAACCCTTAACATCCTACTAGGCGGTGTCATTCCGAGCCCGATCGTTCGGGTTTTGACGAGGGCGAGGAATCTGCTTTCTGAGGAATCCGCCCAGCATTCACCTTTCAGCTTTGCTTCGGTCTGCTTTTACCAATCACACGCTGCCTTTGCGTGGCCTCTCCACCCAATAAAAAGCGCGGTGAGCCCAGCACGAAAGACAAGTCTAAGACCAGGTGGGAAGCCGTGGTTGACACCCTAGAAGCCGTGGCGGCGTAAGGCGATGTGAGTACGTTCTGGCTCCTGTCCGGGCAGTGGGGGCGGAGCGCTGGTGCCAGCGAAGAAATGATGGACTTGTTCCGGGCTGAGGAATAGTTAGGAAACGTCCCGTCCGTCCCCGGGCTTCCCGTCCTGGCGCAACTCAAAAGGGGAGCGCCCCGTCGGTCCCCAATCGTGTCTGCACAAGATAGCTATAGAGGCGAGAACAGAAGCGGCTTAACGGAGTCAGCCGTCTCCAGAATTTTCTGCCGCACCGAGTTTCGCAAAATCTGCTTCCGGCCGTTCAAGTGCTTTTCCCCAAAGCTCGTCCGCCGTCATCGTCGTGGCGTCAGGATTTTTCGTTAGGACGTAATTCATAACCCTCTTGAACCTCTCTCGGTCACCTTCGTCTCCGCTATCGAGAGAGTGGCCCAGAGTGCGAGCGGCGAAACCTCCAGCAGCCCACGCGTTTGCGACGAGAATCAACCACTCTTCTGGGCCCACGCTGAGGTATCTCTCGTCGAAAGCTTGACCGGGTCGCACCTCGGCAGCCAGGCCTTCCCGTCCCAGACTTCCCCTCCTCACAATTAATTGGAGTAGCTTCAGGCCAGCGCTTCGAAAGCAGAAATGAAGACCTCCTCAGTGATCAGTTCCGGGGTCTGAAAATACGTAAACAGAAGGCCTGTGGTCAGCGCATCCAGCACCCGGATGAAACGTTCCGCGGGCATGGGCAAGCGCTTTTCGGGAATCACTTTCAGAATTGCTTTCGCCATCTTGCGATAGACAATCGCGTTCTGCGCGGACATGCGCGCTCGCATGGATTTGTGCGTCAAAATATAGAGTTGGAAGGCCGTCGCCGCTGCGCCCTGCGGCTGGCGCACCCGCGCTTCAGCGGCAACCGTCCTGCCCAGAATTCGCATTTGTTCTTTCAGGCTCACGCCGGGCTTCAGCGAGGGCACAATCGGCTTCCACTGGTTTCCAACCAGGGCCAGGAACAGCTCTTCCTTTCCTTTGAAGTTGCCGTAAACGGCGCCGCGAGTCATGCCGGCGCGGGTGGCGATCTCATCCAGCGAGGCGCGGTCGTAGCCTTTTTCTCCGATGACCGCCGCCGCCGCTTCCATCAGTTTCGAGCGGGTGCGGGCGCGCTTGCCGCCTTTGGGGTGGACGAACCCTGCCTTCAAATGTGCGGTCATTCGCATTCCTTATAAAATACAGTAGCGTATATTATACACAGATGTATTATTCTAACAGTGTTATGACACGCCCACAATCGCTTCTCTTCATCGCAGCCAGCTCATGCCTCGCCTTGATGGCCATCGGCTACATCTATGAACGAGTCTGCGAGGCTCGTGACGCACGCCGCCACCCCGCGCCCGGGCAGCTTGTGTCCGTCGGCGAACATAGGCTTCATTTGCTCTGCAAGGGATCCGTAGGGCCCACCGTGGTGATCGAGCAGGGTGCCGGCGAGCCTGCCGCGTTGTGGTGGCCTGTGCAGGATAAAGTTTCAGTGTTTGCGCGCGTGTGTACCTACGATCGTGCCGGATACGGCTGGAGCGACGCAGTTGAGGCCCCGCGCACCATCCAGGAAAGGGCCGAGGAACTTCACACGCTGCTTAAGAACGCCAATGTGCCGGGACCATACATTCTGGTCGCTCATTCTTATGGCGGCTTCATCGTGCGTTGGTTTGCCCGCGAACACCGCGAGGACGTCGCGGGCCTGGTTCTGGTAGATACCGCTGAAGAGGGCGCAATTTTACGGCCCGATGTACTCAAGTTTTATTCCCGGGTCAGGATATTCCCCCGGGTGATGTCGTTCGCGGCGCACTTCGGATTGCCCCGCGCGCTGCAATATCGCTTCCCCAGCCTTGCCGAGCAGATGTGGTTCGTCAAGCCGGATGAATTCAGCGCCACGGCGGATGACTTAGCCTCGCTGGCGCTCATCAAGCCTCCACTCAGTGACCCCGGCGGCTTCGGCAGCCTCGGCGATCTTCCGCTGATTGTGATCGAGCACGGCCAGCCGTTCCCCGGCCCATTTGCGTTGCTCGAAAAATATTGGGCCGACGGCCAAAAGCGCCTGGCCGCGCTATCAACGAATGGCGAGTTGATCGTGGCGCAAAAAAGCAATCACATGATTCATTTGGATCAGCCGGACGTGGTGGTGAGCGCGATTCAGAAAGTCCATGCGGCTGCTCGCGCTGCACGATCCTAGTAGGCTTGCGCTGTCGCGACCGGATAGGGCCAGTCGGGGTGTTTCTACGACATAATGTCGGTAGAATCCGTGCCAAGCGCAAAGAGCCAGGCTAACCGCGAATATGCCCGAAGAATTGATCGGGTCATTGACCATCTTCGCGGGAATCTGCATCGCGCGGTGAAGCTCGGTGAGCTTGCCGACGTTGCTTGCTTCTCGGAATTTCACTTCCATCGAATTTTTAGAGCGGTTTCTGGCGAAACCCTAAATAATTTTACGAACCGGCTTCGCCTTGAAAAGGCCGCTCGCCTGCTTCGTTATTCCGACCAAAGCCTGACCGATATAGCCTTAGATTGCGGTTTTTCGTCATCGGCCACTTTTTCGCGGGCCTTCCGATCCGGCTACGACACTTCGCCAAGTCAATTTCGAAAAAGCGGCGAGATCAAAAAGAGCAAGATTTGCAAAGAACTCTACTCGGGACAGGAATATCTTCTCCCGCTGAGTCCGGAGGAAAAGATAGCCGCTTTTCCAGTGAGATTGATCGACGTTCCCGAAAGGCAAGTGGCCTATATTCGGGTTACAAACGCCTTCGAAATGGACAGGGTGCTTGCCGCCTTGAAGACGATGATCGAATGGGCCAAATCCCAGGGCATTTTTTCGCAAGGAATTCTTTTCGGAATGTCGGTGGACGATCCACACGTGACCCCAAAACATCTTTATCGATATGAGGTGTGTTTTGCATCGTCTTTTCCCTTTGAGTGCATGGAGGGGATGTCGAAATTGAAAATGCCGGCGATGCGATACGCCGCCACCAAAGTTTCCGGCGATATTTGTAAGGTAGCTACGGCCACGGACTACCTTTTCAGAGGTTGGCTTATCAATAGTGACTACGAGCCCGAGCATGCGCCCGGACTTGAGGTTTTCTTAGACAAGGAAAAGGCGATGGATTGGTCGCATTTTGAATTGGAACTATCCATACCGGTTCGGAAACTGGCGGAGATGAGGTGTTAGCTGCTTAGGGAGAAACTTATGGTCGGCGGAATTGGCGGCGTTTTTCTGTTTTCGAATAATGCAAAGACATTGGCAACGTGGTATCGCGATTGCCTCGGAATAATTCCTGAGGGCGAGGATAGTGGGTGCAATTCAATTTATAAGGCATTTGAGTATAGGGATATTGAAAATCCGGAGATCAAGAGAACGTTGGCGTGGGCGATTATGTCCACTGAAAAAGACATCAAGGATAAGCCACGAACAGGTCAGATTAATTATCGAGTGACAAACATGGGAGAAATCCTCAGCCATCTTAAGAGTAAGGGCGTGGCAATCGAGAAGAGCGCAGACTATCCCTACGGGAAGTTCGCGTGGGTTAGAGATCCAGATGGCAATCAGATCGAGCTCTGGGAGCCATCGGAGACTGAATAGAAGTCAACCTTCCTAGCTGCTTTTCTGCTGGCACCCGCGGAAACTTCTAAGGCAAAAGCAAAGAGATTCCTCACACTCGGCAAAAGACGCCGATCGGTTCGGAATGACACCGCGGTTTTCTTGATGGTTTGTAGATAGTCGCGCGATAGATTCCTCACCCACGCCTCTGGTCTGCGCGCCGGATTTAACCGGCGCGCAAGAGGCGGGTTCGGAATGACACCGACTTTGTTAATTTGGGCCCTAGAAGTCGAAGCGAACGCCGACCTGGCCTTCGCGGCCGGGCAAGTACTGCAAGGTGGCTCCAGGAGCAGGAGTTGTACCTTCGAGTCCTTCCACCGCGGCTGGATTGGCGTTATTGAACAAATTGAAAAATTCGAAAAGGATCTGAGCGGTAAAGCGTTCGCGAATAACGAAACGCTTGGCAATGCGCAGGTCCATATTGACGAAGGGCGGTGCGGTTTGAGAATTCCGTGCGTAATCTTTATGCCCAAAGCCAGCCCAGTAGATACCCTCGCCATTGAAGAGACCGTCTCCGTCGAAGTCGGATCCATTTTGGGGGCCTACGGTCCAGTGGAATCCGCTCTGTGCCCGGAAAATTGGAGCCAGCTCGAACTTCCAAGGTAGTTGGACGATTCCATTGATCAGGAAGGTGTGGTTCAGCGCAAGGTCGGACGGACCGTAGTCTTGTATCGCGCCGTTGTAGTGCGTGCCCGCCTTGGGCACCGGATTTCCGATGCTATTGATGAAGGGGGCGTTGGCGTTGGTCTGCCCGGTATTCGCATCCTTAACCAGCGGAACTGTGCCGACAAAGCTATCCGATAGGCCGTTGATGGCCAGGAAATTGACGCCTTCGCCAGTCTGAATTTCAGAAGCGAGAGTCGAGTTGATAACGTCGTCGTAGGCATGCGCGAAGGAGTAACTCGCCTGAAGGTTGAAATGGCGGGTCATCCGTTTTTGAATGCCAACGGTGAAGCCGTTGTACGTTCCATCTCCCCAAGGCCCGTAGCTTTCAATGCGCTTTGGCCCGGTGCCCGGGACGAGTGTGTTGGCCTCGCCGGGCATGCGCGCTGCGAACTCAAGATTGGTGGCGCGCACGGTGGTGATGTCGTTGATGGTTTTGTAGTAGTAGTCGAAGTTCAGGACCATGTCGGACATGATTTCGCGTTGAACGCCGACGTGGTAGTTGAGCGTGTAGGGAACTTTGAAACGAGGATCCACGGTGACCGGCACTTCGCCGGCGGTCCCGTTGATGCCGCCAATGGTGGTGAGATTGCCGAATGGATCATAGCTCCAGTAATTCGCCGGGACGCCGAGCGTCGTATCGGTGCCGTCGAGGTGGGCCACTGCGGCGTCGGCGGCGACGAGAAACTGAGCCGGAGTGAAGCCGCTGAGCGCCTGAATGTTCGACGCGTTCACCTGGGCGTTCGCCGGAATGGGCGCGTGGCCCGGTGCCACGACGTTATTTAGGTAGTCGATGCCGTACAGCGTGGTGCCCAGCCCATTGGGACAGCTGGCGCCCGCGGCCTGAACCTGCGCTTCGGTCATAGCATTCGAGACGCACACGGTCGGACGCCCCAAGGTCTGAAACAGGCTGGTGAGCGTGGTCGGGTTGCCGTAGAACAGTCGCGGAAACGACAGTAGCCGCTCCCTTTCAATGTCTGCTCCACCGAATCCCGGAATATCCCGCGCGACTCCATCCCTGAATTGGTCGTAAAACACGCCAAAACTGGCATTAATCACCGTCTTCGAATTCGGCGACCACGCCACCCCCACCCGCGGTGAGAAATCAGTTTTATTTGGAAACTCCGAGTCATAGTCCCATCGCAAGCCCGCGTTTAGGGTGATTGTTGGCTTGATTCTCCAGTCGTCCTGCACGAACAAGCCATTGTAGTTGTTGTGAATGTTGACCAGATTGTCTTGTGGTGTTTCGCCGCCCTGCAGGGTGATGAGGTTGAGGCCGGAATTTACAGGGCCGAAGGTATTGAAGTCGCCCACAGTAGCGAAGAGCTGCGTGAAAAAATTGTTCGGCTCCTTGCCGGTGACGGCGGTGTTCTCGTATTGCCAACCGAATTTGATAATGTGCCGGCCAAATTGCTTGCTAAGTTCGGTTCCTGCCGAGTAATAGGTCTGATCGAAGGTAAAGGAGTTGTAGCCCGGACCGAAAGACGTTTGCCCAAGGTCTCCGAATTCATCCCCGCTGGTATAGGTGGAGAAGAGGTTGAACAAGACATTCGGGATTCCAGCCTGTGGATGCGAAGGAGTCTGTCGCAGAGGATTGCTGCGATACTGAAAGTAAGGATTCACCACCCAGGAATTTGAGATATCACCAACAGTCCAGAGATCGGAAATTCCAACCATGAGCGTGCGGCCGTCGAGGTTGTAGCGGGTGTCAGGTAAGTTGACGGAAGCGGTCAGGGGGAGGTAATCGGTGATGTGGTTATTGGTGTAGTTGAATTGTTCACTGAGGCGGTGGCGACCCAAGTTTTCATCGAGTTTAAAGCGGCCGCGAGTTTCATACGTCAAGGAATTCTTGTTAAACGGAGCTTCGAAGTCGACGAGGCTCGTCGGCAAATTGGGATTAAAGATGAAATTCAGGTTGCGGCTCTCCTGGATTCGTTCGGCAGAGGCGAAGAAAAAGACTTTGTCTTTCAGAATTGGCCCGCCCAAGTAGACGGTAGGATCCCAACGGTTCAGGAAGGGCGCTCCCTCGCTGGTGTTAGGAATATCGTTGGAATCGAATACGCTGTTGCGGGCGAAGACCGACACTCCGCCATGCCAATTGTTGGTGCCGCCGCGGGTCACGACGTTGATGATGCCGCCTGACGCATGACCAAATTCCGCCTTATAGCCTGCGGTGACAACCTGGAATTCAAGAATAGAGTCCTGATTGAACTGGGCGGAGGGGCCGCCGTTGAAGTCGTCTTTATTGGGCATGCCGTCGATCAAATAGAGAGCGTTTCCACCGCGCTCGCCGAGAATTGGCGTGGAGTTGTCTCCCGCCGGGTCGTTCTGGCGATTCAGCGCGACGCCCGGGACCAACTGCAACAGGTCCAAATAATTCCTGCCGTTGATGGGCATGTCTTCGATTTGCTGGGTGGTGATGGTGCTTCCGGTGGAGGAGGAGGTGGTCTCCAGAAGCGGCGCGGAGGAATTGACCTCAACGGTCTGGTTCACCGAGCCGACTTTAAGAGTGATGTCGTAGACCACCGTTGTATTGAGGGTAACTTCCAGGTTCTCGACGGCCTCGGTCTCGAAGCCGGTCTTTGAGGCTTTGATTTCGTAGATTCCTGGCAGCAGCGCGGCGAGGCTATAGGTGCCGTCGCTGGCCGTGGTGGTGCTGCGATCGAGGGCCAGCGCGGTGCTGGCCACATGGACTTCGGCGCCGGAGACCGCCAAACCTTGGGCGTCCCGCACCGTTCCGGAGATGGAAGAGGTGGTTTGTGCGGAGAGACAAGGTGCGAAAAGCAGAAATGAGCAGAAAATCCAAAGCAAAAGACAGCTTCGTGACGAACTAGCACCGCGCGTCTCCATGACGCCTCCTATTACTGGTTCCGAATGATGTGTAAAAAAGGAAACAACCCCATGGCTTGCAACCGTTTGCGCTGCAACATATGTTGCGGCGAACTGATCGCAATCCGATGCGCGTGAGTCTAGGTACCGGCACCAGGAATGTCAATACGAACCTTGGAAAACATGCATGCCCCTGTGTGGTACGCAGCAAGTGTTGCGGGGCGCGATGGAAGGGCAGTGACGTGCACATGGGGGAAATGGGTTTCTCGGAGAGCTCATGAGACCACGGAAAAATCGGACTATTTAGGGAGTGCTATCGGAAGCGCCGGGCGCGCGCTTTAAAACCGCTTTGCGCGCCACGGCGTGAGGATGCGCTCGAACAGGCACTCGCGCGCCGGAAGGAAGGCACGCCTACGGCGTGCCGACTTTATTCTGTTCATCAGAGCTTCTGAGACGAGGCAAGTCCGACCATTTAGGGAGTGCTATCGAAGGCGCGGGGCGCGCACGCTTAAAAACCGCCATGGACCCATTCATCAGCGCGCCTTCCGGCGCGCAACCGGCGTGAGGATGCGCTCACACCATTGCTTTACGAGCGCTCAAGCGTCGGGAGGAAGGCACGCCTACGGCGTGCCAACTTTTTGTATTCATTGTGGTGGTTCATACAGCTACGCCGGGGCAGTGGCAGCGGAGGGCGGCTGCGCGAGAAGAAATGGTTCGACCATTTATGGAGAGCGAGAGGAATGAGCGAGAGAAATAGGATCAGACGGGAGCCATCATGCCTCATCCTTTGTCAAATTCTCGCGGATGCTTTGGGCGACCTCGTCGATCGGAGTGTGTTGGCTTAGCTGTTCGATCTCCTTATCGCTTACGATTTCTTTTAGACCCATGTGGGCCGCGATCGCGCGGCACACACCTAGCAACGCGGTAAGCTCCTTTTCGGTTAGAAGCAGGACCTGAAGCTCGAGGTGATTTCGCTCCTCCACTCTTCGCCCGAGCCGCGACTGGCGCATTAAGACGAAGCTGGCCAGAAGGATTGCCTCAAACGCGAAAATCAGATCGAGGATGGAGTACGGATAAGGGTCGAAGCGGAATCGCCGCGCGGCCGGAAGCGTATTGATGCCGATCCACAGCAGGAGGATGGCGATATGGGTCGAGATGAAGGTAAGGCTGCCCATCCAGCCGGCGACCGTGTCGGCTACTTTTTCCGCAGAAGTGCGTCGTTCGATGAAGTCTTGCTCATGCTTGGCGATCAGGTCGATGTGGTCTTGAAGATGTGTGGGTTGGCTCACACGAGCAAGCTACGCAACGATCGCGAAGCCGACAATACAGAGTCATCCCGATGCGGATGGCGAGCGGGGAAATGAGCGGAGAGATGTTCCGGGGAATGTTCAGTTGCGCACCTTTGCCCAACCCGCAAAGGGTGCGGCACCCAACAAGGCAAAAGCGACTGCGAGGCAATCGGCTGCGATGCCAGGTACTTCTGGCGTTTCGGTTTCTAGTTGAATCTCAGCCTTCGAGTTGAATCTTCAACAAAGGGTAGGCCACCCGCCCGTCAGTCACCGCGGTTATGGGGGTTCGATTTCGCAGACAATTGCAAATTCGCCGGATTTCAATTCCTCGACTTGAAAACCCTTATGCCTTAATGGGTCGCCATTCGGGGCGGTTAGGGTTAGTGGTTTTTGCCAACGACGATTGCCTTCCAAGAAGCAACGATCTGACTCTACATCTTCTCTCGACTTGTATGTTCCTACGGGTTTGGAATCGAGGCGAACCTTGATGTTGCTTTCTCTTCGAACGTCGGCGACGTGGACGCGAGCAAATGCGACATATGCTTTCATTGGTGCATCCTTTTCTTATTGTTGCGCACTGCGATTGTCCCGTTTTCCGGTGCCAAACCACGTGGGAAAACATTTTCTGGTGCGCAATCGGCCAAGAGGAAGGAACCGCCCGCAGGACCTCCTACTTTCCCCATTTCCCCTCTCTGTCCCCCAATTTTTCCCCGATTTTGCAAATTAAAGCCAGAGAGCCAATCTTTTCTATTAGTTGGCCAATTTGAGCGGGTCTCTCTCGCAGGTCGAGCTCACGTTGTGTTAACGTGGCGCTATCGACAATATGAGCCGTTTGAAATGGGATGAACTTCTTACCGAGAAGCGCCTGCGCGAGTTGCTAGGGGGCTCGCGATCGACAAAAGTTGAAGGTGAGTCGCGAAGCGAATATGAACGAGATCGAGACCGAACGGTCTATTCATCTCCGATTCGGCGGCTTATTCGCAAGACTCAAGTATTTCCGCTCGACCCCAGCGATTACGTTCGCACGCGGCTAATGCATTCCGTGGAAGTCTCGACGGTTGCGGAAGGCCTCACTAGTCAGGCCGTTGGCAACATCATCATTAAGAACAGGGAAAAGCTTTCCGAAAAGCAGCTCAAAGCAATCCCCAAGATCGCGGAGACCTGTGGTCTTCTCCACGACCTCGGCAATCCTCCTTTCGGGCATGCGGGTGAACTGGCCATTCAGTCGTGGTTTGAGTCTACGGAGGGTGGGAAGGAGGTCATTTCTGATCTCGGCGGCGAGGCCGAACAAAGGGCGCAGGATTTTTTGAAATTTGACGGAAACGCGCAGGGTCTACGCATCGTCACCAACACTCATCTTCTCTCCCACTCCTACGGCCTCAATCTCACCTGTGCTGCGATTTCTGCAGCTCGCAAGTATTTGGCTCCTGCACACCAAGCCGACAAGGACTCGAAATCGCACGAACTGAAAAAGCCGGGATACTTCTGGTCCGAAGCAGCATTATTGGAAAAGGTGAGCGAATTGACCGGTGCTGTCGGATGCAGGCATCCAATTGCGTTCCTTGTCGAAGCGGCTGACGACATCGTCTACAGCGTGGTTGATCTGGAAGACGCTGTAAAGAAAGGGCTGTTGCGGTGGGACGACTTGACCAAAGAGCTCGGCGACCGGTGTGGCAGTTCCTCGGTGCTGAAGAACACGATGGAGCGCACAACGAAACAAATGGAGAATGCTCCGGAGGCGCTCGCTGATTCCGAATTCCCCCAGGCCTTTCGCGTCAACGCGATCAGTGAAATGGTACGGGCGGTCGTAGAGATATTCGAAAAGCGCTATGATGAAATCATGGATGGGGGCTATCACGGCGAGCTGATATATGACCCGGAATGTAAGGCGAATAACTTTGTTACCGCCTGCAAAGACTTGCTCCGAGCTCGCGTGTTTTGCAACGACGAAGTTCTCCGTCTGGAAGTGCGAGGGCGAAAGGTCATCGACGATCTGATGACGTTATTCTGGGAAGGCGCTCAAAGGTATCTCGAGGTTCGCGAGACCGACACGAAGACTTACAGTGGCAAATTGTATCTTTTGATTTCAGCGAACTATCGAGAGCTGTTTCAACAGCGACTGAAGAAAGGGGAAGAGAACGAAACCTACTGTGCCGTGCAATTGGTAACCGATTACATCGCGGGCATGACGGACGGGTTTGCCTGTAGATTGCACAAGGATCTGATGAATGGCTGAAGTCACTACCCACGAGCTTCAGACAAAGGTTCGCGACTTTTTGACGCCCGAGCCACAGCGACTTGCGACCGATAGCGTGCGGCAGTCTGCCGTCGAAATACTCACCCGCACGGTCCGCAGGGGATGGCGCACTTATCTAGTGGGCGGGTTTTTGCGTGATGTCGTCATGAGGCCGAACTCCCATTGGCCAAGAGACTTCGACGTGATTGTGGAAGGTTGTTCTTCGGATGAGCTAAGGAACATATTTACTGACATCCTCTCAGGCCAGAACCGGTTTGGAGGTCTAACATTGCGTCGACAGACGCGGGTGCCAGGTGAATACAATGGCGCGGCACACGAGCTAAATTTCGACGTTTGGCGGCTGGAAGATACATGGGCGGTTCAACACTTCGAGTTGCCACGCACGATCGAGTCCTTTGTGCGTACGCCCTTTCTCAACATCGATTCAATTGCTATATCGATAGGACCAGGCGATGGCTATCTCGGCGTTTTCGAGCACGGTTTTTTCGACGCTCTCAAGAACAGGTATGTTGAGATCAATCAGACAAGCAATCCGTATCCTGTACTGTGCGCGGTAAGGGGCCTGATCATGGCGGCGACCTTGAATTTCGTGGTCGGCCCGCAGTTGGCCGCATTTGTTTATGACCTCTCTATGAATGTCGCACCCGAGGAATTCGTAACTGCTCAGATTGGGCATTACGGTCATGTAAGATCGCCCCGTGAGCAGTTAGCGCGTTGGATCGGTGACGTACGGAAGCAGCTTGTGGCTGGGCGAGAGGACATTCGCCTGACGACCGAAAATGCGGCTAACGCTTCGGTCCTAGAAGCTGAATATTCAAAGGGATAAGGCAGCCCATAAAGACCTTCTCCGCCCATCCAGGCAAGGTCGTCGCGAGAAAACACGGGACAGAGGGAACGTTTCCGTTACTTCGACTCACTAATGATCGCGCGCGAAACGGCGCGGCTCCTTACGAAAAGCCCCGGTAGGGGCGAGATGACTGCGAGTACACGCGCCAGAGGGCGGCGCGTAAGGAAGAGCGCGCGAAGCGCGCCTGACTTCCCAGGGCTGACGTCCCGGGCTAACTTTTTCGCCCCTACGGGGCTTTTTTTTTCGCGAGACGGAAACAGGACGACAGACGAGGGCAAGTGCTCGGCGGATTCCTCAGAAAGCAGATTCCTCACGCTCCGCAAAAGGCGCGGATCGCGTTCGGAATGACACCGCGCCTTTTTTGATTAAGTGGTTGCGCGACCGCGCGCGAAACGGCGCGGCTCCTTACGAAAAGTGCTGTAGGGACGAAACAAGTGCGAGTACACGCGCCAGAAGGCGGCGCGTAAGGAAGTGCGCGCGAAGCGCGCCTGGCTTCCCAGGGCTGCCGCCCTGGGCTAACTTATTTCGGCCCTACGGGGCTTTTTTCGCGAGACGGAAACATGGGGACAGACGAGGGCAAGTGCTCGGCGGATTCCTCAGAAAGCAGATTCCTCACGCTCGGCAAAGGACGCCGGTCGCGTTCGGAATGACACCGCGCTTTTTTGATTAAGTGGTTGCGCGACCGCGCTTGGTGATTTTCTAGGGTGATGAGTAGGACCCACATGCAAAACCGGCATATGGGGCACCCGCGGAACTGCTAAGGCAAAAGCAAAGGCGACCTACCTAGTAAAGGACTCCGGAGTTTGGGTGTAAATCCCCACGCGCAAGGGCGGCGCATGGGGCACTAAGAAAAATTCTAAGGCAAAGGCAAAAGCGAAGGCAAAAGAAGGGAGATTCCTCACGCTCGGCACAAACCGCCGAATCGGTTCGGAATGACACGATGGGGATTGAGGGGATTGATAAGTTGTGGTGCGCGGAACTACTGAGGCAAAGCAAAGGCGACCTACCTAGTAAAGGAATCCGGAGTTTGGGTGTAAATCCCCACGGGCAAAACGGGCCCATGGGGCACTAAGAAAAATTCAAATGCAAAGCAAACCGTTGCGCGACCGCGCTTCGTGATCTCGGAACGTGTTAGGTAGGACCCACCTGCAGAACCGGCAGGCGGGGCACCCGCGGACACTTCTAAGGCAAAAGCAAAGGCAAAGGCGAACTACTTAGTAAAGGACTCCGGAGTTTGGGTGTAAATCCCCACGGGCAAAACCGGCCCATGGGGCACTAAGAAAACTTCTAAGGCAAAAGCAATGATGAGTTGAGGTACGCGGAACCGCAAAGACAAAAGCATCGACGGTATTGGCTTAAGGTAACACATGTATATGTTATCTATTTAATTAGCTATGGCGGCGTGGAAGACTGACGTGGGATGGGGTGCTCGAAGGAACAGTCACTGGAGAATTTGAAGAAGGCGCGGGGGAAACACAAACTTCCACCGGGCTGGCGGAGCCCCGAAGAGGCGCGGGTGGTGCGGATGTTTGTGTGGCAGTGGCTTTTGGGCCGGGGACCAGAGTGCGGAAAGTTTGCGCTGGCGAGATGGCTGGGGGTGCAGCACTGGCATATCCGTCACCTGAAGAAAAAACTGCCACTGGATGAAGCTGAATTTGACCGGGAAGTGGCGCGGAGCGGCGCGCCCACTGTGGAGGCGCTCCGTGCAGCGCGGGAGAAGTCGCGCAGCATGAGGGCGCGAGGATTGTTGCGCACCCAGCCGCGGTTTAAAGAAATCAAGGAGCCGGGCACGGGGCGAATCAAGGCCGTCCCGACAAAGCCGAATGCGGTGACCCTGGTGCTGGATGGCAAGATTCCTCTGGCGCCGCCCGGGCGGGAGCCGCGGAAGGGGGGCCGGCCGAAGAAGAGGCCCGTTAAAAAACGGTATCCGCTGGCGAAGGGCCGGGAAAATATGAAATGCGGGCGGGCGACGGGGATAAGACCGAGGCCCTGGCGAAGCCCCAGTGAGAGCCGGCTGGTGCGCATGCTGGTGTGGCAGTGGCTGCTGGGACGCGGGCCGCATGTTTCGCAGCGGACGCTGGCGGGGTGGCTGGGTATCAGTCGAACGTGGGTGAGGCTGCTAAGGAAAAGGCTGCCGCTGGATCAGGCGGAGTTTCTGCGCGAGGTGGCGCGTACCGGTGTCCCAACGCTGGAGGCGCTGGCGGGGGCGCGACAGGATTCGCGGTATATGAGGGAGATGGGACTGTTGCGGACTCAGCGGCCGTATAAGACAGTCAAGTGCGAGTGGAACGGCTTGGCGCACTGGGTGACGATTCGAAAAAAGCCGAACAACGTGACTTTGGCGCTGGATGGGATGACACCACTGGAGCCGCCGGGCAGGGTGGGGCCGGGTGAGGCCGCGCCCGACGAATTCACGACGCGGATGTGGAAGCTAAGAATGCGAGAAGAGGTGCAAAAGAAAATGAAGCCGGTGATGCCGCGGCGATGGCGGGGCGGCGGTAGTGGGATGCGATAGGAAACTTAAGAGGGGACTTTCTGGGGACTTCACGGGGACTTCACGGGGACTTCACGGGGACTTCACGGGGACTTCACGGGGACTTCACGGGGACTTCACGAGGGCTTCGCGGCGACTTCACGGGGACGTCACGGCTGTGCCGCTATTTTTCCTACAAGAAGCTGTTAGGCTCCCGCCGCGGCTGTTGGCTTTATTCTTGCCGGCACGAGCAGGAGCAGCACAACGCCGATGACGCCCACAACTATCACGTCCGTGAAATTCCGGCGAACCCCGTGCCTATAAGCTTCAACCGTTTCAATCGCCATCACGGCTGAATGTGCGAGACTTTGCCACGCTGCGAAAACAATCAGAGAGCGATATTCGAAAGGCTTTCTAGCTGCGAACAATAGAAAGAATCCAAGCGCGATGTAAAAGCTCAGAAACATCGGCTCAGTTTCGTTTTTCTGGACCAGAAGCCAATTTGAGTGCAGCAAGTCCGTGTACAAGAAATAAATAAAGCTGACGTAAAGCAGCCCCAGTAGCCCTAGAACGATTTGTCGTGCGCGTTCACGCTTCATAAAGGCTCTCTTCCATTGATTTTATCGGTGATTTTATCGGGCGATTGCAGTCAAGACGCGCGATGTTGGCGGCTTAGGGGTGAAGATAGGCCTTTGGAAAGCTAAAGTCATGCGAATAAGTAAATTTTCGATTTCTGTTCTCTAGGCAAAAAAAGCAAAGCCCGTAATGCGCCGACGATGGCGAGGCCGGTAAAAGGACGCGGCGACTCAAAAAGGGAACTCCCCGTCTGTCCCCGCGTTTTCCCTGGTTTCTAGGGTCGATCGAGTGCCGCCAGAATCCTGCCAAGTACGAATGCGACAAAAAATCCGGAGAGGTAGAGCGCGGCGGAAACCCAGAGCACGATCCTGCTGACTCGCGAAGCGGTATCGCACGCGCCGGGGCTGCCTGGCGGACACGCTTGAGAGCGGAATCGCGGAGCGATGAGGTACATGTTCGCAAAGCTCGCAGCGATTAGTGCGCCGGAAATGGCAAACGTCCAGTTCTTGTGCCGGGAAAGTGTGACCAGCCAGGAAACCGCCGACAAGGTAGAAGCGACGGTGGCACCGAGGCCGGCCAGCACCAGCAGCGAAGGCAGTGCGCAACAGAGCAAAGTGCCTACCGAGCCAAAAAGCGAGAAATAGCTCAACAGGGCTGAGCTGTTTTTGTTCTCCATTGCGGTCAATCCCCTCATTTCTGCACGGTGATCGTCCGGTATCGAATCGCGTCGGGAGTTTTTCCTTTTCCAGCTTCCGGGACGCTTCCCTCGACAATTACGGTCGCCGTGGCCGGCGCAGCAGGCAGTGCGAGCTGGGAAGATTCCGGCGTAAGAGTAACGACATCATTTGAGCCGGAAATCTGAAGCTTGGTTTGGTTGCCGTCTTGAATCAGCCTTCCCGCAGCGACCACCCTCGATTCCTTCATGGTGAAACCATTTTTTGTAATTGCCTCCTGAAGCTGCTTCAGGGTGGCGGAATTGCCCGGTTT
>Ga0209420_1000713_pt1 | contig 16674 bp, 15 predicted proteins | sample BlaSpr_A8_OM1_O1_FD_187972 | JGI IMG/M metagenome (GOLD analysis project Ga0209420, IMG submission 187972) | Forest soil microbial communities from Thunder Bay, Ontario, Canada - Black Spruce, Ontario site 2_A8_OM1_O1 (SPAdes) (version 2) | ecosystem: Environmental > Terrestrial > Soil > Boreal... | reverse complement strand
TGTCCCCGCCGCAACCGACGGAGAACCCGGGCAAGATCGAAGTCACGGAGTTTTTCTCCTACGCCTGTCCGCACTGCAACGAGTTCTATCCGCTCTTGACGGCCTGGCTCGCCAAGCAGAAGAAGGACGTCGTGCTGCGCCGCGTCCCGGTCGGCTACGAGCGCCCGCCGTGGGTCGCCCTGCAGCACGCCTACTACGCGCTCGAGTCCGACGGCGATCTGCCCAAGCTCGATGCCGCACTGTTCAGCGCGATTCATCAGCAGCAGCGGCGGCTGTTCGATGAGCAGAGCCTGGCCGACTGGGTGGGCGCCAACGGCGGTGACTCGGCGAAGTTTGCGAGCGCCTTCAGCTCCTTCGGCGTCAACAGCCAAGTGGCGCAGGCGGACAAGATGTCGGACGACTATGGCGTCGCTGGAGTGCCGACCATGGCGGTCGATGGCAAGTACGTAGCGCTCGGGGACACCCACGAGCAGATTCTGGCCAACGTGGATGCGCTGGTGGCCAAGGTACGCGCGCAGCATCCCACCGGCGCGACGTCAAAACCGAAGTAAGCGCCCGCGAAGCCTCACCAGCACGGTGCCACGACATACCAGCCGATGCCCAACGCGCCGGGTCCTTGGTGGACGCAGACGCTGTCGCCTGGCATTTCAGCGGCATAAAGTGTGCGCGACACGCTGACCTCGCCCGGCTCGCGCCGCGGACCCCACGGTGCGAGCATCAGATAATAGGCAGTACTTCTGCCGTGACTCATGCGCTTGCCCAGCACCGCAACCTGGTAGTCCTCACCGGGTGAATGCTCGAGCAGGCGGTTGCCGAGCACCACGCTGCCGTAGCCGTAGCTGAGAAGAAGCAGCATCCACAGCAGCGCGCTGCCGCGCTGCTCGCGCATCGTGGCATCGCTTGCGAATCCGGCGCCGGCCAGGAGCACCGCGACCACGACGGCGCAGCTCAGCGCCCGCGGCACGTCCAGCACGCCGGTTCGCAAGGAGAGCACGAGCAGCACGAAACCGGGCACGAGCATGGGCAGCGCGAGGCTCGGGCGCACCTGGTTGCGCTGCGTAAGGATCCGGTACAAGCCATCCGAGCGGGCCACGGTCACGACGGCAGCCCATGGCAGCAGCGCAAGGGTCAGCACTGCGGCCCAATACGGCTTCGGATAGCCGTAGCCCCAGGCCGCCGCGCCGAGGGTGGCGGCGTTGAAGGCCTGGGCGAGCTTCTTCGCGACCGCCAGCCGCGCCACTCGTTCCTCGGGAGTGCTGCCGAGCTGCGGGTCCGCTTCAAGCTGCGCTTCGGCTGCGCTGAGGTCCAGCGCATCAAGATCGGGCAGCGAGGCGATCCAGGCCTCAAGCAGCGCGTCGGTCTTGAACGAAGAGAACGACAGCCGCCAAGTCTTGACGCCCTGCCCTCGCGGCACCAGCAGCGTGATCGAATTCGCGCGGACTCTCACCAGCCGGCGACCGGCAATGTCACAACGGGCCAGGGTCCGGACGCTGAAAACTCCGTGCCGCTCGATCGCATCCTCGCTGAGCACGAGCTTGCTGCGCCGGGCGCAAATGAGGACAAGGATGCACGGTAACAGGGTCACGCACGCGAGGACCCAGAGGAAGGACAGCGGCGAGCGGGACGGGTGGCCGTTCGGCCCAGCTGCGACGATCAGCCCCACTGCCGCCAGCGCGAGGCCCACGCCGATCACCAGCAGCACAGGTCCCGCCAGCCTCGTGCCATAGGTGCGCGGGTAGTCAGCCGGGTTCAGCGGCGCGCTCACCTTAAGATGATCTCAGGCTTTCGGGGGACTTTCCCCCTCCTTCGCCAGCCCCAGCAGCACGCTGCCCTCGGGCACCCGATCGCCACGCGCGAAGTGCACGCTCTCGACCGTGCCGGCGTAGGGAGCACTGATGGTGTGCTCCATTTTCATCGCCTCGATCACCATGAGCACCTCCCCCGCGGCGACTTTCTGCCCAACGCTGACGGGCACCGCGACGACCACTCCCGGCAGCGGCGTAGTCAGGCCGCCGCTGGCCGCGCTGGCGGTGAACTCGTGCGTGCGCGGGTCCTCGCGCACGAACTCGTAGCTGTCATCGCCTTCCCAGACGAAGGCCTGGGCTCCGGCCAGCTGATAGCGGGCCTGCCGGCGCCGCTCGCCGATGCGTGCTGCCACGGCGCGTCCATCGCGCTCGATCGCGGCAAGCGCCAGCGGCGCGGCCCCGTCGACACTTGCCGACACCGCCTGCTCGCCGGCGTAGCGAAGGTCGACGCTGTGCAACTTGCCGCGCCAGCCGAACGTGTAGCTCACCGGCAGCGCAAGATTCGGCGAAAAGCCGTCGCCCTGCTCCCAGGGGCTCGCGGCCCGCGCCTGCCCCGCAGCTGCCGCCAGCGGCGCGCCGTGAACGGCGAGCGCGGCGAGGATCAGGGCCTCGGGGGCAGCGGTTGCCGGGGCTGCAAACTGCGCCGCATCCTGGTCGAGCAGTGAGATGTTGTGCTGAACGGACAGGAAGCGCGGCGAGCGCAGGATGCGCGCGAGCCAGTGCTCGTTACTGTGAACGCCGGCGCAGTAGGTATGGGTCAGCGCCTCGGCGAGCCGCCGCGCCGCCTGCTCCCGGTCCGGCGCCCAGGCGATGACCTTGCCGAGCAGTGAGTCGTAGCAGTCCGGGACCGTGTCGCCGGAGCCGAAACCGGCATCCACCCGCACCGAATCCGCGGCCGGCCATTCGAGGAGCTCAAGATGCCCCGCGCTCGGCAGGAAACCGCGCTCGGGATCCTCGGCACACACGCGCGCCTCGATGGCGTGACCTTCCAGGCGCACCTGCTCCTGGGACCGCGGCAGCACTTCGCCGGCGGCCACGCGCAGCTGCCACTCGACCAGGTCGAGCCCGGTCACCGCCTCGGTGACGGTGTGTTCCACCTGCAGGCGCGTATTCATTTCCATGAAATAAAATTCCTGGCCGTCGAACAGGAACTCGACCGTGCCGGCACTGACGTAACCGATCTTGCGCGCCACCACCAGCGCTGCGGCCCGCAGCCGCTCGCGCAGCTCGGCGGGCACCGCGGGCGCCGGGGCCTCCTCGATCAGCTTCTGGTGACGGCGCTGCGTGGAGCAGTCCCGATCCCCCAGATGTACGAGGTTGCCATGCGTGTCCGCGAACACCTGCACCTCCAGGTGACGGGGCGCCGCCAGATAGCGCTCGAGCAGCAGCGAGCCATCGCCAAAGGCACTCTCGGCCAGACGCCGCGCGGCGCTCAGGGCCGGCCGGATCTCACCCGGCGTGCGCACGATCTGCATGCCCTTGCCGCCCCCGCCGGCGGCCGGCTTGATGATGAGCGGCAGGCCGGCGTTTTGCGCCTCGCGCTCAAGATGCGCCAGATCCTGCTGCGTGCCGGCATAGCCGGGCAGCACCGGCACGCCGGCCTCACGCATGCGCGTCTTGGCGAGGATCTTCGAGCCCATGGCCTTGATGGCGGCGGCCGGAGGGCCGACGAAGATCAGCCCGGCCTCCACGCACGCCTGCGCGAACTCGGCGTTCTCGGAGAGAAAGCCGTAGCCGGGATGGATGGCCTGCGCGCCGCTCACGCGCGCCGCGGCGAGCAGGCGGGCGATGTCGAGATAACTCTCGCGCGCGGCCGGCGGCCCGATGCGCAGCGCTTGGTCCGCTTCACGCGTATGGCGGGCCGTCGCATCCGCATCGGAATACACCGCCACGGTGCGTATGCCTAGGCGCCGCGCGGTGCGAAAAATACGACAGGCGATCTCGCCGCGGTTGGCGACCAGGAGGCTCTTGATCAAGGCGGCTCCCTTATTTGTCGCCCTACATGCGCAACACGCCGAAGCGCGTCGGCTCCTGCGGGGCGTTGCGCACCGCCGCCAGGCAAAGGCCCAGCACGCGCCGGGTGTCACCCGGGTCGATGACCCCATCGTCCCACAGCCGCGCCGAGGAATAATAGGGATGCCCCTGGCGCTCGTACTGCTCGCGGATCGGGCGCTTGAAGGACTCCTCATCCTCCTGCGGCCACTCGCGCGCGCTGCCTTTGAGCTGATCGCGCTTGACGGTCGCCAGCACGCTCGCCGCCTGCTCCCCGCCCATGACGGAAATACGCGCGTTCGGCCACTGGAACAGGAGGCGCGGCGAATAGGCGCGCCCGCACATCGCGTAGTTGCCGGCCCCATAGCTGCCGCCGATGATGACGGTGAGCTTGGGCACGTTGGCGCAGGCGACCGCGGTGACAAGCTTGGCGCCGTCCTTGGCGATGCCGCCGGCTTCGGCGCGCCGCCCGACCATGAAGCCGGTGATGTTCTGCAGGAACAGCAGCGGAATCTCTTCGCGCGCACACAGTTCGATGAAGTGCGTGCCCTTCAGCGCGCTCTCCGAGAACAGCACGCCGTTGTTGGCGAGTATGCCGACCCGGTAGCCGCACAGGTGCGCAAACCCGCACACCAGCGTCGTGCCATAAAGCTGCTTGAACTCATCCAGTTCGGATCCGTCCGTGAGGCGCGCGATGACCTCGCGTACGTCGTAGGGCTTGCGCAGGTTCGCCGGCACCACCCCGTACAGTTGCTCCGCAGGATAAAGCGGCGGCGCGGGCGTCGCGGCCGGCGCGCAATCCGCGCCAGGCTTCAGACGAGCCACGATGCGCCGTGCGATGGCGAGCGCATGGGTGTCGTTCTCGGCGTAGTGATCACACACACCCGACTCGCGGCAGTGCACCTCCGCGCCACCGAGCGATTCCGCGTCGATGTCCTCGCCGGTGGCGGCCTTGACCAGCGGCGGCCCGCCGAGGAACACGCGGCCCTGGTTCTTCACGATGACGTTCTCATCGGACATCGCCGGCACGTAGGCGCCGCCTGCGGTACACGAGCCGTGCACCACCGAGATCTGCGCGATGCCGAGCGCGGAGAGGGTCGCCTGGTTGTAGAAGATGCGGCCGAAGTTGTCCCGGTCGGGGAACACCTCGTCCTGGGCCGGCAGGAACGCCCCGCCGCTCTCCACCAGGTAGACGCACGGCAGGCGGTTGTCGCGCGCGATTTCCTGGGCGCGCAGGTGCTTCTTAACGGTCAAGGGATAGTAGGTACCGCCCTTGACCGTCGGATCATTCGCCACCACCACGCACTCGCGGCCACTGATGCGGCCGATACCGGTCAGGATGCCGGCGCAGGCAATGTCCCCGCCGTACATCCCGTGCGCGGCCAGCTGGGAGAACTCGAGGAACGGACTGCCGGTGTCGAGCAGCACCCGGATACGCTCGCGGGCCGGCAGTTTGCCGGCCGCCTTGTGCTTGTCGGTGGCCGCCTGGGAGCCGCCTTTGGCGACCCGGCCCACCTCACGGCGCAGCTCCGCGGTCAGGGCGCGCATGGCCCGCTCGTTGTCGCGGTAGTCTTGCGAATGCACATCAACCCGGGTGATCAGACGGGGCATGGGGTACTTGCCACAGTTGCCGGTTTGTCCGACAATCATACGATCACGCCCGGACAGAGGCAAGCCCATGAACCCACTCGACTGCACCGACAGCGACTTCGGCCTGGCACCCGAACTTGAGGAGATCCGCCAGCAGGTGCGGCGCTTCGCCAGCGAGCAGATCGCACCGCGCGCGGCCGCGATCGACCGCAGCAACGAGTTCCCGCGCGACCTGTGGCCGGCGCTCGGCGCGCAGGGGCTGCTTGGCATCACGGTGCCCGAGAGCTTCGGTGGCGCGGGCCTTGGTTATCTCGCCCACGTCATCGTCATGGAGGAGATCTCGCGTGCTTCTGGCTCAGTGGGCCTCTCGTACGGTGCGCACTCGAATCTGTGCGTGAACCAGCTGCGCCTGAACGGCAGCGACGCGCAGCGCACGCGCTACCTGCCCAAGCTCATCAGCGGTGAGCACGTCGGCGCGCTGGCAATGTCCGAGTCCGGCTCGGGCTCGGATGTCGTGTCGATGCAGTTGCGGGCCACCCGGCACGCCGATCACTACCTGCTCAACGGCCGCAAGATGTGGATCACCAACGGTCCGGATGCGGACGTGTTGGTGGTGTACGCCAAGACCGACCCGGGCGCAGGTGCGCGCGGCATCAGCGCCTTCATCATCGAGCGCGACATGCCAGGCTTTTCCACCGCGCAGAAGCTCGACAAGCTCGGCATGCGCGGTTCGAGCACCTGCGAGCTGTTGTTCGATGACTGCCGGGTGCCGGCCGCCAACCTGCTCGGCGCGGAGAACGGCGGGGTGCGCGTGCTCATGAGCGGACTGGACTACGAGCGCGTGGTGCTGGCCGGCGGCTCCATCGGCTTGACGGCCGCCGCGCTCGATGTGGTGTTGCCTTACATCCGCGAGCGTCGTCAGTTCGGTCAGCCGATCGGAACCTTCGAGCTGATGCAGGGCAAGATCGCCGACATGTACGGTGCGCTCAACGCCTCGCGCGCCTACGTCTATGCCGTGGCCCGCGCCTGCGATGCGCGTACCGCGCGGCGGCGTGATGCGGCGAGCTGCATCCTGTTCGCAGCCGAGCGCGCCACCCAGGCGGCGCTGGAGGCGATCCAGGCGCTGGGCGGCAACGGCTACATCAACGACTTCGAGGCGGGGCGCCTGCTGCGCGATGCCAAGCTCTATGAGATCGGCGCGGGCACCCAGGAGATCCGCCGCATGCTGATCGGGCGCGAGCTGTTCGAGGCGGCGGCGTGAACGTGGAATTCGCCCCGCTGCTGCTCGAGCCGGCCTATCGCAAGGTGGCCTCGGCCATCGGCGAGCGCATCCTCAGCCGCGCACTGCGCGAGGGCGAGCGGCTGCCACCGGAAACCGAACTCGCGCGGCAGTTCGCGGTGAACCGCTCCACCGTGCGCGAGGCGCTGCGCGAACTGGAGAGCCGCGGCCTGGTGCGCCGGCGTCCGGGCTCCAAGCTCATGGCGGTCAGCCGCCCACTCACCGGCACGGTGGCACAGGGCGTCAGCCACGCGCTCATGCTGCAGGATGTGACGGTGCACGATCTGTGGGAGGCGCTCACGATCCTCGAGCCGCCGCTCGCGCAGGTGGCCGCACGCGCGGCCACCGCGCAGGACCTGGAAACCCTCAACGCCGCCCAGCAGGACTTCAGCGCCGGCGCGGCTGAGACCGCACAGGCGGCGCACTGCACCGCGCAGTTTTTCCGCTGCATCGGGCGCGCCACCCACAACCCGGTGCTCGCGCTGGCGCAGGAACCGCTGCTGCAGCTGCTCGAGCCCTCGCTGCGCGTCATGATCGACAAGGTGCCGCAGGCGCGCTCGCGCATTGCCACCGCTCACCGGCGCCTGCTCGAGGCGCTCGGGGCGCGCGACCAGCAAGCGGCGCACGATTGGATGGCCCGCCACATCCGCGATTTCAGGAAGGGCTTCGAGCTTGCCGGCATCAAACTTGAAGTGCGGGTGGCGCCGCGCGAGGGATAGTGACGCTGCCCAGACGCGCGGCTAGTGAGCGACCTGCAGGTACGCGAACAACGCCTGCACCTGGCCCTTAAGCAAGGCATCGAACAACGGTCGCAGCTGATCCAGCTGCGCATCCGGGATCGCCTTAAGATCCGCGGGCGCCTGGTAGCCGCTCCAGTTGCCGCCATCACCGCCCCACTCGCGATCGCTGAGTGCGGCGGCGGAGCCGTTCACGCCGATCAGCAGCAACTCGGTCAGGTTGATCAGCTGCGGCGGGGCATCGGCAGCGCCCTGCCCCGTCACGAAGCACCATCCGCGCAGGTACTCGGGAAGCTCGCGGTGGCGTGCGCCGCCGGCATGGGCCGAGTCGTTGCGGCCGGGTCCGAGCACGATGAGGGCCGCGAGGTGCTGCGCCGCGCCGAGCTGCGCATACAGCTTGCCGCACTCCTTCGGCAGACCCTTGGCGAGTGCCGCATTGAGGAAGCAGTTCTCGCGGGCGCGCTGCAGCTCATCGCTGGCAGCCAGCGGCACCGGCACAAGTCCGAGCTGCGTCAGGCGCCCATTAACTGCCGTGAGCAGCATCGCGTTTACCGGCCAGTTCACCGCATAGGTCTTCAGGAAGCTGTTCTCGATGTGGCGCGACTCATGGAAATGAGTCACTTCGGCATCGAGCAGGTTGATCACCCCGATGCGGCTCCCGGCCGGCACCTGTAGCGGAGCGGCCGCCCGAGCCGCCGGCACGAGCGAGGCCGCCGGGATCAGGGCCGCGCTGAGCAGCACGACGAATAATGAAGACCTTCGGGTCATACGCCTCCCTGGCGAAGGCAGTCTAACCCAATGCTGCCTAGGGGACCGGTGTGCGCGCCACCCGCACGGCGACCTTTGTCGCCAGAAGCACTGGCAGCGCCAGCACCATCCCCGCCACGCCCCACAGCCAGCCGCCGGTCCACAACGCGAACAGCACCATGATCGGGCTCAAGTCCAGGCGCCGACCGAGGAAGACCGGCTCGACGATGTGGCCCTCAACGCTTGCCAGCGCCAGAAAGCAGGCCACCACCAGAGCCACGTGGGCGCTACTCGTGAAAGTCACCAGCGCGACCACCGACACGATCGCAAGCGTGATCACAGGTCCTAAGTAAGGCACGAAATTCAAAACCCCGGCGACCACTCCCCACAAGGCGGCGTTGGGCATGCCCAACAGCCACATCGCCGTCGCCATCACCGTCCCGTAGCCGAGGTTGATCAGCAGCAAGGTGCCGTAGTAACGGCCGACATCGCGCCGGATCGCATCGATGACGTGCAGCGCCTGAGTCGCCCGCCCGTTCCAGCCGAGCGCGCAGCTCATTCGGGCCAGCGCCGAAGGCCCGGCGGCCAGCATCAGGAACGCAAACGCCGTGACCGTCAGCACCCCCACCGCGGCCCAGCCGGTGGCCAGGAAGATGTCGAGCGGCGTCAATCCGGCCGGACTTGCCGGGCTGCCGGCCGGCGCATCGGCGCTGGTGCCCGCGGTTGCCAAAAGTTCTGCCCGCCTGGCAATGTCATCCACTCGCCGCAGAACCGATTGCGCCGGCCGCGCCCTGCGTTCAATGGTGCGCAAGAGCTTCGGCGCGTTTTGCATCCACTGCTGCGCGGGAGCGGCGATCAGATCCACGGTGCCGCCGAGCGCCGCGGCGAGCAGCACCAGCAGGATCGCGGCGCTCAGGGCGCGCGGCACCTGCAGGCGTCGCAGTCCCTCCACGGCACCCGACAGCACGAACGCCACCAGCAAGGCGAGCGCGAGCGGAATCAGCGCCTCGCGGCCCAGGCGCAGCGCCGCGACGAGGCAGCAGAGGGCGATGATCCAAAGCGGACGCGCCCAGCGCCGCGATCGTGCGTCCGCCTCAGCCGGCTCCCCGACTCTCGGGGCGGCCTGCAAAGACCTCACGGCCACGATCGTCGGCGCGGGCGCCTGGGTCACTTGGGGTTTTCCTCAGGCCGGCGCTCCGCCGGCGCCTCGGGCGCTCGCTGCGGTGCCCGCTCCTGTGCCGGCGGATGAGCCGGATGAGGCTGCGCTGTCGGTCGCGGCGCCTCGTGGTGCGCCGCGGCCTGCGCGACCCGCGTCGGATGATCCTCGGGGTGCGCCGTTTCGGGACGCGGTGCCGCGGCGGGCGGCGTCACGACGTGCGCGGCCGGCGGCGGCGCCTCGCGATGCGCCGGCTCCGCGGGCTTCGGCGGCGCAGCCTTGGGTGCCGCGTTGTGCGCAACCGGCGGGGCGGCATGCTCCGGGGCGGCGGGCGCGCCGCGCGCCTTCACGATGCCAGGACCCGAGAAAGCGCCGGGCTTGGGCGTCGCGGCGATTTGCGGCTTGCCCTGGTTCACGGAGGCCAGCAGATCATGCTGGGAAGCGGCGCTGTTGATGTGGGCGGTCTGCGCGGAAGTGGGCGCCTGGTGCGCCTGATGCGCAACGGCCTGCTCCTGCGCGCTCGGATGCTCTGCCACCCCTCCCGGGCCACCGTTGTAACTGACATTGTTCACCGTGACGTTGTTGACGACCGTCTTGGTGTAGACGTTGGTGATGGTCGTGGTGTTGGTGATGTTGGTGACGCTGCGGTTGTAGAAGAACTGGTTGTTCTGCCAGTAACCGCCGTAGTAGCCGTGACCGGGATAGCCGAAGCCGTAGTTGATTCCGCCGTAGTAGCCGATCTGCGCCCCCCAGTATCCGGCGTTCCACGCGAAGATGCCGTTGGACCAGCCCCAGTAGCCGGGCGTCCAAACCAGCCCCGGCTGCGGGGGCTCCACCCAGGTTCCGGGAACCCAGAAATACCCGTCTGGCCCGTACGCCCAGTAGCCGGGCATCCACAGGAAGCCCGGCGCCGGGATGGCCGGCTGCTCGTACACCGGCAGCACGGGCGGCCCGACGTTGACCGTGACGGACAGCTGGGCATTGGCCCGGCCCGCGATGAAGAAAGATGCGGTGAGTAAGGCGAGAGCGAGATAGCGCGCCGCGCGCAGGGCGCCGCGCGCTGTAGTGTGAGGGGATTTCCCTGGTGCTGACATAAATAAGTCTCCGCGTGGTTCAGTCATTGCCGGAAACTTTGCCCATTCAGCCGGGGCCTCGAAAGAAGTTGTGACGGAATGTTGCTGTCAGCGCTGTCTTACTCCTGTCGTCATGGCCCGACGGTGCGCGGCCCGTGCGCCGGCTCAAGCTGCGCACGGGCCGCCGCGCTTAAGACCGCTGCGCTTACGCTTGCGCATCTCGGTGCCGCGCTCGCCGCGAGCCGGGCGCCGCTTTGCCGCAGGCTCAATCTGAAAAGTTGTTGGTCTCGTGTGCCAACACGGCAGAGCTCCTACGCACTGCTGGCGCACAGTCCTACACGCGCGGTATCCGACTGAACGTAGTCTCAGCTCTCGGCGACGCTAACACACAACTTACAAGGCGAGGACGAGGCCATGCGCACGATCCTGTTAGTCATTCTCATTCTGCTGCTGGTCGGCGCGCTGCCCGCGTGGCCGTACAGTGCCGGATGGGGCTACTACCCGAGCAGCGGGCTGGGCCTCATCGTGCTGGTGCTGTTGGTGTTGGTGCTCATGGGAAGAATCTGACCTGCACGTAGGAACTCGCATATGGCAGCCAGGTACAGCAAGGCGAGCGGGCGCAAGGTGCAACGAGCGATGCATGAAATGAAGCGCGGTGAGCTCAAGAGCGGTCGCTCGGGAAAAACCGTGCGCAGCCGCAAGCAGGCGATTGCCATCGGCCTGTCGGAAGCGCGCCGCGCCGGCAAGAAGGTGCCCGCCAGGGCACGCTCGAGCTAGTGACCGCCCTCCACTAACAGGCCCGCATCGCGCAGCGCCTCGGCCAGCTGCGCCTCGATTCGCAGCGCCTCGCTGCGCGCCAGATGCTGCAGGTGCAGCGTCGGTCCTGCCAGCAGCTCGATGCCACGCCTAAGCACACTGCCCGCGGCGTGGATACCGGCCTTGTGCTGATCGAAGCGCTGGGCCGGCGCATAGCGGCTCATGCCCACGTACACGCCATACGGCCCGCGATTGCGGTCTGCAAAATCGAGCAGCACCAGGTACACGTTGCAGCGGCCGGGGCGCCGCGCGCTGAAGCTCAGCGCGACCTCGTACAGCCGCGGCAGCCAGTCCACGTAGCGCATCGGCAACCACTCGGGGATCGAGGCCGCGGCGTTTTGCCACAGCACCGCCAGCGCCGCCTCAATGTTGGCGGCGAATTCCCCGCGCATCCAAAGCTCGTGAATGCAATGTGCGCCGGCCAGGCCGTCCCCGGCCGCGACGGCGGCGCGCAGCTGCGCCTCGACCCGAGACTTCGCCAGCGTCGCCAGCGGACGCGCGGCCGGCGCGGCCGCTGCCGGCCGCCTCACGCGCTTCACGCCCGCGCGGCTGCCGGCGCGTGTGCGTTGACCCGGGCGGACAGCAGCCAAATGATGCCTCCGATCGCAACCGCCACCGGTACGATGAGTACCGCCCGCGCGAGCGACCCGGTATCAGACAGGTGCCCGATCAGGGGCGGCGATGGCACATCGCCCAGCAGGTGAATGGCAAACATGCTGAGCGCGATCGCCGAGGCGCGCTCGAACGGGGAGACGATGTTCGCGATCGCAGCGTTGATCGGTCCGGTCGACATGAACAGCAGCAGCTCCGCGACCACGATCGCCGGGTAATAGATGTGCGGCAGGGGTGCGGTGAGGGACACCAGCACGAGCGGCGCGGCGGCCAGCGTCACGGCGCCCGAGAACCACAGGTAGCCTTGCGACGAGCGCTTCAGGCAGTAGTCACCGAGCCAGCCCCCGATCAGCGTTCCGAATACGCCCGTCACCACCACGATGGCGCCAAAGCCGGTCGTGGCCTGGTCTGCCGGGACGCCGCGCACGCGCTCAAGGAAGGTCGGCATCCAGAAGCCCAGTCCGCCGAGTGCAAAGGTATAGGCGGCGTAGCCGAGCACCAGCAGCAGGTAAGGCCCGCGCCGCAGCAGGCTGAGGTAGATCGAGAGCGCGGCCCGCACGCCGCCGCCGGCAGCCGGCCGCGGCGCGCGTATGCCTTCCTGCGCGCCACGCGGCGGGTCGCGCAGCCACAGCACCGCAGCCGCCAGCACCAGGCCGGGCGCGCCGCACACGAAAAACGCGGCGCGCCAGCCAAAGTGCTGGCCGATCAGGCCGCCGAGCACATAGCCGATCGCCGCGCCAACCGGAATCGCCATGTTGAGCACGGCGAAGATGCGCCCGCGCGAACCGACCGGGAAGCAGTCCGCCAGCAGCGCCGGGGCGATCGCGACGTAGGCCGCTTCGCCGACCCCCACCAGTGCGCGCGCCGCGAACAGCTCGTGGTAGTTGCGCGCCAGCCCCGACAGCACCGTGGCGATGCTCCACACGAACACCCCGATCGCGATCGGCCGGGTGCGCGAGCCGCGGTCGCCCAGGGCCCCGAACACCGGCGCGGTGATCATGTAGACCAGCATGAATGCCGGCCACAGCCAGCCGACCTGCTCGTGTGAGAGCCCCATGGCGCGCTCCAGATCGGGCACCAGCGGCGGCACGAGGTAGCGGTCGACGTAGTTGAGCAGGTTGATCGCGGTCAGGATGACCAGCGCGCGGCGGGCCGAGCGCAAATCCGATACGGGATCAGCCATGCCGAGGACTTTACCCCACGGCAGCTTCAGGCGGGCGCGAGTTTCAGTCTTTCCAGGTACTGGCGGACCGGATCGCGGAATCCCTCGCTGCTCGTCACGGTGGTGCCGCCGGCCAGCACCAGAATGAAATCCCCGCGCGGCGTGCGGCTGATCTCCTTGACGTGGCGCATGTTGACCAGGCAGGAACGGCTGATGCGCAGCATGGGCTGCGTCTGGAACGACTTTTCAGCCTGCTGCAGAGTGCTGCGGGCATGAAAGGTTTCGCGAGCGATGGTCAGGCGCACGTAGTTGCGGTCCGCCTCCACCACCTCCACCTGCGCCACATCCAGCATATGCATGCGGCTGCCCGCTTCCGCCAGCACCCGCGGCTGCGACTCGGTGCGTGCCAGCGTTGCGCGTTCCAGCTGTTCGAGGAGTCCCGCGAGCGCGCTGCCGCGATCGAAGCTGCCGGCTGCCTCGTGGCGGCGCCGCACGCGCGCCACGGTCGCCCTGAAGCGCGCCTCATCGAAGGGCTTGAGCAGGTAATCGACCGCGCTCACCTCGAACGCTTCCAGCGCGTAATGATCGTAGGCGGTGACGAACACGATGAGCGGAAGGTGCTGCGGATCAAGCGAGCGCGCCAGCGCGATACCGGTCATCGAGTCCATCTGGATGTCCAGGAACAAAAGCTGAGGCGCGTTGCTGCGGATGGCCTCCAGCGCCGTGCGACCATCGCCGTACTCTCCGATCACGCGCAGATCACTCTCGCGCTCGCAGCACTCGCGCACCGTGCGCCGCGCCGCCGGCTCGTCATCGACGATGATCACGTCCATCACGGCCGCCCGGCCCCTTTCGACTGTGGCACGCCTCCTGGCCCGTCACGCAGCAGCGGCATGCGGATCTCCGCCAGCCACAGATCCTCATCGGCGGGACCGGCCGTAAAGCTTGCCTCGGAGCCGAACTGCACCTCGAGGCGCTCGCGCACGTTCGACAGCCCTATTCCGGTCAGGCCGACCGCCTTGCCGGGCGCAATCGTGTTGAGTACCCGCAGCGCCAGGCGCTCGCCACTCGCGTAAGCCTCGACGCGAATGCTCACCGCTCCCTCGTGTCCGGCAAGTCCGTGCACCACCGCGTTCTCCACCAGTGGCTGCAGTATCAGGCTCGGCACCCAGGCACGCGCCACATCCTCACGCAGCGGTACCTTGATGGTCAGCCGGTCGGCAAAGCGCTTCTGCTGCAGCTCAAGATACAAGGACACGAACTGCAGCTCATCGGCCAGGCGTGAGAATTCGCGCTCGCCGGCGGTCAACAAGCGCCGCAGCAGATCGCCGAGCTGAACCACCATGGCCTGGGCGGCCGGCGGATCCCAGATGATCTGCCCGCGGATCGTGTGCAGCAGGTTGAACAGAGTGTGGGGCGAGAGCTGCATGCGCAGCGCCGCCAGGTGCGCCTCGGTCAGTGCGCGCTCCAGCGCCGCGGAGCGCAGCTGCGAATCGCGCAGGCGCTGGTAAATGGCGAAGCCGGTGATCAGAGCAAGTCCGAAGCAATAGGTCAGCAGGAAGGTGGTGATGCTGGCGACCCAGGTGGGCAGCTCAGGTCCTGCGAAGAAGCCCTGCCAGGTCCACTCCTTGGCATCCGGATGACTGCTCATCGGGTGCATGCTGCTGGTGAAGTTCTCACCGCACCACAGTGCCGGGGCTGCCAGCACGGCGAAGCCCAACGCACAAAGAAACTGGATCGGAACCGCGCGCCACAGCGGCTGCCAGCCGATGCGCTGTGAACCCCACATGCACAGTATGAACAACGGATACAGCAGCAGGTGCTGAACCAGCCGCGCATCCCAGCGCGCGAACACGTGGCCCACGTTCATCTGCGAGAGGCTCGCCTGCATGTTGTTGGCGTACATGATGTTAGATGACGCCACGTACACCCAGAACAGCGTCAGCACGCCCAGCAGCGACAGGAAGTTGACACGGTCCGCAACCGAGGCGCTCGTCGCGCTGCCGCGCCTGCCTTGCGCCAGCGCGGTCAGCGCCGGTGCGACTCGTTCCAACGGTGAAGCGCTCATGTGCGCTCGCTCTCCTTAAGGTGGCAGAAGATAGCCACGTTCCCTCATAGCGTACCTGCAACTGGCGCCCGCATGCGCCAATGAGCGCCGATCGGGGACGAGAGCGTTGTACGCGGGGACGAGCCCGCGCGCTGTCGCGCCTGTTGCACGCGGCGCATAGCGCGGCAGGCGCCAAGCGCACGGCGCGCGCCGTGCTGGCGCGAAGTTGCGGCGCGGTACGAACACGTCGCTCGCCGGGATCAACACGCTGCCGCAGGGCTTAGCCGCAGCGCCCGGAAAGAGTTTCATATGCACGTCCTGAAATGCAACGCCAACCAACACCAGTGGAGACTCTCATGTTTAACGCAACCTCGAAGTTCAATAACTATCGCCGCGCCATCGCCCTTGCCGCCCTCAGCGCCGGCCTCCTCGGCATCAGCGGCGTTGCCAGCGCCGGCGTGCCGGATGAGAGCGTGCGTGCGATCACCGTTTCCTACGGCGATCTGAACCTCGCCAGCGATCAGGGCAGCAAGGCGCTGTACGCCCGCATCGTCTCCGCGGCGCGCGCCGTGTGCGGAGCATACGATGTCGATGCGCGCGACCTGCACGCGCTGGCGCTGGAGCAGGCCTGCGAGACACGCGCGATCGCCCAGGCCGTGCATCAGGTCAACGTGCCGACGCTGGCAGCGCTCTACAGCGCGCATCTCACGCGCGGCTGAGGCCGTGCGGCGATGCCGGGCGGGTGGCCCGCGACGGGCCACCCGCTCCACGGGCCAAGATCGCGCCTAGCCGATCGCCGCCACTTCTGCATGACTCAGACTCACCGCCGCTGCCGCCACGTTCTCCTCCAGGTGCGCCTGCGAGGACGTCCCCGGGATCGGCAGCATGGCGGGTGACTTTGCCAGCAGCCACGCGATGGCCACCTGCAGCACGCTCACCCCGTGAGCGCGCGCAATGCTGTCCATGGCGCTGGCGGAATTGCCTTCAAGGGTTTCTGCCGAGCCGCGCGCAATCGGCGCCCACGGTATGAACGCGAGCTGCTCGCGGGTGCACACGTCGAGCACTTCCTGAGAGCCGCGATCGGATAGGTTGTAGCGGTTCTGCACCGAGACGATCGGCACGATGCGCCGCGCCCGCGCCAGCTCTCCCGCATCGAAATTGGATACCCCGATATGGCGGATCTTGCCGGCTGCCTTAAGCCGCGCGAGCTCGCCGATGGAATCCTCGAGCGGCACCTTCGGATCGATGCGGTGAAACTGATACAGATCGATGCGCGCAAGCTTCAGTCGCCTGAGGCTTGCCTCGCAGGCCGCGCGCAGATGCTCGGGCCGTCCGTCGGGGACCCACTGATCCGCTCCCGGGCGCACCAGCCCACCCTTGGTGGCGATCACAAGGCCCGCCGGATAGGGATACAGGCTCTCGGCGATGAGTCGCTCGCTCACCTCCGGTCCGTAGGCATCGGCGGTATCGATGAAGTCGACACCGAGCTCAAGCGCGCGCCGCAGCACCCGGCGCGCCTCCTCGGGATCCTTCGGCTCGCCCCAGATTCCGGCCCCGGTGATGCGCATCGCGCCAAAGCCCAGCCGATTCACCCTCAGATCGCCGCCGATGGTGAGGGAGCCTGCGGCGGCGGCCGGCAGAAGCTTGAGGCCCGCGTG
>Ga0209420_1000711_pt1 | contig 16707 bp, 20 predicted proteins | sample BlaSpr_A8_OM1_O1_FD_187972 | JGI IMG/M metagenome (GOLD analysis project Ga0209420, IMG submission 187972) | Forest soil microbial communities from Thunder Bay, Ontario, Canada - Black Spruce, Ontario site 2_A8_OM1_O1 (SPAdes) (version 2) | ecosystem: Environmental > Terrestrial > Soil > Boreal... | reverse complement strand
CCCGCCCCTGGGCCTGGCTCGCCGAACGGGACGGCCGCCCGGTCGGGCTGATCCACGTCGAGCCGCCGGAAAGCTCGCGCTGGATCGCGGGCATGACCCGCCCGGGCACCACGGCGTACCTGCAGACCATGTACCTGCGGGCGCGGGACCGGGGTGCCGGCCTCGGCGCGGCGCTGGTCAGCCGGGTGCACGACGTGCTCGACACCCGCGGGATCGACGTGACGCTGCTGCACTACGCGCAGGTGAACCCGCTATCGGCGCCGTTCTGGCACCGGATGGGCTACCGGCCGCTGTGGACCATCTGGGAGGCCCGCCCGGCCGCGGCCCTGCGCTAGCCCCATGGCGGTCGTGCGGAGGGCCGGGAGCAGGGCATGATAATGCATAGGGCAATGCGGAATGCTGAGCAGCACCTGACTGTTGCCTGAAAAGAAGCCCGCGGGTAATACGGGCGGCCCGCGCGGGAAGGTCCGTTATGCGGGCGCGTGGCGAAGGCAGCCGACTAGCCGAGATGCCGGGGGAGGTGTGAAGTGCTAGTCAGCCTGATCGCGGCGGTTGTCGCGGCGGTGTTCTATGGCGTTGCTTCGGTGATGCAGGCCATCGCCGTACGGGCGGCCAGCCACCGCGAACCGGAGGATGAGTTCGCTGGGCTCGATCCGGGCCTGATGGTCCGGATGCTGCACCAGTGGCGCTTCGTGGTCAGCATCGGCCTCGACGCGCTCGGCTTCGTGGCTCAGCTCGTCGCGCTGCAGCGGCTGCCGCTGTTCGCGGTCCAGGCCTTCGTCGCCTCCAACCTCGCGGTCACCGCGGTCATCGCCTCCTGGGTGATCGGCGTGACGCTGAACTGGCGGGAGTGGGCGGCGGTCATCGGCGTGGTCGCGGGCGTGGGCCTGCTCGGCTCCACGGCGGGCGCCGAGGGCGCCGCGCAAGTGGGCGCGGTGTTCAAGCTCGCGCTGATCGTGGCGGTGGCGGGCCTGGCCCTGGTCGGCCTGGCCGCGGCCAAGCTCAACGAGCCGTACCGGACCACCGCGCTCGGCATCACGGCCGGCTTCGGCTACGGGGTACTCAGCATCGCGGCCCGGGTCCTGAACGGCTTCGACCCGCTGCAACTCGCCCGCGACCCGGCCACCTACGCGATCATCGCGGCCGGCATCATCTCGTTCATGTTCTACGCCACCGCCCTGGAGGGCGGCAGCGTCACGGTCGCCACCGCGGCCGTGGTGCTGAGCGAGACGATCCCGCCCGCCGTCATCGGGGTCATCTTCCTCGGCGACCAGACACGCCCGGGCCTGTCGGCCGTCGCCTGGGGAGGGTTCTTCATCGCCGTCGCCTCGGCCGTCATGCTGGCCAGATTCGGCGAAGCACATCACACAGAAGACGTCGCCAGGGCTGACGCCGTGGCGCATCGGCAGGCAAATGCCGGGCCGGCCGCCTGTTAGCTGTTATCCTGGTGGCCCGTGGACCTGCAGCTTTTCCTTGCCATTCCGGACACCACGGGAGCCTCATAGTGGCCGCATCATCACTCCATCCACGGCCTGTTCAGACCAGACACCTCTTCGTCACCGGCGGCGTCGCCTCTAGCCTGGGCAAAGGACTGACCGCGTCCAGTCTGGGCCGCCTGCTCAAGCTGAGAGGGCTGCGGGTCACCATGCAGAAGCTGGACCCCTACCTCAACGTCGACCCGGGCACGATGAACCCCTTTCAGCACGGCGAGGTGTTCGTCACCGATGACGGGACGGAAACCGATCTCGACGTAGGGCACTACGAGCGGTTCCTGGACACCGACCTGGCGGGCGAGGCCAACGTCACGACCGGCCAGATCTACTCCACGGTGATCGCGAACGAGCGGCGCGGCGCCTACCTGGGCGACACCGTGCAGGTCATCCCGCACATCACCAACGAGATCAAGTCCCGCATCCTGCAGATGGGCGGGGACGACGTCGACGTGGTGATCACCGAGGTGGGCGGCACGGTCGGCGACATCGAGTCGCTGCCGTTCCTGGAGGCCATCCGCCAGATCAGGCACGAGATCGGCCGGGACCGCTGCTTCTTCCTGCACGTCAGCCTGCTGCCCTACATCGGCCCGTCCGGCGAGCTGAAGACCAAGCCCACTCAGCACAGCGTGGCGGCCCTGCGCAGCATCGGCATCCAGCCGGACGCGATCGTGGCCCGCTCCGACCGGCCGATCAACGCGAACCTGAAACGCAAGATAAGCCTGATGTGCGACGTGGATGAGGAGGCCGTGGTCTCCGCGCCCGACGCCCCGTCCATCTACGACATCCCGAAGGTCCTGCACGCCGAGGGCCTGGACGCCTACGTCGTGCGCCGGCTCGGCCTGCCGTTCCGCGACGTGGACTGGAACGAGTGGGACGACCTGCTGCGCCGGGTGCACCGGCCGGCCCACAGCATCACCATCGCCCTGGTCGGCAAGTACGTGGACCTGCCCGACGCGTACCTGTCGCCGGCCGAGGCCCTCAAGGCCGGCGGTTTCGCCAACGACGCGCAGGTGAACATCCGCTGGGTGATCAGCGACGCCTGCGAGGACCCCGAGGGCGCCGCGGCCGAACTCGACGGCGTGGACGGGGTGCTGATCCCGGGCGGCTTCGGCGTGCGCGGCATCGAGGGCAAGATCGGCGCGATCCGCTATGCGCGCGAGCACGGCCTGCCGATCCTGGGCCTGTGCCTGGGCCTGCAGTGCATGGTCATCGAGGTCGCCCGCGACCTGGCCGGGCTGGCCGAGGCCGACAGCGCCGAGTTCAACCCGGAGACCCCGTACCCGGTGATCGCCACCATGGCCGACCAGGAGGACGTGGTCGCGGGGGAACGGGACATGGGCGGCACCATGCGCCTAGGCCTGTACCCGGCCGTGCTGCAGCCGGGCACCCGGGTGCAGGAACTGTACGGCAGCACGCTGGTCGAGGAGCGGCACCGGCACAGGTACGAGGTCAACAACGCCTACCGCGATGGGTTGGAGGACGCTGGACTGGTCTTTTCCGGGCTCTCACCGGACGGGCACCTGGTCGAGTTCGCCGAGCTGGCCGACCACCCGTTTTTCGTCGGCACCCAGGCCCACCCGGAGTTCCTGTCCCGCCCGACCCGCCCGCACCCGCTGTTCGAAGGCCTGATCGCCGCCGCCCTGGCCCGGTCCAAGGCGCTCACCGCCGCCGCCACCGCCCGCGCGGTAGCCAGCGCGTGAGCGAGCCAAAGGGGCGCGGCGCTGCCTGGACTGAGGAGCGAGGAACGAGCGACGAGGGAAGGCAGTGCCTAGAGAGCGCCCCGGCGGCGAGCGGGACCAACACCGCGTGAACATTAGCGACGAAGCAGAGCAGTGGCCCGTCGTCTCCTCCACCGAGCTGGTCCGTAGCAAGCTGGTCACCGTGCGGGCCGATCAGGTCCGCATGCCCGATAATCATGTGGCCGAACGGGACGTGGTGCTGCATCCCGGAGCCGTCGCCATACTCGCGCTGGACGCCGCGGACCGGATCCTGATGATCAGGCAGTACCGCCATCCGGTGGGACGCCTGCTGTGGGAGATCCCGGCGGGCCTGCGCGATGTCGCCGGGGAAGACCCGTGGGTCACCGCGCAGCGCGAGCTGGGGGAGGAGGCGGGCTACCGGGCCCGCGACTGGCACCTGCTGGCCGACTACTACTCCTCGCCCGGTTTCACCACCGAGCGCCTGCGCGTCTTCCTGGCCCGCGGCCTGGCCGAGATCCCCGAGGCCGAACGCGACTACGTGCGGCGGGACGAAGAGGCCACCCTGGTACTCGGCTGGCTGCCGCTGGACCAGGCGGTGAGCAAGGTATTCGCCGGCGAGCTGCACAACGGACCCACCGTCCTGGCGATCATGGCGGGGTATGCTGCCAGGTCAGAGGGGTTTGACCGGCTTCGTCCGGCCGATTCGCCCGAGAAGCAATGAGGCTTCGCCGTCTGGAAGGACCATCATGAAGGCTGGAATTCCCCGGGAAATCAAGAACCACGAGTACCGGGTGGCGATCACGCCCGCCGGCGTCCACGAACTGGTCCGCGGCGGTCATCAGGTGGTCATCGAAGCCGGGGCGGGGGAGGGTTCCTCCATTCCCGACGAGGACTTCACCACGGCCGGGGCCAAGATCCTGCCCACCGCCGACGACGTGTGGGCCGAAGGCGAGCTGATCCTCAAGGTCAAGGAGCCGATCGAAGAGGAGTATCACCGCATGCGCTCCGGGCAGGTCCTGTTCACCTACCTGCACCTGGCCGCGTCCAGGGCCTGCACCGACGCCCTGCTGAACGCGGGCGTCACCTCGATCGCCTACGAGACGGTCCAGCTGCCCGACGGCTCGCTGCCGCTGCTGGCCCCCATGTCCGAGGTCGCCGGCCGGATGGCCCCGCAGGTCGGCGCCCATCACCTGCAGCGGGACGGCGGCGGCCGCGGCGTGCTGATGGGCGGCGTGTCCGGCGTATACGCGGCCAAGGTGGTCGTGCTCGGCGCGGGCGTCTCCGGCATGAACGCGGCCGCGATCGCGCTGGGCATGCAGGCCGAGGTGCTGCTGGTGGACAAGAACATCGCCCGGCTCCGCCAGGCGGACGCCATCTACCAGGGTCACTGCCAGACGGTCGCGTCCAACGCCTACGAGATCGAGCGCGCCGTGATCGACGCCGACCTGGTTATCGGCGCCGTCCTGGTACCAGGCGCCAAGGCCCCCAAGCTGGTCAGCGACGAGCTCGTGTCCCGGATGAAGTCCGGCGCGGTGCTGGTCGACATCGCGATCGACCAGGGCGGCTGCTTCGAGGACTCGCGGCCGACCACGCACGCCAACCCGACCTACCCGGTGCACGACACGCTGTTCTACTGCGTGGCGAACATGCCGGGCGCGGTGCCGCACACCTCCACCTTCGCGCTGACCAACGTCACGCTGCCCTACACGGTCGAGATCGCCAGCCGGGGCTGGCGTGACGCGCTCCGCGCCGATCCCGCCCTGGCCCTGGGCCTGAACACCTACGCCGGCGTCGTGACCTGCGAGCCGGTCGCCGAGGCCCACGGGCTGGCCTACACCCCGATCGCGGAGGTCCTCAACTAGCAGCCTCGCTACGGTGTCTGACCAGACGGTGGGCGGCGCGATCCGCGAGTACCTGGAGTACCTGGTCGTGGAGCGCGGCCTGGCCGCCAACACCGTCGAGTCCTACCGCCGGGACCTGGACAGGTACCAGTTGATGCTCGCCGCCAGGGGCGTGACCGGGCTCGGCGATGCCGTGCCCGCCGACGTGGCCGAGTTCCTGGCCTCGCTGCGCGAGGGCGACGCCGATCACCAGCCCCTGGCGGTCAGTTCGGCCGCCCGGGCGGTGATCGCGGTGCGCGGCCTGCATGCGTACGCGGTCGCGCATCACCTGGCCGGCACCGACCCGGCCCGGGCGGTCACGCCGCCGACGCCGTCCAGGCGGCTGCCCAAGGCGATCACCCTGGCCGAGGTGGAACGCCTGCTCGACGCGGCGGGCTCGCCCGGCGAGGCCGAGCCGCGGCTGCTGCGGGACCGGGCCCTGCTCGAGTTCCTCTACTCCACCGGCGCGCGGATATCGGAAGCGACCGGGCTCGACATCGACGAGCTCCGGCTGGACTCCGACCCGGTGGTCCGGCTGGCCGGCAAGGGCGGCAAGCACCGGCTGGTCCCGGTGGGCAGCTACGCGGTGCGCGCTCTGGAGGCGTACCTGGTCCGGGCCCGGCCCGCCCTCGCGGCGGCGGCCAGGCGCGCTTCGGTGGGCCCGGCCGTCTTCCTCAACGCCCGGGGCGGGCGCCTGACCCGCCAGGGGGCCTGGGGCGTCCTGCACGCCGCCGCCGACCGGGCCGGCCTGCCCGACGTGTCGCCGCACACGCTGCGGCACTCGTTCGCCACCCACATGCTGGACGGCGGGGCCGACATCCGCGTGGTCCAGGAACTGCTCGGCCACGCGTCGGTCGCCACCACCCAGATCTACACCCTGATCACCGTGGACCGGCTCCGCGAGGTCTACGCGTCCTCCCACCCCCGCGCCCTGTCTTAGAAAACACTGGCCTAGCGGAAGTGACGGGTCAGCTCGTTGGCGTAGGTCCGGCCCAGGGCGCCCTTGTGCTCGGTGATCCACTGCAGCAGCGAGGTCTCACCGGTCGCGGGGCCCTCGGTGTCGGCCAGGCCGTCCGCCATGGCCTGGTACTCCTCGGCGGTCAGCAGGGTGTCGCGCAGCGTCAGGCCGAGTAGCCGGGCCGCGGGCGGGATGGCTGATCCGGGCACCCGGACCACCGGGCTGTGGCTGCCCACCGCATCCTTGATGAAGCGCACGAGTTCGATGAAGGCCGGCCGGTCGGGTCCGACGGCGTCGATGACCTCCGTCTGGCCGGAGTCCGCGGCCCGCACCGCCAGCCGGGCCAGGTCATCGACGTGGATGGGGCGGATCCGGTACTCGCCGGTCCCGCCCACGGCGAAGACCGGCAGGTGGCGCAGCAGCCACGCGATGTTGTTGATCAGCACGCCGTCGCCGCCGAACAGGATCGAGGGCCTCAGCACGGCGTGGGACAGGCCCAGATCGGCCAGGGCCTGCTCGACCGCCGCCTTACCGCGGAAATACGGGTAGGGCGAGTCGGCGTCGGGGTGCGTGATCGAAACATGCACTATCCGGCGCACGCCTGCCTCGGCCGCGGCTTGGAATAGCACGCGCGACTGCGCCACCGCCTTCTCGTGGCTGGCCTGCCCGTGCGCGAACCGCACCCAGTAGGTGTTGAACAGCGTGCCTGCGCCGCGCAGCGACCTGGCCAGCTGAGCCTGATTGAACCTCAGCGGCCTGACCTCGATGGCGGTGCCCGCCGGGGCGCGGTCGGGATGGCCGGTCAGCGTCCGTACCCGGCGGCCGGCCGCCTGCAGCTCGCGGGCGATCGCCGCCCCTGAGTAGCTGAACGCCCCGGTCACGACGTCAAAGTCGTCCCCGGCCGGGGTCACCGCTGCGCCTCGATCCGGGCCACCAGGGCGGTCAGCACCTGGCCGAGCGGAGCATCGAGGATCGCCGTGGCGTGCGCGTCGCCGCGGGTGGATCCCTGGTTGACGATCACCACCGGCAAGCCCAGCTTGGCCGCGTGCCGGACGTAACGCAGGCCCGACATCACGGTCAGCGAGGAACCCAGGACGACCAGCGAACTGGCTCGTTCTACCATGGCGTAGCAGGCCCTGGCCCGTTCCGGCGGCACGTTCTCGCCGAAGAACACCACGTCCGGCTTCAGCACGCCCCGGCACGCCCGGCAGTCGACGACCAGGAACGTCTGGGTCGCTGCGTCCTCCAGGACGGCATCGCCGTCCGGGTTGATCAGCGCCGCCGCCTCGTCCCAGCCGGCGTTGGCCTCGGCCAGCCGCCGGTCCAGGTCGGTGCGGGGCGTCCGCTGCCCGCACGACAGGCAGGTGACCCGGTGCAGGCTGCCGTGCAGTTCGGTGACCCCGGACGCCCCGGCGGCCTGGTGCAGGCCGTCGACGTTCTGGGTGATGATCCCGGCCAGCAGCCCGAGCCGGCCGAGTTCGGCGACCGCGCGGTGGCCGTGGTTGGGCGCCGCGCGGGCGATGTGCCGCCAGCCGAGATAGCTGCGGGCCCAGTACCTGCGCCTGGCCTCGGCACTGCCGGTAAACGTCTGGTAGGTCATCGGCGTAGCCCGCCGGGCCAGGCCGGTCGGACCGCGGTAGTCCGGGATGCCGGACTCGGTCGACAGCCCGGCCCCGCTGAGGATCAGCACGCCGCCCGCCGCCACGACGTCGACGAGCGTGCCGAACGACCCGGCCGTCCTCGCCTCCGCCACCTGGGTCACGGTTCCATGGTGCCTCATGCCGCGAACCGGTCGGTCCGTGTCCCCGCCGTCCGGGCCCGGCTAGGCCACGGCTGTCGTGATCACCTGGGCGACGGTCGTGGCTGCCTGCCGGTCGAACAAGATCGTGTAGTGGTTCACGTCGGGTATCAGCCGCGGCCGCAACTGCGGGACACGCTCGTGCCAGTCCGCGACCACGCTGGCCGGCATTAGCCCCGGCGGCGCGCCGAACATCCCCATCGGAGCGGTCAGCAGCGGGGTCGGCTCTTTCAGCCGGGACAGGGCATCCTCGAACGGCTGGCCGGTCAGCATATCGCGCGCGTCGGCCCGGACGGCCTCCTCGACGGCACGTGACCGCAGGCTGCCCTCCGCGCCGGTCAGGTCGTACCGGCAGTACGCCTCGACATCGGCGGTCCAGTGCTCAGCCAGCGCCGGGTGCGCCCGCCAGAAGTCCAGGTACGCCTCGGTGTCCGGGTAGGTCTCCCGCAGCCGGGCCACGGCCGGGCCCAGGGTCGCGTCGAGCACGGCGTCCAGGTCAGTGCCAGCAAGGTCAGTGCCGTCCGGCACCGGCAGCGGCAGGCCGCCGTCGATCAGGATCAGGCGCCGGCTCAGGTTCGGATGCGCGTCGTGCGCGAGCAGCGCGACATACGCCCCCATCGAATGCCCGGCCAGCACCGGGCGCCCGCCGAAATGCCGCAGTACGGCGGTCACGTCGGCCACGTGCCGTTCCAGGCCATACGGGCCGGGCAGATGACCGCTATGGCCGCGCCCGCGCAGGTCAGGAGCGGCCAGTGTCCAACCGGGGGGCATCTGGCGGGCTACCGCCTGCCACGACATGGCCGACGCCGTGATTCCGTGCACGGCAACCGCCACACGCCTTCCGCTGCCCCACAGGAGCACGCGAAGATCTCCCCCGTCTACCGGGATGTCAAGCAGCCGGAGTTGCATAATTCTTATCCTCCCCAGTCACGGCGATTTCGGCCGTGCCCGCCCATATCTACACCCATTATCCGCCGCCCGGATGCGTGCAGTATGTCAACTCGGCTAGAAAATTTACCCGTAATCCATGCCATGCTGGACTGCGGTTAAAATGCCAGGTAAAACCAGGCTTGGAGGTAAGCCGGCCATGTCTGCGGCACTGAGTTACTCGTCGGGAGAATCCGCGACGCCCCTGCTGGGCGATACGATCGGCGGCAACTTCGACGCGACCGTCCGGCGCTTCGGGGACCGCGAGGCGCTAGTCGACCGGCCCGCGTCCAGACGGTGGACCTATACGGAACTCGCGGCCGACGTTGACGCGCTGGCGCTCGGCTTGCTGGAAATGGGCATCGAGAAGGGCGACCGGGTCGGTATCTGGGCACCGAACTGCGCGGAATGGACTCTCACCCAGTACGCGACGGCCAAGATCGGCGCGATCCTGGTCAACATCAACCCCGCTTACCGCACCCGCGAGCTCGAGTTCGTGCTCAATCAGTCAGGGACCAAGCTGCTCATAGCGGCCCAGCGGCTTAAGACCTCCGATTACGCGGCGATGATCACCGAGGTACAGCCAGGTTGCCACGCCCTGACCATGTCGTGCTGATCGGCACGCCGGAGTGGCACGCGCTGATCGAAACCGGGCGCGGGCTGGACCGTTCCGCGCTGCAACGCATTCAGCTGGACACCGATGACCCCATCAACATCCAGTACACCTCAGGCACCACTGGTTTCCCGAAGGGCGCGACGCTTTCGCACCACAACATCCTCAACAACGCGTTCTTCGTCGGCGAGCTGTGTCACTACACCGCAGCGGACCGGATCTGCATTCCGGTGCCGTTCTACCATTGCTTCGGCATGGTCATGGGTAATCTCTCGGCCACCAGTCACGGCGCCTGCATGATCATTCCCGCGCCCAGGTACGTGCACATCGTGGACGAGTTCCCGATGACCGTGACCGGGAAGGTGCGCAAGGTCGAGATGCGCGAGCGGTCGGTGGAGATCCTCGGCCTCGGCGATTAACCGCGTCCCCTGACAGAGGAGCGACATGCAAGACGGGATCTACTACTTCGCCGTTTTCGACTCCCGCGGCAGCCGCGAACGGCCGACCACAGTGGTCAGGCGGACCTGTTCCAGCTCCGGCCTCATGCACGATGACGCCTTGACCCCCGACCTGGCCTGGGTGGGCAGCACGATCCTGATCGACGCCGAGCACGGCGAGTCGGCCGACAAGTTCGTCCTGATCAGCGACGACGAGGCGAACCAGATCATCGAGCGGATCCGCACCACGCCGGCCGATTAGCCGCGTCGCCTCGCCCTCATTCCGGGGCGTTGATCCGGCGCTCGGCCTCAGGCCACAGCTGGCCGGGCGTGAGCTGGCCGGCCGGTGCCGTCCAGAACCGGAACGTCGCGGCCCTGGCCCACGGCCGGACCCGCCTCATGATCGTGCGATGCGGTTCGGCGCGCGCGAACTCCTGCAGGGCCGCCTCACCGGTCCAGGCCGACAGGGTCCAGTACCTGCGCTGCAGCAGTTCGGCCCGCAGCGTGACCCCGTAGACGCCGGGCGAGCGGCGCGCCTGCCGCCAAGCCCGGACCGCCTGGGTCAGGAAAGCGGGAGACCGCCAGATCGAGGTCAGCTCGAACCGTGACGCCATCACGTAGGCGTCCTGGCCGGCTGGCGGCGTGCCAGCTGCGCTCCAGGGCAGGTCCATGGTTCCCTCCGACTATTAGATAGTGTTACTCTCTAATGAGGTCCATATTAGATAGTCAAGCTATCCAATGCAAGAGGGGACGGCTCCGATGCTGATGGCGGAGCTCAGCCGCCGCAGCGGCGTGCCGGTCGCGACGGTCAAGTACTACCTGCGCGAGGGGCTGCTGCCGCCGGGCGTAACCACCTCGGCCACCCGCGCCGAGTACGGCCAGGCGCACCTGCGCCGCCTGCAGCTCATCCGCGCCCTGGTGGAGATCGGCGAGGTTCCGGTGGCCGCGATCAGGAAGATCCTGGCCGTCGCGGATGACGAGTCCGCCAGCGTGCACCAGATGCTCGGCGCGGTCCAGTACGAACTTGGCCCGCATCCCGCCGCGCCACCTGACGAGGATCCGGACTGGCAGGCCGCCAGCCGGCAGGTCGATGACCTGATCGCCGGCCTGGGCTGGATCGTCGCGCCTGCCGCGCCCGCCCGCACCCTGCTGGCCCTGACCCTGGCCGCGCTGCGCCGGACGGCGGCCGCTCCGCCCGGGCCGGGCCTGCGGGCCTACGCCGAGGCCATGGCCGGCCTGGCCGCCGGCGAAGTCGCCAGCCTGGAGGCCACGCCCGGCCGCCCGCCGGCCGGGGACCGCGTCGCGCTGGCCGAGTCCGCCGTGGTCGGCATGGTCCTGTACGAGCGCGTCATCGTGGCCTTGCGCCGGCTGGCCCAGGAGGACGCCTCGGCCCGCTATTTCGGCTGACCGGCACGCGCCTCAGCGGCCGCCCTTGCTCAGCGCCACCAGCTGGTAGACCGGATCGGGCCGGACGCGGTCCTGATCGGGCAGCCTCTCGAGCGCCGCGCACAGGGCGTCGACGCGCTCCCGCCCGGCGGCTGCCGCCCAGCCGTACCCGTCGCCCCGCAACTGCTTGCGCCAGCGGCGCGGGCTCCGGCCCTGGCCGAGGCCCGCGAACGTGGTCTGCGCGGCCAGCGCCAGGCCGAGCCGCTCGCCGAGATCCAGGACGCGCTCCAGCCGGTCGGTCGGGTCGTGGTCGAACCTGGCCCGCACCGGCGCGATGATCGCGGTCGCGTCGTCGGCTTCGCCGTGCGCGGCATCGTCCTTGCCGACCGTGGTGATGAGCAGGCCGCCGGGACGCAGCACCCGGTGCGCCTCGGCCAGCGCCGAGGCAGAATCCGCCGGGTTCAGCAGATGCAGCAGCCACACCATCGTGACGGCGTCGACCGACTCGCGGCCGAGCGGGATACGGGTGCCGTCGCCGAGCGTGATCTGCCCCGGCAGGCGCGTTGCCGCTACGGCCGCCATTCCGCCGGACCGCTCCACGCCGGCTACCGAACGGCCCGGCCGCGTCAGCCGCACGGTCACGATCCCCGTCCCGCAGCCGACGTCGATGATCCTGACCGGGGCTGCCCCCAGCCCGGTCAGCAGCGCCTCGATCGCGTCGGCGGCCGCCCGGGCCCGCGCGTCGCCGCCCCTGGTGGCGTCATAACGCGCGGCCTCGCGGTCGTAATCGAGCACGACCGCACCCTATGCGGACCACCCAACCGGCCCGCATGGACATCACAGCCAAGTCGTAATCTGCCACTCTCGGCTTATGGGAGAAAATGCGCACTGCGGTCGTGCATGTTGATCATCGTGAACTTCACGACATACAGAGCAATAAATGATTGTATTGGATGAAATCGGAGGACAGCGTATGATCGAACAGCCTTGGTAACCAGCCCTGTTGGTGCGCGGGGTGGTGGGGGTGCGTAGATGGGCGAACAACAGCACAGCCTTACGTCGGGCCCACCTGGTGAGCGCCGGCTGAATCCGTCGTGGGCTGAGGTGACCGCTAACACGGTTCGCCTGTGGCTGCAAAGGCACAATCACGGCGGCGGGCGGCGGCCCAGCGCCCGCAGGCAGCGCGGCGTCCTCGTGCTGAGCGCCGTGGCCGCCATGGCGCTCGGCGCGCTCGTGACGTTGGCCTTCACCGGTACCGGAGATCAGGCGCCGGCCGCGCAGCCGAGCAATGCGGCCCAGAGCACTCCGAACGCCCTGCAGCTGGCGGCCGCGAACCGCGCGCAGGCCGCGAACTGGATCGCCAGCCAGGTGCTCCCCAGCGCGATAATCGCCTGTGACCCGCAAATGTGCGGCGCCCTTGAGGCCGCCAAGGTATCCGCGGCCCGGCTTGCGCAACTGCAGCTGACCACCAGCGATCCGCTGAATTCCAACATAATTATCGCGACGCCGGCGGTGCGGAACCAGTTCGGTCCACGGCTGGCCACCGTCTACGCGCCGCTGGTGCTGGCCCGTTTCGGCTCCGGCCCCGAGGAAGTCGACGTCCGCTACGTCGTGCCCGGCGGCACCGCCGCCTTCGAGGCCTCGCTCGCCTCGGCCCGCAGTGCCCGCGTCGCCGCCGGCGAGCAACTCCTGACGAACACGAACGTCCAGGTCGGGCCCGCGGCCCGGCAGGCCCTTTTGGCCGGTAACGTCGACCCGCGGCTGCTTGTAACGCTTTCGCTACTTGCGCACGAAATGGCAATCAGGCTGGTAGCCTTCGGTGACGCGTCGCCAGGAGCAAGTTCGGCGGTCCCGCTGCGTGGTGCCGAGATCGGTGCTTCCGCATCCGCTGGCCTGTCGGCGATGCTTGCGTTCCTGGCCGCCCAGCAAGCTCAATACCAACCCTCTTACTTCCACCAGACCACGCTCGATGGGCAGCCTGTCGTGACTGTGCAGTTCGACGCCCCAGGCCCGCTGGGACTGGGCAGCTCCTAGCGATTGCTGGGAGCATAGGGAGGGGTCATATGTTCCCGAGACTAACCAGGCGATTGCTCATGCTGCTGGCCGCTTCGGCCCTGCTGCTGGGCATCCCCGCCGCCGCCACGGCATTCGCGTCTTCGGCTACTTCTGGGGTTGGCTGGATCAGGCTGGCCCACCTGTCGCCGAACACTCCTGCCGTCGACGTATACCTCTATTCGTTCGGCAATTCCAACGCGGAAATCGTCCTCCACCACGTGGCGTACGGGACGGTCTCGCCGTATGAGACGGTCCAGGCCGGCGACTACAGCGTGGCCATGCGCGCGGCGGGTGCGTCCGCGTCGAGCCAGCCTGTCCTGTCCACTAGCGTCACGATCCAGGCCGGTCACGCCTACACGGTGGCCGGCATGGGGCCCGAATCGGGCCTGCGGCTCCAGGTCATGGACGACGACCTGACTACGCAGACCGACAAGGCGGCGGTGCGGATCATCCAGGCCTCGCTGCGGGACCAGGTCGTCAGCAAGGTGACCTGCGGCGGTAAGACGATCGCGAGCAACGTGAAGTTCGCCTCCGTCGTGGGCTACCAGGCCATTCCGCCGGGTACCTGGACCATGGCCGCGGTAACGTCCGCCGGGAGCACGCAGAAGAGCGTCCACCTGGCCGCCGGTACCGTCGACACGCTGGTCGTCCTCGACGGCCCGAGCGGCCTGGAGATCGACGTCCTGCAGGACGCGGCCGGGGCCGGAAACATACCGGTGGGCGCGGTCTCGACTGGATTCGGCGGTACCGCCGGGCACGGTCCAGGCTCGCCGGTGCCGTGGCTCGCAGTCATCGCAGCCGGAGCCCTGCTCGCCCTGGCGGGAGGGCTGGGCGTGCGTCGCAGCAGGCTCCGCCTGCACACCGGGATCTAACCGATGCCGACCCGTAGGCCGGCCGCGCTGCTCACGCTCGCGGCCGGCCTCGTCGTGATCCTGGGCGGCACCGTCGGCCTGCTGCTGACCCGGCATTCGACCCCGCCCATGCGCCCGGTCGCGGCCGGGGTGGGCGCCCTGCCCGCGCCCACCGGCCCGATCGTGGCCGCGCCGCAGTCACCAGGCCCGCGCCCCGTCGCCGCTCCCGTCTCGCTGACCATCCCGCTGATCGGCGTGCAGACCAACCTGATCACCTTGGGCCTGCAGTCCAACGGCCAGCTCCAGGTACCGTCCACGACCTCGGTCGCGGGCTGGTACACGGGCAGCCCCCGGCCGGGCTCCGTCGGCTCGTCCATCATCGTGGGCCACATCGATTCGTATAAAGCTCCGGGGGTGTTCTACCGGCTGAACACGCTGACCAAGGGCGACAAGATCTACGTCAAGCGCGCGGATGGCACCCTGGCCGAGTTCAGCGTCACCTCGGTCCAGTCGTACCTGAAGGACCATTTCCCTACCGAGGACGTCTACGGTCCCGTCCCCGACGCGGAACTGCGCCTGATCACCTGCGGCGGCGCCTTCGACCCGGCCACCCACCACTACCTGAGCGACATCGTCGTCTACGCCGCGCAGGTGAGCTGACCCGGGCTCATGACGCCGGAGCAGCGCTTCGAGGACCTGGTCGATGAGTTCGCCGGCGTGGACGGCGTACTCCCGCCGCAGGGCGGCAGCGGGTTCGGCCGGAGCGCGCTGCGCTACCGCCGCAAGATCTTCGCGATGCTCGTCCGCGGCCGGCTCGTGCTGAAGCTGCCCGGTCAGCGGGTCGACGAGCTGATCGAGGCCGGTCACGGCGAGCGGTTCGACGCCAATAAGGGCACCCCGATGAAGGAATGGCTCAGCCTGGACCCGGAGTCCGGGCTGGCCTGGCTGCCGCTGGCGCGGGAAGCCCTGGACTTCGCCCAGGGGTCCTGAAGCCGCTTAACGTCCGCCGCGGGTAAAATCCTCTTTGACCGAACGGAGCGTGGTTTCACGCCCCCGGCCCCGTTGCTGGAGTCCCTGCCGATGCGGATCCTGGGAGCCAGCGGCCCGGCAACGCCGGTGCCGACCACGCAGGCGTGAACCTATCCTGGGCACTGCTTAGCTCAACACTGCTCAACTGCCTGAGGAAGTGTCATGGAAGTGCAGGTCGTCGACAACCCGGGCCAGGCGCAGTACGAGATCAGGGCGGACGGCGAGCTGGCCGCGGTGGTCAAGTACCACCTGCGGGACGGCGTCATCGCCCTGCTGCACACCGAAACCGACGACCGGTTCCGCGGCCATGGCCTGGCCGGGCGCCTCGTCCAGGCCACCCTCGACGCCGCCCGTGAACGGCACTTGCAGGTGCTGCCCTACTGCCCGTACGCCCTGCGCTGGATCGGCGATCATCCCGGCTACGCCGACCTGGTCCCCGAAGGCCGGCGAGCCGAGTTCGGCCTCTGACCCGTCGCGGCACCGATGAGTTTCGCCGCCCGGCGCCGTTTCACGGTTGAGATCGCGGCGAACAGGAGGCTGACGTGGACTACAAGCTGGAACTGGTGCTCATCCCGGTGTCCGACGTGGACCGGGCGAAGAAGTTCTACCTCGAGCAAGCCGGCTTCGTGCTGATCGTCGACACCCCGATCGGCGAGGCCCAGCGGGTGGTCCAGGTCGTCCCGCCGGGCTCGGAATGCGCCATCGGGTTCGGCACCGGCCTCACCTCGGCCGCGCCGGGCGCCGCCCAGGGCCTGCACCTGGTGGTACCCGACATCCTGGCCGCGCGGGCCGAACTGGCCGGCCGCGGCGTCGCCGTCAGCGCCGTACGCCACCTGGAGTCCGGGACCTGGGTCGACGGCCCGGACCCGGAACGAGGCAACTATCAGTCGTTCGCCGACTTCACCGACCCGGACGGCAACATCTGGATCCTGCAGGAGGTCGACCGGAGCCGAGATGACCAGGTGCAGGGCCAAGCATGAGCCACACTGACACCGACGAGCTGGTGACCGCGGCGGTCGCGGGCGACGAGCCCGCGTTTGCCGCCCTCGCCGAACGCCACCGGCGTGAGCTGCATGTGCACTGCTACCGGATGCTGGCCTCGTTCCACGAAGCCGAGGACGCGGTGCAGGAGACGTACCTGAACGCGTGGCGCGGCCGGTCAGGCTTTGCGGGCGGCTCGCAGTTCCGCGCCTGGCTGTACCGGATCGCCACCAACGTCTGCCTCGACATGCTGCGGCGCAACGCGCGGCGCGCGACCGGGATGGGCTCCCCGGCCGAGGTGCCCTGGATCCAGCCTTATCCGGATCTGCTGCTTGACCAGGCCGCGCCGCCCGACGAGCAGCCCGAGGCGGTCGCCATCCAGCGGGAGACGATCTCGCTCGCCTTCCTGGCCGCGCTGCAGGTGCTGCCGCCCAGGCAGCGCGCCGCGCTGATCGCCCGCGACGTCCTCGGCTGGCCGGCCAGCGAGACCGCCTCGGCCCTCGGGACCAGCGTCGCCGCGGCCAACAGTGCCCTGCAGCGGGCCCGGGCCACCATGCAGTCGCACCTTCCGCCGCGGCGGGCGGAATGGTCCGCGCGCG
>Ga0209420_1000710_pt1 | contig 16713 bp, 20 predicted proteins | sample BlaSpr_A8_OM1_O1_FD_187972 | JGI IMG/M metagenome (GOLD analysis project Ga0209420, IMG submission 187972) | Forest soil microbial communities from Thunder Bay, Ontario, Canada - Black Spruce, Ontario site 2_A8_OM1_O1 (SPAdes) (version 2) | ecosystem: Environmental > Terrestrial > Soil > Boreal... | reverse complement strand
GGGGGGGGGGGGGAAAGGGACCCAAATCTGAGGGTGAGGAATTTGGGGGGGAGTATAGACCTGTTGAACTTTTTTTTTTTGACTTTAATAGGAGGAGTAAGTTTTACTTTTTTAGTTTGCTCTCTTTCTATGCCCTGGGATTTGCTATTGGTTTGGTGCGATCTCAGGGCAAGTATTTAGTTTTTATCTTGACCTTCCACTTTTAGGCTTAGTGCCTATGCCAAACCTTATTTATTAAAAAAAACGTTTTACAATTTAAGTTGTGTAAACTAATCTATCTTATAAACAGTCTTAATCTACAAGTTAATGGTGTGATAGCCATAAATGCGTTTTAGGGGGTTAGCGGCCCTTCCTATATGTATACTGAGGAATTGATTTGTTTGAGGTAGATTGTAGTCCTCTAATGTGATTCTTCTTGTTACATTAATGTTTTATAATGTAGGAAGAAGATCTTTATCTTGAGATATTAATATGTATGGGTATATAGTAAGATCGGTCTTTTTATTTTAGGAGTTCACCCTGTAACGCGGGGAGGTGACTAGAATATTTTTGGAGATATAAATTAATTACTTTATCCACTATGGCTGTAACCCCCACTCATTTATTTTATTGTGCTGTGTAAATTGACTAAGTACCCAGGCGCTGCTATTTTACTATGCTATTTTAACAGTTCTTTGGCTGGAACCAAATAAAGTAGTTAATGGACTAAACAATAATGTCTACATATACACCGAATTTATTGACTGGAGAGTTAGGAAGAAAATCCCTGATGTACTTACATCTAAAATATATCAAAATAAGTTAGTGTAGTAGAAGTACGTAATTGGAGTGCAACTCTCCATACAAAAACTTGGCTCTAATTACTATATAGTTCTAAGTATTGGTTACCTTAAGATATGGACACATTGGTTTACTTCTAAATTGTTTTATATTATTTTTTAACAAAGATTTGCTACAATGATAATTACTATATTTATTTTAAATCCTACTAAGGTTAGCTTTTTAGGTATTAGGCCTAGATATTTTTCTAAGTCTAGTTTGAGGTTTTTACAACAGCAAATTCCTGAGTGCATACGAACTTTCAGTAACATGAGTGACATTGTGGTACGCAAAGATATAAATAATTTGGCTATTCGGAATTTGACTAAAACTAAAATAAATTATAAATTTGACAAAGTTATTATCCCATTTAAGGAACTAACTTAAATTAAATTTCTTAATATTTTATTATTAAACTTAAAACTTGATACTTTATATACTATATTGTTTCAATATACTTTATATGAAAATAATATTAATTTTATGCTAGGACCTCAAGTAGGTATTAATGTTAAAGAGACTCATAATTTGGAATATTATAGAAACTTATATGAGCATTTATTAGAAAAATTATCTATTATTATGGAGAGTTATAATGTTGAAGCACCCGATTTTATTACCCTTATTATGAAAGAGTTAGTTCTAGAAGAAACTATTAAAAAAGGGGAAATTTCTAAAATTGAGATCAGTAAAGGTTTAGGTAAAATAGGTGAAGTAAAACGCAATTTTAATAGTAGCATTTTACCTTTTACTTATAATGAAAAGTACTTCGGTAATTTATTACAAGGTAGTTTAAAACTTGAATTTTTAAATAAACTAATTGATCAATTAGAAGAAAATAAATTAACTTCCTACTCTACGAATACAATACCTAGCAATATTAATTCTTTAAAGAATGTAGATTTTACTGAAATCGAAGTTAGTGATTGATTAGATAGAGCAGGTGCTGGTTCGGATACGACACAGCCAGGTGAAATGGATCAAATAGCATTCCTGCGAAAAGTTATAAGTGCTCACTACACTGAAACTACAGAAACTACAGAAATAAAATTAACTAATTTATTTAGAGTTTATCTATCACCTAATAGAAAGTACTTGATTATTTCTAGTTTAACTAAAGACTTTATTTATATTAGAGTAATTTTTAATATTAAAACGGGTAAGTTTACCTATTTTTGTAGAGATATACTTCAGTTAGATAATAAATATACTGGACGTTTGTTATTAAATTCAGCTGCGTTGCTCCAAATTTAAATTCAAATTGAAATTCGCCTGTGTCGTAGTCCTGGGTACGGAGTCAACGGAGCGGAGTCATATGGGAAGGAAAGCCAGATACACGTTAAGGGTGGAGTCGGTGGAGCCAAAGAAACTACTACTAAAAGTGGTCCTCCGAAGGACTGTGGAACTATGACTAGTACAGAAAAAACATGAGTTAGAAACATTGGAATGGCTAGTGTTGTATTAAATAAAAATAATGATATTGTTGCATTTATTCAAGATATTAAGCTAGAAGCTATTAAATATAAAGATCATAAAAAATTAATAAATCCTGATAACAAATTACCTTCTACAATTAATGTAATGACTAACCCTAATTTTGGTGTGTTCGATCTAGAAACTTTTAATGATATTGATAATAGCGGACAAATTTATTCTAGAGTTTATGCATTAGGGTTTTTAACTAACAATGGTAATGATCTTACAACATATTATTTAACAGATCATTTTTCTAATACAGTTGAAGGTTCAGCGAAATTAGTATTGAAGTGTTTAGATAATATGCTGGTTTCTAAATACCACAATTTTATATTCTATGTTCATAATTTAGGAAGGTTTGATGTCATATTTTTATATAAAATTTTATTAGATTATAACTCTAAGTTAATTTCCGAAGGAGGGTCAGCTAAATATATTTTAGAACCTTTATATAGAGATAACCAAATTCTTAGATTAACTGTAAAACTTAAAAATATAAAACAGATTAAAATTTCTTTTGTAGATTCGCTGAATTTATTAAATAGTAGCCTAGCTGATCTATGCAAAGATTATAATGTTGAAACAAGTAAAGGTATTTTCCCTTATGCTTTTGTAAATAAAAATAATTTAAATTATGTAGGTCCAACTCCTAATATTGAATATTACAATAATAATATTGATATTGTTTCATATACTGCTAGAAAACTCTGTTTACTTCCACACCTGCGGAGCAATGGAATTTACGAGAAGAAACTTTAAGTTATCTAGCTAAAGATTTAACCTCTTTATTAGAAATATTAGTTAAATTTCAAGAACATTTATGATTAGATCATAATCTAGAAATGACGGAAGGTTTAACTATTGCTAGTTTAGCTAAACTAAAATTTTTTAAATACTATTTAAAGGATTCTAAAATACCATTAATTAATACAAATATTCTTTTTAACTTTATTTATTCAGCTTACTATGGTGGAATTACTGAAGTATATATACCTTATGGACAGGACTTAACATTTTCTGATATTAATTCTCTTTATCCTTACGCAGCCAAAAATCCTATGCCTGGATTAGAGTGTATATGGATAGAATGTTATGATAATCAAGAATTAGATCTAGATAAATTATTTGGGGTGTTTCATGCTGAAGTTGTTACAAAAAAACGCTAATGATCTTTATATAGGATTATTGCCTGTAAGAACTAAGGATGGAATATTCTTTCCCAATGGTAAGTTTGAGGGTACTTGAACCTCGGTAGAATTGCAATATGCTAAGAAATTAGGATATCAAATTAAAGTTACTAAAGGATTCCAGTTTAATAAAGAATTAGATATATTTGATGAATACGTAGACGAACTATCAGAGAAAAAAGATAAGCTAAAAGGTAGTCAACGTCAAGTAGTTAAAAGTTTATTAAATAATCTATTGGGTAGATTTGCACTTAATTTTGTTAAACCTATCACTAAGACAGTTCATAAAACTGAATTAGATAAAATACTAGCTACTAAGGAAGTTAAAACTTTTAAAATAATTAATGATGATAATTTTATTGTAACTTTTATACCAGTTGTTAATAAAGACATTTGTGAGAGCCATGGCTTAGATTACTATAAAGTAATTTTAAATGAAAGAAAGAATAATATTGTTGGGAAAATAGATGTATTCCAGGATACTTCGATTATTATCTCAGCTTTTACTACAGCTTATGCTCGCGTACATATGCATCAGATCAAATTAGATATTTTAGCTAATGGTGGTAAGATTTACTATTCAGATACTGATTCTATGGTAACTAATTTAAGTCTAGATCAACTTAAAGAAATTATGCCTGATAGAATTGGAAATAAACTTGGACAGCTTAAGTTTGAACATACCGTAAATGAAGCTTTCTTTATATCTAATAAAACATATGCATTAAAGACAAAAGATGGAAAAGAAATTACAAAAACTAAAGGAGCAGTTAAAGATAGTATACCTTACTCTCATTTTCAAGATTTGTATTTACATTCTAAATCTATTAAAGCTAATAAAACTTCAAGTACAATTAATTATTCTAAAGGTTCGGTTACAATAGAAACTAAAGAAATTGATATTAATTGGGATAGTTATACAAAAAGAGCAAAATATTATGACCCTAAAACAAAACTTTGGACTGATACTAGACCATTATATATTGATAATTTAACAAAAAGTATTGTAGTTTATGTACCAAAAAATATAATTAAATATACATCGTATCCTACGGAGGAACCTAAAGTTATTATTAAGGAACCTACTATGATTTCTAAAAATACCTGTAGCCAATATAAAGGTTACGGACCCTATGCTGACTATGAGAATTGCTTGCTACTTAGGTAACAGTGCTACGCTGCTTTTTAGCTACTTTGCTACGCCGAGCTACGCATCATCAACCGGAGGAAGAAGCACAATAATATAGCATATTCAGAATATTGGCGTTCTTGCTATGCATTAGTTGTAGTTCGTTTACCTGGTCGCACTTTATAACTCTTTTTTTGTTGCTTACCCCTCACCCCTCCCTTTGGGTTGGGGAAAGTTGCCTTACCCCTCCCTTTGGGCAGGGGAGGGGTAGGGGAGGGAAGGCAACACCCCTTACCCTCCCCTTCGGGGGAAAAGGGGAGGGGAGGAGGATTATTGGAGGAGGGGTATGGTAATGTTAAATTAGCTGGTATTAAAAATTTAGACAAAATTGCTCAATGAATTAATACTCAACAAATTAATATAATAGCATCATCGGATTTTGAGGGTAATAGAATAAATAGAATGGATAAATTTGATAGAGATATTATTAATCCATTAAGTGACATTATTTTAAATATATTAAATGATAATACATTGACTCTAGAGGAAAAGCAATTAGCAATTGAAAGAGCTACTTTAACATAAATTATGATTTAAATTGGTTAAATATGGAAGGTTTAGATAAAGTATCTGTTAAAAATATTATTCTTCATGATATTTATAAAAAAATAAATAAAGGATTAATGAATGTTTTAAGTAGATATAAAAATCATAATTATAGAGAATTTAATAAGAAAAATATATTAAATAAAAATAATTTTATTGACAATAGTGAAGGTAAGTGTATTCTTGTAATATTATTATTAGGATTATTAAATAAACATGTTATAAATAGTTGTTTTAAAGTAATTACAGATATTTTAAGTGAAGTTAGAGATAATAAGCAAAGTGGACGAACATATATTATGTTCCAGGTGGCAAATAGATTGTTAAAATTAGTTAAAGTAGGTATGAGTAGACTAGACATGGAAAGAAAAGATAATGATAATAAATATAATATTATAGATTTAGAAAATAAAGACGTTAAAAACATATTAAAAATGTGGAGTTATGATAACATTCAATCATTTATAAATGATTTTAATGAAAAAGATAAATCTGTATTAGGTGATTCCATCTTAAGATTAATTTGAAATAATTGTAATATTATTAGGGAAATACGTACAACATCTAAAAATAAAACTAATATTAATTTAACTATGAGCGATGAATTCTTACATAAAATAAGTATTTCAAGTATTAATGTTACTCTTAATAAAATAAAATAAAATAAAATAAAATAAAATAAAATAAAATAATCCGAAGACGAAGAAAAGAAGCTGTTTAGTTACCTATGTTAATTTTACCTAGAAGTCCCAATGAAGATGGTAAATATTTTCCTTATATATTACCTTAAATAAGTCATATTTATAATTCTTTTGATACGATTATTAAAAATAAATATGATAATAAATTTATTACGGAAGGTCAAGAAAATATAGTAGACACAATTAACTATTTAAATAAAATAAAATTTAGAATTAATAATGATGTTCTTAATTATCTAATAAATGAATGAAATGATGTTAATAGTAAATTATTTAATGGGTTAAATGAAATTTGGCCTAAGGAAGTTGATAAAAAATTAAATAGTAAAGAAAAATCATTAATTGTCTCTAATAATCATAACAGTAAATATTGGAATATGAGAAATATTCTTAATCTAGCCATATTATATAGAGATACATCATTTTATCTTCCTACATTTGCGGACTTTGATTGAGAGGTAGAATGTATCCATTATGTACTCATATTCATATTATTTAAGTTATCATGGTTCAGATATTTCTAGATCATTATTATTGTTTGACCAAATCCTATTTATAAAGAAGAATTAAATGAGGAAGGTTTAAATTATTTAATAGTTTATTTAGCTAATTTGATAGGTGTTTCAGGTAAAACATGAAATGAGAAAATAGAATGGAATTTAGTAAATGAAAAGCCAATATATATAAAATTGTGAAAATATTTATTGAAGATAAAGATAAATTTTATAATGAATATCTAAAGAATGTTAAAGAACCATTCCAATGTATTAGTATACTTATGTCATTTATGGATGTAATTAATTATTTGCATAATAAAAATAATACTAGTTGTATAATACATAATCCAATATTATTTGATGCTTCATGTTCAGGTATCCAACATTTCTTTAAGTGCTATGACTAGAGATGTTGAGATGGCTAGAAAAGTAAATATTATACCAGAAGAGGCATTAGATAATGCGGATGAAAAGATAATATTAGATAAATCTAAAGCTCAAGATTTTTATCGCAAGTACATTAATTCAATTAAATCTAGATAAATCTTCATATGATAATTTGAAAAATATTAAATTATCGAGAAATATGATTAAAAGATCAGTTATGACTATACCTTATAATATTACACTAATTGGATTATCTGAACAATTAACAGAATTATTTAACATAACAAGATGAGATGAAAAATATTTCTATCAATTAGATAATATTCATACAAAAAATAATGAAAGAATTTTCTTAACTTATAGTCCTAATGAATTTAATAAATTTGTACAGATTATTTACGAATCTTTAACTCAAATGCCTTCTTTAAATAAATTAACTAAATATCTAAATAGTTTATTAGTTATCTTGTTAAATCTAGATCAACCCATTATATGAATAACTCCTAGTGGATTGAAAATATCTTTATCTACAATGGTATATACTTCAGTTTTTAATTAACAAAAAGTAAGTTAGTATCGACAAGTAAACCTGTAACCATTAGATTACCACAAAATAAATTAGATAAAGTGTCCATCTCCCTCACCCTCACCCCTCACCCCTCCTCCTCCAAGTTGCCTCCCCTACCCCTCCCCTTTGGGGTAAGGGGAGGGGTAAGGCAACTTGGTGTTGCCTCCCCTGCCCAAATATGATATGCGGCAACACCCCTTTGGGGAGGGAGGGGTAAGGGGTGGGACGGGGGGGGTAGGGCAACTTGGAGGGGGTAGGCAACTTGGAGGGGGTAGGCAACTTGGAGGGGGTAAAGGGGAAGAGATCATTTATGCCAAATTTAATACATTCACTTGATGCTTCAAATATTCATTTACTAACACCTAAATTAAAGGATCAACCTTTATATACTGTACACGATTGTTTTGCAAGAATTACAACACATAATCCTAACAACATGGCAAAATTAGAATTATATGTTAAAGAAGCATTTATAGAAATTTATTTTAGAGATGGTAACTATTTACAAATTATGCATGATAATTTAGTTGACCAGATTAAAACACATAGTAAAGATTATTTTGTTTTGTTTTGTAACTAATAATGGTGAAGAAAAAATTATAATCAATGATATAGAATATACAATTCCTAAATTACCTTACGAATTTATATCAAGTGAACATAATAAATTATTTATAAATGGTTTATTAAAATCTAAATACTTTATTAGTTAATCTATTACACTAAATCAAATCTTTTGATAATTTTTTATTTTAACTTTTATTTTGTCCTTTTAATTGTATTTTAACTAATTCTATACTTACATTTAATTTATTTCAACTGGTTCTAAATATTTTTCTATATGTTTCTACATCTTGACCTTGACTAATATTAAGAATATCATTAAATGTCAGTTTTTTCTTATCTGCACCACTAGCTTTAATTATTAACTTATTTTCATCGTTAAAGAATGCATATAATTTTTTTCTTGCAAATACTCCATCTTTAATGGTATGTTCTAATTTCATTTTACCAAATTTATTTCAATAAACCTCCAACCAAATGATCCGGTAATGTATGGGTTAATACTGCACTATCTGTATCTGAATATATACACTTGTTATTTTCCATATTTTTAAATTCATTTATAAAGATTTTAGCATAGGCAGATATGGACGCAGCTATTTGTACTGCTGAAGGTACTCCTCTATTTTTATTGTACCCTTTCATTGATTTTGATTGTATAGTTTCTAAACTATCTTCTTCTAAATATTTAATTAAATGTCGTAATCTTTCATCTATTTTATCTCCGTATTTGACAAGTTTATGTCCTGTATCTAATTCTGATAATACTGTATGATTAAAATGTTTATCTATTTTATTATTATAGTCTATATCACTCATTATTTGAATAGTTCCATCTATTTCTTTCATACCAAATCTTCCATATAATGAATTTAACATTAATTTAGCAATGTTTCTTTAAAAATCAACAGGGTTATTTGTATTACTTTTTATCTGATATAAGTTATTTACGTAATCTTTAAATAGATCTTTACCTCTTTCAAAATTATTTTGAACCACACATCATGATAAACTTATATCCTCTCTGTATTTCTTTTTTCATTTGTTCCCTAGATATTCATCTTGAGAATGGAGTTCTTAAAAATTTTGTTTGACCATCCACTATATGTTCAATAGTTAAATTTTTCAATTTTGATTGCGTTGGTGGAATTATTGTACCATCTACAAACCCAAATACACTATCCAGTTTAGTATTACTTGTAAATTAAATTAAATTAAATTAAATATTGGATTACCTACTGGCATGTCTTGTAACATAGCATAAGGATATTGTGAATTCATATCATAATAGTAAGCATTTTTAATTCTTTAAATTGCTCTTGAAAAAACATTAACAATTCCACCATGATAAGCTGATCGAATATCTTTTTCAACTTGACCTCTAACCATTTTAATTTCTAAGTCTTTATTATGGAATTCATTTAATTTAAGAAAACAGCTAAACTTAATGAAGGAAGAGTATAAAAACTATTAACATTAAGGCTATATTTTTCGTAGATACTAATTGAAAATAAACTGATCACTTCAAATAATCCTTCTACATCCGCATGTAAATATTTCTTTAATTCATCTTTACAATTTAAATTATCCTTTGGAATATCATTATATTCATCCATAGTTATTTTATCTCCATAATATTTAAAATGAGGTTTAGGTCCAATATAATCTAAATTAGAACTATTCATAAATGTATGTGGATTTGGAAACATCCTTTCTGATTATTACATCCATAATCTTTCAATACTTGTTTAAGTTCACCTTTAAAGAAGTTTAAAGAATCTTTAAAATATATTCTCTTTCTACTATTTTTATCTGTAATTATTATCCCTAATAATTTATTTTCGTCAGTTTTTCATTTACCTTTAACAATGTAGTTACCTTTACTTATAGCGTTAATTAAATATACTCCATCAAATTTACCTAAATTATGTACAAAGAATGTATAATTAAACAATTTATATTCAAAAATTGAATCTATTAAACTAAGAATTATATTATCTTTATTAACATTTTTATCTGCATATTTATAATCAATAAATTCTTTAGTTTTTCATCCACCAGCATAAACAATCTGTTCACCTAATCCAAGTAAATCACTTTCTTTAATAGGTATATTATATTTATCAGTATTATATACATTTAAAGGATCTTCATTTGTCATTGTTTCAAGATCTAAACTTCCAAATTTATCATCAAAATCCTGTTCTCTATTTTGTTCATAAAAATTACCAAAATTATAATAAAAAGTTTTTTTACTTCAAAGTAATCTAATGTACCATCTTTATAAATAAATCCATTAGATCCTCTATATCTTGTAAAATTATTTCCTTTTTCCCCTACTAACTTAATATCTATTCAAAAAGAATTACTTCTAGTAATTCTTTTTTAAATTAGAATTAGATAATTTACCATTATCATCTAAAGATTTTACAAATACTTTATTACTTACTACTTGTTTACCTTCATCATTTTTAATAGATCTAATAACTTGTAAATATTTAACATCTCCATGAATATCCAATTTAAATATTTTTTTACCGTCAATAATTTTTTCTTCACCATATTTATCCATTAACACATTAGTATATTTACCCTGTTTTGTATAATTTAATATTTTTACATCTATATTCAACTTTTTTAAATTCTTTATTTTTATCCATTTTTAATTTTGAAACACTGTCAACAAGAATTTGATGTACTACTTTTTCAACTTCTGAAAATTGTCCTCAAAAATCTTCATGTGAAAGTCATTGTTTAATCATTATATAAAATGAGTTTATATTATTATCTAATCCATATCTATTAATTGTACTATGTAAATCAAATGTAATTTTTTCAGCGAAATCTTTAGCATTACTATTTTTAGTTATAATAATTGATTCAGATATAGTATAAATTAAAGTTTTATTATTATCCGGACTTTTAATACATGATAAAACTTTATAAGTTTTATTAGATTCAAGACTATCTAACATATCTTGTATTAATTTAATTAAATCATTTAAAGATTCATTAAATAATTTACTATGATCATTTTCTAATAATGAAGGAATATTTATTTCCATATTATTTTTTCAAACATTATATTTATTTCTATCCGCAATTTTTCTAGGATTAACTTTATATCCTAAATTTTCTATTTTCTTTAATTTATCATTTCAATTTGAATTTATAAATTCTTTACTACTAATAAGATCATTAAATCTCTTATTATTATTATTATTATTATTATTATTAGTATTATTATTATTATTATTATTATTATTATCTATTATACTATTATTTATAGCCGAAGTACTAAATCCTCGTTTAACAAAATTACCACAACTATCTTTATAAGAAAGAGAAGTGTTATTAAATAACTGTCTAAAATTAACTTTTAATCCTAACTTTCTTTCTATGGATTTTAATCCATTTCTACCCTTCCCCTTCCAAATTCCCTATCCAAATACCTTCCCTTCCCCCTTAGAAATAGTAATAGTAATAGTAGTATTAATCCCTGTATTTAAATTATCCTTTAACAATTTATCAGATCCTAAAAGTATACCTTTAAAACCTCTAACCTCTTTAACACTAAACGGAATAACTCCTCTATACCAGAAAAAGTTACTATTCTGATGATTTTTTCTATTAATTATATTTTTCATCTATAGGTCGTCAAAAAACAAAAAAAAATGGAAATCCTCTATAAATAACCTCAATAGTGTTCCCCCAAATTCCTCACCCAATTTCAAATCTGAGGGTGAGGAATTTGGGGGAGAGAGTGATAATATAAGGAGAAAAAAGTCAATTTAAGGGTAAGTAATTAGAGGAGATAGAGGTAATTTTAAATACATGACTATCATCACAAAAGTTTAAACTTTAATTTAAACATAATGTACATTTATTTTTGTATTAATGAATATTAAAAATATATAATTATAATATATTTTAATTATATAAAAAATTAACTACTATTAAAAGATTATTTAAATTTAGAAAAATAGCAAAGATAATATAATACAAATGATATTAATTATAACTAGACCTATGTGACTAAAAATTCTCACAATTTTATTTTCTATTATATTATCCAAAACTTCTTATATTATAATGTAATAATTGAAATAATTCCACTTTTAAGTGTTTATTTAATTACAAACCCATCCAATAACCCAAGCCCCTTTGGATTCTAATTATTGGAGGGGTGCAACTTTCCCCTTACCCCAAATATGCGGCAACACCCCTACCCCTTACCCTCCCCTACCCCAAAATATGAGGCAACTTGGAGGGGGTGAAGGCAACACCCCTTTGGGGATGAGGGGAGGGATTATTATTCTTGGTAAGGGGAGGCAACTTTCCCCAACCCTCACCCTCCCCTTTGGGGAGGGAGGGGTGAGGAGGAGGGGTGAGGAGGAGGGGTTATTTGAGAGGGTAAAATCAGAGATTTGAACTCTGAACCACGTTGCCACAAAACGTCATTTTGCCAATTAAACTAATCTTACCTCTTTTAATTTTTAAACCTATTTATATCCCTTAATCTAATAAAAGTCATCTTAAATAAAATAAAAAAAAAAGTTTTAAAAATGTTATTATACCAATAACTGTAGCAAATATATTTTATATATAAAATTTAACTAAAAAATCCCTTCATACTTGTTATTGATTATTGCAATGTATTGAAATATTTATTATGTACAGAATTAAAATAAATTTTTTAATCAACTTGAATTGCATTTTCAATTGGTATTTTCTGATATAAATGCTGAAAAATTAACCATCAAATAAAAAAAAAGAGAAATTACAGATAGTAACTTTTATGTTAAAAGGTATTTTTCTTTATTAGAAAATACTTTATTTTATAATTTGTAAAATACTATAGTTAAAAAAAATAATCATAAAGTATAAACAAGAACGGAGAGAACAGACGATTTAGGTTGATGTTGAAGACTATTTATATATTACCTTATAAGTTTAATTTAATGTCTATCTTATAAGATATAGAACCTAATCTCTCTTATATTAAAAATAAAACAAACTATTTAGATCATAAAATATTATTTATATAAATTTAAGTTTTAAGTATTAAATAACGTAAAACTATCTATATATGTCCTATAATTAATAATAGATATACTAAAAATTTAATATTTAAATATGTAATTATGAATAGTTTTAAATTATTAAATTCAAACATTTATCTAAGTATCATAGTATTTATGTCTTCTCTTTACCTCTATATAACCCTATAGTATATAACTAAATGAATATCACATTTTATCATTTAGTTATGTACATATCCAGTTAATAAACTCGGTAATTATTTTCTATAATTTTCCTCTATATGTAAATCACTTATGTTATAAGGATTACCACCATATTTTTAGTTGAGCAAAAATAATAATCCTAGATTAAATGACCAACTTTATTATAAACACTCGTACAAATTTAAAACTTTATTCTAAATTATCATTCTCTTTTGTTTGGAGGAATTGCTTTAACTCTTTTAAATAATAAAGTTGTTTAGATTATAAAGGAAAATTTATTGTAATACCAATATCCCCTTCCCCCCCTCCTCCTCCCTAAAGGGAAAGAATAATAATCCCTCCCTCCCCTTACCAATAATCCAAGCCCCTACCCCTCCTCCAAGTTGCCTCATATTTTGGGGTAAAGGGGAAAGAATAATAATTAGAATCCAAAGGGCAACTTGGTGGGGAGGGTAAGGGGAGGGTAAGGGCAACTTTCCCCTTACCCTCCAAGTTGCCTTCGGATTCTTGGGGAAAGGCAACACCCCTTACCCCTCCCTTTGGGCAGGGGAGGGGAGGAGGGGTGAGGGGACATTAATAGTGAAGCTGTATAAAACATCTTACTGGAATCGAACCAATAATAATTTGCTTCGAAGGCAAAGGCTTTACCAATTAAGCTAAAGATGTTCAATTTATATTCATTATTAGTTTACCTAGTTAAAATATTGATCTATAATTAAATAAAAGATTTAAATATAATTTAGTATTGTTTAGATTAAGCAAATTTTCTTTTTTTATCACAATTTTAGTTTTAAAAGTTTTTACTAAAGAATTAATTAATAAATAATTATTAATATTATTACTTATTATTTTACTTTTTTTTTTTAAATGAATTTGTTTAATTTATTTATTAATTAAATGAATAATATAAGTTTCTTTAATAAATAAGTTAGATTTTTATAAATATTTAATATTTTTGATTCTATTTCTTAACAAAGTAACTTTGTTAATTCTTCCCCTCACCCTCCTCCCCTCCCCAAAGGGGTAGGGGTGTTGCCTACCCCTCCCCTACCCCGAAGGGGAGGGGTAGGCAACTTGGAGGGGGGGAAGGGGAAAGTTGCCCTTCGGCAACTAGGAGTTTTGGGGTGTTGCCTCATATTTTGAGGAGGGTAAGGCAACACCCCTACCCCTCCCCCTCCAAGTTGCCCTCCCCCTTTGGATTCTTTCCCCAACCCTCACCCTCCCCTTTGGGGAGAAGGGGAAAGTTGCCTCATATTTCGGGGTAAGGGAGGGGTGAGGGGAGGGATTCTAATTATTGGAGGAGGGTGAGGGGGGGGAGAGATCCCTTTTCTCTTATAAGTTTCATAATTTACATTGTAGAAATTCTTTCTTTATATTACTCCACCTATTCCCTATTTATACATGGTCAAATTATAAACTGGAGGTAACTTAATAGTAACAGGTTTTATAGTTGACAATATAGTAGTGTGGTGGGAAAAACATATTTCAATATCTATTTGGTTATTATTCGATAAGTCGATAAAGTTTTGGACACATATATTAAAACCCTTTTCTTAAATTTAATTCATTAAATATATAACATAATTTATATTTTTAATATCATTTTTTTTACTCCTCACCCTCCTCCCCTCCCCAAAGGGGTAGGGGAGGAGGGTGAGGGGTAGGCAACCCCCCTTACCCCTCCAAGAATCCAAAAGGGTAGGGGAGGCAACACCCCTTACCCCTCCAAGTTGCCAAAGGGGTAGGCAACTTGGAGGGGATGAGGGGGCTTCAAGAATCCCAAGCAACTTGGAAGGGTAAGGGGAGGGTAAAGGGTCTTTTGTTATTATTTGTAATCATCATATTATTAAATGTTTTTAATTATTATATTATGCTTATTTGTGTGTGTAAATAGATATTTTTTTAATGTTAATTATTTTTAAGTATATAAAATTAACTTAACTTAACTTAACTTAACTTAACTTAACTTAACTCTTATAATCGAAAATGAAATTTTACGAATAAAGAGACTTGAACTCTTATGATAATTAAATCATCAAAACCTAAGCTTGACCCGGCTACCAATTTCGGCATATTCGTTTCAAAAAAATTTTTTTTAATTTATCTCTTTTAATAACTCTTTGCTTATACTACTCTAAAACTCTTTCCCTCCCCTACCCCTCCTCACCCCTCACCCTCCCCTTACCCCAAGCCCCTACCCTCCCCTTACCCCTCACCCCTCCAAGTTGCTCCCCTCCCTCCCCAAAGGGGTGTTGGGGTAAGGGGCTTGGGTTGGGGAAAGAATCCTCCCCTACCAAGTTGCCTCCCTTGGGATTCTTGAAGCCCCCTCATCCCCTCCAAGTTGCCTACCCCTTTGGCAACTTGGAGGGGTAAGGGGTAGGGGAAGGGAGGAGGAGGGGGAAAAGGCAACACCCCTTACCAAGAATCACATTATTTATAAAGGCAACTTTCCCCTTACCCCAAATATGATATGCGGCAACACCCCTACCCCTTTGGGGAGGGGAGGCAACACCCCTTACCCCAAAGGGGAGGGGAGGAGGAGGGGTGAGGCAACACCCCTTACCCCAAAGGGGAGGGGAGGAGGAGGGGTGTTGCCTCATATTTTGGGGTAGGCAACTTGGAGGGGAGGGAGGCAACTTTCCCCTTACCAATAATCCAAAGGCAACTTTCCCCTTACCCCCTCCAAGTTGCCTTCGGATTATTGGTAAGGCAACACCCCTACCCCTCCTCCAAGTTGCCTCCCCTCCCCTTTGGGGTAAGGGGTAGGGGTGTTGCCGCATTTTTGGGAAGGGGAGGATTCTTTCCCTCCCCCTTCATAATGGGATTCTTGGATAGGGAGGAGGAGGGGTGAGGGGTGAGTGAGGGGATGGGGAGGGTAAGGGCAACTTTCCCCTTCCCCCCCTCCCCTTTGGGGTAGGCAACTTGGAGGGTGAGGGGTGAGGGGAGGGGAGGGGTTTATTATTGGAGGAGTGGAGAATATATAAAAAATAGTCTTAAATAATTATATATTAATTAAGATAAGGTAAAATAATATATATATTAGTAATGATTACACTAAAATACAATAAAATAAAATAAAATAATTTTATTTATAACTGGTATTAAAATAATAAAATTAATAATTAATTTTTTATAGATATTAAATTTGAGTTAATAATTAAACAATATATACCTATATTCATTTTTTGCAGATACTATAAAGATAATAATGATTTTAATTTATTAAAAAGAAAATCAAATAAAAGAATTAATTATTTATTAGTCTTTGTTTTAATAATAATCCTCCTCCAATAATCAGAATCCTCCAAGTTGCCTTTCCCCCCTCTTATGTAATAACCCCTCACTCCTCCTCCCCTCCAAGTTGCCTACCCCTCCAAGTTGCCAAAGGGGTAGGCAACTTGGAGGGGAGGGAGGGGTAGGGGCTTGGGAGGCAACTTTCCCCTTTACCCCCGTCCTCCCCTCCCCTGCCCTCCCCTGCCCAAAGGGAGGGGTAGGGAGGGGTAAGGGGTGTTGCCTCATATTTTGGGGTAAGG
>Ga0209420_1000708_pt1 | contig 16720 bp, 9 predicted proteins | sample BlaSpr_A8_OM1_O1_FD_187972 | JGI IMG/M metagenome (GOLD analysis project Ga0209420, IMG submission 187972) | Forest soil microbial communities from Thunder Bay, Ontario, Canada - Black Spruce, Ontario site 2_A8_OM1_O1 (SPAdes) (version 2) | ecosystem: Environmental > Terrestrial > Soil > Boreal... | reverse complement strand
CGGATAATCCTCGTGAAATCCGTAGCCGCCGAAGATCTGCACACCTTCATCCACGCAGAAGTCCACCGTCTCGCTGCCAATCACTTTGCTGATGGAACTCTCGATGGCGTATTCCTCCAGAACTTGCATGGCTTGCTGAGTTTTGTCCGCTCCCGCATTGGGATTTTCAACTCCCGCGTCGATCATTCCGGCAGAGCGATAGATCATAGACTCCACGGCATAAATTCGAATCGCCATTTCGCCCAGCTTAGCTTTTATCAGTCCGAAATCGCAGATGGGCTTGCCGAATGCAGTCCGCTCTTTGGAATATTTCGAGGAAGCTTCCAGCACCTTTTTCGAACCGCCCAGGCAGTAAGCACCCAGCGAGAATCGGCCCACGTTTAATGTATTAAACGCGACAATGTGGCCGCGTCCGGCTTCATGCAAGAGATTTTCTTTCGGTACTGGAGCGTTTTCGAAAAATATGGGCACCGTGGAGCTGCCACGAATGCCCATTTTCTTTTCCTCTGCGCCGACTGAAAATCCAGGAGTGTTTCGTTCCACGATGAAGCAGGAAAACTTTTCGCCGTCAATTTTGGCGAACACGATGTAGAGATCGGCGAAGCCGCCGTTAGTGATCCACATTTTCTGCCCGTTCAGAATCCAATTTCTCCCATCGGGCGAAAGCACCGCGCGGGTGCGTGCGGCCAGCGCGTCCGATCCCGCTTGAGGCTCGGACAGGCAGTAACAGGAAAGTAGTTCGCCGCTGGCGATCTTTGGCAAATATTTCTGTTTTTGCGCTTCGGTGCCGAAATAAACAATCGGAATCGTTCCGATTCCGGCGTGGCCTCCATGGGAAACCGCAAAAGACGCGTAACCTGAAAGTTTTTCCGCCAGAACCGTAGCCGACACCTTGTCCAGACCAGATCCGCCGTACGCTTCAGGGATGGCCCCGCCGAGAAGACCTATATCGCCCGCCTTTTTCAGCATCTGCGCCATCAAACCCTCTTTGTGCTGTTCCAGCGCGGGGATTTCCGGCGTTAATTCCTTTTGGACAAATTCTTCGGCCGTTTGGCCGATCAAGCGTTGGTCATCCGACAAGTCCGCAGGAGTGAAGATGTCTTCCGGCCGGCTGGAGGTAATCAAAAAGGCTCCGCCGCGATTCAGCACCACTGAAACAGGTGTCGTAGCCACAGTGTGTTCTCCCTTTTAAAAACCTAAGCGATGATTCCGAGTTTACGACAAAACGGACGTGGCGATTAAATCTATTCTCATGACCGTCTTATCCGTTTAACTCCCCGCTGGCGGTTATGGGCCGGCCAGGAGCGCATGGCAACCCTATGCTCGTCAGGCAGTCCGAATTCGTCGAGAACGGAACGACCATGCATCTGCGCAGCGAGTATTCCGATAGCAAGGATCACTCGACGCGCATCGAGCGGCTCGTGCAGGTTGGCGACAGCCCGCCCCGGTTATTGTGGAAATCCTACGCAGTAAAAAATAACTTTGCTAATTACTTAGCAACGCGCTCGAAAATTCCTGCTGCACCCATGCCTCCGCCAACGCACATGGTGACCAGACCGTAGCGCGCATTTCGTCTTTCGAGTTCGCCGAGAATCGTAGCGGTGAGTTTGGCGCCCGTACAACCGAGCGGATGCCCCAGCGCAATGGCTCCGCCGTTCACATTCACGCGCTCAGGATCTAATCCAGCCAGTTTGATTACGGCCAGTGATTGCGCGGCAAACGCTTCGTTGAGTTCAATCACATCGATTTGATCCAACTTCAATCCCGCGATCTTCAAAGCCTTTGGAATTGCGTACACCGGACCAACGCCCATCTCTTCCGGAAGGCAGCCGGCCGTAGCAAACGCCAGGAAACGTGCGAGAGGCTTCAATCCCAATGCGCGGGCGCGCTCGGCGCTCATTAGTAATGCGGCCGCGGCACCGTCACTCATCTGCGAACTATTTCCCGCCGTCACGACTCCGTGCGCGTGAAAGGCAGGCTTTAATTTGCCGAGAACTTCGAGCGAAGTATCCGAGCGGGGGCCTTCATCGGTGTCAAACGTAATCTTCACTGCTTTGGGCTTGGCCCCATTCGATGCGCCATTTTCGAAGGCCACGTAATTCACTTCCACCGGCACCGTTTCGTCCTTAAATTTTCCAGCGGAGATGGCCGCGAGCGCCTTTTGATGGCTCGCAAACGAAAATTCATCCGCTTGCTCCCGGGTAATGCCGTATTTCTTGGAAAGATTTTCGGCCGTAAGACCCATGCCCAGGTAGGCATCCGGATATGAATCCATCAGCGAAGGGTTGGGCGAAATTTTGTTGCCTCCCATGGGAACCATGCTCATCGATTCGGTGCCCCCAGCGACGGCAACGTCTCCCTGTCCAGACATAATTCTTTCCGCGGCCAGAGCGATAGCTTGAAGTCCGGAGGAACAAAAACGATTGATCGTCATGGCAGAAGCTTCGACCGGCAAACCCGCGCGCAACGACGCAATTCGCGCCACATTCATTCCCTGTTCAGCTTCCGGCATGGCACAGCCCAAAATCACATCTTCAATTTCTTTCGCGTCGAACCCTGGCGCGCGAGCGATTGCTTCCTTTATTACCAATGCGGCCAAATCGTCAGGACGGGTGGCACGCAGCGTTCCTTTGGGCGCCTTGCCTACCGGCGTCCGCACCGAACTTACAATCACGGCTTCCCGCATACATCACCTCGATAGATACAACTGTAACGGATTTTGTATTGGATGCCTAAGCGATAAAAAAGAAACAGCGCGGAAGCGGCCGCGCCGTCTCAATCTCCGGAAGAATCCGAAGAAAACCAAATCAAATTATCTTCGGAATTTGATGGTTACCAGCATCTGAACCGAGACTGGCTGGCCGTCCAGCTTGGATGGCTCGTACTTCCAACGGCTTAGCGCGTCCAGTGCAGCCTGACGGAGCACGCTAGGCCCTGAAACAACGTCCATGTGGGCCACGTGTCCGGCCTTGTCGATTGTCGCTCTCACGACAACGTCACCTTGGGTGTTGGATTGCTTGGCGAGCGCCGGATAGATCGGCAAAGTGGAGGACAACAGCCGAGGCTCCTTCACCTGGCCGCCAATTTTCACTGGACCGTCCGGCCGGAGCTCCGGCGCGGGCGGCGATGCCTCACCGGATGAACCAATTCCAGCCAGCGCATTATTTTCTGACACGGGCGGAGGCGCCATCGCGTCGACGGCCGGAGCGGCATCGGTTTGCTCGCCGGTAGTGCGTTGCGTGCTCACTGGATGCGAATTCAAAGTCGCGCTCATCATGTCGTCCGTTACACGAGGTTCGCTCTGCTTCGCGGGTGCACTGGGACGATTGGCAGAAACGGGAGCGTCGTGAGTCTCAACCGGCGCGTTGCTGTTGACGGCGATCGACGGGCGTAGGTTCGCCGCCGCTGCGCGGCTGGAATTCGTGGACGGCGAAGAAGAAGCCGGGCTGGCCGCCACCGGCTGCGCAGTGTTCGTCGCAACTGCGTTAGCCGGCTGAGTCACAACTGGCGGATTCGATGCGTTCACATTGCGATTCGAAGATTGTCCTCGGAAATAAATCATGCCGCCAACCCCGGCGGCGAAAAACAGCGCGATGCACGCAGCTGCTAACATCCAGTTGTTGCCTGACTTGTGCTCGACTGACGTCGTGTCGGAAGAAGACAAAATCGATTTGCCGACAGCGGCAGACTCTGCCTGATTTACGTGCAGGCTCGTGCCTCCAGAAAGGCTACCGAAGGTGCTGTGCACGGGTGCAGCAGAAGAAATCGATAAGACTGGCGCAGCCTCGACTGTTGAAGCGGACGCGACCGATGCAGCGGCAGTATCGGCCGGCAAACTTGTCGATGGAATTGCGGGCGGAACTTGAACTGGAGCGGCGGCCGGAAACTCAACCACGCTGCTCGTGCTCGATTTCACCTGAGCTACCGGCTTCGTTATACCTTCCAAGCGCGGAGTGACCGGAGCGGGCGGCTTCGCCGTTATCGTCGTTGCGGCCGGCTGCACGTCTTCCTGCGAACCAATGGAGATAAACGGTTCCGCAGGTTTTGGAGCTGCGTTGATTGGCGAGGTGACCGCCGGCGGCGTCACAACGGGCGAAAATGATTCCGGCTCCACTGCTTTCTGCACCACGGGCTCGGGTGCAGGCGCCGGGGCCCACGAAATCTCTGATGCGGCTGCAACGGGCGCCTTCTTGATTGGCGTGGGTGTCTCAACGACGGTTGGCGGCGCAGGTCTATTTGCCGGCGTGGGCCCGTCGGAAGGGAAATAAACATTCCAATAGCCCGGCTGTTTGTGCGTGAATTCAACCTCCACGTAGCCTTGTAGATTGGAAAATGTTCGAACTTTTACCACCCGGCAAATCGCATCCTGTCGCGTTTTCTGATTTGTGACCACCAACATTTGCCCAACGCTGACCGTTGTGGACATCCGTATCACAGCGCCCTGCGGGAACACGATCATGGTGCTGGTCTGTTCTTCGAAAGGTTCCGTGTGCGGCGTAACATCGCGCACTGCCTCGGTCACACGCGAGCCATGGACCTTTACAGGAACTTCCAGCGAGACAGCGTCGGCGCGCAGGTGTCCAGGCGGCTGTTCGGTCTTCGCCGCAGTGCCGCTTTTCAATTTATTTGTATCACTGGCGGTGCTTGTAACTTCTAGTGTGTCCTTCGTTAGTGGCGCCATGGTTGTGCCGGCGGTAGGCCGTTTCCCCCAAGAAAATGAAATATCCTGTCGATATATGCATTTTTGGAGGTCGTACCATAGGCGGCAATGGGACTTTGGTACTAACGGTGAACTTTTTAGACACTTATGGCTTGCTGTGGAACTTCTATCTCAGCGAGCGGGTGCGGGCCGTTTTCGATACTGCTGGTAGAGATCTTTGTGCCGGTTGTCCGTGCTAGTGAGCTGCCCTTTGATAAAAAGGTAGCGAACTTCGGTTTGAATTTCCAGTGGGTCTCCAGTCGTCACGATCAGGTTCGCCAGTTTTCCCGACTCGATGGTGCCGAGTTGGTCCGCGAGTCCGAAGATTTGTGCGGCGTTTAACATCACGGCTTTCAAAGCTTCATCGTGTGACAAGCCATAGCCCACCGCCGTTCCCGCATATTGCGGGAGCCTGCGCGAGAAAGATGTGCCGAAACTGGAGAACGCAAACTGAATTCCAGCGGCGTTTAATTCAGATGGCTGGGTCATAGGCTTATCGTAAGCGGTGTCTTCTTGTTCGGGTAGCCGCTCGCTGGGGCCGAGTACCACTGGGATCTTTTTCTCTTTCAGCACGTCTTTCACTTTCCAACTCTCCGCACCGGAAGCGAGAATCATTTTAATATTTTGTTTGGTGCAGAAATCGATCGCGTTGCGAATGTCGCGAGCTTGGTCCGCTACCACCAACACCGGAAGTTTGCCTTCAACCACCGGAACGAGCGCCTCGAGTTTCAAATCGCGAACAAAAAGATCCGGCGAACCTTTTTCCTTCGCCTGCGCGTAGTGGCGGGCGCGAGTCAGCCAATCGGAAAGCTGGTTAACCGCCTTGTCGTACTCCTTCTTGGCATCCTCATAGGGTTTCTCCTTCATGCTGAGTGTTGAAAAATCAAACGAGCTCGTTTGTATCGAGGGCCAGTTCAGCACCATGGCAACCGAGGGATTGATTTGCATTTCTTCCATAGTCCAGCCGGCCAAATTGAACGCGGAAGCTTGGCCCGCAATGATTCCGCTGCTTTGCGAGTCAAAGCCGCCAACACCCGGCGCGGAGATCACTTCGGTGATGCCACTCGCGCGTGTCACCGGTATATGCGCAGACGCCGGATTCACCGCCGTCGCAGCGATCAGCTCGGGATTAAAATCACCAAGCTCGTTGGTATCCACGGTCGCGCTAACCTCTCCCACTTCGTTTAACCCAATCTGAGTGACGGGATCGAACATCCCCGGGTAAACCTCCAGTCCCGCTGCATCGATCACTTGGGCGCCTTCCGGAACTGCGATGTCTGTGCCTACGGCAGCAATTTTCCCGTCGCGAATGACCACCACGCCTCTTTCAATCGGCGGCCCGGCTAGCGTGTAAATCTTCGCGTTCTTGATCGCGTAAAGGTTGGCAGCCCGCTGCGACCAAAGCGGAAACGTCGACAAAAGCAGCAACAACAATGCGACTGCTTGATACCTGGCGACTCGAAGGCGAAGCGCTTTGTTCATCGGCCACCTTCTGCGACGGCGCCTGCATTGTCTTCGCTATTTTGAGGATGCTTTTTTTTCTGGTCGGGCTTTTTCTCCGGATTAGCGTCCGGTTTCTCGCTCGCTTTCTTCTCTTCCGAGGCTTTTTTCTCCTTGGCAAGTAAGTCTTGCTTTTCTTTTTCTAGCGCGGGACGCGCCGCGATATCTTTCTCCCGGTCAAAATAAACCTGTCCATCGATCAGCGTTTTCTGCACCACCGCATACACGCTTAGAGGATCGCGATTGAAGATGGCCAGGTCCGCATCTTTGCCCACTTCAATCGATCCCACTCGATTGTCGATTCCCAGTTGGATCGCAGGATTCAGGGTTACCAGCTTCAGTGCGTCATTCGCGGACAGGCCGCCGTATTTCATGCTCTTAGCAGCTTCCTGATTCAGGTGCCGCGCTTCTTCCGCATCATCGGAGTTGACGGAAACAACCACGCCGCGCTCCGTCATTAGCGCTGCGTTATAAGGAATTGCGTCGAAGGCCTCCATCTTATAGGCCCACCAATCCGAGAAAGTAGATCCGCCGGCGCCCGACGCCGCAATTTCATCCGCTATTTTGTAACCTTCCAGCACGTGTTGAAACGTGCGTACCTTGAAGCCAAATTCGTTAGCCACACGGATAAGCATCAGGATTTCGTCCGCGCGATAGGAGTGCGCGTGAACGTAACGCTTCCCTTCCATTACCTCCACCAGCGGCTCGAGCTTTTCATTCCTGCGAGGTGGGAGCAGATTCTGGTCCCCGGCTGCCTTTTTCCGATTGTAGTCGTCCCACTGTTTTTTGTATTCCCGCGCTTCGATGAAAGCTTCGCGAATGGTTTCCTCTACTCCCATGCGCGTCGCGGGATAGCGAGGCTCCACTCCGGGCGGCGGCGAAAAATTCGAACGTTTGGGATTTTCTCCCAAGGCAAATTTAATTCCAGGCAAGGCGCCCTGAAATGGCAACTCGCTCGCCGGTTTGCCCCAACGCAGCTTGATCACGATCGTCTGACCACCAATAGGGTTCGCGCTGCCGTGAAGGATGTTTGCGGTAGTCACTCCGCCGGAAAGATCGTCATAAATACTAATGTCATCCGGATTTAGGACATCCGCTATATTGGCCATGGACGAAACGGAAATGCTGCCTTCGTTCACGCTGCCGTCTACAGCGATGTGCGAGTGGCAATCGATAATTCCCGGCATCACGTACTGCCCTTGCGCATCGATTACGGTCGCTCCGTCGGAAGCTTTAACCTCCGTGCCGACTGCTGCAATTTTTCCATCACGAATCAGGATGGAACCGTGCTCGATGTTTCCGTGGGTAATCGTAAGGATGGTAGCGTTCTGAATCAAAATAGCATTGCTGGTTTGGGTGCTGTAACCCTGAGCGCGGAGACCAAGCGGCGCAAACGTCACAAACAGAATCAGCGCAAGCAGTAGGCGGACCTTCATCGGCCCACCCCCTCTTCGCTCGCTGAGTGTTTCGGCTGTGAACTGGGAGCGCTATCGGCTTTGTGGTCGCCAGGTTTTTCCGCGGGAGGTTCCTCGTGGACTTCGAACCAGCGTCCATCCACAAAGACATGCTTCACTTTCGTTTTTTCGTTGAAGAGATCACCGTCGGTCACCATCAGATTTGCAATTTTCCCCTGCGCAATACTTCCCATGCGATCACCGAGGCCAAGAATTTCGGCCGCATCCACGGTGAACGCGCGTAGCGCCGCATCGGGAGGCAATCCGGCATCGACTGCTTTCTTGGCGTTCTTGAAAATGTCCTTCGGCGTGGAAAGCCCGCCAGAGTAAAACGCAATCTTCACTCCAGCTTTTGCGAGCGCGGCAGGCGACGAAGGCGCACGGTCGCGGAATCGCAATTCGCGCAAAGTTTGTTCGGCATCGGGATCGGCATCCTTCGCACGTTCGGGCCATTTCAAGTTCACCAATACAGGCATCTTCTTGGCCGCAATCGCGCCCGCAACTTGGTATCCTTGCTGCCCGCCGTAAAGTACGGCCTTGATCTTCCATTCATCCGCCAAACGCAACGCGCGCATGATTTGCACCGAGTTGTTTGCGGGCAGCAAAACGATTTCATTGTCGCGCACTCCGCGAGCGATCACCCGCTCAGTGCGGTCGTAAGGCAGGCGCTCGAATTTCGTTACGTTGGATTCATAAATGGGCTCCGCCTGCGCGTACCAGTGGGAGTCGTCAAAAACTTGGCGAACGTATGCAATGGTACCCATCAACGAATCCGGAAATCCCCACCAAGCACCAATCGGTTTGAACGAAATCGGCAAGCTGGCCATCCCTTTTACAACGTAATCGCCTGAACGATCTCCGGCCAGGTCGATCACCGTCGCTTGCCCAGGGAAAATTCCTCCATCGGGGACAGACAGCGTGGTGGTGAAACCCGCGTTGCGCCAGGTTTCGATTCGTTTGTCGTCTGATTTTAATTCATCGGCAGCCACCCGCCAGGGGGATGATCCGGGCCGGTCTTCGGGGCTTTTCGCGATTTCTCCGGACGGCGCAGCTCGTCTTCTTCCAGGCCCGGTCGAGGTAGTCTCCGAACTTTCTTCCTTGGGCAGGCCAAGGTCCGTACCGGCATCGATCAGGCCGGGATAAACCGTCAAGCCCTTGCCATCGATTACCCACGCTTCCGGTGGAACCGTCAGGTTCGCGCCCACCGCTTGAATCAAGCCTTTTGCGATGACTACCGTTCCGCGATCGATCACCGGCCCGCTGCCGGTTACGATCCTCGCATTCACGACGGCGAAGTAGGGAGGTCCGCTTCGGTCACCTCGCGCGGAAAACACCGAACCAATCAGGCCCGCGATAGATAGCCCGACAACGACGGCACACACCGGTCGAAATTTGAAGCGATCCCGCACGTCACACCTCTCAGATAATTGCCCCGGTGAAGCTTTGTAACCTCGAGAAGAAAGCCACTGATGCTAATGGCAAGGGTGCACAAAATCAAGAAAACTCGCGCACAAAAAATCACATTCTTTTGCTATCGAATCGAAGAATAGCCGCCGCGCTAACGTCGTCCACGGTTTTTGCAGCTTGCCTTGCCACGGCGTACGGCTCACACGCTTTAGAATTGCAAAGCCATTGTCCCGGTCATCACGCGAAGAGGATCCATCTCGACTAGCAGCATGGTATTGGCGTCAACCACGTAATATGACAGGACGTTGGTCTCGAACTTATTAGCAAAAGTCAACGGATTGCCGCGACCGTCAATACCCACGATTGCAATCGCACTGGCAGATGTGAGCGGCTCACCGGGAATCAAATTCCCGCTATTGGCGACATCGTTGATGTCCACGGTCCCGGTAACCACACCGGCGCTGGCCGTAGTCACCTGCCCTTCAATGTCCTGCTCTCCGCCATCATTCAGTCCCACTCCGGTCAGGTTCATGGCGAAGCTTCCTTGCGGTACTGCAGCTCCCGTTTGCGTGTACGCTACTCCACTTCCCACGCCCACGTGCGAATCGGTTTCTAATAAGAAAGCGCCCGTCGATGGCAGCCCGCTTGCCGACGTGTAGTTGAAGAGATAGGCGGCAAATTGATAATCGGTGCCGCTGGTTAAATTAATAGCTAATTCAATTTGTCCCGTGTTCGCGTCAACCGAAGGACTCGCCGAAGAAATATTCGTGCCGCTGGTCGGCGGACTCGTCAGCGTGCCGTCGTCGTTCAGATCGAAGACGCCCGTCCCAGAGCTTCCGAATGCTCCACCCATTCCGTAGGTATGCCCGCTGGTATCAACTCCCTCTACAGTGAACGCTTGATTTCCGCTCATGTTCACCGTGGTAGCCGGGGCGGTGTAGAAATCGCCACCGAGCGCCGCAACCGAATCGCTTTCCACCACCTTCAAGTGCGTATTATCGACAACGTAGTAAACAAAATTGAGTGTTCCGGGAATCCCACTGTTGGCTCCTAATACATCTTCAAAGGATGGACAATTCAGCGTCAGGGTTCCGCGTCCGGTGGATGGATCTGGGGTAATGAATCCGCCCTGAAGTTCCGTGTCCGTGACGTTCGTGGGTGTAGTTGTGAAGCCGCTGTCATTCAAATCGAGTATGCCGCTGCCCATTGGGAATGTGTCGTTACCATTCGCAAACACTCTTCCGGCAGTTCCTGTGCGGTGGCCTTTTCCATCGACGCCCGATAAGCCGAAAGCGTAATTGCCCAAGGCGAACGCTTCGCCGAATTGCTCTGGATTCTGCTGATCGATGGTTCCACTTCCAGATGCGCTCTTATCGAAGCGAACCATTAAAGCATGCTGGTTTGACGTCAGCACGAACTGCCAGACGACTCCCGTTCCCTGCCCGGTGGTGATGTTTGCTGTGGTTCGCCCATCCGGACCAACGGTGTAAGTGCTCGGGCTGATGGAAGTGCTCGTTGGACCCGTTGCTCCACTGGTGTTGATGTCCTCCGTTCCTCCCGTGATATTTCCGTTTCCGTCCGCGACGAAACTTCCCGCCAGGAACATAAAACTTGATCCATTATGAGCACTATAAGAAATCGCGTAAGGTTGCGGATTCGCCGCGTTTGCAAGCGAATTCAAGGACGCGTTCGAGAACAAAATCGTCACCGTGGACGTTCCGGAATTTCCTCCCGACATCGCAGTGATCGTCACGCTGCCGGGCGGCGGAGGACTGAGTGGGGCGGTGTATAGCCCGCAGTTGGTAAGGCCGTTTGTAATAGTCCCGGGATTCGCCGACAAATTTGAGGTTACGGACCAAGTGGTCGAAGCGCAACCTGCAGGTGAAGTGAATTGCTGCGTTGCGCCGGCAGGTACCGCAACCGCAGCTGGGCTCACCGCGACAGGCTGCGTGGTCACAATGTTAATCGTAATCGGAGGGCTTGCGTTCGAGCCGGAAACCGCCTGAATGGTGTCGGTCTCCGTGCTACCGGGAGCGGTAAACAATCCGCTGCTGGAAATGGTGCCGGTGCCGCTCACTACACTCCAGGTCGGTGCAAGAACCATGGCTCCGGAATAGGCCGTAAATTGCGCCGTAGAATTTTCAGATATGGTGGCCGTCCCGGGATAAACCGTGATGCCACCGACGACAGGAGGCGTAGGCTTGCTACCTCCGCTGCTGGAACCGCACGCCGTGAGCAGAACAGCCGCCGCCACAGCGGCCACAAAAACCGAAAACGTCACAAATTTCTCGCTCTTTACAAAACTCTTCATCATTTTCCCTCGATCCTTACTCCTATTGCCGTTCTCGCCGCAGAGAGTTTCAGGTGGGTGGCCACAGCCCGTTTTGAATTCCAGGTAATGTCCTGGCGTTAGATTCCGTCAGCCACGAACAGGTTTCCCGCCATTTCTGACAAACTCCGAAAGTAGCTCGATGTTCCCGAGCGATCTGATTCGCTCAATTCCGCAAGGGTTTCCCGGTTTTCAAGGTGTGCGCTACGCGCTCCTGAGTTTTGCGCTGGCCGCACAGGCTCAGGAAAGCTTCCCGCTCAAGATCGAGAATGTATTGTTCGGAAACGGTTTGCGGCGATGTGATTCCGCCGCCTGCCAGAATAAAGGCAAGCTTCCGCGCGACTAGGCCATCGTATTCGCTGGCATATTCTCCACGCACGAGCATATGAATAGCGAGCTTCGCAGCCGCAAGAAACTCCTCGCCAAGCACCCGGATTTGCGCGGGCGGCGGTGGATGATAACCGGCGCGGACCATCGCCAGCGCGGTTTGTTTTGCGTCGGCCACTTGTCGGTCGCGATTCATGGCAATCAAGTCCGACGGTCGCAGAAAACCGAGCGAGCGCGCTTCTTCTCCGCTGCTGGACACTTTGGCCATCGCGATCGTTTCAAACACTGGCTTGAGCGCATGGAACAAATCCAGATTCTCGCCGCCGGCGGAGTGCTCGTTCGCGCGAATCAGCATTTCCTTGGTTCCGCCACCGCCCGGAATTAATCCGACGCCGGCTTCTACCAGACCGATATACGATTCGGCCGCTGCGTGAATCCGCGCGCCATGCAAACTGATCTCGCATCCTCCGCCCAGAGCCATGCCCTGCGGCGCCACTACCACTGGGCGGGACGCATATTTGATGGCCATGTTGACGCGTTGGAACTGGCGAACGGCCATGTGAATGTCGTCCCATTCCTGCTCTTGCGCGCTGATCAAAAGCAGCATTAGGTTCGCGCCCACGGAAAAGTTGAGCGCCTGATTCGCCATCACCATCGCGTCGAACTCTGAATCCAGCCGTGCGATTCCTGCGTGAATCATGGCCACGATGTCTCCACCGATCGAATTCATCTTCGAATGGAACTCGCAGCAGAGTACTCCATCACCCAGGTCGATCAGGCTCGCCCCGGAATTGCTTTGCACTACTGGCGTGCGCTCTTTCAGCGATTTCAAAATAATAATTCCCGGCGGCTCCTCCACGGACCGCAGCGAGGACGATGCGAGATCGAAATAAAGCGTGTTGCCTTTTTCCGATTCGTAAAAAACCTTCTTCGGAAAATTTAATGCTCCGGCAACCAGCGGCGGCATTTCTTTGCCGTCGCGTTCCATGGCTTTCGCCATTCGCTCTACGCCAATCGCGTTCCACATTTCGAACGGACCCAGCTCCCACCCGAATCCCCACCGCATCGCGCGATCTACATCCAGGATACTGTTTGCAATTTCCGGAATTCGCCTTGCCGCATACAGGCAGGTCTCGCTTAATCCGTTCCATAAAAACTGATTGGCCTTGTCGCCGGTTTTGCCTTCGAGCGCCGGGCTTACCAGCGCGCGCAATCTTTCGCGCGTGTTCTCGATTCCCTTCCCGGCTTCGATGGAACCGAACTTCGCTTTTTGGCGAGGACGGTATTCCATCTTGTGCCAATCGAGCGTGAGGATTTCCGATTCACCGCCTTTCTTCACGCGCTTGTAAAAACCGCTACCTGTTTTTTCGCCAAGCCAGCCCCGCGCGAGCATGTCTTCGACTAGCTTGGGGACTCGATACATCTGGCGCGATTCGTCGTCTGGAATATTTTCATAAATATTCCGTACCACGTGGACCAGAACGTCCAGCCCCACCAAATCCGCGGTGCGAAACGTAGCCGACTTCGGCCAGCCCACCGCGGGCCCGGTACACGCGTCCACTTCCTCAATCGTCAGGTCCAGCGCTTGCATCTGGCGAAGCGCATTTAGCATGGAGAAAGTGCCGATGCGGTTGGCGATGAAATTCGGCGTATCTTTCGCCACCACCACGCCCTTGCCCAGCCGCAGATCGCAAATCTCGTCAAGCGCTCGCAAAACTTCAGGCTTCGTCTTCGGCCCTGGAATTAATTCAACCAGCTTCATGTACCGCGGCGGATTGAAAAAATGCGTCCCCGCCCAATGCTGCTGAAAATCCTCCGAACGCCCTCCGGCGAAGAGCTTAATCGGGAGACCGGAAGTGTTTGACGACACGATGGTGCCCGTTTTCCGGACGGTTTCGACGCGCGAGAAAAGATTCCGCTTGATCTCCAGATCCTCGGCGACTGCTTCAATTATCCAATCCACTTCGCCGCACCACGGCAGGTTGTCTTCTAGATTTCCCGGCGTGACCAGTCGTGCTGTTTCAGGCGTGAAAAATGCCGCCGGGCGCGACTTCTTCGCAGCTTCCAGACCGGCGTTAACAATCCGATTGCGTACCGCGGGAGAGTCCAGCGTCCATCCCTTGCGCTTTTCTTCCGCTGTCAACTCTTTCGGAACAATGTCCAGCAAGAAACAAGGAATTCCTGCGTTCGCCAGATGTGCCGCGATACGAGCGCCCATCGTTCCGGCGCCCAGCACGGCTGCTTTTTCGATACGCTGTCTCATGGGTCTTCGCTAGCTCCCCAAATGCGAACTTGAGGTTACAAAGCCGGAAACCAAGGGTCAACCCAAAAACCCCGGTGCCCAATAAGTGCGCTACAGTGTCCTATAGAAGTCGGGACGCTACAAATGGGAACCACTTCCAAATGGTTTGGGAAGGCCATTCGCGGCCTGCGTTCATTCGCCTATAACACCGGGCGCCGTCCCAAGGTAGGGGTCGCGCTAGGGGGCGGATTCGCTCGCGGCATCGCGCATATCGGCGTGCTGCGCGTGCTGGAACAATACGAAATTCCAGTCGACTACATCGCGGGGACCAGCGTCGGGGCCTTAATCGCTGCAGCGTACGCCAGCGGGACTTCCCTCGACGAAATGGCGCGACAAGGCTCCCTTACTCGCTTCCGCGATTTTGGCCGCTGGACGCTTTCCCGCATGGGCATGGCTTCCAACGAGCGTCTGGTAGATTTCCTCCACCGTTTCACGGAAGCGAAAAATTTCAGACAGACGAGAATTCCGCTGGCAATCGTTGCTACGGATCTGCTCACCGGCGAATCCGTCCATTTCACCAAAGGAGAAATTAGCCCGGCGCTCCGAGCTTCTTGCGCCTATCCGGGCCTTTTCCTTCCGGTCGAACACGATGGTCATTTTCTAGTGGATGGATTTTTAACCGAGCAAGTGCCCGCGTCGGCTGTCCGCGAGATGGGCGCTGAAGTAGTTATCTCCGTGCACCTGGAACCCGGCTTGCTTGATACCAAGCCGCGTAACACCATTGAAGTCATCAGCCGCGCTTTCTCGATCATTCAGACCGTGGCGAACCAACCCTGGCGCGGCATGACGGACGTGCTCATTGAGCCCGGCGTCCACCACGTCCTCTGGGATGAATTCGCAAAGACGCCACAGCTGATTGCCGCAGGTGAAGAAGCCACTCACGCCGCCATGCCTCAGATCAAGGCGGTAATGGAAGGCGACCCCGTGAAGATCGAAGCCGAGCGGGAGGCATCTCGAGCGGCCAAAGAGATTTAGGCCGTTCGTGAGGCCAGGCTTGTTACGGGGACTTCCCACTTCAAACCCTGCTAACTATCCCTACGATTTCTCGTCAAATTAATTGTGAAGAGCCGAATTTCTAGTGCGGTGACCGCTGCAACGCCCCAGTCATACGTAAGAGAGTTCGGCTCTTCTTCCTCAGGAAAATACTCCTTAATTTCATAGTCCGCAAATCCGAATTTCAAGAGGGAAACTGGTTTACTGGGATTGTTTGGTCACATTGCAAACAGAGCCTATTCGGCTGCACGTATTTCTACGGTTACCGGCTTGCCGTCTCCTTTGCCGCGTTTCGTAGCCCATTCGCCGATGGCCGCGGCAAGCCGCGCCGGGTCAACGTTCAGCCCAACTTCGAGTGTTCCCTCGCCAGTCGGCAAGGTGTCGTCGAACTCCGCCAAGCCGGTAAAATTTCGCATGCAAAAACTGTCCAGCCACTCCAAGGGAGCCGCTTTTCTCTCGCCGTCCACTAATACTTCCACCCGAAGTTTTCGCGCAAACATTTCGGCGGGAAGTATAGCATCGTGCATTGCAGGCTCCATTTATGCATTCGCTCAATTGAAGCGACCGGGCCCGTCAGTTCCTTGCTTTTAAGTCTCCGGTACCCTAGAATTTTTAGATATTAAATATCGAAATAAGCTATATAAGCGGGTGAAGCTACCGCAAGGCATACTCCCCGCGCGAAATTATCGGAGGTTCGGTGTCCACGCCACTGGAACGATGGGTTGAGGAATCAGCACGTCTCACAAAGCCTTCCAAAATTGTTTGGTGCGATGGCTCGCAAGCCGAAAACGAACGCCTGGTTGAAGGTATGCTCCGCGACGGCACGTATATCGAACTGAATCAGAAGACCCGCCCGAACTGCTACCTTCACCGCAGCAATCCAAATGATGTAGCGCGAACGGAAAGCATCACCTTTATCTGCACGCGACAAAAGGAAGACGCTGGTCCCACCAATAACTGGATGTCCCCGCAGGAAGCTAAAGACAAAGTGCGCCCGCTTTTCGATGGCGCCATGAAGGGCCGCACGATGTACGTGATGCCTTACATCCTGGGTCCGGTGAAATCTCCTTATAGCAAAGTCGGCGTTGAGATCACCGACTCTCCCTACGTGGTTGCAAGCATGCGAATCATGTCGCGTATGGGCCAGGCCGCGCTCGACCGTTTGGGAAGCTCGGATGATTTCGTGCCCGGCCTTCATTCGCTTGGAGATTTAAGCCCGGATCGGCGGTTTGTCCTCCATTTTCCCGAGGAAAAATTGATCTGGAGTGTGGGTTCCGGTTACGGCGGAAATGCGCTATTGGGTAAGAAATGTTTTGCGTTGCGAATCGCCAGTTATATGGCGCGCGAACAAGGTTGGATGGCCGAGCACATGTTGATTCTCGGCCTGGAAGATCCCTCCGGCAAAGTAACCTACATGGCCGCCGCATTTCCTAGCGCATGCGGGAAAACGAATCTCGCGATGATGGTCTCAGCGCTCGAAAGCAAAGGCTATCGAGTATGGACCGTGGGCGACGACATTGCCTGGATGCACTTGGCCGCCGACGGCTCCTTACGCGCCATCAATCCGGAAGCCGGCTTTTTCGGTGTTGCACCCGGCACCAATGCAAAAACGAATCCAAATGTGAGAACCGCGCTGCAACACGACGCCATATTTACGAATGTCGCCATGACTGCCAATTCGCGCGAGCCTTGGTGGGAAGGTATCAATG
>Ga0209420_1000707_pt1 | contig 16733 bp, 7 predicted proteins | sample BlaSpr_A8_OM1_O1_FD_187972 | JGI IMG/M metagenome (GOLD analysis project Ga0209420, IMG submission 187972) | Forest soil microbial communities from Thunder Bay, Ontario, Canada - Black Spruce, Ontario site 2_A8_OM1_O1 (SPAdes) (version 2) | ecosystem: Environmental > Terrestrial > Soil > Boreal... | reverse complement strand
CTTCAACAGGACCGAAATCGGTTTTAAATCAAACTGCGGCTTCTTGCGATCTGTCGGCATGTCGTCGCCAAAGTGAAAACCAAATATTTGGTCAGAAAAGTTAGGATTTCATCGCCTTTGACACTGAGACAGCATACAGCCAACACATATTGTAATGTGGAGGATCGATTCAATTTTGCTGCCTTGATAGCAGAAAACAACAAATGATGCAATTGACGAATTGCGTCAATCATATCGGTTTTTTGATCTTGACAAGGGGCAACCCCTCGTCTATAAGCTCAGTCACAAAAACTTCATCGACCTGATGCAACACCTGTTGCATTACGATGTGGTGGAGCTAAATGCATTCTTTTTCTAATCTCTAGTCTGAGTGTGAGCTGCTTTTTGTTACTTGCCCCTGCCGGGCGAGGAAGGAGAACCGGGATGAATCATAAATGGACGTTACCGTGTCGTATCTGTTTTGTTCTCATTCTTTCCTTTTGTGTTTCCGATCTGGTGGGCCAAACAACCAACACAACGGGCTCGGTTCTCGGTGTCGTGGGCGATCCTTCTGGAGCCATGGTGCCCGGCGTCACTCTCACGCTGAAGTTGGAGGCAGCCGGAACCGCGCTCACAACGCAAACGAACACCTCTGGCCAGTACTCGTTTCCCGTTGTTGATCCCGGGACGTATAGCTTGTCGGTGAGTGCAAAGAATTTCCGGACCAGTGTCGTTTCCGGGGTGGTCGTGCAAGTTGCGAAATCAACGCTAATCAATGTCGCCCTGACGATGGGTTCGGTTTCCGAGTCAGTATCCGTTACTGCGAGTGCGCAAGCTCAGCTTCAGACTATTGACTCCGCCGTTAGCAGTGTCATCGGCAGAGAGCAGGTCCAGGAGCTGCCAACTGTAACGCGGCGCGCTGTTGAACTAGCTTTTCTCCAACCCGGCGCTCAACCGTGGACGGGTGGGTCTTACAACGGCTCCAGCGGCACCATCGCAGGGGCGCAAGGCGACCAGAATACCTTTACCCTCGACGGTCTGGACATCTCCGATTCCCAGGTTGGAGGAGAATGTTGCGGCAACTTCGGCGCGGGCTTGCCGCTTCCCGTCGAAGCGGTCGAAGAATTCAACTCAAGCATCACAAATCAAAATGCTAACTTCGGTCGCTCTGTCGGCGGGAATTTCTCATTCGCGGTTCGCCACGGCACGCCCCAGTATCATGGCGCCGGTTATTGGTACCACGTGGACGACCATCTGGTCGCGAATAATTGGATCGCGGATAATCTCGGAGAACCAAAAGCCAAGTTTCTCGACAACCGGGTCGGGTTCCGCGTGGGCGGCCCGTTACTCGGGCCATTCAAGAAGGACAAGCTCTTTTTCTTCCTGAATATGGAGCTACGCCGCTTTCCCAACAGCTCCGAAGTCAATGGGTTGGTTCCGACGGACACTCTTCGCAACGGTATTCTCCGTTTCCCGGACGCTACGGGAAATATCATTTCCTACAATCTCGCAAATTCAACTCTCTGCGGCCCAACGAATAATCTTCCCTGCGATCCGCGCGGCATTGGGATTAGTCCGCTTATCGTCCAGCAGTACGGGCTTTTGCCCGCTGGAAATGACTCCTCGCTCGGCGACCAACTTAACACAACCGGCATTAGCGGGCCCGCAAGCTCCGCGCAGGACCAGGACAATATTGTTGCGCGCGTTGACTACACGATCTCCGACAAATGGCACGCAAACGGAATCTGGTCCTGGGGACAAAACGTTTTCTACAATCCCTTCAACAATCCCGGCCTCAATTGGGAAGGCGGTCCGAGCCACATAATAACCACCGCTACGACGGACAATCACCCGCGTCTCTACGGCTTTGGTCTTACGGGCCAGCTTAGCCCGACGGCGGTTAACGAGTTCAATATGGGTTTTAACCAGTCAACCCTTCAATTCGACCAGCCGCATCCGGAGACACTCATTCCAGCAGCCGGCGTCGCTCTCCACTTGCCCGTGATTCAGGATCCCATTCAGATTTTCGGTGCTCGCGCCCAGCTTGGCGTTTCGAGAACTTGGCAGTTCACCGATAACTTCACGAAAATTCTAGGTAAGCACCAACTCCAGTTTGGTGTGAATTTTGAGCGTCTCTACTTCTTGCAGCTCCGTGAGGGCGCAAATGTTTACAATATCTTTCCCGTCGCCGATATCGGAACCAACACGTTTGTCGTTCCTTCCAACTCGGAGCGCCCACCCACTTGTGGAGGCGCGGTAACAACGCAGTGCTTGCTGCCTGCCGACGTGGGTCTGTGGAATAACCTCTATGCGGCGACCTTAGGTATCGTAGATAGCACTGACGACATCGTCGTGAGGAGGCCCGACGGAACTGCTGAACCAATCGGCACAGACATCAACAGTGCTGGCACCTGGAAACATTTCGAGTACCACGTCAGTGATACTTGGCGCGTCACCAACTCTCTGAGCCTTAGTCTGGGTTTGATGGGCTTGATTGAGAGCCCGTTCAGCGACAGCGGTGGCCGGCAAGATTTCATCATCAGCACGCAGACGGGCCAGCCGATTGATCCGGTGCAGTATCTTCAACAACGGGCGGCCATGGCCCGCGTGGGGCAAGCTTACAGTACACAGTTTGCCTGGTCCCCGATCAGCAACTACGGTCGTGGCTATTTCCCGATTCAAAACCACATCGGACCCCGCCTGGCGGCTGCGTGGAATCCTTCGTTTCATGACGGCATCCTGGGGCGACTCTTCGGAGATCGCAAAACCGTCATCCGGGGGGGATTTGGGATAAGTTACTTCCGGGCGCTTGCAGTGGGCATGGTCCAGTTCCCGCAGGAAGGGGACCAGTTGTTGGCGCAAACAAACCCGCTAGTCGCGCCGCTAAACAGCCAGGGTCAGCCGTTCCGGGTCGGTGTGGACGGGCCCGCGCCCCTGCCAGTGGCTGTACCGCAAGTGGCCTCGCCTTACATTCCTCCGTCCAACTACGGAGCGGGCACCGTCCTCGCATTCGACCCAAACTACAGATTGGGTAGTATGAACAGCGTTAATTTCACCATTCAACACGAAGTTCCTGGAAACATGATGGTGGAAATTGGCTACCTGGGCCGCTTCTCCCGGCACACCGAGACCTCGCTCGATCTCAACGCCGTTCCTTTCTTTATCGCCGACCTGAGCCATAAGTCCAACCAGACTTTCGCCCAAGCCTACGACCAGGTTGCCACTCAGCTTCGCGCTGGAGTAAACCCCTCCAGCGTTACGCCGCAACCCTGGTTCGAGAATAGTATCGGCCCTGGGGCAACGCTGCAGCTTGCGACCACGGATGCGTCAGACTTTATTGATGCGGCTGTTCAGACCATGTGGATAAACCACATTAATGCCTTGCTGCCGGTGTCCGTTGAAAATACGCAGCTCGTTAACACCCTCGATATCTCGCCGGTAGGATGGAATAACTACAACGGGATGTTCATCAGTGTGAACAAGCGACCTTCGAAGGGCCTGACGTTTACCTTCAATTACACCTATTCCAAGTGGCTTAGCACTGGGGAGTGCACAACCGATTGCGCTGGCGGGGTCCCCTTGAACCCGTACGATTTGCATTACGGTTACGGTCCAGCGCTAGGTGATCGCCGACACGTGATCAGTGCGTACGGAGTGTACGAGCTGCCGTTTGGCGCTGGTCACCGTTTCACGGGGGGACCGCTCCGCCGCGTCGTCGATGATTGGCATTGGTCGAACGTACTGACCTATGCTACTGGAGTGCCGGACTTCGTCGGGATGAGTGCTCAGGAATTCGGTGGTGCAAACACATACGATAGTATTCCGGCTACAGGGCCGATTCCTAGTCAGGGTCTGCATAGGGGCGTGACCGGATCGAACGGAATCGGGACAAACGGTAATCCCGCCAACGGTGGTACGGGCCTCAACCTCTTTGCGAGTCCGTCTGCGGCGTACAACAACTTCCGTCCGTTCTTAATTAGTCAGGACACCTCAAGTTCAGAAGGGATGGTTCGCGGGCTATCTGAGTTCACCTGGGACACGTCGCTCATCAAGGGCATTGCGGTAACGGAGAAGGTGAAACTCAAGCTGAGCTTTGATTTCTTCAATGTACTCAACCACCCGCTATTTCTAGACCCGTCGGTCAATTACCTGAATCCCACGGGATTCGGCGTCGTCACAAGCATCCGCGGAGATCCGGACAACGGCGATTACTGGACACCCCGCCGTGTGCAGGCAGGTTTGCGCCTGGAATTCTAAGTCCCGGCGCCTTATATGGAAGTGGCTGCATAACAACAAAAGCGAGTTCAAAGTGAAAACAATCGCCGGTTTCTTGTTTTCGTTGTTCGTCGCGATATTCAGTTCACCTAGTGCCGCCCAGCAATTTGATGTTCTCATCATAAATGGCCGAATTCTCGACGGAAGTGGAAATCCTTGGTTTCGTGGAGATGTAGGTATTCGCGATGGGCGCATTGTTGCTATAGGGAAGTTGTCCCAGAATCCAGCGACGCAGACGATAGATGCGCATGACTTAATTGTGTCTCCCGGATTTATCGATATGATGGGCGGAGATAGCCTACCTCTAATCCTCAACCGACCAAGCGCCGCAAGCAAGGTCCTTGAAGGAGTGACTACGATGATGGTTGGCGAAGGCGATTCGCCTGCGCCCCAAAATGAAGAAACCCTAAGCCGATTGCAGCAACAGCAACATTTTTCCTTCGCTTGGACTAACTATTCGGAATACTTCGACATTCTTACCCAGCAGCGAATTGCATTAAATGTCGTTCACAACATTGGCGCCGCACAAGTGCGTAAGCTTGTAATAGGCGATAACGATGTTGTGCCTACTTCGAAACAGCTTGATGCAATGCAGCGGCTTGTTGCTCAAGCGATGGATGAAGGGTGTGTAGGGTTGTCAACGGCGTTGATTTATCCCCCAGGCTCCTATGCAAAAACCTCCGAGATAATCGCGCTGGCCACAGTTGCCGCTCGTTACGGCGGAGTTTATCTCAGTCACGTGCGAAACGAGAGCAATGGACTATTAAGCGCGATCCAAGAAGTCATAGAAATCGGGAAGCAGGCTCGGATACCGGTTCATATTTACCATCTAAAAGCGGCGGGACAAGAGGATTGGGGCCTAGTCCCGAAGGCCTTGTCTTTAATTGAGCAAGCGCGCCACGACGGCGTAGATATTACTGCCGACGCCTACCCGTACATATACAACGGTATTGGTCTGAGCTCATTCATCGGACCCTGGCACTTTTCTAAAGGGCGCAAGCCATTCCTGCAAACTTTATCGGATCCCGCTGTTCGCACCAGCTTGAAAACGGAAATCGAAACAAGGGCCGATTGGGAAAACTGGTATCTCCATGTGGGACGAGACTGGAACAACGTTCTTGTCGCCGACGCCCCGGCAGGGGTTGACCCAAACTTCGCCGGAAAGTCAATCGCGCAAATCGCCGCATTAAAACACACTGACGATTGGAGCGCGTTTTTTGATATTGTTCAAAGCGGTGAGGTCACCGTTGATCCTAAGAGTATGAATGAAGAGCAGAAACGCGAAATCTACAGCAAGGACTTTGTTAGCATTTCAAGCGATGCTGCGCCGATCGACCTCGTCAGCGGAGCTCATACCCACCCTCGAGCCTTCGGGACCTTCCCGCGAATACTCGCTGAGTACGTCCGGGACGAGCACGTAATGACCCTGCCCAGTGCTATTCGAGCTATGACCTCTCTCCCGGCCGCGCAGCTCGGATTGCGTGATCGAGGTCACATTGCTGTCGGAATGGCGGCTGACATAGTCATTTTCGATCCCGATAAGGTTCAAGACACGGCCAGCTACGCGCAACCAGCATCTTACCCGGTCGGCATCGAATACGTCTTCGTTAATGGACAGCTAGCTGCCGACAAAGGTAAGTTTACGAACGTGCTTGCCGGACAGGTGATTCGCCATCATTAGTCGAATTACATATGGCAGCTCTAGTCAACGAATTCCGCGTTTAGGTAACGCAGTCATCTAACTTGCAAAGGAACAATGTGTCACAAAGGATAAAGATCAAGATTCATCTTTGCGATGCTCTTAGAGTTTTCGCGCTGTTGGCTGGGCATTCAATGTGGAGTAACACTAGAAACCAGAACGATCGGGGCTAGTTATCGGTCACAAAACGTGAGCTGAGTAGTCCCCATGACAATCGAAACCATTGTACTGCGGGAACTCCGCATGTGTTTAAAGGCGCCGTTCGAAACAAGCTTCGGCGTGACACACAATCGCAGAATCCTGCTCGTCGAAGTCATTGTAGACGGAGTCACCGGCTGGGGCGAGGTTACAGCGACCGAGAGTCCTTCTTATAACTCCGAAACGACGGATACGGCGTGGCATATTATTTCAGACTTCATCGTGCCGCGCTTGATCGGACAGGATTTGGACTCTGCCAGCCAATCCGCGTCGCTGCTTGCGACAATCCGCGGACATCAGATGGCGAAGGCAGGTGTGGAGAACGCGCTTTGGGACGCTGAAGCGCAGCTCAAAGGACTGAGCTTGGCCAAACTCCTTGGCGGTACTCGCAATGAGATTGTGTGTGGCGTTTCCCTGGGGCTTCGTGACACGCCAGAGGCCTTGGTAAGAAGAGTCGAGGAAGAGTTGTGTAGCGGGTACCAGCGAATCAAAGTGAAGATCAAACCGGGCAAGGATCTGGACTGTATTTCTGCCGTGCGGAGGCGCTTTCCCGACATTGTTCTTTCGGTGGATGCCAATTCAGCCTACGAACTCAAGGATGCCGATCACCTGAACAAACTGGACGAATTAAACTTGTTGATGATGGAACAGCCATTGCAATGGGATGACATTTACTCCCATAGTGAGCTTCAGGCAAAGATCAACACCGCAATTTGCCTCGATGAATGCATCAACAATGCAGCGCATGCACTCGCTGCAATCGAAGTGGGCGCTTGCCGCATCATTAATCTTAAGTTGGGCCGTGTCGGCGGACACACGTCTGCACGGCAAGTACACGATGTTTGCCAGGAACAGTCAATTCCGGTTTGGTGCGGCGGAATGCTGGAGTCGGGGATAGGTCGCGCTCACAATATCGCAATGTCGACGTTGCCGAACTTCACTCTTCCAGGAGACGTGTCGGCCAGCCAACGCTACTGGGCTGAGGATATCATTGAGCCGGAGGTTAAAGTTACTTCGCGAGGAACAATTTGGGTGCCAGAGAGCCCGGGCTTGGGTTATGCCGTGAAACGCGAACTTGTAAACCAGCTTACCGTTCGCACCCGAGATTGGAGAGCCAGGATTCACGCGCTTGGAGGGCCGTTCCAGAGAAGCTCATAAAATGTTCCGGTTCCACCTTTCTGTGCTCTAAACCAGGTCTAAATTCTCAAGTCACGAGCATGTTGAGTGTGGAGCGCTGATCGAGAAATTGTGCGGGGAGGGAATATGGCTCAGTCTAAGGTTACCTCATACTTAGTGTTGGCAGTAGTGGCCTCGATGTGGGCACTTGCCTTCCTTGGTAATTCAGGCTCTGCCGAGAACGCCTATGGACGTGAGAACATCGGAGCAAACAATTCTCAATTTGACCACGTTCGATCTCAAATAGAATTACTAATGCAGAAAGACCAACTGCCTTCCGTGGTCGTGGCGGTTGCACAGCACCGCAAAATAATTTGGGAACAAGGTTTTGGGTGGGCCGATCGCGAACAACTCCGACCAGCCACCCCTGAAACACTCTACTCCCTTGCCTCTATCAGCAAGCCATTCACTGCCACTGCCATCATGGCTCTAGTTAAGCAAGGAAAGATACGACTCGATGCCCCGGCAAACGACTACTTAGGCGCATCGAAGATCACCGGGCTCGCCGGCGATGCGTCGGGAGCAACTGTTCACCGCCTTCTCAATCACACTTCCGGTCTCCCCTTGCACTGGCAGTTCTTCTACACAAGCGAAGAGGAATCGGTGCCGCCGATGGACGACACAATTCTTCGATATGGTAATGTAATTAACCCACCGGGTGAGGTATATCAGTACTCAAATCTAGGCTTCGGTATTTTGAGCTATATCATTTCGGGTACTTCTGACGCGAGCTATGCTGATGCAATGCGGACAATCGTTTTTGCGCCGCTGGGCCTCAATCATACTTCCGTTGGCGTCGGTCCAGGTCTCGAACGCTATGCCGCTGCCCGGTACGATTCGAAAATGCGCCCGCTGCCTTTTTACACCTTCGACCATTTAGGAGCGTCGGCAATTTATTCGAGTGCCCATGACTTGGTTAGGTTTGCAATGTTCCATTTGAAAGACCATTTGCCCGATCAGCAACAGATTATCGATGACGAAACTCTCGACTTGATGCAGCGTGCCAATACTCCGATGGACAATCCGAAACAATTCTATGCCCTAGGTTTTTTCGGAACGACAGATGAATATGGATTTAAGAGTATCGGACACGACGGAGGTATGCCCGGGGTTAGCACGATTATGCGCCTTTATCCGGAGGAAGATTTGGCAGTGGTTGTTCTAACGAACTGCAGTCCCTCTGATGTTTATGGCGGGAAACCCGCAATGGCTCAAATTGAGGAAGACATCGTTGCGGCTTTGATCCCACATTATTCGAGCGCACGGGCAGCCAAACGCAATGATCCTGAGCAACCTCAGGAGCAATATAGTCCGAAGGCCGAGCTCCTGGGGACGTGGTCGGGAACCTTGCGCACTTGGCAGAGCACAATTCCACTGAAACTGATCTTTCAACCGGATGGCGACATCCACGTTGCTGTTGGCGATCAATTTCCAACCTTACTTAACAAGCCGCATTGGAGAGGGAAAATGCTAGTCGGGCAGTTCGATGGTTTCATCCCAACCCCTGACGCAAATCGCCTGCGTCATTACATACGTTTGGAACTGTGGTCTCGCAACGGAATACTTCAGGGGGAAGCCAACGCTGAAGCGGCGGATGAGCCGGCGCATTACTCGTTGTCTTCCTATGTTGAATTGAAACGGGTCACGCAGACAGGTTCTGGCCAATAAGGGATCGAGACGAAGCAATGCCAAGAATTCTCCGAGATCCCGTTCTCAGATGTGTGCTTGGACTTCTGGCATGGCTAAAGGTGAAAACAGTGTGACGAACGTATGAGGATCCCTGGTGGTAAATCGACGGTGCTCTCATCGGGGCAGCCGCAGCGTCACAACAATACTCTCAGCTGCGGGTAATTTCTGGAGCCGACGGATTGGTTTGTGCGGGCGGGACGCCGCAAAACTGATAGGTTGTTGGGCCGAGTTGGGTTTGTCTGAGGGAGATACTCATGAGATTAACGCGAATGGCGCTGATGGCTGGCGTGGGCCTTGTGGTGCCGTGGACGAGCGCGGCGCAGAGGTTGACCCCGGATGTGGCCAAACAAGTGGATGGGATTTTCACGAAGTGGAGCCGACCAGACTCTCCCGGCTGTGCACTGGGAGTCTACCGAGACGGGCAGATTATCTATAAGCGCGGGTACGGCATGGAGAACTTGAACGAGGACGTGCACATCACGCCGGAGACCGTGTTTCATGTGGCGTCGATGTCTAAGCAGTTTACGGCTGCTTCGATCGTTCTACTGGCGCAACAGGGAAAGGTATCGCTCGATGACGATGTGCGGAAGTATATTCCCGAGTTGCCGGATTTCGGGCAGAAGATCACGATTCGAAATCTGGTGTACCACACCAGCGGGTTGCGAGATCAATGGGCCTTACTGGGGCTGGCGGGGTGGAGGTATTCAAAGGACTTGATTACAGATGAGGACGTGATGTCCGTAATGACGCGGCAGAAGGAACTGAATTTCAAGCCAGGCGAGCGGCACGTGTATTGCAATACGGGTTACACATTGATGGGGCTGATTGTGAAGCGGATGAGCGGAATATCACTGCGCGAGTTCACTACGAAGAATTTTTTTGGGCCGCTTGGAATGATGCACACGCATTTTCGCGACGATCACGCGGAGATTATCAAGCACGATGCAGTTGGATACGAGCAAGAGTCGGGGAAGCCATTCGAGATCAGCATCACGAATTTCGACACCGTCGGAGCGACGAGCCTGCATACCACGGTGGAGGACCTGCAACGGTGGGATGAGAATTTCTATCAGCCCAAAGTGGGAGGGGCCGCATTTGTGCAACAGATGCTGGAACGGGGCAAGCTGAACAATGGCGAGCAATTGGACTATGCGTTTGGGCTGGTTCTAGGGAAATATAAGGGCCTGCCTACCGTTGATCACGGTGGCGCCGATGCAGGCTACCGCTCAGACATGACACGATTTCCGGAGCAGCACTTTTCGGTGGCGGTGCTTTGTAACTCATCGGATACAGATCCGAGCGCGCTGGCGCGACAGGTGGCAGACATTGTGTTGACGAAAGAGATCAAGGCGGCGGAGGGGGCAACTCCGACGAAAGCGCCAGCAGCAAAAAGCACAGCCGGGGCGGCCGTGGTTCTCACCGCGGAGCAGATGGCGGCACTCACCGGTCTGTATTGGAATCGCGAGGATGACACGTTCATGAAGATATTCTTGAACGAAGGCAAGCTGAAAGTCGATGCGGGCGATGACGAACCGCTGGAGTTGAAGCCTTTTGGGGAATCACAATTTCATATCGCGAACAAGCCATGGGGCGATGAAGTGGAGATTCGTTTCGTCGCGGCCGGCGCGGATCAGCCGAGACGAATGGAGCGGAGCGATGGTGGTGGCAAGCCGCGCGTGTTCGAAGCTAGCGAACCGTTTGGGCCGGGTGGAGCAGAGCTTGCCGAGTATACCGGGGCGTACGTAAGCGAAGAGATTGATCCGTTGTACCGGATTGTGCTGGACGAAAAGAAGTTGACTCTGGTACGGCTGAAGCACAAGACCGATACATTGCGACCAGCTGTGCGAGACGTCTTTATTGGGGAGATTGGGACCGTGCGGTTCGTACGAGGTACGAGCGGACAGGTTTCCGGATTTGTGCTGAATGCAGGCCGTATTCAGAACTTCCACTTCACGAAAAGAGCCAACTAATTCCTGTCGGTCGCCAAATCAGGTCGTTACGGTATCGTCGGGGGGATCGAGATGCGCTGCACGAGCGCTGCCACGGGGATTACCGTCAGTGTTTTCGTTCCGCAAGATGGAGTACTGATACTGCCCTGCGCCAGGGCAGGCGTTGTTGGCTGTTCATCGACGCCGAAATCGGTACGAGCAGTTTCTTATCAAGACACAACTGTCGCAATATACTTGCTGCGCCATGATCCCAGATTGGCTGAAGGCGCACGCATGGATGTTCGGCCTCCTCGGCTTCGGTGGTGTCGCCGGAGCAATCATCGCGGTTTTACGTTGACGGTGGGATGCGGCCAGATTGAAACGTGAAGAACCGAAAGTTCCGCCCGTCCGAGACTTGAAGGCCTCAGTTGAGAACAGCGGGATTTCAACCGCGACGGGAAATATTCTAACCGTAAACCTTCCGTCTGTTGTGCCGCCTCCCTCCTCGCCCTTGCCGATTGAGGTCGTACCTGTTGATGTGGAGCTAACCCCTTGGCGGGGCCTTGATTTCCGCAGCTAGCTCCCAGTCAGTGCGATTCGTCGTGTCGGGATGGAGAAGGTCCTGGTTCCATTATCGCGTCCTTCGCTCACTCAGCTCACACGATTCAGGTCAGAGTGAGAAAGATATTCGCGGTCTGTCTTATGGGATGGCGTCGGAACGATGGCCGCGCTGCTCGAAATGGAGTGACGAATCGAGATGATACTTGCCATCCACAATTTTCTTCGCGGCGCACACGCTCGCCCCAGCCAACGCACGCCCTCAACCAACCAAGCGCCAACGATTCCTGACCTTAGTGCGATCCGCCCGTGCCCCGCGCCATCGACGTTTCATTGCGGACGAATCCTCTCACCGGCTCGCCACCGTCTTTAAAGATCACGTACTGATCCGATGAGAAATCCAGCTTTTGGGTCTTCACTGTGCTAAGAGCATCGTTTCCCGCCGTCACAACGATCATGTGAGTGGCATCGAGCGGATTCTTTGCCGTAAAAATCAGCCCCTCGCGTTCCGACGCGTGCACTTTACCGTCGATTGTGAATGCGCCTCCCGGATAGTCCAATCCAATCTTTTCAGCCCAGCGCGTCAACGCTGAATTGGATTCTGGCCGGCCGACAAAAACAACATCGCGATGCCGTAACAGATCATCGGTAACCTCGAAATCCTTGTAGATCGGCATCTGGCTTTCGTAATACTCGAGAAAATGGTTCTGCATCTGCTCGGCAACGTAACGATTCGCGCCTGCTTCGCGCATCGTGCCGTAGACGATCACTGAAGACGAGAGTTGCCTCCACAGATCGCTGGCGACATAGGCAGGCCCATCCGGCGGATCGATCTCACCGATCTGGGCGCCCGCCTTTTCAAGAAAAGATTTCGCAGTGCGGTCTTCGTGGTGTTGGCAGCGAAATAGTCGTTCATGAGTTTAAGAAACGCGGTGTCGCCCATCTTGCGGCGCAGCGAATCCAGAAACAAGACTCCCCGGGCTCGCTCTCGCTGAAAATGGTTTGTAGGAGTATCGGGGCTTAATTCCAGCCGGCGCCAAGTGGCACGCTGGCTGTCCAACACCTCTTCCATCTTCGCGGATTGCAGCACGCCGCGGTAGGTTGCCGAACCGGCGACAAACCAGCTGTCGGCATCGGTCGCGGGCAGCACCCAACCCTTCCACAGCCGCCCCTCATACGATGGAGGATCACCCGACTGAGTATTTGCGTCTGCTGCAGAGCCACTCTTCGGCCCCTTCGCCAATACCATCAAGCGGTCTTTTTCATTTTGCTCGATCGCCGCGCGAAGGCTCGCCGACGGCTCCTGCGTGAACAGGTAATATCCCGACGGGTAGAGCCCGTCATCTTTGGCAGAATCCCACTTTCCCGGCAGCCACTCCCGCTGATTGGGCTTGCCGATCGCGGCCCACACCATCAGGTGCGAAGCCATATCTGACGTGACCACCTTCGCATCCATGGTGGAACTGCTGACCAGCGGTGGGGTGCGAAACGCGAGGAACCCAAACTGCTCGTCGATCTGGCCGCGATACTTGCGATACAGATTCTGCCAGGCCAGGTCGCGAGGGCCAGGAACGTAAGGAATGTAACCGGCGTCTTCCTGCGGATCGGGATAGTCCTCCACACGAACGTCCAGATCCTTGGCGTTGTTGTCGCCCCAGTAGAATCCGGTGGTGTCGCCGAACCATTCGTTCTTCGAACTGCGCCACAGTCGCGTGTGCTTGGTACCCAGATCGTAGATGGCGATTTCATTGGTTTTTGCATCGCCAATGATCCACTCATTGGTGTAGAGCCCGTTATTGCGGGTGCCGAGATGCTGCACCACTTCGTCAATGTTGCTGCTGTACTGGATCGCCTGGCGCGCGCGGAAAGCCACGGGCGTGCCTTGGACGTTGAACGGCGTCTGCTGAATCGTCGTCTCCATAAGCACCACGCCGGCATCATTCTGGTACCAATCTGTGCCGCTTTCAATGCCGCCCGGATAACTTTGTATCAGCATGCGATGCCCGGACGTGGGCTGGATGTCGAGCATGACATTCGTCTGCTCGGCCAGCGTCAACGGCCACCAGGTCACGTGTCCACTCACCATCTTGCCGTCGCGCGTCGCCGGCCCCGTAGCCGCAAACGCACTGCAATGGTCGGTGACCGAATCACGTCCGCGTTCCGCATACGGAGGTTTGTCGAGCGGCAGGCCCTCCAGTCCCGTAGCAGTCGACTTGAGTGCGCCGGCCAGTTCACCGAGTTCCACCGTGGCATTGGCCACGGCCACATCGATTAGATCGATGCGCCGGTTTTCCCATCGCGCTCCAGCATCGGAGGCGCCGTCGGCGATTCCGCGCATCTCTTCCAGAATCTCCTGGTCGAACCCGCGGAGGAACAGCGCATTCACGGTGGTTCGATAGTCGTGCCAATGCTCTTTGTCGCCCAGCTCCGCGGCGCATCGCTCGAAATATTGTGGAATCTCCTGCGCCATCAGGTGGCCGTGCTGGTATCCGCGCACGTAAGGGTTGCCCTCGATATGCAGATAGATCCAGCCCGCTGCCGGGTACCGATAGGCGGGACCAAACGTTTGCACCGCCTCGCGCGCTGGCCATTCTGAATCAGATCCCGCCTCGTCGATCCGTATCCCTTCAAACCAGCTCTTGCCGCTGAACGCGCCGCCATTGCCGACCGTGAGCAATATCGCATCCTGCGTGCGGCTGGCGACGAAATCCAGCGTTACCCGAGTCCACGGCTGGGTTCCGCCAAGCGAAGCCGAGTGCACATCGAAAGGCATCGACGCCATGGTCAGTGTCGCGCCGACGGCGATCGGCGATCGATCGAGGTCGCGCACTTCCAGACCCTCGGTGCGAATCCAGCCACTCAGCTCATAACGCTTGCCGAGAACAAGCGTGATCGGAGCCAGCCGGACGCAAGCATCCTGCACGGCCGCGTCCCGCTCCACGCGAAGCGACGGGCTTTTGTCGTGCACCACCGAAGCATCGAGCGTCGCGGTGCCTCGGTCGGCAGTCCAATCGCGTGTGCGATTCTGAAAGGACGCCTGAAAAAGAGGGTTACTGGCTTGGGCAATCGAGGCGATCAGCAGACAGCAGGTAATTTGAATGATTCGCGACACACCCCGGAACCAGCACTGCGAAACGCGGATCCCGAAGGTTGGTGCGTTGAAAGAAACTCGCATGGGAACCTCGCGACGGGGAGGATTTTATCATTAACGACGCGGGAAATCTGCGGGCCCCCACAGTCGCACAATCGTCCCTCGAATGAGATTCTAGTGTCCCCGTGCGCAAGCGTTCGTATCACCGCGAACAGCAGCTCTGGCTTGTGTTTCGTGTGTAGGCGGAATCGCGGTTGAGCACTTGTCATGCAGCCAGCATGATAGCCGCTGAAGGCCCGAGTTTCGATCAAGGGAGCGCGCGAAGCTATCACAATTCCGATTGGTCGTGAGTCGTAGACCTGGACTAGACGAAAGAAGGCTCCTACGGACGCGATCAAAGCAGTTGCCGCCGTGAGGTTCGCGGTGCGTTTCCACAAGCGGGGCTCGCGGAGCGCGAGATATCCGCCGCTCACACCCATAACAGCCACAGCAAGCAAAACAAAGGGTGTGATCATCGAATGTTGGAAACGAGTGTAGCCCTGCCTACCAAGAATCTCAATACGACTGTCGCTATCAGGCCGTTATGCTCACCGAGAATCGGCCGACTTTCGTTCAAAGGTCAAAACGCGCTATCGCGATTTATCAACAACGATACGCGGCTCGTGTGTGCCCCATTGCCGGAAGGCTCAATATTGGTTCAGTTTTACTGCTGCTTTCCGATTAAAAGGATCTGGAACGAGTTCGGGATCATCGGAGGACGGGGTCCGCGCATCCAGGCTGGAGCACCCGAGGGCGGCCCGGCAGCCGGGGGCGTTCCTGGTGTCTGAGCTGGTGCTGGCGGCACGGGGCCATATTCGGCCGTAATTGTCAGGATCTGGTTGGTCTTTGTATCTAGGGTCAACACCTTGGCCCGCTGTGGCGTGGCAACCGTCTGCTCAACAGAAAAGCTCGTGGGCGAATCCTCCTTCACCACCGTAAGCGTACCATCGCCTTGCGAACTGAAAGCCTCCATCGTCGCCGGGTTGAAGGTGGCGCCATCCGACCCGTTGCCGATGGGCAGGTCGGTAATGATATGCCCGTCCGTTGCCGACAGGATGATCATGTTCTTATTGTCGCGGCAGGAGGCAAAGAGGATATTGTTCTTCGCGTCCATAGCAAGTCCAGCGCAGCCTCCGCCTTTGCTCGAAACGTCGTACCTGCCAACCATCTTCATTGTGTTCGCGTCGATGACCGCGATGGCGGCCTTGTCTTCGATGTCCACATAAATCTTGCCGTGCCCGTCGGTGGCAGCCTGCTCGGGCGCGCCGCCGATGTTGATAGTGCCGAGAATAGATCCATCTTTGTCGTCAAGGACAGTAATATTTGGCTCCGAGTGGCTAAGAACGTAGAAGTGGTGATTGTAAGCGTCGTTGAGATAGCCGTCCGGGTTACCCTGCACGTCGATCTTCTTCAGAATCGCAAAGGTCTTTGAATCGAACATCGTCACCGGCTTTGAAGTTGCGAAGCCGTGACCCGTCGAAGTGTCGACCGCGCCCCCGTGCGCGCTTACCCCTGGGAGGTCCCCGACCTGTGCCAGCGTGTCGAGGTTGTAGACACCAATGTGGCCGGTCGTGCCGGATCGAGCAACATACAGATTGCGGCCGTCTGGGTCGGCGGTAACGTAGTCGAATCCGCCTTCCCCTCCGACCAACTGAATCTTGAGGACCTTATATGGCCCGCTGTCTTGTGCATGGACCAGTCCCGCGAAGGGTAGCAAGCAGGCAAGTGCCGAAGCAGCAAAGAGCTTGTATGACATATGCAGTATCTCCAATTGGGAATGTTCGCAAGCCGTCCATCTCCCCCACCGTTTGAGACGACGGGCGCCTATTCTTTGCCAATGAGCATACAGGATGTAGGCTCTGGCCATACGATTCCACGTGAGCCACCACCCAGTCGATGACTTCACCAAGGCCATGTTCTTCGCAGAAGTGACCTGCGGAGGAAAGACCGGCAGAGAGTAGGGAGCCGGAACGTCGGCTCCTTTTTCATTTCTCTGCACCGAGACTGTCGGCTTGAGCACCATCTGAACGACTTTGCTGTTTGCTTGGCGCTTCGTGCTCGATAGAGCCTGCCCATAAACGTTCATGGTCGTCTGAATACT
>Ga0209420_1000706_pt1 | contig 16760 bp, 13 predicted proteins | sample BlaSpr_A8_OM1_O1_FD_187972 | JGI IMG/M metagenome (GOLD analysis project Ga0209420, IMG submission 187972) | Forest soil microbial communities from Thunder Bay, Ontario, Canada - Black Spruce, Ontario site 2_A8_OM1_O1 (SPAdes) (version 2) | ecosystem: Environmental > Terrestrial > Soil > Boreal... | reverse complement strand
ATTCATGTAGGCGCATGCCAGCAGCATGCAAGGCAGAACTGTCCACTTCTTCATAACTCCTCCTCAGTGTTCCAACCCATAAATCTCGCGATTGTTGCTTTGACTTTAGACCAGCCAGATAGCCAGGACAATATGCGGCCCGGTCGGGGAACCATAGAAGATAAGGGTGACCGCGATCTGATTCGTGGCAGCGATGCGGTTGGGCAACGTGACCCGGGTCAGTCGGCGCCGGCGGCGGTTCCTGCTGCCTTGAGGGTGGTGGCTTGCTCGATGACTGCGCCCACGCTGGAGGAAACCGTCTCCAGCACTTGCAGGTCGTCTCTGGTAAAGGAGTCTGCACGGGCGCGGTAGAGGGCCAGCACCGCGACTACTCCTGCGCTGCCTTCGAGTGGCACCGCCAGAGCAGAGCGCAGAGTGCTGTATTGCGTGGGGTTGTTCAGATATCCGGGTTCCACTGAAGGATTGCCATTCAATATGGGTTTGTGATTCTGGGCGACCCAGCCTGACAAACCTTCCCCAAGCGGAATCCGCAAAGAGGAAAACAGGCGGAAGTTGTCGCCGCTGACAAACTCCGCAGCCAGCTGGTTGTTCCGGCGAAGGTACACGGCCATCGAGTCATGTGGCACAAGTCGCTTCAGCCGGACCGAAAGCAGCGAAAGCGTGTCATCGAGACTGAGCGGCCCGCCGACTCCGTGGCCGAGCTCGGTGAGACTCTGTGCCTGCAGGCGGGCCGCGGCGAGACGTTCCGCGGAACCCATGGCCGGCGATGTGGTTGTGGAGGCTTCGGTGGAGTCGGCGAAACCCGCGGCAGGCGCCAGGCCCCGCTCGACCTTAATGTCAGTCGAAAGTTTCGGCGGCACTTGCAGGGGCTGGAGGCGCGCGAGTTTCTCCCACTCAACGTACCGACGTTGCAGAATCGCGACCACTCGCGGATCGAATGCGACTCCCGCTTCGGAAGCAACCTTAGCCATGGCCTCATGCAGCGGCAAGGCTCTGCGGTACTGGCGGTCAGAAGCCAGAGCGTCCAGGCAGTCGACAGCGGAAAGGATGCGTGCTCCGATCGGAATCGCCTCTCCGGCCAGCCCGTTCGGGTAGCCGCTGCCATCCCATTTCTCGTGATGGGCGCGCACGATGGGCACGACGGGATAGGGAAAGTCGACCTGCTCGAGAATCTCCGCTCCCACCGTGGGATGGATTTTCATCTTCTCGAATTCTTCCGGCGTGAGCTTGCCGGGCTTGGAAATGATGTGCTCGGGAACGGCAAGCTTTCCGATGTCGTGTAGAACCGCAGCAGCCTGCAGAGCCTCGGTTTCGTCCTCGGTCAAACTCAGTTCCCGGGCAAGTTCCAGGGCATAAATGCGCACTCGTTGCAGGTGCTCGCCGGTGGTTTGATCCTTGGCTTCAATGGCCAGGGCGAGGGCTTCGATGGTTCGCAAATGAAGGTTGGAAACTTTTTCGGCGTGCTGCTTTTCCGCGTCCAGTTTGGCCAGGTACAGGCGGTACGAGCGGTATAACAGGTAGATCGGTGGCAAAACCAGCAGAGAAGCTTGCCATCCGATGTGCTGGTTCAGGAAGCTTACTAACCCGGCGATGGCCGCTCCGACGAGATAGTAAGGAAATAACCAGAGGTAGCTTTCCCTCCAGACCTTCCGGACTGGTTTGGCTTCGGTGAGGCCGATGATGGTTGACATCGCTGCGGTGCCGAAGACAAAGATCGTGATCGCGGCTATCAGCAAGGCGAGCGGTCCGGGACCGTGAAGAACATGGATGGAAACCAGTTGGTATGCGCCGTAGGCAGCTCCGCTGCAAACCGTAACGTGCGATAGATTGAACAACAGTTGCACCGGCTTCGACTTCCGCGCCGGGCGCCAGTAGAACTGCGCTAGCGTGCTTACCAGACCAATCAGCAACGTCTCCGGCAAACTCATTTCCAGAATGCCGATCAGCGTGAAGAGGAAGTTCATCGAAAGCGTGCCTTCGATGCCGGGCAGAGTTACTTTGAAGGATGAAGCCAGCAGAGCTGCGGCCAGGTAGCAGCCGAACTTAACCGGGTCCGTGGACCGCCAGTGAAAAAACGCGAAGGCGCAGCAGCCGAAGGCCGCGAGCGCCATAGCGGCTATAAACGCACGTGCGCCAATTTGTCGTGCCCATGACATTTGGGGGGTCCCTCTAGATTCTTGCCGAAGTCCGGGTCAATGTCCGCCCAAAACTGGTTCCCCTGGTTACCACAGTGTTCTTCAATCCAGTCAGCGAGTTATGCCGTGTTTTGTGCGACTCTCTGACGCTCGCATTCAAGGGCAGAAACCGGGTCTAAGATCCAAATCTCTATGCCTACATGGGGACAAGTTGTCCTCGCCCCCGCTCCATGGGACAAGCTGTCCCGCAGAGCTTCAAATCGGCTCCCCTAACCCATTGATTCGGAACGAAGATCCCCGCCCCTCTTTGGCCCTACGCCTGCACTTCCACCTGCGGAATTAGCTCCATCAATGGGCGGCGATTATCGCCCCTGAGGGGATATGAAAAGACTTTTAGTTCTATTGCTGATCGTCACAGGAACCTTGGCGTATGCCGACAACTCCAAACTATCCCCCGAGTTGCAGGGCAACACCTCGTCCCAGCCGGTGCAGGTAATCGTGCAGTATGCGCCGGGAACGCAGTTGAATTGCAGCGGACTGCTCGGCCTTGTGGACTGCCTGCTGAACGATGTATTGAAGCTTGGAGGCAAGATTATCGGAGAGCTGCCACTGATCAACGGAATTGTGGCTCAGCTCGACGGCAATGGCATCCAGAGCCTCTCCAATCACTCGAACGTCGTGTACATCAGTTCTGACCGGCCGCTGGCGCCATCTCTCAGCAACGCTGCCTATGCCGTGAACGCACCTTTCGCGTGGCAGTCGAACTACCTTGGGACCGGCGTTGGCGTAGCGCTAATCGACAGCGGCGTGAACAATCACCCGGATCTGGATTTGGGTCTTCTCCCGCTCTCGCGAGTTGTGTATCAACAATCCTTCGTGCCGGGAAACTCGAGCGCTAAAGATCAATATGGCCACGGCACTCACGTGGCAGGACTGATCGCCGGAGACGGTCTCAGTTCCACTGGGCCTTTCTACAGCAAGACCTTCAAAGGAATTGCCCCAGGCGCAAACATTATCAACCTGCGAGTGCTGGACCAGAACGGCGCGGGCACCGATAGCGAGGTGATCGCCGCCATCAACCAGGCGATCTCTCTTAAATCGACGTACAACATCCGCGTGATCAATCTTTCGCTGGGCCGCGCCGTGTACGAAACCTACAAACTCGACCCACTGTGCCAGGCAGTCGAGCAGGCGTGGAAAAATGGAATTGTAGTGGTCGTGGCTGCGGGCAATAACGGCCGCTACCAGCCCACCGATGGTTATGCCAGCGTTACTTCGCCGGGCAACGATCCTTATGTCATCACCGTAGGCGCGATGAAGCCCATGGGAACGCCGACGCGAGTCGACGACCTCATTGCCAGCTACAGCTCGAAAGGTCCGACCGTTGTGGATGCTTTTGTAAAGCCTGATCTCGTCGCGCCTGGCAACCTGCTGACCTCGCTTGAGGCGCAGAATTCCACCCTCTACAACGAGCTTCCCAGCAACCAGGTTCCTTTCAGCTACTACGTGAAAAGCGGAAGCAGCGCAATCTCTTCCAGCTACTTCACCTTGAGTGGAACCAGCATGGCGACAGGAATTGTCAGCGGGGTTGTTGCCGATCTGTTGCAGAAGAGTCCGAAGCTCACTCCTGACCAGGTGAAGGCCCGCCTGATGCTGACGGCGTACAAGACCTTCCCGCAATTCAGCAGCACTACCGATCCGACCACGGGGATCACCTACACCGATCAATACGACGTCTTCACCATCGGCGCCGGCTACGTGGATATCGAAGCTGCCTTGAACAGCACCGCCGTGGCGAAGGGGACGGCAATGTCTCCGGTCGCAACCTTTAACTCAACCACCGATAAGGTGACCATGACCGCAGATCCTTCGGCGGTTTGGAACACATCCTCCGCGTGGTCCTACACAGACGTTTGGGGCGCTTCTCAATTCGTGACCGGAACATCCAGAACCTCGACGGGCACAACCGCGAGTGCCACCGTATCGGGCAGCAACGTCCTCTGGGGCTCCGACGCGGTATGGGGTAGCAATGTGCTCTGGGGATCCAACGTGCTCTGGGGTTCGAACGTACTCTGGGGCAGCAACGTCCTGTGGGGCAGCAACGTGCTCTGGGGCAGCAACGTGTCGGGCGGCGAGAACTAGACACCTCCGATAAGAATTCGAGGGGCCGGATTTTCGCAAGAGCGAACCGGCCCCGCTCCGGTCCGCGCCGACTCCCACTGAGTTAAGACGGCGCTCCGTGGGCCGTAACCTTCCTTCCGCTATAATCAAGAGCTTCAGAATCACTACATGGGCAAGGACTAATAGGGGCGTCGGCTACTTAACCGGCCGGCGCCTGAGGTTCAATTCGGATCTTCCCACGAACGCGGTGCGGGTGGATGACGATTCGCGAACAACAGCCTCAGATAAGGATGGCAAGCGCGGCATGACAAATATCGGAGCAATCATTGGGCGCGAGGTGCTGGATTCGCGCGGCAATCCTACAGTAGAAGCAGAAGTGCAGCTCGTCGACGGCGCGATCGGCCGGGCGATCGTGCCCAGCGGAGCGTCGACCGGCGAGCATGAAGCGGTCGAACTGCGCGACGGCGATAACGCGCGTTTTCTGGGCAAAGGCGTTCTCAAAGCCGTAGAGAACGTCAACGGAGAGATTGCGGACGCGCTTGCGAACTGGGACGCTTCGGATCAGCGCGGCCTTGACCGGAAGATGATTGAACTCGACGGTACCGAGACCAAGAGCCGGCTGGGAGCGAACGCGATCCTTGCGGTATCGATGGCGGCGGCGCGCGCGGCCGCTGCGGAATATGGCTTGCCGCTCTACCGTTATCTGGGCGGCGCCGGGGCCGACACTTTGCCAACGCCCATGATGAACATCCTCAACGGCGGCGCGCATGCCGACAACAATGTCGACTTCCAGGAATTCATGGTAATGCCGGTGGGCGCGCCTTCCTTTTCCGAGGCGTTGCGCTGGGGCGTGGAAGTTTTCCATACGCTTAAGGGAGTGCTGAAGAAGCGAGGCTACAACACTGCGGTCGGAGATGAAGGCGGATTTGCGCCTTCGGTAAAGTCTAATGTCGAGGCTATCGAAGTTGTGCTCGAAGCGATTCAGCAGGCCGGCTACAAGCAGGGAGAGGAAATCGCGATCGCACTCGATCCCGCGGCCAGCGAGTTCTATCAGGACGGCAAGTATGTCTTCAAGAAGTCAGACAAATCTGCCAAGAGTTCAGACGAAATGGTGAGGTTCTGGGCCAAGTGGGTGCAGGACTATCCCATCGTTTCGCTGGAGGATGGCTTATCCGAAGACGACTGGGATGGCTGGAAGAACCTGACGAAAGAACTCGGCGGCAAAATTCAGTTGGTCGGCGACGATTTGTTCGTCACCAACGTCCAATTCCTGCAGGAAGGAATCGACAAAGGTGTTGCCAACTCGATTCTCATCAAGGTGAACCAGATCGGCACGGTCAGCGAGACTTTGGATGCGATCGACCTGGCTCGACGCAACGGCTATACCTCGGTGATTTCGCATCGCTCCGGCGAAACGGAAGACACGTTCATCGCCGACCTGGCCGTGGCTACCGGCGCAGGCCAGATCAAGACTGGCTCAGCTTCGCGCACTGACCGCATCGCCAAATACAACCAGTTATTGCGGATCGAGCGGGAGTTGGGAGATTCAGCGCGCTTCCTGGGGCTGAAGGCGCTGAATTACAAGAGCGGAAGGTGGGCCATCTTTGAAGTCGTGGAGCGTTTATGAGATTTAAGTCGTTACTGTGTACATGTTTTCTCGTTCTTTCCATGTGCGCCGGTGCGCAGACCACGGTGTCGATTGCTCCGGATGCGGCGTCCAAGGAAGACGTCCAGAAGCTCTTCGACGTCATGGCCAGCCGTGAACAGATGGCCCAGATGATGCAGAAGGTATTCGCGCAGGCGCGGACTCTGAACCGCGATGAGATTAAAAAACGGCATCCGGATATTACTGCAGAGCAACTCGCGGGCATGGACCACCAGTCGGAGGAGCTTCTCAAAAACTTTCCCCTGGACGCAATGCTGAGCGACATGATCCCGGTCTATCAGCGGCACTTCACGAAAACAGAGATCGACGCATTGTCGGCTTTTTTCTCTTCTCCGGCGGGGCAGAAGTATCTCCACGAGATGCCCGCGGTCACGGCCGAAACCATGAAGGCGGTCTATCCGCGCATTGAGGCAGAGGTCGACGCCTTGCTCAAGCGGGCCGGGGAGAAGACAGCGTCACCGAAGCAGTAAATTATCGTCGTCGCCCACGACTCAGCGGGTGATCGGGGTTGTGACATCTAACCTTGCCTTCCACAGCCCCGACCGCAGATCATGTCGAGGAGGCAGTATTGGCAAACTCAGGCTCGGCGATGCTAAGTCCCATCTTCTCAAGATTTTGCCCCTCAAGCTATTGATTTCAAGAGATTATTTCGCATTTTCTTGCTAATTGCTAACAGGCTGATTCCAATAGACCGGGGAGGGGGGAGGGGTACCGCGCACCCACGAAAGCAGTCGATCCCGCCAAGGGAAACTCAGCAGGCTGAACTCCGCGACTTAGTTACAATGGCGTTATGGAAGTCAATGTCCACGAAGCCGAGACCCACTTCTCCCGCCTGCTCGAGCGAGTAGCCATGGGAGAAGAGGTCATCATCGCCAAGGCAGGGACCCGGGTCGCTAAACTGGTGCCCATCAACGGAAAAAAACGAGACTTCAGATTTGGTTCGGCCAAAGGCGAATTTGTGGTGCCTGAAGACTTCAACGAACCTGATCCGGAGCTCGAAGACCTCTTCTACAAGCCCCTCCCCGAATGAAGGTTCTTCTCGATACGAATACCTTTCTTTGGGGTTTGAGCGCACCTGAGAAGCTCTCACTCGCGGCACGGAACGCGGTTGCATCGTCTGAAAGGTTCTTGAGTGTGGCAAGCATTTGGGAGGCCCTGATCAAAGTACGGATCGGAAAGCTCCCATTACCAGTTCCCGCAGGTAATTATCTGACTACGAAAATGAGTGTCAGGAGTTCAAAGCTTGCCTCGTCCTAAACCGCTAGTCCTGATCATCCTCGACGGCTGGGGCTATCGCGCCGAGGCGAAGGCCAACGCCATCGCGCTGGCGCGCAAGCCCACCTACGATCGCCTTCTGCGCGAATATCCCAACACGCTGATTCATACCAGCGGACCTTTTGTCGGGCTGCCCGAGGGGCAGATGGGCAACAGCGAAGTGGGTCATCTGAATATTGGCGCAGGGCGCATTGTGCACATGGACATCACGCGCATCGACCGGATGATCCAGAACGGCGAGTTCTTCTCGCATCCCGTGCTTCTCGCGGCCATGAAGCACGCGCGCGTCGGCGAGCGGAGATTGCATCTGTTCGGCCTGGTCTCAGATGGCGGCGTGCATTCGCAGCAGGCTCACCTCTACGCTTTGCTGAAAATGGCGAAGCAGAACGGCGTGGACTGTGTCTTTGTGCATGCCTTCATGGACGGCCGCGATACGCTGCCCACGAACGGCGCCGGTTACCTCCAACAACTGCAGCAGAAAATGCGGGAGTACAACTCTGGCAAGATTGCCACGGTGAACGGGCGTTACTACGCGATGGATCGCGACCGCCGCTGGGAGCGCATTGCCAAAGGTTACAATGCGATGGTCTTCGGCGACGCCGAAGGCGGCAAATTCTCCGATCCGGTGCAGGGGATGAAAGATTCCTACAACCGCGGCGTCACCGATGAGTTCGTTGTGCCGTTCGTCTGTACCGATAAAAGCGGACAGGCCCTGGCCACGATTCGGGATGACGACGCCTGCATCTGCTTTAATTTTCGCGCTGACCGCGTCCGCCAGATTACGCGCGCCCTGGCCCGCAATAGTGGGCTAAACGCGAAAGGCGGCAGCGATCTCCCGGGCGCGGACGATCTCGATTCTACGATTCCGCGCGATCGGGTTCCGAAGAATCTGCACTACGTCTGCATGACACAGTATGACAAGAACTTCAGCCTGCCGGTGGTGATTCCGCCGGAATCGATGGCGAACATTCTGGCCAACGTGATGGGTGGTCTCAACATGCGCAACCTGCGCGTGGCCGAGACCGAGAAATATGCGCACGTTACATACTTCTTTAATGGTGGTGTGGAGCAGCCGTTTCCCGGCGAAGAGCGCGTGATGGTGCAATCGCCCAAGGTCGCGACTTACGATCTGAAGCCGGAAATGAGTGCCGCGGGCATCGCCGACGCCGTTATAAAGGCTACGGAAGAAGGAACGTTTGACGTGATCATCGTTAACTTCGCCAATGCGGATATGGTTGGGCACTCGGGCAAAATTGAGCCAACGGTGAAGGCGGTCGAAACCGTGGATGCCTGCCTGGGCCGCATCGAAGCCGCCGTTCGCGCCAAGGGCGGCGCCATGTTGATCACGGCGGATCACGGCAACGCCGAGATGATGATTGACCCCGTCACCGGCGGACCGCACACGGCGCATACCACCAATCCAGTGCCGTTCATTGTTGTTGCTCAGGATGCGAAGCGGTACACCTTAAAGCCCGACGGTTCGCTGCGGGATATTTCTCCGACCATGCTAGGGATGCTGGGCATCGACGAACCGAAAGAAATGACGGGGGCGGATTTGCGCGCCTTCCTGAAGAACAAATGAAGACATCGGCATGAGGATCCTCTGCCCCTTGCGGCTTCGATCACCCTCACGGCAGCTGCTTCAAGATGCTTTGAGTGAGTCAGGACGGAAATTCTTCACCGCGACAATGCCCACCACGATGAAGATCGCCAAGACCACAACTTCAGTGATCAGGAACGGCGGTTCCGTCTGCGTCGGAGCCAGTGCGTGCGCCGCCGGCACCTTCATGAAGATCTGCGCCACCAAGACGAAGACGTTCAGGTAGAGAGCGAGTACCGCGGAGATCACATAGGTCCGTCGCCAGCCGCCAGCCATGTGAAGAACGTAACGCGCAGGGATTGCAACTGCCAGTGCTACCAGCGAGATCACGCCGAATACATAAGACGGTTTGAGATGCTCGAAAGGAAAGAGGAATCCGGTCAGACTGGTCAAGGCTGTGGTTAACAGAAAGATCCCGGTCGCGCCGTCAAAGCGCTTTCCGAGTAGTAGCCCGTACAGGACGAGGAGCCCTGAGCAGATGCCCACAAGACTCAACACTACATGCACGAGGGTGAATGTCGATAGAGACATGCCTAAGATCATGGTGCCCATCCTTCCGAGGCCAAGATGTTACGTCCGCTGCGGAGAAAGCGCAAGACAGGCCCAAACCGGATACTGACGATTCAAATTCCCGATCCACCGCCTCGTGCTACAGTTTTCTCGCGGACATTTGTATTCGCAGGATGCCATGGAACCTCGACTCATCTGGATCAATTTGCTGGTGAAGCTGGGCGTGGCTGCGGCCGTTTCCAGCAGCCTGGTGCGTTCCGTGGAGTTCAAGTCGCTTTTGTTTCGCGAAGAGCGTTCGCTGCGTCAGAAAATTTATCTGGTGCTCTGGTTCGGGCTGCCGATCACGATCGGAGTATGGATCCGGTTTTCGGCCACGAGCTTTCTCGCGGGAGATCTGAGTTTCGAAACTGCGCTGCTGCTGGGCGTGATCGGCGGCCGCTGGGCAGGCGTCCTCGGCGGCGTATTGATGGCATTGCCCGCGCTCGTCCATGGCGAGTGGGCCACGCTGCCTTTCGGCATGCTGTGCGGATTCATCGCCGGTCAATTGCGCACCATGGCGCTCGACAAGGACGACATCTGGTCGTTCTCGCCCTTCATCGACCTCAGCATCTATCGCCTGATCCGCCGCAATCTGCCGACGCCCCACCTGTTTGACTGGCAGATCATGTTCTTCACTACGATTTTCGGGCTGCGTTTTGTACAAAGCCAGTTGGCGCACTACTTTCCCCATTCCATCTTCAGCATGGACAGCAGCAGCCTGTGGGTGGAGGCGGCGATTTATGCGGCGTCGGCAATGGCCATCGGGATCGAACTCAAGATCTTCAACAGCGTGCGCATCCAGATCAAACTGGAAGAGCAGGAGCGCCTACTTCTGCATGCACGTATGGAAGCATTGCAGAATCAGATCAATCCTCATTTCCTTTTCAATACCCTGAACTCGATTTCTTCTCTGGTACGCTTCGATCCCGATAAAGCTCGCGACGTGATTTCGAAACTGGCTACCATTCTCCGGCGCTTGCTCAACAGCGCAGACTCCTTCGTGCCTTTGCGGGAAGAAGTGGAGTTCATCGACAACTATCTCGACATCGAGGTCGTCCGTTTCGGGCCGGACAAGTTGCGGGTAATGAAGGAACTGGATCCCGCGTCGCTCGACGTGATGGTTCCCAGCATGCTCTTGCAGCCGTTGGTCGAGAATTCCATCAAGCATGGCCTGTCCTCGCTGGTGGAAGGCGGCAGCATCTATCTGCGCAGCCGCTTAGCCGACTCCGGGTTGGTCATTGAGGTGGAAGACGATGGCGTGGGGATGGCGGCCACGCCGCAAGTGGGATCAAACAGCTCGCAAGGCGCCGGCATTGGCATGGCCAATATTTCCGAGAGGCTCCAGGTGTTGTACGGAGATACCGCCCGCATGACGATTGACAGCCAGGAAGGGAAGGGAACTCTGGTCCGCATCCGGTTGCCGCTCTTGCAGGCAACGGGAGCGGTTCCGGAGGGTTTCTACGTCGAACGCTCGATCACGCGCCGGTAAAAGTCTTCGTATTGCGGAACGATCCTGCTGGAGCAGAAACGGGATTGGGCAACAGCGCGAGCTGCCTTTGCCACGGTCCGCAGGCGGCTTTCGTCGCTTAAGAGATCAATCGCGTAACCCGCCATCGTGTCTACATCGCCCACGTCGGCGAGGTAGCCGCTCACACCATGTTCAATGACCTCCGCAACGCCGCCCGTGCGGGTCGCGATGGGGACAACTTCACAGGCCATCCCCTCCAACGCCGCCAGGCCGAAGGATTCCAATTCGCTTGGCATCAGCAGGATGTCGGCGATTCCGAGTTTCTCCTGCACTTGATCCTGTTTGCCGAGGAAAAGAACATCTTCATGAATTCCCTTTTGTACCGCCAGCCATTCGGCCACAGACCGATCCGGACCGTCGCCGATCAGCATTAACCGTGATGGAACTTTCTTGCGCACGCGGTCGAAAATCTCGACTACGTCCGAGACCCGCTTTACGGGCCGAAAGTTGGAAAGATGTACCAAGAGACGCTCACCGTTCGGCGCATACTCCGCACGAATCTCCGGATTGTTGTTCCGAACATACACGTCACAATTGACCGAGTTGTAGATCACTTCGATTTCTTTCTTCACATCGAGAACCCGCATGGTGCGGTCGCGCAGGTAGTTGGAGACGGCGGTGACACCGTCGCTCTGGTTAATGGAATAGCGGGTGATGGGCAGGTAGGAGCGGTCGATCCCCACCAGCGTGATATCGGTTCCGTGCAGAGTCGTGACGAAGGGCAAGCGGCGGCCGCGCGCACCATCCCCCAGCATCTGCCGCGCCAGCAGCGCGCTTACAGAATGCGGGATCGCGTAGTGAACGTGCAGCAGGTCGAGATCGTATAACTGTGCCACCTCGGCCATGCGCGTGGCCAGCGCCAGATCATACGGCGGATAGTCGAACAGTGGGTACCGCGACACTTCGACTTCGTGATAATGAATATTGGGCTCCTCACCCCTGAGCCTAATGGGCTGGGCGTAGGAAATGAAATGAATCTCGTGACCGCGCTGGGCCAATTCCAGACCAAGTTCGGTGGCCACGACGCCGCTGCCGCCGTAGGTGGGGTAACAAGTGATTCCGATCTTCATTCCGCTAAGGTCCGCCTTTTCCTAAGGGCTCTGTATTCGATGGCAGGAAACAATAGAGGATGCAGATTGTACAGGCGCAGACGGGTTGACGCGAGGAAACAGTGATTTAACCGGGGAGGAGTTACTCGTCGGCTTTTGGGCTAGGCTTCATCATGCCGGGATCCAGCTTGTTCAGGTGGGCCTGGAAGCGTTTCTTGGTCTCCTCCGGCACGCCGGTGAATTCGATACCCATACCGACTCCGGGATCCCGGGTGCGGACGGTGGCGGAGGCAGTGATGTGCTCCTGGTCGATCCAGAAATCCACCTTGAGGACGGTGGTGATCGCTAACGGCATCGCAGTCTCAACATAACAACCATTGCCGCTGATATCGGTGGCGTTTACCCGCATGGGAGTATTCACGCGCTCGTCTTTGAATTCCAGAGGAAACGAGATCTTGTGCCGTTGAAATCTTCGGCGATTGTCTGGAGTAGGAGCCGGCATGTTGGCCCGAACTTCAGCGGGCAACTGGGAAAGCCATGGGCACTCCTGATCGACCACTAACTGAACCCCGACCTGAACCTTCCTTAATCCGGTAGCTTCCGACACCCAGATTACTTTGCAGCGAGCTTTCTTCGTGTCGTATTGCACGCCGATGACGTCGCCCACCTTCAGCTCCTGCTCGATACCGGAAATGCAGGCGCCAGTGATGCTGACGTTCTGTGCTGTGGCGTTTTGATGGAAGGGTTGGTCGTTCGCGCCCATGCCCCACACACGAATGCGCAGGTCCAAGGTCGCTCGCGGGGCTGCCCCAGTGGCAGACATGATAAAAGGCCTCCCAGCTAGAATCTCTGAGCCGGTTCTAACGCAATCATAACCCAGACAGAAACCTGCAAAAGGTTACTAAGGTCATGCCTTCTTGGGCGGGTCGATCCATGGCACCGGAAGGCTACGGCTTGGCTTCTGTGAGAAGAAGATCGCGGTAGGAAATCAAAGCGATTTCTTGATCCAACAACAACTGCCGCGCCTCAGGCATGGTTAGAACGCGCAACTCGGTTTCGCGCGATTGGCGCAGGCGAGTCTTGGCCGCGGTCAGATCAGCATCGCTGTAGCCCGGATGGCAGACGAACTCCCAGGTACCTTCCGGAATGATGGCTGCGATTCCACGGAACAGCTTCTCATCGAGAGCACCAGTCACGACGATGCCGAGCGTGCCATCCGGTGCTACAAAACCTTCCCGTTTCGCCGCGTCGCGGAACTTGGCGGCCAGAGCGCGAAGAATTCTTACCTCGGCATAGCGTGTCCAAAGACCGGGGCGGGCCAACAGCGCGCTCGGCTTCAGTGGTTTGCTGGGGCCAAACGGATTGCGAATGGCGCGCACGCCGCAGTCCCTGGCGGCCCGCAGCAAAGGCCGCAGCACCGGTGGAAACAGGTGGGTGTGTTTGTGTGTATCCACGTGAGAGACGGTGATGCCTGCCGATTGAAGCTTGCGAATCTGCGCGCCGACTTCGATTTCGATTTCGTGCGGATTCAGGCGGCCGGCCAGCGCACGGGCCGCGAAGGATTTCAGTCCGTCCCGGAAACGAGAGCCGGTCGAGGTCGTCGTAGTGATGGAAGGCAAGAGTTCTGCATCAAGCACCGGTGTGCCGTCGATCAGCACGACATGGCAGCCCACACTGAGCCGGGGGACGCTCGCTGCCAAACGCGCGGCATCTTCAAAGGCGCGCCCATTGGCCATCAGCGTGGAGGAGGTGACGATTCCGCGAGTGTGAGCCTCGACGATGGCGCGATTGACGCCCGCAGTGAAGCCAAAATCATCGGCATTGACGATCAGCCGGCGCACCGCGTCAGTCTAGCAGGGATTTATTTGTGCACAGCTGAGGATTGTGGTCCTCGTGAGTCGCCGCCGCGTCCCGCACACGGGCTACTGGCCTCGGTTCACCGTCGCCTGATACATGGCATCGAGCAAGTCCTGGGAGTGGCCGTCGTAGTCGGCATCGAGCGACCACATGAAGGTACCGCCCAGCTTGAGCATCCAATCGGAATACGAGACACGGAGATAAGTAGAAACGGGATCGTCATAGGTAATGTAGCCAGGCTTCCCGTCGGTTCTCAGCATATAGGGAACGAGTGCGATCGGATCATAGAACGTCTCCCACCCATCCTTATTGATACGATTCTTCATGAAGGGCGCGTAATTCTCAGTCAAGACGGAGTTATCGCAGTTTCCGTCCGACGTATGCAATGAGTTCGGACACACTCCGAATAGCGCGCTGACGTTCCTGTAGAAATAGCCATAAAACGGCGTTCCCATGTTCAGTTGCTTTGGAGGGACACTCGCGAGAAATATTTCGGCGGCATCGTGGTCACTGCCTCCCGGTTGGCACTCGTAGGGTTGGGGATCGTTCGGATCCCAAAAAATCGGCGCATTGAGCTGGCCGTCATCGGTCCAGGGGCCAGCGCAGTCGTACATCATGATATTGAAATAATTGATCGAGTGTTTCAATTGGACGAGATCGTAACCGTATCCGCCCCAGGGAGCGGCGTCGATAGAGAGAATGTAGTCGGAGTTCGTCGCGCGAAGTCCCGCCATCAGTTCCACCAGGAAGTCACGATCCTGGGTGGTCGCGGGATATTCCCAGTCCATGTCGAAGCCATCGTATTTGTGTTTTGCAGCGAAGGCGGTAAGGTTCTCGATCAGGGTTAGAAGGGTGCCGCTGGCCTCAACTCCAGGAAAGTCGCCGCCGATGAGGAGAAGGACCTTAACCCCTTTTGCATGCGCCTTGGTGAGCAGCTCGGGCTCGAGGAAGCCATCTGGAACGGACAATGAACCATCTGCGTTAAAAGATACGCCGTCATGGTTTATGTGGGTCAGCTTCTCGAATGGAATCTGCGCCGAGCTGTAAGGAGGCGTCTGCGTCCTGCTCCAATAACCGTAGTCGCCGACCAACCGTTTGGGGAGTGATTGCACGGCAGAGGAATCCTGCGCGTAGGTCGGTTGAGAGAGAATCGAGCTGGCCAGAACAGCCAGCAACAGCAGGCAAACCCGGAACGGCGAAAGGAATCTCATTGACCTATCCCTCTGGGAGAAAGTCTCTTGGGCATTGCCGGAGTGACCCGGACTTGGCGCACCAACGTGCCGAACCCGAGCATTCTACTACCGATCCAGCGGGCCGCGGCCTAAATTTATCAGCATCCTCGACTCGAAGTCACACAAAAGCCGCGCCAGACGCCCTCCTTGCCGGAGCAGGTGAGAATCGGTTAATCCTTTAAAGCAATGACGGACACGGAGAAGGGCAGCAAGCGGACTTTCACATCTGCAACATTTTGCATCATCGTGTCCGGCGACGTTCCTCCGATGGTCTGGATTGCAGCCCCTAGACATTCTTTCGGAAGCTCTACCGTGACTTCACGATTTCGCTGGTTGATCAAGAGCAACTTGCGGTGGCCGTCACGCGTAAAAGCCTGGGCCTCGATGGCGTCGGACTCCGCCAGTGAACCGTTGCTTCGAACTTCAGTGTCAGAAAGCTCATCTCCCGGACCGAAATTGTTCTTGAGCAACTGCAGAACGGTGAAGCGTGCATTGGGTTTGCCGTTCGTCCAATCGACCATGCTGACACTGGGAAACTGCGAAGGGTAGCCGACAAGTTGCGATTCGCCCAGGGTGTCGACGCCAAGCTTTGCCAGCTCGGCGTAGAGGTATGCGTAAAGAGCCCCACTTAGATTCCAGTAGGCAGCGGGGATCGGCTTCTCAATGTGATTGGGCTCGCCTTGAGTCATGTCGCCGTTAAGGATAGAGCCGGCTTCATTGACCATGACCTTGGTTGAGGGCGACAGCCGATCTCGAATCTGGAGGATGTAGCGCGTCACCGAGATAAACTCGCTTGCCTGGCTAAAAAAAGTGTACTGCCAATTCTCCAATGTTTGATCTCCCGATGGCGTGGCATAGCCGTGAAAGGAGATGTAGTCCAAAGGTACGCCGGGCCCGTGGTTCTTTGGGTCCAGAAAATATGCAAAGGTTCGCGGCGCTTCGGAAGGGCCAGACAGAGCGAGCGCCACGAACTTCATCTGCGGCGCAACCTTGAGCACTGCCTGCGTTATGGCATCGTAGCGTTCAACGTATTTCTGCGGCGTGGTGTCGTGCTCCCCATCGACCTCGTTGAAAACTTCCCAGTAGCGGATGTCGTAGTGATGGCCGGAGGCGTGGAATTTTCCCAATTCGTCGGTGAATCCACCCTGTGTGTACCAGCTGGCCAGTCGTGCATAGTAGTCGGCCAGCGCCCCTAGATCGTTGAGTTCCGTGCCTTGCGAGTAGTCCCAGAAAGCTTGATTAGGATCGTCCGGATAAAGGACCGGCTTAGGCGTCGCGAACATCCACTCGGGGATGGTGCTGAAGCTGAAGACTGGGCTGTGACCCTCGGACGCGTGTAGGAAGTCCTCGACAATAGGATCCATATATTGGAAGTCCCAGAAGGTCTGGTTGGCGTCAGGCGGGCGCAACTCTGCAACCGCGAGTTTGGGATAGGGATACCAGAAGGCATAGCGAACATAGTCAGCGCCCAGCTTGTGGAGAGCCTCAAGTGAGGCATCGTGAATGGGGGATCCGCGACGCAACATCGGATTGACCACTGCTTGCAGAGTGGGAACGGTACGGTTGGCCGTCTTCTTCTCCCACTTCACAATTACCGAAGGCGCGCCAGGTGCGCTCTGCGTGTGCAGGACACCGGTCGCGATCACCACGATCCCAGACGGAGAACTGCACGCGCCGTACTTCATGGAATGGAGTCTGGGAATTGAGCATCAATTCGGAACGACGGCCAGGTGGCAAGCGCAATACGT
>Ga0209420_1000705_pt1 | contig 16772 bp, 10 predicted proteins | sample BlaSpr_A8_OM1_O1_FD_187972 | JGI IMG/M metagenome (GOLD analysis project Ga0209420, IMG submission 187972) | Forest soil microbial communities from Thunder Bay, Ontario, Canada - Black Spruce, Ontario site 2_A8_OM1_O1 (SPAdes) (version 2) | ecosystem: Environmental > Terrestrial > Soil > Boreal... | reverse complement strand
TCCTCGCTCATCACGATGTTCGTGAACTCAACCGCATTCATGATGTCGCGCGTGGGATCGGTGAGTGTTTCGGGCAGGAACAGAAACTCGATGCTCATGTGGGTGCGCTCGGGCCCGAGCGGCAGCAGGCGCACCACGCGCACGTAGTCCACATGCGCCACGATGAACACCGAGGGGAGCGCCGTCATGTAGATGTGCCCTGCCTGGCGATCTTCGGCACTGACTTTCGGAAATGGCACGCCGGCGGGCTTACCGTCCATGGACCAGGTTTCCGCCCCGCGGCGCAATCCGCCTCCGTACTTCGGGTCATCATCACTGGCGTGATCCTGCCAAGCCGGGTCATCGCGCCGCTCGAGCAGCGCTCGGCCGAAGATCGGCACCAGCTGGGCGAGCTTCGGATGCACGCCGGGGCAGTGCAGGCACTCGTTGTAGTTTTCCCAGAAAACCTTCCAGTTGCAGCGGATGGTCTTCGACAGCCGCTGCCCCACGACCAGGTCGCCCATCTGCCAGTCGTCCAGCCGGTTGAGCGGCAGGTCGAAGCTCGCCGCAAACGGCGGAGGGTGGGCCGTCAGCGCGGCAAAGACGAAACCGTTCCACTCCGTGACCGGCAGGCTGTAGAGAGAGAAATCGCGTGCGTCGAATCCGTCGGGCTGCTGCTGCGAGGAGGTCTGCACCAGCTCACCGCGCAGGCTGTAGCGCCAGCTGTGGTAGGGACACACGATCCCCGTCGCCGGAAAGCGACCTTCGCTTGCCCGGCACAGCGCGCCGCCGCGATGTCGGCAGGTATTATGAAAAGCGCGCGCGACGCGGTCCTCGCCGCGTACCACCAGGATCGACTGATCACCGAGTTCAAGAGTGCGAAAGCTGCGCGGTGAGTCGACCTCGCTTGAGCGGCAGACGTAGATCCAGTTGCGGTACCAGATCTGGCTCAGCTCCAGCTGGTAATGGGCGGGATCGATATAGTAGGGCGTCGGCAGAGTTTCGACCGTCGTGGTCAGACCCGAGTAACCCGGGTCGCGTCTCGCGGAAGTACGGCTGGCAGTCATGACCCTCTCCTACGCGTCCATCTGGCGTTATCGGCAGCGGCGCTCAGGGACACGCTTACGCCATTGTATCCGAGCCTCCCCCAGCGTAGTCCAATTCCTACAGCTGATGAGCGACTGCCCGACATTCAAGGTTATAAGCTTGACGGTAGCATTCAGCCCATTGCGGCGGCTGCAGTCGCGCTTTTTTTCGATGCGCCTGTGAAGCCGCGATTGTCTCGAACAATAAGACGCAGCGACTGGTAGGATTTTCGTACATCACTGCCACGGGGTTTCTTGCGTGGCGAATGGGGGGGCAGGGTGCAACTCTTCCCGCGGCAACGGATCGTAATGCGCGACCGCTTACAGGAGCGCCGGCGAGCACTGTCCTATGATCGGGGCGGGCCGCCTTCCCGTGCGATCGATTTTCCCGGAGTGTCCTGATGCAGTCACCGGAACGTGAGCCGCGTAGCCGCAAGGGCAATGGTGCTCGCGCCAAATCCAACGGGCACGCTACCGCGGCGAGCGAGCTTGATTTGCGCAGACTGTTGCGCGCGCTGCAGGCGGTCCGGGATGGCGATTTCTCCGCGCGGCTGGCCGGGGATCAGACCGGACTGGTGGGGAAGGTCGCCGACACCTTCAACGAGATCGTCACCTCGAACGAGCGCCTGGCACGCGAGCTTGAGCGTGCCGGCCAGATCGTGGGCAAAGACGGTAAGACCCGTCATCGCGTGTCGAGCGACCGACGTTCCGGGGCCTGGGGTGCCATGGAGGGCTCGGTCAACACGCTGATCGACGACCTGCTGTGGCCCACCACGGAAGTCACCCGCACGATCTCCGCCGTCGCCAAGGGCGATCTGCAGCAGACCATGAGTCTTGAGGTGAACGGGCGCTCGCTCAAGGGAGAATTCCTGCGATCGGCGACGATCGTCAACACGATGATCGAGCAGATGAGCGCGTTCACATCCGAAGTCACGCGCGTGGCGCGCGAGGTCGGCACCGAGGGAAAGCTCGGCGGTCAGGCAGCGGTGCCGGGAGTCGCGGGTACCTGGAAGGATCTGACCGACAGCGTTAATTCGATGGCCAGCAACCTGACTGGCCAGGTACGCAACATTTCGGAGGTCACGATCGCGGTCGCCAATGGCGACCTGTCGCGCAAGATCACCGTGGACGTGCGCGGGGAGATCCTGCAGCTGAAGGAAGCCATCAACACCATGGTCGACCAGCTGCGCTCGTTCGCCTCCGAGGTGACGCGCGTGGCGCGCGAGGTCGGCACGGAAGGCAAGCTCGGCGGCCAGGCGATCGTTTCGGGCGTGGCCGGCACCTGGAAGGATCTGACCGACTCGGTCAACGCAATGGCCACCAATCTGACCGGCCAGGTGCGCAATATTGCCGAGGTCACCACCGCGGTTGCGCGCGGCGACCTGTCGCGCAAGATCACCGTGGACGTCAAGGGCGAAATTCTCGAGCTGAAGAACACCATCAATACGATGGTCGATCAGCTCAACAGCTTCGCGGCCGAGGTCACGCGCGTGGCGCGCGAAGTGGGCACCGAGGGCAAGCTCGGCGGCCAGGCGGCGGTGCCCGGAGTCGCCGGCACCTGGAAGGATTTGACCGATAACGTCAACTCGATGGCCGGCAACCTGACCGGCCAGGTCCGCAACATCGCGGAAGTCTCGACAGCCATTGCCAGCGGCGACCTGTCGCGCAAGATCACTGTGGACGTGCGCGGGGAGATCCTGCAGCTGAAGGAGACCATCAATACGATGGTCGACCAACTGCGCTCGTTCGCCTCCGAAGTCACGCGCGTGGCGCGCGAAGTGGGCACCGAGGGCAAGCTCGGCGGCCAGGCGGTGGTACCCGGAGTGGCCGGCACCTGGAAGGATCTGACCGACAGCGTGAACTCCATGGCCGGCAATCTCACCGGCCAGGTGCGCAACATCGCAGAGGTCGCCACCGCCATCGCCAACGGCGACCTGTCGCGCAAGATCACCGCGGACGTTAAGGGTGAGATCCTGCAGCTCAAGGAATCCATCAACACCATGGTGGACCAGCTGAATGCGTTTGCCGCGGAAGTGACCCGCGTGGCGCGCGAGGTCGGCACCGAGGGTAACCTCGGTGGACAGGCGGAAGTGAAAGGCGTCAGTGGGGTCTGGAAGGACCTGACCGAAAATGTCAACTCGATGGCGAGCAACCTGACCGGCCAGGTGCGCAACATCGCAGAGGTCGCGACCGCCATCGCGCGTGGTGACCTGTCGCGTAAGATCACGGTGGACGTGCGCGGGGAGATCCTGCAGCTGAAACAGACCATCAACACGATGGTCGATCAGCTGAACGCCTTCGCCGCGGAGGTGACGCGCGTGGCGCGCGAGGTCGGCTCCGAAGGCAAGCTCGGCGGTCAGGCCGACGTCAAGGACGTGAGCGGCGTGTGGAAGGATCTGACCGACAAGGTCAACTCGATGGCGAGCAACCTGACCGGGCAGGTGCGCAACATCGCCGAGGTCGCCACCGCCATCGCGCGTGGTGACCTGTCGCGCAAGATCACGGTCGACGTACGCGGCGAGATCCTGCAGCTGAAGGAAACCGTCAATACGATGGTGGATCAGCTCAACAGCTTTGCTGCCGAAGTAACGCGCGTGGCGCGCGAGGTCGGCACCGAGGGCAAGCTTGGCGGCCAGGCGATCGTGCCCGGTGTCGGCGGAACCTGGAAGGACCTGACCGACAATGTCAATTCGATGGCGCGTAACCTCACCGGCCAGGTGCGCAACATTGCCGAAGTCTCCACGGCCATCGCACGCGGCGACCTGTCGCGCAAGATCACGGTCGACGTGAAGGGCGAGATCCTGCAGCTGAAGGAAACCATCAACACCATGGTGGACCAGCTGAACGGCTTCGCGGCGGAGGTGACGCGTCTTGCGCGCGAGGTCGGTACCGAGGGCAAACTCGGCGGCCAGGCGGTCGTGCCCGGCGTGGCCGGCACCTGGAAGGACCTCACGGACAACGTCAACGTGATGGCGAACAACCTCACCAACCAGGTGCGCGGCATCGTCAAAGTCGTGACCGCGGTTGCCAACGGCGACCTGCGTCAGCGTCTCACGGTGGAATCCAAGGGCGAAGTCAATGCCCTGGCGGACACCATCAACAGCATGACGGATACGCTGGCGATTTTCGCAGACCAGGTCACAAGCGTCGCGCGCGAAGTGGGTGTGGAGGGGCGCCTGGGTGGCCAGGCGCACGTGCCGGGCGCGGCGGGCACCTGGAAGGATCTGACGGCGAACGTGAACCTGCTGGCTGCAAACCTGACCAACCAGGTGCGCGCCATCGCCGAGGTGGCGACCGCCGTGACCAAGGGCGACCTGACCCGCTCGATTCAGGTGGAGGCGCGCGGGGAGGTATCGGAGCTCAAGGACAATATCAACGCCATGATCGGTAATCTGCGCGTGACGACCGAGCGCAATACCGAACAGGACTGGCTGAAGACCAACCTCGCCAAGTTCAGTCGCATGATGCAGGGTCAGCGCGACCTGGTGACGGTCGGCAAGCTGCTGCTGTCTGAGCTGGCAACTCTGGTCAACGCCCAGCAGGGGATCATCTATGTGATGGACGGCGCGCCCACCGGGCCGTGCCTGAAGGAACTCGCCAGCTACGCGGATGAGGGACACGCGAATCACGAGCCGCGGCGCTACGCGATGGGTGAAGGTCTGGTTGGTCAGGCGGCCGCCGACCGGCAGCGGCTGTTGCTGACGGATATTCCGTCGGATTCCATCCAGGTCAGCGGCGGGTTGTTCAATGCGCGTCCGCGCAACGTCATCGTACTGCCGGTGCTGTACGAAGGACACGTGAAGGCGGTGGTGGAACTGGGTTCGCTGGGCGACTTTACCGCTTCCCACCTCGCCTTCCTCGAGCAGTTGACCGGCAGCATCATCGGGGTCGTGCTGAACACGATTGAGGCGACCATGCGCACCGAGGGACTGCTCACGCAGTCCCAGCAGCTGGCCGGCGAGCTGCAGACTCAGCAGACGGAGCTGCAGCAGACCAACGAGGAACTGGCCAACAAGGCCAAGCTGCTCGCGGAGCAGAACGTGGAGGTCGAGCGCAAGAACCAGGAGATCGAGCTGGCGCGGCGCGCCCTGGAAGACAAGGCGGCGGAGCTCGCGCTGACCTCGCGCTACAAGTCCGAGTTCCTGGCCAACATGTCGCACGAGCTGCGCACGCCGCTCAACAGCATCCTGATCCTCGGCCAGCAGCTTTCAGAGAACGCGGACGGCAACCTGTCGTCGCGCCAGGTCGAATTCGCCAAGACCATCCACGGCGCGGGAACCGATCTGCTGAACCTCATCAGCGACATCCTTGACCTCTCTAAGATCGAATCGGGCACGGTGACGGTGGAGTGCGAGGACCTGCTGTTCACGCATCTGCGCGAGACCATCGAGCGCAACTTCCGGCACGAAGCCGATGCCCGCAAGCTGTCATTCACGGCTGACTTCGACACGCGTCTCGGGCGGGCGATGACGACTGACTCGAAACGCCTGCTGCAGGTGCTGAAGAATCTGCTGTCGAACGCGTTCAAGTTTACCGAGCGCGGCGGCGTACGACTGCACGTCGGCATCGCCACAGGTGGCTGGGGCGCTGAGCATCCGCTACTGGGCCAGGCTCCCTCGGTGGTGGAATTTTCGGTCAGTGACACCGGCATTGGCATTCCGCCGGAGAAGCAGAAGATCATCTTCGAGGCCTTCCAGCAGGCCGATGCGGGCACCGCCCGTAAGTACGGCGGTACCGGTCTCGGACTGGCCATCAGCCGCGAGCTGGCCCACCTCCTGGGCGGGGAGATCCGCCTCAGCAGTATCTCCGGCAGCGGCAGCACCTTTACGCTGTATCTGCCGCTGAATTACATGGGCTCCGCCTTCAACAGGGGGCTGCAGGGCCCGGGCGTGGCCGCGACCGCCGCCGCGTACCAGCCGGTGGTGCTGCCGGTGGTGCGCCAGGAGGAGATTCCGGATGACCGCGACGAGCTCAAGCCCGACGATGCCGTGCTGCTGGTCGTGGAGGATGACCCGCACTACGGCCGCATCGTGCTCAACCTCGCACGCGAGCGCGGGTTCAAGGTGCTGCTGGCGCGTACCGGTGCGGATGCGCTGGCACTGGCACGCAAGCACCGGCCGAGCGCCGTTTCGCTCGATGTGTTCCTGCCGGACATGCTCGGCTGGACGGTACTCAACCAGCTCAAGCGCAATCCCGAGACGCGCCACATCCCGGTGCAGATCCTGACGGTCGAGGATGAGCGCCAGTACGGACTCGAGCGCGGCGCCTTCTCCTTCATCACCAAGAGCGTCACCACCGAGGGGTTGGAAGAGGCGTTCGAGCGGCTCAAGGACTTCACGGAATCCCGCGTGCGGCGGCTGCTGGTGGTCGAGGATGATCCGGCCGAGCAGATGAGCGTCACCGAACTGCTGGGACATTCGGATGTGGAGATCACCACCGCGGGTACCGGCAGCGCGGCTCTGGAGGCCATGCGCACCGGCAGCTTCGACTGCGTCGTTCTTGACCTGCGGCTGCCGGACATGTCCGGCTTCGAGCTGCTCGCGCAGGTGCAGGAGGATGCGAAGCTGCGGCGCACGCCGATCATCGTGTTCACGGGCCGCGAGTTGTCCGATCACGAGGAGAGCGAGCTGCGCAAGAACGCCAAGAGCGTCGTCATCAAGGGCGTGCGTTCACCGGAGCGGCTGCTCGATGAGACCGCGCTGTTCCTGCACCGAGTTATCGCCGACCTGCCGGCCTCGAAGCAGCAGATGATCGAGGCGCTGCACGAAAGCGATGAGCCCCTCAGCGGCCGCAAGGTGCTGGTGGTCGACGACGACATCCGCAACATCTTCGCACTCAATAGTTTGCTCGAGCGCCACAGCATGCAGGTGATCACCGCCACCAACGGCCAGGAGGCCATCAAGCTGGTCGAGAGCACCGAGGACCTGTCGCTGGTGCTGATGGACGTCATGATGCCGGAAATGGATGGCTACGAAACCATGCGCCGTATCCGCAGCAACCAGCAGTTTCGGATGTTGCCGATCATCGCTCTTACGGCCAAGGCCATGAAAGGCGATCGCGAGAAGTGTCTCGAAGCAGGTGCCTCCGACTACGTAGCCAAGCCGGTCAATACCGACCAGCTCCTGTCTATGGTGCGGATGTGGCTACACCGCTAGCTGGTCCAGAGCCGCGGGCCCGCGCACAGATGGACTGCGGCGAAATGGTAAACATTCTGCTGGTTGACGATCAGCCGGCGCGGCTATTGACCTATCAGTCGGTGCTGAGCGAGCTGGGTCACAATCTGGTATTGGCTCACTCGGGACTCGAGGCGCTGGACAAGCTCATGCGCGAGGAGTTCGCCGTGGTGCTGCTCGATGTCAGCATGCCGGACATGGACGGGTTCGAGGCGGCGCGGCTGATCCATGAGCATCCGCGATTCGAGAAAACGCCGATCATCTTCGTCACGGGCGTACACGTGACGGAGCTGGACCGCCTGAAGGGCTACAAGGTCGGCGCGGTCGACTACGTGTCTATCCCGGTGGTGCCGGAGATCCTGCGCAGCAAGGTCGCAGTGCTGGTCGAGCTGTACTGCAAGCGTCGTGAGTTGCGCGAGCTGAACCGCAATCTGACGGTGGCTAACGAGCGGCTGGGCGCCGCCAACCAGATGCTGCAGGCGGAGAAGACTCGGGAACTCGAGAGATTGAATGCGATCCTGCAGCGAGCCAACGCGGAACTGGGGCGCGCCAACAGCAGCCTGCAGGGGGAGGTCGCTGAACGCGCCAAGGCTCAGCAGGCGCTGAAGGACGCCGATCGAAAAAAGGACGAGTTTCTGGCGATGCTGGCGCATGAGCTGCGCAATCCGCTGGCGCCCATCGTCAACGCGCTGTATCTGATGCGCACTAACCCCTCGGCACGGCAACTGGGCTGGTCGCAGGAGGTGATCGAGCGGCAGTTGGCACACTTGAGCCGGCTGGTTGACGATCTGCTTGATGTCTCGCGCATCACGCGCGGCAAGATTGCCTTGTCGCCGGAACCCGTAGAGGTCGCGACGCTGGTCGAACGTGCGGTCGAGACCATACATCCCCTGCTTCAGGAGCGCGAACACATCTTCACGGTCGACACTCCCGGCAGGCCGCTGCGGGTCAACGGGGACCCGCTGCGGCTTACGCAGGCACTCGGCAACGTGCTCGGCAACGCGGCCAAGTACACCGAGAGGGGAGGCCACATCTGGCTCGACGTGGCCGAGAACGGTGCGGAGGTCGAAATTCGTGTACGCGACGACGGCATAGGTATTCCTGCGGAGCGCTTGCCGCTGATATTCGACCTTTTCACTCAGCTCGACCGTCAGGCGGACCACCCGCAGAGCGGACTGGGTATCGGCCTGGCTCTCGTGCGCCGACTGCTCGAGATGCACGGCGGCTCGGTGACCGCCTCCAGTGAGGGCGCTGGCCGCGGCAGCCAGTTCGTGATCCGGCTGCCTCTGTACACCGGCGAAACACTGACCGAGAACGCCAAGGAACCTGCGGCGCGACGGTCGCAGGCAGCCGCGGTGTGTCGCCGCATTTTGGTCGCCGACGACAATTCCGACGCGCTGGAGAGCCTGTCGGAGGTTCTGCGGCTGCAGGGCCACGAAGTGTTCAGCGCCGCAAACGGCAGTCTCGCAGTTGAGGTTGCCGAACGGAATCTGCCTGACGTTGCGCTCATCGATATCGGCATGCCGCTGCTCGATGGCTACGAGGTCGCGCGACGGATCCGCGCCCAGAGATGGGGCAAACGAGTGACTCTGCTGGCCCTGACCGGCTGGGGCCAGGAAGCGGATCGGCGTCGTTCGAGTGAGGCGGGATTCGACCTGCATCTGGTGAAGCCACTCGACGTCGCCAAGCTCAGCGAGCTTTTGGCCAATCTTCCTGCGGGCGCTGCAAACGGCGGCGGCGGCCTGGGCAGCGCAATGGATCTAACGCGTCCGCGGCAGTGAAGTGCGCGGCGTGCCGCCCTGCATGGCACGCCTAGCGAGCGGCTATGAGGCGCCCCTCAGGTCGCAGCAGTCAGATTCGCGACCGCAGCAATGAGCATCTCTGCACTGATCGGTTTGCTTAGGTGGATCTGAAAGCCGGCTTCGAGTGCGTCTGAGCGATCTTCGGTTCGCACAAACGCCGTCAGTGCGACCGCGGGCAGTCGATCTGCCGGGTAACCGCCGTTACGTAGCGCACGAATGAGCTGGTACCCATCTGTGCGCGCCATCCCGATATCGCTGATCAGCACGTTCGGGGTGTCTCGCGCAATCTCGCTGAGCGCTTCTTCCGCAGTGGCGGCTTCGCGCACCTCTGCCCCGACGTCGGTGAGCAGGCGCAGGATCAGCGAACGGGTGTCGTCCATGTCTTCAACCACCAGAACCGTGACCCCTGCAAGTGCAGTGCGGTCGGCGACTGAGGGTGTATCAGCATCCCGCTCTGCCATAGGCAGGCGGACCGTGAAACTGGAGCCATGCCCGAGCCCCTGACTTGCCACGCTAATGGTGCCTCCATGCATCGTCACCAAATGACGCACGATAGTAAGTCCGATGCCCAGGCCGGAGAAATTCTTGGCACTGCCGGAATCTTGCTGACTGAATCGATCAAACAGGCGCGGCAGGAAATCCGGGCTGATGCCGCTGCCGGTATCAGCGATGGTCACCTCGAAGTCGTTTCCATCTAGCCGGGCCGCGATATCGATCCGGCCGCCTTTTGCAGTGAATTTGACCGCGTTGGTGAGCAGGTTCCAGAACACCTGCTGCAGCCTCGCTTCATCGCCGATCAGCGAGGGGCGCTGCTCGAGCTGCCGCACGTGAATCGCGACACCTTTCGTCTGGGCGTCCATCAATACCACTTCGATGGCGGCGCGCAGCGCCTGGCTTGGGTCGATGAGCCGCTTTTCCAGGCGCATCTTGCCGAACCGTATGCCGGCAAAGTCCAGCAAGTCCGAGATCAGGTGCGCCTGCACCCGGGAGTTGCGTTCGATCGCTTCCACTCCGCGCAGGATCGCCGGCGAGAGATTCGGGGTCCTGCGCAGTACCTCAGCCCATCCCAAAATGGCATTGAGCGGGTTGCGTAATTCGTGGGACAAGGTCGCGAGAAACTCGTCTTTGAGGTGGTTGCTGCGTTCGGCCTCGGCACGCGCAGCCTGTTCACCCGCCAGCGCGTGCTCGCGCTCGATTTCGAGCTGGCGGCGCACCGTGATGTCCGAGATGATCGCGATGCAGGCCCCGGTACCCGGATCCCGGGTCACCTGCCATTCGGTCTCCGCCAGGGCTCCGCAGGCCTGCGGCACACGCATGACACCCTGCCAATTGCGATCCTTGGTGAGTGCGGTCTTCAGTTCGCCCAACTGCGTTTCGTGTCCGACCGCCACGATGTCCTGCAGAGCTCTGCCGACAATCGCTTCTCGCTTGCAGCCCAGCAGCTGACAGAACGCCGGGTTCGCATCGGCGAATACGAATTCAGAGTCGAGCATCGCTATGCCGTTGGGCGCAAGTTCAAACAGCGCACGAAACCTGGCGTCGGCATTCCTCTTGTCGGCGTGTGCATCCTTGACGAACAACAGCGCTCGCACGGTGGCGACGAGCACCACCGGGTCGGCGGGATGCGTGAGGTAGCCGTCGGCCCCGGTGCGCATCCCGCGAGCGATGTCTTCATCGTTGGTGAAGGTGGCAGACAGGTAGACGATCGGCAGATCAGCGGTGTCTTTCTGTGCGCGCAGCTCGCGGAATACCTGGAATCCGTCGATGTCGGGAAGATTCACGTCGAGGACGATCAGGTCGATGTCGCTGGAGGCGAGTGCCAGCGCTTCCCGGCCGGTTGCAGCTTCTTCGGTCTGGAAACCTGCCGCGCGCAGCACTCGCACTGTCGCGTAGCGGGACGCGTCGTTGTCATCGACGACCAGCAGACGCTGCACGGCCGCTTCTTTGGGCGGCATACTCATAGCTTGCCGACCCGCGCTGTTTCGCCGCTGTAGGTCACCGGAATGAGCACCCAGAACCGGGAGCCTACCCCAGGCTCGCTCTGGGCGCCGACGCGCCCGCCGAGCAGTTCTGCGAGCTTTCTCGATAGCGATAATCCGAGCCCGCTGCCGCGCAGGCGTCTCTGCAAGCGCGTGTCGACCTGGACAAAGTCGGCAAACAGCGCGGGCAGGTGCTCCGGCGCTATTCCGACGCCGGTATCGGTGACCGCAAATTCAATCTCTTCGGTGCCAACAGCGCAGGCGCTCACGCGCACTTCGCCCTCCTTGGTGAATTTGAGTGCGTTGGAGATGAAATTTCTGAGTATTTGCGAGAGTCGTCGGTCATCAGAATACATCTTCGGAACCCCTTGTGGCTCCTCGAATATGAGCGACACGGCCGAGCTTGCCACGATCGGCTTGAACATGCCGCGCAATGCTGCGAACAGATCAACCATCTCGAACCATTCGGGCGAGATCACGACGCGTCCGGCGTCCACCTTGGCGAGGTCCAACAGATCGTCCACCATCTCGGTAAGTTCGCGAATTGACTCGCGGATGAACTCCACCTGCCGGGTCTGTTCTGAGGTCAGTGGGCCGTCCAGTCCCTGCAGCAGAATGCCGCTAAGACTCGTGACCGAGGAAAGCGGGGTGCGAAATTCATGGCTCATGTAGGACAGGAAGCGGCTTTTCAGTTCCAGCGCCTCTCTGAGCTGTGCGGCCTTGTCATCGAGTTCGGCGTACAGCGCGACGACTCCACGGTTGGTTTCCTCAAGTTCGGTGCGCAGGGCCGCGATCTGCGCTTCCTGCTCTCGCAGGTGCAGCGTGGAGTCACGAAAGTTGGAAGAGTCAGCTTCGCTCATCGGCTAAGTACCACTACCGTGCTGTCATCGCGGCCTCTGCAGTGGTCGCGATACAAGACCGCGGCGACGATGGCCGGGTGATGCCGTTGCAGTCCCGGGTGGTCGCCAATCTCCCAACGAGCCGACAGGCCGTCGGAGTGCATGATCAGCAGTGAGGCCTCTAGCACCGGGTACTCGAATTGCTGGACCCGTACAGCCTGAAAGCCGAGCGTGCCGCTGTGGGATACCAGACCGCGCGAGCTTTCTGCGTCGGCGAGGCGACCAGCAATGTTGCCGATACCCGCGTAGAGGACTGCCGCGCTGCCATTCAGATGAGCGCACGCGCCGGCGGCGCCGCGCGTGCCGGACAAGGCCTGATGCATGCGTTCAATCAGGGTGCGCGGCTCATCGAACGGATCCTTCTGAAAGGCCTCGGCGGCGAGCCGCGCGGCTTCCGCCGCCAGCATGCCGTGTCCAAGGCCGTCGACGACCATCAGCGCGCTCTGAGTATTTCTTCGCGCTAATCTCCAGCCGTCTCCGCACTCCGATTCGCCCTCCTTGGCCGCACAGATGGCGCCGATGTGACTCAGCCGGCCTGCCCCGACACGTGCCATGACGACGGTTCCCCGGCCGACCACGGAGTAAACATCGAATTCTGTGGCGAGGCGCTTGACCGCGCCAAGGCCGGTCCCGGACGTGCCGCCGGAGGAATATCCGTCACGAAGACAGGTCTCGACATTTGGCATGCCAGGTCCGCGGTCGATTGCGATCAGCTCAATGACAGCGCCGGGCGCGGTCGGAACGGGTTGCAGCATCAGCTCGCCACCGCCACCGTGGCGCAACAGGTTGGTAGCCAGTTCGCTCGCGACCACGCCGACGCGACCAATCACGGTTTCATCCAGACCAGTGTCGCTGGCCAGTCGCTGCGCGTCTCGCCTCGCCTCGCCAATCGCGCTCTGATCGCGGATCAGGAGGCGACGTTGGGGCTCTGTTCCTAACAACTGCATAGTTACTTCCAACGAACGATAGTCACGCGCGTACCCTCACCAACGCGTGACTCGATCGAGAAGTCATTAACCAAGCGGCGCGCCCCGGAGAGGCCCATGCCGAGCCCGCTGCCAGAGGTCCAGCCGTCCTTGAGCGCAAGCTCCAGATCAGGGATTCCTGGCCCGTGATCGATGAAGCTAAGACGCAGTCCCTGACGCCCGCCGTTCTCCAGCTGCTCCATGGTCATGACACCGCCCATGCCGTAAATGAGCGCATTGCGGGCCAGCTCACTGGCGGCGGTGACGATCTTGGTCTGATCGACCAGCGATAGACCGATCTGCTGCGCGGCGCGTCGCACCAGCTGTCGTGCCAGTACGATGTCGTTGGGGGACTTCAAAGGTGCCTCACACGCGTCCATCGCTGCTAGGAGTTTCCGGCGCGCAGCAACGCCATGCCTTTCTCGACGCTCAGGGCGGTCTCGACCCCGGGGAGCGAGAGGCCGAGTTCCACCAGCGTGATTGCCACGGCCGGGCGCATACCGACCAGAACCGTGCGCGCGCCGAGGATTCGCCCCATTCCAGAGATGTCGGAAAGCATCCTGCCGATGAATGAATCCACGACTTCGACACCCGAGATATCGATCAGTACGCCGCGCGCGCTGAAGCGTTGCACGGCATTCGTAAGATCATCCTGGAGTTGCAGGGCCATCTGATCATGCAGATCAACCTGGATGGAGACGAGCAGGCACTCGCCCATACGCAGGATTGGTATCCGTTCTGTCATGGTCAGCGTGTAAACGAATAACCGAGGCGCTTGAGCGCCAGAGCCAGGGCGTCCGCCAGGTTCGCCTTGGTGGTGACGCCTTGCAGGTCGACGCCAAGGTGCACGATGGTCTGGGCGATCTGCGGCCGCACCCCGCTGATAATGCACTCCGCACCCATGAGCCGCAGTGCGGTCACGGTCTTCAGCAGGTGCTGGGCGACCAGCGTGTCGACTGTCGGTACGCCGGTAATGTCGAGAATCGCAACCTCCGAGCCAGTCTCTACGATCCTGCTGAGCAGCGATTCCATCACCACCTGAGTTCGCGCCGAATCGAGCGTGCCGATCATCGGCAAGGCCAGGATCCCGTCCCACAGTTTGACGACCGGGGTAGACAGTTCGAGCATTTCCTCCTGTTGGCGCCTGATGATGGCATCGCGGCCGGACTGATATGCCGCCACGGTATGCAGGCCGAGCGCATCAAGAAGCTGAGTCCCCGTCCAGATGTCGTCGGCGAGCCCTGCGGAATCTGCGCCGCGCTCGGCTCGCAGTTGCTCGAACAGCGATTGCTTGAAGGAGAAGATGAATGAGGCCGTTTCGCTCGATGAGAAGCCGTGCTGCGCGCGCGATCTCGAAAGCTGTTCGAGGAACTCCCGCAGCGGTTTGTAGCCAGCCGACTCGATATCGGCGCTGCCGCTCTTGGTGGCCTCGCTGAGGAGCTGCAGAAACTCTTCTGCCCGCTTTCCCAGTTCCTCCTCTCCCAGCGAGCCGTGCTGCGCCCTGGCCGCGTTGTTCGTCAGCGATCGCAGCCACTGCTGCTGCAGCTTCTGTCGCTTGGCTGGCGTGTTCACTAGGGTTGAAATCGAGCTGATGCCCGCCATGAGTTATTCCTTTTTAATGAAGGAAGCCTTGCGCGCGAGCGGCGCACAGGCTTGGTAAGTGCGTAAGCAACAGATTCTATTCGAAGTGCTGCCCTTGTGACGTTGCTTGCAGCAATTTGCGCTTGAGCTTGGCCGACCGCTTTTGGTCCCCGTCTCCGGTCTCGCTCTGCAGTGCGAGGAGCGCGGGAGCGCCTGTTGAGCCCTCAAAGCGCCGCGTTGGCGCGCGGCAAATCGCCCACGCGCCGCCGCCGGTGCTACACACGCCGCCGCTCAAGCCTGCGATATGTCTTTGGTAGCTGTGGCCGGCAGCACGCATGGTGGCGGCCTGAAGGAGGCCGCACCGCCCGCACGGCCGTACTGCCGGTGGCCACGCTGAAGATGTCGGACCTGCCGCACTGCCAAACCGAGTATCTTTGTCCGCTCTCGCTTGCGCTCGCGAATGCGAGCGATGGTTTTGGGGTTACTTAATTCTGGTCGCTGAGACGATATAAGCGCCGTCGTGCGCTTGGCGTTCGCCAGGAGGGGGACAGCATGCCGCTGCCGACCGAGCCGATTGGGAGCATTCCGCGCCCCCTCGAGTTGCTGCAGGCGATCGAGGCGCGTGGCGATGGGATGCACCCTGCGTTGGATCCCCTGTACGAGGAGGCAACGCGCGACACGATCGCGCGCATGGAGGCCACCGGTTCGCCGGTCATTACCGACGGCGAGCAAAGGAAATATCACAACTTCTGGACCTACAGCGTCCAGGGTCTCAAGAACACGAATCCGAACGGCTTCAAGATCCCGTTTTCAGCCGGTCATACACGACGCATGCTGCTGCTGACCGCCGAACCTTTTCGCTACAAGAGGTACGCGGACCAGTACCTCGATGTGGCACTTCGCTACGCCCACGTGCCGATCAAGCAGGCGGTCATCTCGCCCTCGGCCTTGAGCCTTATGTATCCGGCAGAGGGAATTCGCGACTATTCGCGCGAGCAGTTCATTGACGATCTGCTGCGCGAACATGAAACCGAAGTGCGCCGCTGCCTGCAGAAGGGGGCCTGCAAGGTGCAGATCGACTTCACCGAGGGGAGGCTCGCGATGAAGATCGATCCGTCCGGCAACCTTCTCAGCAGCTTCATCGACCTGAACAATCTCGCCCTGTCACGCTTCTCGGCTGCCGACCGCCGACACATCGGTGTACACACCTGCCCCGGCGGCGACCGCGACTCCACGCACAGCGCAGATGTCGACTACGCCGAGCTACTGCCGAGTCTGTTCGAGCTGAACGTCGGAAACCTCTACATCGCACTGGCCGGGGAGGCCGACCGGCGCGGCGTACTCGAAACCATCCGCCGCCATCTGCGGCCCGACCAGACGGTGTTCGTCGGGGTTGTCGCGCCGATCGATCCGCACATCGAGACTCCGGAGGAGGTTCGCGACCGTGTACTCGAGGCGGCCGAGTACATCCCGATAGGGCAGCTCGGTACCACGGATGACTGTGGGTTTTCTCCGTTCTGTGACGACAGGTCGACGACACGCGACACCGCCTTCGCGAAGATCACAGCACGCGTTCTCGGCACGACTCTCGCCGCCGAAGTTCTCGGCGTGCGCTGATGGGTACCGAGGAACAGGAGGAGCAGCAGCTGCGGTCGGCAGCGCTTGAGAATGCCAAGAGCATTCACCGTGCGCGTCAGCGTGCAGAACGAGAGTTGATCGCCGCCAAAGAGGCGTTGGAGCTGAAGACGCAGGAACTTGCCCGCTCCCTTGCGGTGATGCAGGCCACGCTGGAGTCGACCTTCGATGGAATTTTGGTGACGGACGGGGAGCGAAGGGTTTCCGGATTCAACGAGAAGTACCTGCGAATGTGGAGCATCCCACGGGAGCTCATCGACGCGGGACGTCATGAGCGCCTGCTCGAACTGTGCGCCACCCGGCTTGCGGATTCAGAGGGCTATCTCTCCCGGATCGAGGCGATCTACGCGACCTCCCCGCCCGAGAGTATTGACGTGCTCGAACTGACCGACGGGCGGGTGTACGAGCGGTTTTCGACCATCGAGTACCTGGATGGTCGCAACATAGGCCGGGTCTGGAGCTTCCGCGACATTACGGCGCAAAAGCTCGTGGAGGCCGAACTACGCCAGCAGCGCGAATGGTTCCAGGTGACCTTAGCCAGCATTGGCGATGCCGTGATTACGACCGACACACTCGGTCGGGTCACATTCCTGAACGCTGTGGCTGAGGCCAAGACCGGATGGCAGTCGGCCGAAGCGCGCGGCTTACCACTGGAGCGAATATTCAACGTCGTC
>Ga0209420_1000704_pt1 | contig 16798 bp, 14 predicted proteins | sample BlaSpr_A8_OM1_O1_FD_187972 | JGI IMG/M metagenome (GOLD analysis project Ga0209420, IMG submission 187972) | Forest soil microbial communities from Thunder Bay, Ontario, Canada - Black Spruce, Ontario site 2_A8_OM1_O1 (SPAdes) (version 2) | ecosystem: Environmental > Terrestrial > Soil > Boreal... | reverse complement strand
GCCGAAGCACTCGCCGACCTGGACGCGGGCCGGGTCCGCGGCCGCGCCATCCTGGTCCCCTAGTCCACCGCTTACCCACGACGCCGACTCGGACTGCCTAGAACGAAAGAGAGCACTCATATGGCCAAAGAACTGCGCTTCGGCGCTGAAGCTCGCGGCCTGCTGCTGGCTGGCGTGGACCAGCTGGCCGAGGCCGTGAAATCGACTCTCGGCCCCAAGGGGCGCAACGTCATCCTCGAGAAGATCACCGGCTCGCCCGTGGTCACCAACGACGGCGTGACGATCGCGCGGGAGATCCACCTGAAGAACCAGTTCGAGAACATGGGCGCGCAGCTGGTCAAGGAAGCGGCGATCAAGACCAACGACATCGTCGGCGACGGTACCACCACCGCCACGGTGATCGCCCAGGCGGTCATCAGGGCCGGTATGGAAGCCATCGGCAAGGGTGGCAACCCGGTGCTGGTCAAACGCGGCATCGACCTGGCCGTGATCCGCCTGGTCGAGCACCTGCGCAGCGTCGCGCATCCGGTGAAGACCGAGCAGGATTACGCCAGGGTGGCCGCCATCTCGGCCAACGACGACGATGCGGTGGGCAGCGTGATCGCCAGGGCGTTGTTCACAGTCGGCGACGGTGGCATCGTCACCGTGGAGGAGACGGCGGCGCCGGGGATGACCGTCGACTTCGTCGAGGGCTTCGAATTCGACAACGGCTACCTCTCGCCGTACATGGTGACCAATCCGGCCTCGCTCGAAGCTGTCGTCGAAGACCCGTACATCCTGCTGTGCAGTGAGAAGATCACCAAGGTCCAGCAGCTCATGCCGGTGCTCGACAAGATCATGCGGGCGCCCCGCCCGCTGGTCATCCTCGCGGAGACCATCGAGGGCACAGCGCTCAGCATGCTCGTGCACAATCACGTCAACGGGATCTTCCAGTGCGTCGCGGTGCGGGCCCCCGGCTTCGGCGACCGCAGGCTGCACAAGCTGGAGGACATCGCCGCGCTGACCGGCGGCGCGGTCTACAGCAGGCACTCGGGATTCACCCTGGAGACCATGACCGCGGAACAGCTCGGCCGGGCCGCGCAGGTGCGGGTCACCGCGGACAGCACGACGATAATCGGCGGCGCCGGCGGCAAGGATGCCGTCGAGTTCCGACTCGCGCAGATGCGGGCCGAACTGGAGCGGGCCACGTTCGGGATAGATGAGGACGTGCTGAGCGAGCGGATCGGGGCCCTGTCCGGCAAGGTCGCCGTGGTCAAGGTCGGCGCCGCGACGCCTGCTGAGCTGAGGGAACTGCAGCACCGGGTCGAGGACGCGCTGTCCGCCACCCGGGCCGCCATGGCCGAGGGCATCGTCGCGGGTGGCGGTGCCGCGCTGCTGCACGCCGAGGGCGTGCTCGACGACCTGGACGTCACGGACGACTACGCCATCGGCGTCGACATCGTGCGGCAGGCGCTGCCCGAGCCCGCGCGCCTCATCGCGGCCAACGCCGGCTACCAGGCGGAGGACGTGGTGGCGCAGACTAGGGGCATGGAGACCGACGACGGCTTCGACGCCCTGGAGGGCCGGCATGGCAACATGATCGAAATGGGCATCATCGATCCGCTGCGGGTGGTTCGCTCGGCCTTGCAGAACGGCGCTTCGGTGGCGGGCCTGCTGCTGACGACCAACACCCTGGTCGCCGAGGAGCAGACGCCGTGGGGCGGCAGCCGGGCGCTGATGACCGAGTTCGGCTCGCTCGACGAGGGCCTGCACCAGCCGTCGCCTGATGCGAGCACGCCGCAGTCGCTGGGCCTCGGGCCTTCCGTTGGCTGACCCGGTTGGCTGATACGCTCCCCGCCCGGCAGGTCGTCGTCGGAGACGATGCCCTGCCGGGCGAAGCCCGGGTCATCGCCGCGGCCGAGGAGGTCCTGTCCGGCCAGCGGCACGGGATCCGGGCCGTCCTGCCCTTCCTGGGCCCGGCCTTCATCGCGGCCATCGCCTACATCGACCCGGGCAACTTCGCCACCAACATGGCGGCCGGCTCGCAGTTCGGGTACATGCTGCTGTGGGTGGTGCTGGCCGCGAACCTGATGGCCATGCTGGTCCAGTCGATGAGCGCCAAGCTGGGTATCGCCACCGGCCGCAGCCTGCCCGAGGTGTGCCGGGACCGGCTGCCGTTCCGGGTCGTGGTGCTGCTGTGGCTGCAGGCCGAGGCGGTGGCCATGGCCACCGACCTGGCCGAGTTCGTCGGCGCGGCGCTGGGGCTGCACCTGGTCTTCGGCCTGGCCATGTGGCTGTCGGCGGTGCTGACCGGTGCGGCGGCCTTCATCATCCTGGGCATGCAGGTCTGGGGCTTCCGCCGGCTCGAGGCCACGCTCACCGGGCTGGTGGCCGTGGTCGTGCTGGCCTTCGGCCTGGAGATCTTGCGCAGTAGCCCGTCGGCTGCTGGCGTGGCCCGCGGCCTGTTCGTGCCGCAGGTGTCCGGCAGCGGCTCGGCCCTGCTGGCCGTGGGCATCATCGGCGCCACCGTGATGCCGCACGTGATCTACCTGCACTCCTCCCTGACCCAGAGCCGGATCGTGGGCGCCAACCCGGCCGCGCGCCACAAGATCTTCCGGTACGAGATGGTCGACATCGTCATCGCGATGGGCGTGGCCGGGCTGATCAACCTGGCCATGCTGGCCTCCGCCGCGGCGGTCTTCCACGCCCGCGGCCTGTTCGGCGCGGGCAGCGACCTGGGCCAGGTCTTCGACGGCCTCAACCGGTATCTCGGCGCGCACAGCGGGCTGATCTTCGGGCTGGCCCTGCTGGCCTCCGGGCTGGCCTCATCCTGCGTCGGCACGATGTCCGGCCAGGTGGTCATGCAGGGCTTCATCCACCGCCAGATCCCGATCTTCGCGCGCCGGGCCATCACCATGGTCCCGGCCCTGGTCCTGATCGGCGTGGGTTTCAGCCCGACCCGGGCCCTGGTTCTCAGCCAGGTCTTCCTGTCCTTCGGCATCCCGTTCGCGCTGATCCCGCTGCTGGTCTTCACCGGCAAGCGGGACCTGATGGGGACGCTGGTGAACCGGCGGCCCATGATGCTGGCAGGCGGCCTGGTGACGGCGATCATCGTGGGCCTGAACGTGTACCTGCTGCTCACCGTCTAATTGGCTTTGGTCCGCTGGCGAGTTGCCCGGTGCGGTGTTCCATCGTCCCGGTCCACGGGGTGGTGCGGCGGGCCGGATAGCGCCCGGACGGGGCCCGGACGGGGCCGGCGGGCAAACGGCACCTGCGGCAGCGCTAGTTCGTGCCGGCGTTCGGGAGATGCTTGCCGATGTAGCCCACGTAGATCTTCCCGGTCCGGCTGGCGTCATCGTGATAGTAGATCCGCGGCGAGACCAGGCCCCGCCGGGCGATCTTGAAGTGCGCATCCATGAAGATGGCACCGTCCGGATGCACGTTCCTGGGCACCGGGAACACCCGCAGCTTCCGGAGTCTGGGCGAGCGGTCGACGGGCTCGGATTCCTGGGTGGAATGCGCGCCCGGCGAATAGCCGGGCCGCCCGGCAGGAGTGTGGCCGAGATAGGCGTGGACCCCTTTGCTGAAGTCACCGCCGCGCCGCGCGGCCGCGTACCCGTCCAGGACCCGCAGCACGTCCCAGGATTTGGCGGCCCACGTGCCGAGCGGGTCGAAGTCGTCCAGTTCCAGCGCGTTCTTCGGGTCTCCGGTGAATATGACGCAGGAAAGCACGTGCCGATCCAGGCGCTCGAGTAGCTCGGCGAACGATCCGGGCGACTGGGCCGCCGCGGCGGCGGCCCGGGTGTGATCGATGCGGCCAGCCCGGGAGATAACGGCGCGGAGCCGGTCGAGCTCCAGCTTCGCGGCCAGCAGCTCGGCCTGGGTCTCGGCGTGATCCAGCTGCTCGTCCTCGAGCCGGGCGCGGAGCAGGTCACGATCGTCTTCTGCGTCGTCAAGCAGGTCCTGGAGGGCCGCGAGCCGCCGCGATATCTCCCGCTGACCGCGCAGCACTCCGCGGCCCTCGGCCAGCAGCTCCCGGAACCGGGCGGTCATGTCGTCGGGCCCGCCAGCGCCTGCGGTCCCGGACTGGAACTCGCTGACCAGGCTGGTGAGCAGCTCACCGGCGATGATCACCTCGCGGACCGCGCTGGTCGCGGCCTGCCCGCCCGGAGCCAGGCCGGCCGCGCCGTCGGCGGCCCCGGGGCCGGGTGGCGTTTCCTGGATGGCTCGCAGCACGGCGGCGGGCTCTTCCCTGGACAGCAAGCGATCGACCCGGGCCACATGCGAGGGCAGCGGCAGGTTCAGGGCCCGCCTCCGGCTCGCCCGGCCGAGTATGTGCGCGAGCCTGCCGGGAGCCTGCTCGGCGATCGTCCGGGCGAGCAGCACGCGGTGCCGCCGGGCATCCACGGTGCTGGCCGGATCGGCCTCCGGCATGAACGTGCGAACTGCTCCCGGCGGCACCGAATGCGAGGGCGCGAACGATTCCTCGAGCTGCGCGGCCGCCCCGGGGTCAAGCACGTAGATTCCGGCCAGCCCGACGCACTCGCGGGTCAGCCGCGCGACATAGCCGATCGTCTCGGCAATCGGAACATCCGGGACAGGCCCGGCCACCAGGGCGTTGCCGCGGCGCCCGGGATCGCAGATCGCCGATATCAGGTTGTCGACGTCCGCTACGGTCACCATCGTGGGCTGGGCCGACAGGATCATCTCGCCGTCGCGGACGTCGGCCGCGGCCAGGATCACCTGGACCATGTGCGGAACCCCCGTCCACCATGCGTCCGCGGCATCCACGTCCTTGGCGAGGCGCTCAAATGGTGCCGCTGGGCCGAGCGTTGACGGCGGCGCGTTGACATCGACCCAGATCCAGTCACCGTCCTGCTTCCCGTCACGGTGCACCGTCACGGTCGTGACCCAGTCCCCCGCAGAGGAAGACTCGGTCAGGCGGTACCGCAGCGAGCGGGAGGCATCGCCGGGATGCAGTTCGGTCACGACGAGGTGGGCGTGCTCGGCTAGTTCGTGAACTCCGGGGGCGAGAGCCACCACGCCGTATCCCTTAAGCGCCAGCCACGAACGGAACTGCTCCGCCGTCAGCTGCAGCGCATCCTGGCCGTCTCGCAACGAGAAGATGGACCGGTACCCGACTGCCATCCAGATCCCAATGACTTCCCGGAGTCCCACCCGACAACAACCCTTGGCCCACCATGGTAGCGCGATACCACCCAGCCGGAATGTCTCGGTTCTCGGCGGATGCCTCCTGGCCGCGGCATGACCCGACGGCGGGCGTAATCTGCCCCTATGAGTCCTATCTCGCGCGGCTTCCACCGCCGCCACGAGGAGGCGGAACCTGCGGGCCGGGTCCCACCCGGCCAGTACGTGACACACGACTTCCCGGTCCTGTCGGCCGGGCCCACGCAGCACACGCCGCTGGCCAAGTGGACGTTCTCCATCGAGGGCGGCCAGTCGCCGGTAAGCTGGACCTGGACGGAATTCCAGGCGCTGCCGGCTGAGAAGATCACGGTCGACATCCACTGCGTGACCCGGTGGTCCAAGCTGGACACCACCTGGATGGGCGTGTCGCTCGACGTGCTGCTCGGGGCGGTCTCCTACGCCGCCCCGTACGTGCTGGCCTTCTGCGACGGCGGCTACACCACGAACCTGCCGGTGGCCGACCTGACCGGCGGGAAGGCCTGGGTGGCCTACTCCTACGACGGCTCGGCACTGCCACCGGAGCACGGCGGCCCGGCCCGGTTGCTCGTCCCGCACCTGTACTTCTGGAAGAGCGCCAAATGGGTGCGCGGGCTGCGGCTGCGCGACACCGACCAGCCGGGCTTCTGGGAAACCTACGGGTACCACATGTACGGAGATCCATGGAAGGAACAGCGGTACGCGGGCGACTGACCTGGCAGACCGCCATGGTCGGCTCGGTCACCGACGAGACACCCCAGGTCCGCACGCTGATGCTCGACGTGCCGGACTGGGCCGGCCATCGGGCCGGGCAGCACCTGGACATCAGGCTCACCGCCGAGGACGGTTACCAGGCCGAGCGCTCCTACTCGATCGCCTCCGCGCCGGGCGAGCCGCCCGCGATCACCGTGGAACGGCTGGACGACGGCGAGGTCTCCCCCTACCTGACCGAGGAACTGCGGCCGGGTGACGAGATCGAGGTGCGCGGGCCGATCGGCGGCTACTTCGTCTGGGACGCGCCGGACGGCGGGCCGCTGCTGCTGGCCGCGGGCGGCTCGGGCGTGGTGCCGCTGCGGTCCATCCTGCGGCACCGGGCCCGGCTGGGCGACACGGTGCCGACGCGCCTGCTGTACTCATCGCGGAGCCTGATGGACGTGATCTACCGGTCCGAGCTCGATGTTCCTGCTGATGGGCTGGCGGTGTGTTACACGCTGACCCGGTCCCAGCCGGCCGGGTGGACTGGGTACGCCCGGCGGGTGGACCAGCCGATGCTGGCGGAGGTGGCCTGGCCCGCGGCGCAGGCGCCGCTGGCCTATGTGTGCGGGCCGACGAGCTTCGTGGAGGCGGTGGCGGCGGGGCTGGTGGCGCTCGGCTACCCGGAGCAGCGGGTCAAGACGGAGCGGTTCGGGGCCACAGGCAGCTGAGGCCCGTCAGCGGCCGGGCCTTCGGCGGCTGATCGGTTACTCCAGGCGGGAGGCTGGGATGGAAGCGCTGGAAGACAGCGTCCTGGACGGCAACGCGATCGGCGGGCTGCTGATGTCGCTGTTCGGCACCGACATGACCACGGCCACCGGGATTTGCGGTTCCTGCGGCGCGGCCAGCCAGGTGGCCGAGCTGGCCGTCTACCCGCCGGGGCTGGGCACGGTGGTGCGCTGCCGGTCCTGCACCGCGGTGCTCATGGTGTTCGTCGAGCTTCGCGGGATCACGTGCGTCGACCTGGAGGGCCTGGCCAGCCTGAGCCCGGCCTGAACCCGTATCTGCCGCGGCCGGGTCGATCCGGCGCACCCGCAGGCCAGATTGCACCCGCGGGCCGGATTGGGAGCACGGCATCCGTGCATAACTATTCGTTAGCTGGCCTGGGCGCCCTGCTCGGCGCGAACCCGGCTGTCACTCTGCAGAGGGATGACAAATCATCACCGGGGCCGACGCGGCGGGCGGGGCGGACGGCCAGAATTGGGCGTATGTCACGAGGGAGAGGACAACTTAATGATTGAGGTACGGGGGCTCACGAAGCGGTACGGGGATAAAACCGCCGTCGACGGGCTGACATTCGCCATTGAGCCGGGCATGGTCACCGGCTTCCTAGGCCCGAACGGGGCCGGCAAGACGACCACGATGCGGTGCATCCTGGGGCTTGACTACCCGGACGCGGGCACCGTGGCGGTGGACGGCCACGACTACCACGAACTGGGATACCCGATGCGCGAGGTTGGCGCGCTGCTCGACGCGAAGGCGGTGCACGGCGGCCGGTCGGCGTACAACCACCTGCTCTGCCTGGCGCAGACCAACAACCTGCCGAAGAGCCGCGTCGGCGAGGTGCTCGAGCTGGTCGGCCTCTCCGAGGTGGCGAAGAAGCGGTCCAAGGGGTTCTCGCTCGGCATGAGCCAGCGCCTGGGCATCGCCGCGACCATGCTGGGCGATCCTAAGGTGCTCATGTTCGACGAGCCGGTCAACGGGCTCGACCCCGAGGGCATCTTGTGGATCAGGAATCTGATGAAGTCCCTGGCCGCCGAGGGGCGCACGGTCTTCGTCTCCAGCCACCTGATGTCGGAGATGGAGTACACCGCCGACCACCTGATCGTGATCGGCCGGGGCAAGCTGATCGCCGACTGCTCGATGTCGGACTTCATCGCGCGCTCCTCCGGTGCCGCGGTGCGGGTGCGTACCCCGATGGCGGACGAGCTGATCAAGGCGGTGACCGCCGAGGGCGCCACCACGGCCACTGACGACGGTGCCATTGAGGTCCGCGGGATGACCGCGGAGGCGGTGGGCGACATCGCGTTCGAGCAGGGCATCAGGCTGCACGAGCTGACTATGGTGCACGCCTCGCTCGAGGAGGCGTTCATGGAACTGACCGCGAGCAGCGTGGAGTACCACGCCGGGATTCCCGGGGCGCAGGCCACCATTGAAAGCGGGGTCTGAGCGATGGCCACCATGACTGCGCTGGACACGCGGCTCTCGCCGCTTCCGCCGGCCACCGGGCGGGCCGGACTGCGGGGCGCGATCGCCTCGGAGTGGACCAAGATCCGCTCGGTCCGGTCCACCTACTGGACGCTGGCGGCGCTGCTGGTCGTCTCCGTCGGCATCGGCGCCGCGATCGCCGGGGGCACCGATGCCAACTTCAGCCACAACCTGGGCAACAAGGCCGGGTTCGACGCCACCCAGACCTCGCTGATCGCGTTCTTCGAGATCGGTCAGCTGATCATCGCGGTGATCGCCGCGCTGGCGATCACCTCGGAGTACTCCACCGGGATGATGCGTACCTCGCTGACCGCGCAGCCCAGGCGCGGTACGGTCTACGCCGCCAAGGCGATCGTGCTCACCTCGCTGACGCTCATCGTCTCACTCGTCACGGCGTTCATCGCATTCTTCGTCGGCCAGGCGCTGCTGTCCTCCAGCGGGGTGAGCGCCTCGCTGTTCCACACCGTCACCATCCCGCAGAACGCAAACGTGACCTGCCCGGGTAAGGGCCTGGGTGGTGGCGGCCCCGGATTGCCACCCGGATGCAAGGTGGTGTTCTCCGGCAGCTACGTGATCCACCCGTCCACCGTGCTCATGGCGATTATCGGCTGCGCGTTGTTCGTCACGCTGGTCGCGCTCATCGCGTTCGGCATCGGCGCGCTGGTGCGGCACACGGCCGCGGCGATCGCGATCGCGATCGCCGCGCTGTTCATCATCCCGGTCCTCGAGCAGGCGCTGCCAAGCCAATGGCGCTGGGACATCATGCGGTTCCTGCCGGACGCCGCGAACCAGGTGGTCTCGGTCACCATCGGTGCCAACGCCAACCAGCATCTGTGGTCGGCCTGGCCGCAGCTGGGCGTGACGGCGCTGTGGGCTGCCGCCCTGGTCGCCGCGGGCGCCTACCTGTTCCGCAAGCGCGACGCGTAACCACAGGGAACGGCTGAGCCCGGCGCCGCGCAGGAGGCGCCGGGCTCAGTCGACGGAGCCCGCTTACGCCTTGGCCTGCATGCTGGTGCGGGCCGGGTTGGCTTGCTGGGCCGCCTTGGGGTCCTTCTCGCCCTGCTTGGCGCGGACGCCAGCCTCGACCCGGTCGCCGAGGTTCTTGTCGACGTTGCGCCAGTAGCCGAAGGCGCGCTGCAGGACGGGTTCGGTGACGCCGTTGAGCAGGTGGCCGGTGATGTTGCTGACCAGCCGCTCGCGGGCGGCGTCGTCCAGGACCTCGCGGACCATGGTGCCGGCCTGGCCCCAGTCGTCATCCTGCTCGTGCAGGGAGTAAGCCGAGCGCACCAGGTCTCCGTCGGAGTACCAGTAGTCCGGCCGGTTGTGCTCGGCGTCGGCTTTCGGGCCGCCCTTGGAGTTCGGCGCGTACACCGGGTCGGCGGCGTTGACCACCCGCATGGCGCCATCCTTGCTATAGGCGTGGACCTCCACCTGCGGCCGGTTCACCGGGATCTGCTTGTAGTTCACGCCCATCCGGGCCCGGTGCGCGTCGGAGTAGGCGAAGCCGCGGGCCAGCAGCATCTTGTCCGGGGACAGCGCGATGCCGGGGATCAGGTTGTTCGGCTCGAACGCGGCCTGCTCCATCTGCGTGTGATAGTCGGCCACGTTGCGGTCCAGGGTCAGGCGGCCGGCCTCGATCAGCGGGTAATCCGAGTGCGGCCAGACCTTGGTCAGGTCGAACGGGTTGAACCGGTAGGTCTTGGCGTCTTCGAACGGCATGATCTGCATCTTCAGCGTCCAGGACGGGAAGTCCCCGGCCGCGATGTGCTCGTACAGGTCGCGCTGGTGGTAGTCGGTGTCGGCGGCGGCCATCTGGTCGGCCTCGTCCTGGGTGAAGAACTCGACGCCCTGGTCCGTCTTGAAGTGGTACTTGACCCAGGACTTCTCGCCCGCGGCGCTGATCCACAGGTAGGTGTGCGAGCTGTAGCCGTTCATGTGCCGCCAGGTGCGCGGGATACCGCGGTCGCCCATCAGCCAGGTGACCTGATGCGCCGACTCCGGGGACAGGGTCCAGAAGTCCCACTGCATGTCGTGGTCACGCAGGTTGTTATCCGCGCGCCGCTTCTGGGAGCGGATGAAGTGCTGGAACTTCAGCGGGTCGCGGACGAAGAAGACCGGGGTGTTGTTCCCGACCATGTCGTAGTTGCCTTCGGAGGTGTAGAACTTCAGCGCGAAGCCGCGCGGATCGCGCCAGGTGTCCGGGCTGCCCCGCTCCCCGGCCACGGTGGAGAACCGGATCAGCACCTCGGTGCGGGTGCCGGGCTGGAACACCGCCGCCTTGGTGTAGGCGCTGACGTCGCCGGTCACCTCGAAACGGCCGAACGCCCCGCCGCCCTTGGCGTGCGGCTGCCGCTCGGGGATGCGCTCCCGGTTGAAGTTCGCCATCTGCTCGATCAGGTAGTGATCCTGCAGCAAGATCGGGCCATCAGGCCCTACCGTCAGCGAATGCTCGTCACTCTCAACCGGCGCGCCCGCGTCGGTGGTCGTAGGCTTGAGCTCTGCCATTGCTGTTTCCTCCCCATCTGCGTGGATGTTCGTGCCTGGACAGGTCTTCATTCTGACCCCTGTCCCGGAAAGCCGGCATCATGCAAAACAGTGATTGTCTGGGACTCTAGGATCGACTCAACCGCGGATTCGGGAGGGCAAAGATGCCAACAGTGCAGGCGAACGGAATCGAGATCTACTACGAGGTCCAGGGCGAGGGCGAGCCCATGGTCCTGATCCCGTACCTGGCCGCGGACCAGGCCTGCTACGCGTTCCAGGTGGCCGAGTACGCCAAGCACTTCACCTGCTTCAGCGTGGACCTGCGCGGCGCGGGCCTGTCCGGCAAGCCGGAGGGCGACTACACCACCGAACTGCTGGCCGACGACGTGGCCGCGTTCATGCAGGCCGCCGGCGTCGGCCAAGCGCACGTCTTCGGGCTCTCGCTCGGCGCGGCCGTCGGCATGTGGCTGGCGGCCAAGTACCCCGAGCAGGTCAAGTCGCTGTCCCTGCACAGCGCCTGGGACGCCACCGATCCGTTCTTGCGCGTGGTCGTGCAAGGCTGGCAGCTCGCGGCCCAGGCCCTGGAGAGCACGACCGAGATGGTCATCCAGTCGGTCTTCCCCTGGTGCTTCACCCCGGAGCTGTACGCCGCCCGGCCGGATTACATCGACGCCCTGGCCACGTTCGTCCGTGGCCGCCCGATGCCGCCGGTTGACGCCTTCATGCGCCAGTCCCGGGCGGTGCTCGGCCACGACGCCACGGCCGTGCTCGGCTCGATCCAGGCCCCGACGCTGATCACGTTCGGGCGGCACGACCAGCCGACCTCGACCAGGTTCGCGGCGCCGCTGACCGAGCGGATCCCGAACACCGAGCTCATCATCTTCGAGGACTGCGCGCACGCCGCGATCTACGAGAACGTCGAGGGCTTCAACACCCAGACGCTGGCCTTCCTCCAGCGGCACGCCGGGAGCTGATCCTTCCTTAAGCGCCACGCAGTGTTCACCTGACGGGGCCTACCAGGACCAGGAAAGCCGCTTGGATATCGGAGGATGTCCGGATCTGGGCCTGGGAGGACGAACGATCATGCGAGCACGAGTGGGAGCCGCCGCCGTCGCGGCGGTACTGTGCGCCACCGCGGCGGTCGCCGCGACCGGCGGGACGGCCGGGGCGAGCCCGGCGGGAGGCGGTGCCGAGTGGCTGCTGCCCGGCCAACTGCTGGTCAGCGAGAGCTACTACACCAACGACCCGAACCTGGTGGCAGGCCAGAGCGAACTCCCGCCTGGCTGCACCACCGGGTGCGTCAAGGCCACGGCGGGCGGCAGCTACCCGCAGGTCTTCAACAACGCGCTGGTAGACGGCAGCTTCGGGGTCACCTCGCGGATCTACCTGGCCGAGATGACGTCGAACGGCGTCCCGCTCGACACCGTGGCGGTGCCGCCGAGCGAGCTGGTGACCAGCTTCTCGTCCAAGTCGGAGCTGGCCCTCAACCTGTCGCCGGACGGCCGGACCGTCTCGTTCATGGGCTACGTGGCCAAGCCGGATACGGTCGACGTCTCCAACGCCAACACGCCCGGGGTGATCGACCCGACGAACCCGGTGCCCGGCGCCTATTACCGCGCGGTGGCGCAGCTCACCGGCAACGGGCGGTTGCGGTTCACCGAGACCAACGCCTACAGCGGCGACAACGGCCGGGCGGCCATCACCGCCGACGTCGGTGGCCGGGAGCTGATCTACGCGTCAGGCAACGCCGGGAACGGCAACACCCCGCAGCCGGACGGGGTCATCCTCGGCGCGGGCGCCCAGCTGCTCACACCGTCGGGCCAGCCCGAGTCCGAGCAGACGCCGCCCAACCCGCCCACCCCGGTCGGCAGCTTCAACGTCACCCAGCTGGGCGACAAGGCCGACAAGATCGGCAAGGATGACAACTTCCGCGGCCTGACCATCTACAACAACGTCGTCTACTACACCAAGGGCAGCGGCGGTAACGGCGTCAACACCGTGTACTTCATCGACACCACGGGTCGCGCCTGCCCCAACGGGACCGGCCTGCCGGCCCCGGGCGCGCAACTGCCCACCACGCCGCTGAGCTACAACCTCTCGATCCTGCAGGCCGACGGGCTGCCCAGCAACATGTGCATCCTGAAGGGCTTCCCGACCGCGCTGAAGTCCACCACGTCGTTCCCGTTCGGGATGTGGTTCGCCAACCCGGACACGCTGTACGTGGCCGACGAGGGCAACGGCACCAACACCTACTCAGGCGGCGGCTACACCGCGGCCGCGGCGCAGACCACCGCGGGCCTGCAGAAGTGGGTGTTCGACGGCACCGCCGGTGAGTGGAAGCTGGCCTACACGCTGCAGGCGGGCCTGAACCTGGGCCAGCCCTACACCGTGCGCGGCTACCCGACCGGGCTCAACGCCGCGACCGGCCTGCCCTGGTCGCCGGCCACCGACGGGCTGCGTAACATCACCGGCCACCTCAACCGCAACGGCACGGTGACGATCTGGGCCATCACCTCCACGGTGAGCGGCGGCGGGGACCAGGGCGCCGACCCGAACAAGCTGGTCGAGATCACCGACCCGGTCAGCGCCACGGCCCCGGCGGCGGGTGAGACGTTCCGCACCCTGCGCACGGCCGCCTTCGCCGAGGTGTTGCGCGGGGTCTCGTTCACCCCCGGAACCTGGTAGGGCAGCATGGCGGTATGACCGACGATCCTTACCGCAAGCTCAGCAGGAAAGAAGCCTCGGACGCAGTCACCAGCCTGGGGTGGCGGCTGGTCCTGGGCGAGTTGCAGACGCAGGTGCTGACCGGGTCACTGCCGCTGGCCGCCGACGTGGCCGGACGGGCGGCGGCGGTACCCGGCGCCGACGGGCACCTGCGGCTGGACATCCGCGCCGACCGGGTGATCCTGGCCCTGCAGAGCGCGGACATCGCGTGGATCACCCCGCGCGACGTCGAGCTCGCCCACAAGATATCGGCCGAGGTCGCCGAGTTCAGGCTGGACCTGGACACCGGCATCGGGACGCGGTCGGTGCAGATGCTGGAGATCGGGATCGACGCGCTGGACGCGGCGGCGATCAGGCCGTTCTGGCGGGCGGTGCTGGGGTATGTGGACGAGCAGAGGCCGGGAGGCGGGCTGGTCGACCCGCTGGGGCAGGGGCCGGCGGTCTGGTTCCAGCAGATGGACGCGCCGCGGCCGCAGCGGAACCGCATCCACTTTGACGTGTCGGTACCGCACGACGAGGCGCCGGACCGGATCGCGGCCGCGCTGGCGGCCGGCGGCACCGTCACCAACGACACGGAGGCCCCGGCGTTCTGGGTGCTGGCCGACGCCGAGGGCAACGAGGCCTGCATCACGACGTGGCAGGGCCGGGACCGGGGATGAATACACCGGTTTATGACACTATCGGCGGCGGGTACACGGCCGGGCGGCGGGCCGAGCCGCGCATCGCGGCCCGGCTGGCGGCGGCCCTGGCCGGCGCGGACAGCGTGCTCAACGTGGGCGCGGGCACCGGCTCCTACGAGCCGGACGACCGGCCGGTGGTGGCGGTCGAGCCGTCACCGGTCATGCTGGCCCAGCGCCCGGCCGGGGCGGCCCCCGCGGTCCGGGCCGCGGCCGAGGCGCTGCCGTTCGGGGACGGGGCATTCGGCGCGGCCATGGCGGTGCTCAGCCTGCACCACTGGGCCGACCAGGAGCGGGGCCTGGGCGAGATGCGCCGGGTGGCCCGCGGCCCGGTGGTGCTGTTCGGCGGCACCGACCGGAGGCTGAACACCTCCTGGTGGCTGCACGACTACTTCCCGGCCACGCGGCGGCTGGTCCACGGCCGGAACGTTCCGGCCGGGCGGATCGCCGCGGTACTCGGCCCGCTGGTCCAGGTCCCGGTGGCGATCCCGGCCGACTGCGCGGACGGGTTCGAGGCCGCCTACTGGCGGCGGCCGGCCGCGATCCTCGACCCCGCGGTGTGGCAGGCCACCTCCGCGCTGTCGCTGACCGGCGCGGCCGACCGGGAGGCCGGGATGGCACGGCTGGCCGCCGACCTGGATAGCGGCGAATGGCAGCGCAGGTACGGGCACCTGCTGGCGCTGGCCGAACTCGACCTGGGCTACCGCGTCCTCATCGCACGGCCTCATCAGGCGCCCTAACCCCATTAGGCGACAGTGCATCCCCCGCGCTGATCTCCGACCACAGGGCGCGGAAGGCGCGGGCGGCCTGGCTGCGCGGCGCGAACACGCCGACCGGCGCCCGCTCCACCGACATGCGCTCGATGAGGGACAGGGCGGGGATGGCGGACGCGGAGACCACGGTCCGTTCGGCCGAAAGGTTTTGAGTGATCTGAAGGTGCAGCCGCTTACGGCGGTCGACCATGCTGAAGAAGGCGCGCACGGCGGGGCGGCGGCCGTCGAAGTCGGCCACGAACTTGGCCAGCTGGTCCAGGGTGCGCACCGACAAGGTGGTCGGGATCACCGGGACCAGCAGCACGTCGGCGGCGTGCATGACGTTCTCGGAGACCAGCGAGATGCTGGGCGGGCAGTCGAGGAAGACGTTCTCGTACTCGGCGGCCAGCGGCTTGAGCAGGGCAGCGAACTTGGTGGTCGACTTGAGCAGCAGGTCCATGTGGCGGTAGGTGAAGTCGGCCGGGAGCAGGTCCAGGTGGTCGAAGTCGGTGCCCTTGACGGCGTCGTCGAGGGCCTTGGTGCCGCGGATCAGCGCCTTGCCGCCGCCCTTGACCCGGGGCTTGATCCGGAACAGGAAGCTGGCCGCGCCCTGCGGGTCCAGGTCCCACAGCAGCGTGGAGTGGCCGTCGGCGGCCGACAGGTAGGCCAGGTTGACCGCGGCGGTGGTCTTGCCCACGCCGCCCTTGATGTTGTACGTGGCGTAGATCGTCACCGGTCGGCCTCGAGCAGCACGCGGATCCGTTCCCGGCCCGCGGAGCCGGCGAACCGGGCGAACCGGCGGGCGAAGGCGGCGCGGGCCTCGCCCTGGCTGAGCACCAGCCCGGCGGCGATCTCGCCCATGGCCAGCAGGGTGGCCGCGGGGGCAGCGCGCTCGGCCAGCATGGCATCGGCCAGCACGTGCAGCTCCTCCCGCTGCACCTGGCTGTCCTGGAACTCGCCCAGGCAGTCCTGCAGCGCCTTCAGGTCGCCGACGACCTTGCGGTAGGCCTCCGGGTCGTGCAGCGGCGCGAAGAACTCCAGCAGGTAGCGCAGTTCCTTGCAGCGCTTGCGCAGGTCGTGCAGGGCCTCCGGGGCGGAAAGCGGGGTGATCGCGCCGCCCTGGGCCGCGACCCGGCGGAACACCCGGCCGGTGGTGGAGACGGCCAGCTCCTTGGTGGTGAGCTTGCGGTGCTTCCGCGGGCCGCCGCCGTCCCTGATCTCGGTGAGCTCCTGGCGCCAGTCGGCGACTAGGGCCTTGAAGCGCGCCGAGCGCAGGCCGGTGGTCAGCTTGCGGAACTCCCGGGCCCTTTGCTTGACCAGGTAATTCCGGAATGGCTCCAGGTCGGCCGCCGAGGCGGCGACCAGCTGGTCGGCCATCCCGGGGAAGCCGAGCAGGTAGACGTCCAGGTCGCGGGTCGGCGTGGTCAGGTCGCCGAGCCACTTGAACTCGGCCGCGTACTGCCCGGCCAGCCCGGCGGGCAGCACCTGGCCCAGTAGCTTGATCGCCGACCTGGTGCGGCGGACCGACACCCGCAGGTCGTGCAGGAACTCGGTGTCGATGTCGCGCAGCACGCCGTCGACGTTCTGCTCCAGGGTGTCGAGCAGCCCCAGCAGCAAGGTGGCGACCGCGACCGAGGCGGGCATCTGCGCGGTGATCTCCGTGGTCACGCCGTTGCTGTAGTCGTCCGGGTGACGGCGCAGAGCGTGCAGGGCGGCCAGGAAGGCACTGGGCTCGGCCGCGGAGACGCCCGGGGTTTCGGCCAGGAGCCGGGCGGCCCGGCGGGCCTGGCCCGGGTAGCCGCGGACCTCGGCGATGGCCAGCCGCGGGGGCAGCGGGACGGCCTGGCCGGCCTGGGTCACCGTCGAGCGATCCACGATCAGCTGGGCGACGGTCTTGCCGTCCGCGTTGAGCAGCCGGGTGACGCTGACCGTGCCGGCCGCGGTGGCCATCGGCAGCAGGGCGCGCGGGCTGGCCAGCTTGAGGATCTGGTCCCGGACCGGTCCGGCGGGCAGGTCCTCGGCCAGCCGGGGACGGCC
>Ga0209420_1000703_pt1 | contig 16800 bp, 10 predicted proteins | sample BlaSpr_A8_OM1_O1_FD_187972 | JGI IMG/M metagenome (GOLD analysis project Ga0209420, IMG submission 187972) | Forest soil microbial communities from Thunder Bay, Ontario, Canada - Black Spruce, Ontario site 2_A8_OM1_O1 (SPAdes) (version 2) | ecosystem: Environmental > Terrestrial > Soil > Boreal... | reverse complement strand
CGTCTGAAGCCCCGACCTTCCACGACGTAGATGTGGGTGGTCGCCATTATCGATTTCTCGTCCTCCAGGCCCTTCGCATCGTTGATCCCGGCCAACCGAACGGCGGAATTCGCCACCGCATCACGCTCGTCTACGGAATTCCCGATGGTCATGTCTGGCACGAGGTCTTTGAGGCGGTTCGCTTCTTCGCGATGGCGACCGCCATCCTTCTGGGTATCACCGCGGCAGTCATGGCGTGGCTGGTGCGGAAGGGATTGTCGCCGGTCTATGAACTCGCTCGCCAAGCGGAGCTCATCAGTCCGAGCGATTGGCATTTCGAAGCTCCGATCAGCGCCAAAAAGACGGCAGAGTTGCGCCCGCTGGCCATCGCCCTGGAGGCCGCGCTCGCACGTCTCGAACGCTCGTTTGAGCAACAAAAGCGCTTCACCAACGATGCTGCTCACGAACTGAAAACGGATGTGGCAATCGTCAAGTCCTCACTGCAATTACTGTCGATGCGCCAGCGTACCGTGGAGGAGTATATTCGCGGCTTAGTAGTCAGCCTGGAAGACTTCACTCGCTTGGAATCCACTGTGCAGAAAATGCTCACCTTGGCGCGGCTGGAACAACCAACCTCTGACGACCGAGAAAAACTGCTAGAGTCCTGTTCTCTCCGCGAGGTTATCGAGGATGCGGTTCATCAGAGCAAGCATTTGGCGGAGTTGAAAGCGATTGCTGTGAGCTTCGACTGCAACGCCGAGGCCAGGGTACCGATCAATAGCCACGATGCGCTCCTGTTGTGCTCGAACATCCTGCTGAATGCTCTTCAACATAGTCCAAACGGAGCTACGGTCCGGATCGCTGTGGAAGGTACGCAAGAAACTGCTCGGCTTAAGGTTGAGGACCAGGGAGAGGGCATCTCGGAAGAAGACCGAGCTTACCTCTTTGAACCGTTCTATCGCGGTGACCCATCGCGCAGCCGGAAGAGCGGCGGCACCGGCTTAGGCCTTTCCATTTGCAAAGCAATCTGTGAGAAGGCTGGGGGGTCGATCGAGATGGTGAACAACCCCGCCGGCGGAGCTTTGGTTACCGTGAATCTCCCTGCCGAACGGCTGGAACCTGTTTCAATATCTTCAGCTTCGGTTAAGGTACGGTAGCTACGATCCGAAGGCCGGCAGAACTGCCGAGTCTCTCCTGCAGGAGTTTTCACCATGCGCATTTATCCAGCCGCAGTCGCTGCGGCTGTTCTCTCCCTTGCAGCGACGTCCGCTGCGCAGAACTATCACGTCGCTGACCACTGGAAAATTGGGGGGCAGGGTGGTTGGGACTACCTGCTGAGCGAGGATCGAGCCCACCGGCTCTACCTCACGCACAACTCACGAGTCGAAGTCGTGGACAGCATTACCGGTAAGCCCGTGGGCGCCGTGACCGGCCTGAAGAGCACGCATGGTGTGGCGCTCAATACCGACGGGAAGACGGGCTACATCAGCGACGGCGCGGGAAATGCAATCGTCGTATTCAACCGTGCCGACCTCTCGGTCCAGGCTACGGTTGCGGCTGGCACGAATCCCGACGGCATCACCTTCGAGCCGGCGACGAAAACGGTTTGGGCGTTCAACGGACGCAGCAACAATATCTCGGTGCTGGACAGTGCGTCGAACACCATCGTCGCCACCGTGCCGCTACCCGGCAAGCCGGAGTTTCCCCAGGCAGACGGACAGGGATCGGTGTTCGTAAACATCGAGGACAAGAATGAAATCGTGAAACTGGATGCGGCAAGTCGCAAAGCCACCGCCACATGGCCGCTGCCCGGCTGCGAATCGCCTTCCGGCATGGCGATGGACCGGGACAAGCATCGGATTTTCTCAGTCTGTGACGGGGGAAAGATGGCCATTGTCGACGATCAGTCAGGCAAAGTTCTAGGCCTGGCTTCCATCGGCGACTCGCCCGATGCGGCTGGCTTCGATCCGAAACATGGACTGGCCTTCTCCTCGAATGGAGGTGACGGCACGCTCACCATTGTGGACGCCGAAAAGCCCGGCTTTCCCGTGCTTCAAACGGTGAAGACGGAAACGGGCGCACGAACCATGACACTGGACGCTTCGACAGGGCGCATTTACTTGGTGACCGCGCAGTTCGGAGCGGCACCGGCAGCCACCGATGCCATGCCACATCCGCGCCGCAGTGTGGTGCCCGATAGTTTCGAGATCATCGTGGTCGAGCGATAGCGGCGGTAAGCAACCGGATGAGCGGTGAGCGTTCCCCATTCCAACCTTGGATCCAACATAGGCCTGCGATCACCCTCGCGGGCCTTTCCTAGGTCACCGCCTGAGAGTGCGATTGTGTCAGCAGGTAGTAAACCACGGGCGTTACCATCAGGCTTAACACCATCGAGATCACCAGCCCTCCGATGACGGCGATGGCTAGTGGTTGAAGCATCTGCGATCCAGAGCCGAGCGCAAACGCGAGCGGCAGCATGCCGCAGATGGCAGCCGATGCCGTCATGAGAATGGGTCGCAGACGGCGTTGTGCGGCGTGAACCATGGCTTCGCGCGCTGACACTCCTTCGCCACGATAGCGTTCATCTGCATCGAGAAGCAGGATGCCGTTCTTCGCCACAATGCCGATGACCATGATAAGGCCCATAAACGACGCAACGTTGAAGGACGTGTGCGTGAGCAGCAAAGCCAGCACTACGCCGGCAAGGGAAAATACCGACGAAGTGAGGATCGCTATTGGCGCAGAAAAATTGCGGAACTCGGCCAGCAAGACCCCGAACACGAGCGCCAACGATAGGACGAGAACACGTACCAGTTCGTGGAACGATTGTTGTTGTTCCTGATAGGTTCCGCCATATTCAACGCGCACCGTTCGAGGCAGGTGCATCGCGTGAACCGTGCTCTGAACTTTGGCAATCGCGGTTCCCAGATCGGAGCCCTCCAGCCGGGCGGTCACGTTGATGAGCTGCTGCAGGTTCTCCCGTTTAATTTCGTTTTGCGGAGGCAGTTCTGTCACCTGAGCCAGCGATCCCAGAGTCGCTAATTTGGCCGTCGCACTGTTGAAGATCGTATTCTCGATGGTGTCCAGCGATTGACGTGTCTCATCTCCCAAGCGCACACGAACCGTGTAAGGCTTTCCGTTCGCAATCAGGGGATCGGTCGTGGTCACGCCGTCCAGGATCGAAGTCGCGTCTTCGGCTATTTCCACCGGCGTGAAGCCCATTCGCGCGGCAACCGTAGGATCGATTTGGAAGTTCGTCGCGGGACCGCTGATGGTATTGTCGATTCCATTCTGGACGTCCACGACGCCGCCGATCTTGGCGATGGCATCACCGATGCGAGGGCCCAGATTCGCCAGCAGCGCGGGATCGCTCGCGAAGACCTTGATCTGGATGGGCTCCGGCGCGTTCGATAGATCGCCTATCATGTCCTGTAGAACCTGGGTAAACTCCACATCCAGCTCCGGCTCGGTCTGCTTGATCTGAGCGCGCGCATCCGCGATCACCTCGTCGATTCCGCGGTCGCGCTTGCTCTTTAGCTTCACCGTGATGTCGCCGGTATTGGCCTCAGTGACCGCGGCCAGCCCCATCTGAAGGCCGGTGCGCCGCGATGTGCTTTCGACCTCCGGCATGGCGTGCACAATTCGATCCACATGCTCCAATACTCGGTTGGTCTCGGAAAGCGAGCTGCCCGCGGGCATGATGTAGTCAAGAATGAATCCGCCTTCATCCATCTCAGGCAACAGATCGGACCCCAGGGCTCGATAGCAAAAGAAACTGCCGACGGCCAGAATCGCGCACAGTCCAAGAAGCGTGAATGGACGGCGGAGTGACCACCCCAGTCCGCGCTCATGCCATTCGAGAATTCTGCGCATCCTGCGGCCGTGCTCATGGTCGGTCTGATCACCGCCCACTCGCCGCTCCCGCAGGAATACAAGGCTGAGTGCGGGAGTCCAGCTAACCGCCAGAAGCAGCGACGTAAGCAGCGCCACCGTCATGGTGATCGCCAGCGCCCGGAAGAAGCTTCCGGTCACGCCTGTGACCGAAACCAGCGGCAGGAAGACGACAACTGGCGTGATCGTCGATCCCACCAGCGGAACAGCGAGCTCGTGTAGCGCCAGGCGAGCTGCGTCTGCGCGGGTCTCACCGCGGTCTCGATGCGACACGATATTCTCGACGACCACAATCGCGTCGTCGATCACCAAGCCAATCGCAGCCGCCAGTCCGCCGAGCGTCATCAGATTGAAGCTTTCCCCGATGGCCCACATGAAAAGGATGGTGATCGCAACGGTTACGGGAATGACCAGGCCGGCAACCAGGGACGAAGTCCAGTCGCTGAGGAAAAGAAACAGAATGATGCATGCCAAAACCAGCCCGATCAGGATCGCGTCACGAACGCTGCCAATGCTTTCGCGCACCAGCTCGGATTGATCGTAATAGGGTTCGAGCTGTACGCCGGCAGGCAAGGTCTTTCGGAGTTGCTGAATTTGCGTGGCGACAGCGTCGGCGACGGCTACGGTATTGCTGGAAGGCTGACGGGCAACGTTCAGCAGAACCGCCGCATGATCATTTGCGGTGACCGCCGTATAGACGGGCAACACACCGGTCTGCACCTCGGCTACATCGGAGACACGAACCGCCACTCCGCCCGTTGTTGTCTTCACCACCAGATGGCCAAGCTGATCGGCATCATGCGCCTGCGCCCCTACGAGACCGAGAATCAACTGATGATTTGCTTCGTAGAGCCCCGGCGAATCAATGATGTTTGACGCCTGTACGGCGTTGACGAGGTCGAGTATGGTCACGCCCGCGGTTTGCATCCGCGCCATGTTCGGAACAACATGGAACTCCGGCACTTTGCCACCCTGCACGGTTACCGTGCTTACGCCCGCTACCCGGTTTAGCGGCGGCCTCAGTTGGTACGTCGCCAACTCCCAAAGTTGAGTCTGAGAAAGCCGGTCGGAGGTGAGGCTGTAGCCGAGAATGGGAAAAGTGGCAAACGTCAGTCGATTTGTAGTGATGACCGCGGTGTTCGGAAGTGCCTGTCGTGCCTGGCTAATCGCCGCGTCCACCAATTGAAGCGTTCGGTACATATCGACGCTCCAGTCGAAGAACAGGCTGACTTCGGCCGAGCCCCGGCTCGTCGTGGAACGGACCGTCACCAAACCCGGAACCGAGTTGACCGCATCTTCGATCGGCTTGGTGATGGTCACCTGCATCTGCTCGACCGGCATCACACCGTTGTCGACGCCGATCACCACGCGGGGAAAATCGGTCTCGGGGAAGACTGAGATGGGAACCTGCTCGGCCGCATAAATCCCCGCCAGCGAGAACACAATCAGAAAGAAGAAGATGGGACCTCGATAGCGGACCAGCCAAAAGGTATCCTCGGTGCCAGACGGGAAAGACCGCTCCATCACTTCGCCTCTCCGCCCGTTGGTTTCTCCTCTTCGCCAGGCTTGCCGATTTTCACCTTCGTGCCATCATCCAGGCCGTAGGCTCCAGTGGTGATCACGGTCTCAGAGGCGTCGAGTCCTTTCCTGACCTGAACGTCTTCGCCGTCATTAATACCCAGTTCCACCGCGGTCTTGTGAGCAACCCCATCCGCACCCACCACCATGACGGACTTCGAGTCGTCCTGGCCGGTGAGCACCGCGGACAGCGGCACTTTGACCGCCTTCGCAACCGTCCTTCCCACCATGGAAGTTCGTACCGGCGTCCCAGCTTTGTACTTCCCAGCCCGGTTATCCAACCGAAGCCACACTTCCACGGTGGTGCTGCCAGGATCCAGTGCGGGACTCACCAGAAAAATCTTCGCCGGCACCGGCTTATCCACGCCGGGAGCCACCACCGAAGCATCATCGCCCACCTTCAACCGCTGTGCCGCCGTCTGCGACAGATGCACTTTGGCGAAGAGCCGTGACGTGTCCATCACGGTGATCAGCGTGCTTCCAGAGTTCGCGGTCTCGCCCGGGAACAGAGGACGGTCCGTCACGATTCCAGAGATCGGACTTCGAATCTCGGAGTACGAGACCTGGGCCGCGGCCGCGAGGTATTTTCCTTTGGCGGAGGAGAGCTGTCCCTGTGCTTGCTGGATCGAGGCTGCCCGACTCACATCCTTCAGCGCATCCAGGTGGTTTCGCGCCACGTCATACGCGGCCTGCGCCTGCACCAGAGCGGCGGCGGCCGTGTCGTAGTCTCTTCCGGGAATTGCGCCCTGCGTGAGCAGCTTCTGCCGCGCGGCAACAATCTGCTGCTGCAACTCAAACTGCGCCTTTGCCTGCGCCACATCCAACTCGGCCTTATGGTAGTCTTCCGCCACCTGCGCCTTCGTTTGCATGTCAAAGGAAGCCTGCGCCGCCGTGTACTGACCCTGGTTATCGAGCGCCTGGGCGCTGAGGTCGCGGTTCTCAAGCTGCGCCAGAAGCTGGCCCGCCTTCACCTTCGAGCCTCGCTGTACATAGAAAACACGAACCGGAGCTGTGATCTTTGGAGAAATCGCGGCCTGGGCAACCGGAGTGAGCGTCGCATCCGCTAGGATGTGTTCCGCAATCTCCCCCACCTCTGGATGCTCCGCCTCGACCGTCACGATCGCAGAGGTGTCGTCGTTTGCTTTCTTGCAAGCCTGCAGAAGCCCGAAGCAGAGAAGCATCATGGCCAGGCGAAGGCCTACCCGGCTAGGGCTAGCCAGGCGCATGCTGGGGTCGCGGCTTGCTTGTCGAACCAAGTTCAGGTTTGCCCTCACAACGTTCCCGTCAATATCTGCAAGCCTGCCAACGCGGCCTGATAGCGTACCCCTCCATCCACCTGCGCGGTTTCTGCCGAAAGATAGGCTGTCTGGGCGTCCACCACTTCAAGCACCGTGCCTTCACCAGCCGAGTAGCGCAGCTTTGTCAAGCGTAGGCTCTCCTCTGCCGTGCGGACGCTTTGATCGAGCAGGTCCATCTGGTCTCGTGCCGCCGACGCCTCTCGATACTCCTCTTCCAAGGATGCGATGAGTCTCCTCTGAGCGGCCGTCAACGATACTTTTGCCGCATCGCGCCGGACCTCGCTCTGCTTGACTCGCTTCTGGGTTGAAAACCAGTCCCACACTGGAATGTCGAGCGTTCCGCTGATGGAGTATCCCAGATTGCGCACGTCGTCGGGTCCGCGCTTGGCAAACTGTGGCGCGTCGATACCGTAGTTGAAGTTCAATGCGAGATCAGGTAGATAGGCGGCCCGGGCTGAGGCAACTTCTGCGTTGTTGGCCCGGACTTCGGCCAACGCGCTCCGTATCTCGGGATTTTTCGTTGCCGCGAGTCTGTCTACCTCCTCTCGCGTCGGAAGCGCCTTTGGCGATGCTACTGCTTCGGTGGAATAGGGGGTTCGCGGATCAGGAAAGAGGAGCGCGGCGAGTTCCAGCCGCGCCTTATCGGCCGCCAGCGTTCCATCGCTCAGGTCCCGTTGACGCTGCTGCTGCTGCAGTTGGGCCTTCACCATATCGGCGTGAGCGACTTCCCGGGCCTGCTCGCGCTTCTGTGTCTGATCGGTGAACGACTGCGCCTCACGAAAGGCCTGCTCGAGAAGACGCTGCTTGGTCTCCAAGGCTGAGATCGAGTAGTACAGGCTTACTACGGTCGAGACCAGTCCCCGTCGCGCGACCTCCAACTCCGCTGAGAGACGGGCTGCATTGGCGGCGGCAACTTGCGCATCCGCGAACTGCTTCAAGCCGACCGTCTCATTGATCGAGGCTTGACTGACGTACTCGTGAACGGCATTGTTGGCGATGAAGATTGGCGACGCCTGCGCCCCAACCTGGAGGTTGCGGTTCATCTGTCCGTTGGGTTGCGTGTACAGCATCTGATTGTGAGCGACCACCGAAGGCAGCAGGGCCGCTTTGGCGAGGTAACGATCGATGGCCGCCGATTTCTCCGCGGCCAGGGCGCTCGCGAAGCTGGGCTCGTTTTGCTGCGCCCGATGAATGGCGTCGGAAAGAGAGATGACTACAGCGCCGTTCGGCTGAGCTTGCTGAGCGACGGATGGGCCAGCGAAGCCGGAGGCAATAAGGAATGCAAATATACCCCCAGCAAAGCTGACCGGATTTCGGTACATCCAGCCCATGGCGGGAGACTAGATGACGAACCTTAAGGCTCACTGAAGCGTCGCCACTAGAACTGCAAACCGAACTGACGCAGTGACGTACGGTCGAGACAGTGGAAGCGCGCATTCTCGCCTGCAACAGCATCGCTGTAACCTCTAACGGTGAAGCGGGAAGCCGGCCCGGAACCTGCGCCGCGACCATCGGCAACTCCACCTCGAAAACGGCACAGGTGCCGGCCGCGGTGCTCGAGGACAATGCGCTCGGCAAATGGCAAGACTCAGGTCCGCTCCTCCTGCCCGCGCTCCCCGCGCGATTTGTCGATGCGTCCGCTCCTGATCCAGCGATAAGAGCGGCCCGCCGCTTCACCCGTTGGGCGTCTTCGCCGGCAGCAACCTCAGAATCAGGTTCGCGATCACCATAGGCTGGTGCTCTCCCGCACTTCCCACCAATGTGTATGACCTCTCAAACCCATTCGGCCCCCAGACCTTCATTTCCCAGCCATCATTCTCGCGAGAACCAACGATCGACACGCGCCAATCTCCCGGCCTGTCGCTCAGGTAGTGCTCAACTAGCGCCTGAATTTCGGACCCGATGCTTGGATCACCGGTATTATGCAGTTCGATTGAGACAGCCATTTCAGTCTATTCTACCGATCGCTACGAACGGGTCGTCCATTCTTCACCTTCCTACACAACCATGATGGGCTTGGCTTCGATCACGGTCGCAATCCCCGCGACTCACCGATACGAGGGGTTGCATTCAAGGCAATACCAACACTGGCGGAAACAAACACGTCCTGGCCAGGTAAGCTGAAGGGGATCTCAATTACGCTTTGAATCCGATTCGCAGCTCGGATTGCGTCGACGTCAGAACTTGATCTCCACGATCATGTCTGATTCTTGGTTGGCGGGTGTGTATCTCCAATTCTTGACTGCTCTTAACGCCGATTCCGTCAGAAGTGGATGACCACCGATATACTCCACCCTGCGCACGGAGCCGTCCGGTTTAATCCAGATCCTCAGCTTCACAGTTCCGTGCAGAGCCATCTTCTTCGCGATCTCGGGATATTGCGGATCTTCGCTATACACAATCTGACGCGGCCGTTCAGCGGCGTATACGGTGCTGGCCAGCAGTGCTATCCAAAAGACGATGTCCTTGATTTTCGTCAATGTTCTTGCATCCTAAAAGATCAGCCGCAATGCAAGCTGGATCAGTCTTGGGTCTCGCTCGCTCGTAACCAGGCCGAAGGAAGTGCCGTCCGAGAAATTTCCATCGGGGTTGAGGAATTGCGTGTGATTGAACAAGTTAAAGAATTCCGCGCGGAACTCCAACTTCTTGTTCTCGGCAACCGGAATGTCCTTGTGGACAGCAAAATCAACTTCGGCGATACCCGGTCCGCAGCATACCGCGCGCGGAGCATTGCCAATTTGCCCCAGCGGCCCACTGGCAAAGGACGACGGATCGAAGTAATACCCCCCAGAGTTTTTTGGATTGAGCAAACGGAGTGGAGCAATCATGTTCGGTTCGCCGGGAGTCTCGAAGTCGAAACTTCCCATCAATTCCAGGTCGTTGGCGGAAGTAATGTGGATCGGGAAGCCCGATTGTAGGGTCGTGATGCCCGATATGGCCCATCCCTTGACCAAATAGCGGCTCCAGTTGGAGACCGAAAGGTCAGGTATACGCCAGTATTCGCTAAGCACAAACCGGTTCCGCGCATCGAACAATGATAGGGACCGCGATTTTGCGAGGTTGAGCGGGTCGAGGGAGTCTTCGAAACTCGAAGCGTTGTCGATTGACTTACTCCAAGTATAGGACGCCAACAGTTGCAATCCGTGCGCGAATCGCCGATTCACTTCAGCTTGGAAAGAGTTGTAGGCAGAGTTTGCAAGCGGCGCCATGGCGAACAGGCTGCTGAACACGGGCACACCATCGGGCGGACAGCCCACACCCGTGGTGGGCTGGCACAAGGGAGAAGAATACTTGCGCAGTCCCACCAGCGTAATGGGGTTCGGGTTCGGCCCGGTTACGCTCGGTACCGCGCCGTAAGGCAGATGCAGAGTTACTCCCGGGGGAATGGCGTTTGCTGGGATTTGGTAAGCGCTGTCTTCCCCGAATGGCCCGCAGGACATACCAGGAATGTTGTTCAGGTCAAGGCAGGTCTGTGCGTTTCCAAAGTTCTGGTCCACGCTGGAGAGCAGGCGATGGCCTTGACTGCCCACATACCCGAACTGCAGCATCGTGTCTTTGATCAATTCACGTTGGATCGTCAGGTGGTACTGTTCCGAATACTGGGCTCGCAGGGTGGTTGGATAATTGCCAAACAGCTCGATCGGCCGGAAGCGCGCGAAATCTACCGGCGACCCTGGGCTGGGACTCTGAAATCCATTGAACGGATTGGGTGTGATGGTTCCATTTTGCGAGAGAAATGGTGTATTGAAAAGAGGATTGGTGATGGAGGTGCTTCCACCAAACGGGGGTTGGGCGGCAAACGAGGAAAAGATCAACTCCTCATTGCCATCGTAGAAAATTCCCCAACCCATCCGGACACTCGATTTGCCCGGGCCGCCCGACAATTTCGACAGCCAGCCCGTGCTGTCATTTGGTGACCAAGCCAAACCTAGCCGGGGAGCGAAAGCGTGCAGATAAGTGTTGGTCAAGCCGTTCGGAACGCCGGGGTCGCCCGGGAAAACCAATCCCAGCGGAAACACCGATGCAGCGGGGCCGGTCGGCGAACAGTCGGTCGACCCGAAGGTTCCGACGAGCGGGTCCGAAGCGCTTAGCTGGCATGGGTAAATACGAGTTGCCTCGCCGGGACGAAATGCCTGAACCCGCTTCCCCGCATCCTCTTGCGGGGTGTTCAGCTCCCACCGCAGTCCTGAGTAAAATGTGAGATTGCTCTTTAGCTTCCAGGCGTCCCCAGCGAATAACCCAAGCTCGAGGGCGCGAACATCCAAGGCGTTCGCGGAACCCTGGGAGTATGTATCGGGAAGACCCAGCAAGTAGTTCGGCAAAAGATCCGAATACCCCACATCATTTGGACCGCCACCGGTAAACTGGAAATTCCCATTGATGTTGTAGTAGTAATTCTGATGAAAACGCTGGTCGCGGGCGTCTGCTCCAAAGTTCAGCGTGTGCTTGCCGTAGGTCTTGCTGACTCCGTCGAATGCCTGGTAGGCATTGCCGGTCTGAGCAAAAGATCCGTTCGCGTTGTTGCCGAAACTGAATCCACCGGCCACGGATACAAAAGGCACCCCTTCCCATTGCGGTCCATATCCCGGGGTTATGCCCAAGGCCGGGTTCGCAGGATCAGAAAAACATTGCGCCGAGGAGACCGTGCTGCAGGAATCTTGCACTAGCCCGGTCCGTTCTGGCGAAAGAAATCGACCCTCTCCCTCGCGGTAGTAGACGAAACGAGCTTCGTTCGTGGTCTTGGAGCTGATCATCCAGTTATGCGAGATGTTGAGTTGCTGGAACCGGGATTGAGTCAGGTTGCCGAAGCCCGGCAGATTTGCACCCGCAGCCTGGAACTGAGAGAACGGTTCGGTGTCAGAGCCGTTGGTAAAGTATTCATAAAAACTAAGCTGTTGCTGACTGGTGAGGTTGTGATCGAGACGCATCGTGAACTGGTCTTGCGGAACTGCCGCATCGGGGATGGCCTGGAACACATTCGCCCCGATGTTCGGGTTAGGCACAAAGCGGCTCAGCAAATCGGCTGCCGTGGGATCGAAGCAGGGCTGGGGAATGATGTTGCCAGGGAAGATCGCGGCGTAGGCAGTACCGGGCGCTATGGCAACTCCGCCATTGGCGGACACGGCTGAGGTGCATCCAGCGCGATTGTTGAGCTCGGTCGCCACAGTCGGATTGGTCAGTGTTCCCGTGAAAGCCGGTCCTCCGGACAGGTCTCCACTACGTTCGGCGAGGGTGGGCACGACGACCGGAGCAGAAGTGATGCCGTTCCGCACGCGCTGTCCTTCGTAAGAAGAGAAGAAGAAGGTTTTGTCGCGGCGGATCGACCCACCCAAGGTTCCGCCAAATTCGTTCTGCTTGAAATCGGGCTTTTCCGGATCAAGATAGCCCTTGGAGTTCAGGACGTTGTTGCGGAAAAACTCATACACACTTCCGTGGAACCGATTGCTGCCGGATTTCGTTACCACGTTGATCACCGAGCCGGAATTACGACCGAGATCCGCGTCGTAGTCATGCGAAATAACGCGAAACTCGCTGATGGAGTCCGGTGAAGGCTGCAACGAGGGCGCGTTCACGAATATGTCGCCCGCTTGACCGCCGTTCACGTTGTAATTGTTAGAACGGGCACGGCCTCCGTTGACTGACACCACTCCCGGCTGATTGCTGCCAAAGTAAAGGTCTGCCCCCAACGTACTTTGCACTCCCGGCTGGAGCTGTAGCAGTTCGAAGGCGTCGCGTGACTTCAGCGGAAGCTGCGTAACTTCGAGGCCGTCCATGACCACACCGAGTTGCGTGTTCGAGGGTTCAATCATGGAGGGAGCGACGGTATGTGGTTCCGAGTGCCCGCCGAGTGCGCTCAATCTGACGTCGAGCCTGACTACCTGGCCGATGTTGGCCCGCAGTTCATCGGTCTGCCAGCTAGCAAAACCATCCGCTTTTACCTCGATCTTGTAGCGCCCAACCGGCAGCGCACTGAACTTGAACTCGCCTGCGTCATTGGTCGTAGCGGCGCGCATCAGCGCTGTGTTCTCGCTGGTAATGATCACGAAAGCGCTTACTACGGGACGCCCATTCGGCTCAACGATTGTCCCCTGAACTTCAGCCGTATTCTGTGCTGGGGCCACAAGGCAAGAAATAAAGAAGAGTGCAACGAGCTGAATCGCGGCATTGACGCGCGGTCTCATCGCAGACTACTCCTGTGTGGGTTACGACGGTTTGCGAAAACAAGGGTAGGCGACCGATAGGGAGGTCGCAAGGTAACCACAGTAATGCGGCGACAAAGAGGCTTTCCGTTATTCTGCTATTCGTCTGGGAAGCGATGGTGAAACGTTGGCAACACACACAGCCGTTCTAGCTGGGCAAATGGCTTCCGGTAAGGGGGAAGGTTACCATCTCCGGCTGGCCGGGCTGGAGATCGATTCCAAGCTGCTCCTGAAATTTGCCGAGGCCTTCAAGGCATTCAACCTTGATGTCCGTCCGGTTGAGATGCAACCACCGGACACCGCTCATGAGAGAGCAATCACCGCATGTGTGCTGCCGTTGAACCAATCTGCCGTCTCCTCTTTACGGAGATCTGCGTGGTTCTTGCCACGTCGCACGCTGATTTACGGGATCGGCGATTGGAACGAAGCCGCTCGGTTCGGTGATATCGGAATCAATGCATTGCTCGAGAGCACGACCGACCTTAGCTTTCGAGCGGCCGTTTTCGCCACGCGGTCAGTAATCGCCCGCGGTATCGGCGTTTATGCCCGCGTGCCCATGGTCACAGATGTCAGGATTAAGGCCGAGGGCATGGCGGCAAAGGGAATTACGATCAACGTTGGCCAGGGGGGAATGGCAGTGAAGCTCTCGCGAAGTGTCAGTCTGCCAGAGGAGATCAGTCTAGACTTTTCACTACCGGGTGTCCGCCATGTTTCGCTGAACGCATGCCCGCGTTGGTACTCCGGACCGCTGGTCGGATTGCGCTTCCAACCCTCAAAAAGCGAGAAAATTCTCAAGAAATGGATCGGCGCGTACTCCCGCTTGGGGAAACACGACTGAGCCGGGGCAGTCCGAATCCCGCAACCCGCGACGCGACACGCCTATATACCTCATTCTAAAGCCATTCGTTCTCGAACGAGACGTTTTCCCTGACCCTTCCGAAGTGACTTATCGTTAGTTACATCTCTCCGGTGACGAGGGTGACTTTCTCGACCATGATTGCTTTCTTAGAATGCAATGACAGCCCATGGGAACCGACTTGCTAACCTCGGACGAAATCCAGCTCGAAGTCTTCTCGGAGACTGCTGAAGCCTTGGGCCCCAGACAAATCGCGGTCTTTCAGCCATCACCATTTCCCCTGAAATATCCGGCCGACATCGATCTAGACTTGGTCGCCGCGCCTCAGGACCCGCGGCAAACCCAAACTCCGCCGCTCTTCTCGGCGGTGAAGCGGACGCTGATGACCAAGTGGTTCTGGTACGCGATGGCTTCCTCGCTGTGCTGGACGGGTTGGGCCTTGACGGCGAAGATAGGATCGAGGGAGATCCCCCCGACTACGATGGAATTCATCTCCGCATTCGGATTTTTGCTCGTGAGCCTCGGAGTCCGGGGACGAAAAACAGGCAAAACTGAGAAAAGCCAAGCGGGCAAATGCTACGCGCTTGTCAGTGGCGTGCTGTTGGCCCTCGGCGGTATCTGCCTTTATGGGGTATACCGCACGGGCTACAACGCCTCGCTCATTACCGCGACCACTTCCCTATATCCGATGGTTACGGTTCTGTTTGCGGTTGCGTTTTTGCGGGAAAAGCTGAACAAGTTGCAAGTTGTGGGTTTGTTTTTCGCTGCCGCTGCCATGTTCATACTTTCGCTCTGAGTACTCTATGAACGGTTCTCTATGGATGTCGCTCTCTGTCGTCCTGCTTTCGTGGGGGGTCGTCGGAGTGTTGCAAAAAATGTCCGTCGACCGCATTGGGGCGCGCACCGCGCTGGTCTGGGCGGCGGCCGGTTTCATGCTGTTGCAAGCAGTGGTTTTGCCCACGATTTCGGTCCTGAACTACTCCTCCAAAAGCTTGCTCTGCGCTGTGTTGAACGGCGTCTGCAACGGGCTGGGAATATTGTGCCTCATGGAGGCGATGCGCCACGGCGGCAAGGCTTCGATCGTCGAATCGTTGGCAGCACTCTACCCTGTGTTTCTCGTCATGCTGGCTCCAGCCCTTTTGCACGAACGGCTGAGTGCATTCCATCTTCTGGGGGTAGGCTGTGCAGCTCTTGCAGGGGTTCTGCTGTCCGCCGAAAGTCCAGCGTCCCGCTAAGTCACAAATGCCGAGTGCTCTCCTCAAGCCCCAGGTTTTGATCCAGCATTGCTGAAGGACAAGCCCCACAGTATGAGGCGGGGCCTCCGGCCTTTGCCCTCCTTGAGCACAGTCTTCGCCGGGCAAGGTCGGAACGTTCCGACACTCGCTTGCACCTCCGACCAGCCTGGAGGAGAATGTCGCTGTCCTTTTTTCATCGTCCACTCGCGTTCCCGATGTCACCGGAAAGGAAGTGCGATATGAAACTCCGATTCCTCTGGGTGTCTATTTTCTTGCTCGCGTCTCTCGCCCCTGCAAAGGCAGATAAAACGAATGGCCCGCCGCAGCTCATTGATCGCGATGTAATCTTCGGCAACCCAGAAATTGCAGCCGCGCAGCTTTCTCCCGATGGCCGGTACATCGCTTTTCTAAAACCTTGGAAAGACACTCGCAATGTTTATGTGAAGGCAGTGGATGAGCCGTTCGGCGCTGCGCGCCTGCTTACCACGGAGAGCAAACGGCCGGTGGCGGGATATTTCTGGACGCGAGACAGCAAGTATGTCCTTTATGCGAAGGATAACGACGGAGATGAGAACTTCAATGTTTATGCGGTCGATCCTTCCGCGAAGCCCGCCGCAGGAGCGGAAGCGCCGCCCTCGCGTGATCTGACCGGACTGAAAGGTGTACGGGTGGAGATATTCGAGGTGCCGAAGAATAATCCCGACGTGGTCTACATCGGGCTGAATGATCGCGACAAGGCTTGGCATGATCTTTACCGTCTGAAGATTTCCACGGGAACCAAAGAACTGGTCCGCAAAAACACCGAGCGCATTACCGGCTGGGTGTTCGACCTCAAGGGACAGTTGCGCATGGCGACGCGCAGCGCGGAAAACGGCGACACGGAAGTGCTCCGGGTCGATGCGGATGCGTTCACTAAGATTTATTCCTGCTCGGTGTTTGAGTCATGCAACCCTCTGCAATTTCAGCCCGGAGACCAGCGCGTCTACATCGAAACCAACAAGGGCACCGATTTGACCTCGCTGGAATTGTTGGACCCGCAGACTGGCAAAACGGAGATGGTGGAATCGGATCCGCTGGGGAAAGTCGATTTCGGCGGAGCGCTGTTCTCCGAAGCGACCGACGAACTGGTGGAAACCTGGTACATCGCTGCCCGCGCAAAGACCTACTACAAAAACAAGGCGTTCGGCGATGACGTGCACTGGATTGAGCACCAGTTCCCGGAACATGAAATCTTGGTGGTTTCGCGCACTAAGGACGAGCAGGTCTGGCTGGTCACGGCAGTAAGCGACATCGAGCCCGGCGAGACAATGCTGTTCGACCGTAAGACGCATGTCCTAACGCCGCAATATAAGGTCCGCGAGAAACTCCCGCGTGCGGACCTGGCCCAGATGAAGCCCGTCACCTACACCTCTTCCGACGGTTTGGAGATTCCGGCCTATCTCACAGTTCCGAAAGGGGTCCCGGCAAAGAATCTGCCCACTCTTATCCTTCCCCACGGCGGCCCGTGGGGTCGCGACCAGTGGGGATACAGCTCGTTGACGCAGTTCTTCGCCAATCGAGGCTACGCCGTACTGCAACCCAACTTCCGCGGATCAACCGGTTACGGCAGGAAGTTTCTGGACGCCGGCAACCGGGAGTGGGGCCGCAAAATGCAGGACGATTTGACCTGGGGTGTGAAGTATGTGGTTGCAGAGGGCATCGCCGATCCCAAACGGGTGGGCATTATCGGCGGTTCGTATGGCGGCTACGCCACCTTGGCGGGC
>Ga0209420_1000702_pt1 | contig 16821 bp, 10 predicted proteins | sample BlaSpr_A8_OM1_O1_FD_187972 | JGI IMG/M metagenome (GOLD analysis project Ga0209420, IMG submission 187972) | Forest soil microbial communities from Thunder Bay, Ontario, Canada - Black Spruce, Ontario site 2_A8_OM1_O1 (SPAdes) (version 2) | ecosystem: Environmental > Terrestrial > Soil > Boreal... | reverse complement strand
GAGCCGATCGTCGAGAGCTGCGCCCCGCCCCGCCCGTCGTCGCGGACGACCAAGCGCAGCCAGGTGCCCTGCTGGGCGCACGAGACCGAGGCGCGCGACGCCTGGGCGTGCTGGGCCACGTTGGCCAGCAGCTCTGCCACGCAGAAATAGGCGATGGCCTCGATGGCCGGGGTGGGCCGGGTCCGGAGCCCCATGGTGAGCTCCGACGGCACCGCGCTACGGGCGGCCAGGGTGGCCAGGGCTCCTTCGAGCCCGATGTCGAGCGCGGGCGGGTGGATGCCCCGGGCAATGTCGCGCAGCTCGGCTATCGCCTCCTTGGCGCCCCGGTGGGCCTCGTCGACGAGCTCGCGCACACGGTCGAGGTCGATGTCGTTCGTGTCGGCGAGCTTCTCCTTGGCCATGCCCAGCCGCATGGCCAGTGCGACCAGCTGCGCCTGCGTCCCGTCGTGCAGGTCGCGCTCTATCCGCCGCAAGGTCGCCGCAGAGGCGTCGACGGTGTGGGTGCGGGCTTGCTCGAGCGAGCGCACCCGCGTCGCCATGGGGTCCGGCCCGAGCAACGAGCCGATGAGGAGGCGGTCGACGTTGACAAATCCTCGCATCACCCACGGTGCGGCGAAGAAAAAGATGACCCCGCTGAGGAAGATCAACACCGCGCGCGTGAACCCGCCGTTGTTGACGTCGAAGGCGTGCGGGAAGAGGTCCGTGACCAGCCCGAAGACAGGAAGGCGGCCCTGGCCGGCGAACAAGAACGTGTGGGCGAAGCAGACGAAGGCGTCCCACCACAGGCTGAACGCCACGTAGAAGCCGAGCAGGGTCCACGGCACCTTGATCGCCAGGTAGCCGATGGCGCGCCAGCCGACCCGGTCACGCATGGCGGCACTGAGCCACCCGAAGAAGCCGCGGCGCGCGGTGAAGGGCTCCGGGTCCTCTACGTGCACGCCGAGCATGGAACGGGCGAGCGCCCGCTGCCAGCCGCCGAACCCCCGGGCGCTGCGGATGGCGGCGGCCAGGATGGCCAGGCCGAACACGGTGATGGCGAGGGCGATGCCCAGGGCGAGGGTCGCCGTGACGAAGGCCAGGCCGACGAGGGCGATGCCGCCCGTCAGGAGGTAGAACGTGAGCTCGGCCCAGGGCCGGCCGGTAAACGGCTCCCGGATGATGCGCCGTCCGATCGACTGCAGCGCGGCCAGCTGCTCCTCGCTGACGGCGAAGGTCAGTTGTTTGCCCCGGGTGGGCGCCTCACCACCGCCTTCTGTCTGCTGGTCGACCATCATGCGTCCCGCTTCGACAGCACGACGACGCCGATCGTGAGCGCAGCGACGGTGTAGAGGGTCATGTAGGCGAAGCCGGTTGAGCTGTTCAGGGCACCGGGCACACGCACGACCGAGGCCACCGAGTTCCCGTAGATCATGTCGGGGGTGAAGCGGGCCGGGTTGCCCGCGACTTGCTGCAGGAGGATCGACGACAGCAACGTGCATCCCACGAAGGCTCCGATGGCACCTGCACTGTGCCGGATGATCGCGCCGATTCCCAGACCGAACAAGGCCAGGAGGCCCAAGAACGCGCCCGATTCGACCAAGGCGCGCAGCACGCCGGGATCGGACAGGGTGGCCGAGGGTGCACCGCCACCGGAGAGGACGGCCTGGCCCACGAAGAAGGACACGAAGCTCAGGACCATCCCGATGACGAGGGCGAGCAGGGCGAAGTCGATGACCTTGGCCAGAATGAAGACGTCACGCCGAGGGGTCGCGGTCAGGGACGAACGGATGGTGCCCGAGCCGTACTCGCCGGTCATCGCCAGCACGCCGAGTACGCCGACGACGAGCGAACCCACCGCCAGGCCGGCCAGGGCGGTGTTCGTCGGGTCAAACCCCCGGTACCACTGCCGATTGTGGTGCAGCGCGCCGTTGGTCGAGAGGTAGGTCACTAGCAGCGTTGCCACCAGGGTGACGAACAGGGACCACTTCGGGGAGCGGAGGGAGGCGAACTTCCTCCATTCGGCCCGCATGGCCTGCCGGAGACCGGCGCCGCCGGCGCCGGTGGAGCGTCCGGCGCCGGCGGGCAACTCGATGGTGACGGCCGTCGTCATGGGTATGGGTGTCCTTTCAAGTGGCCTGTCGACGGCGTGCGTCAACGGGAGAGAACGGGAATCGGACGGGGCCGGCGATCGCCGCCAGGCGACGGGGACGAGCGGTATTCGACGGCGTCGCTCGTGAGCTCCATGAACGCGTCCTCGAGTGAGCCTCGCAACGGTGTCAGTTCGTGCACCGTCAATGCCGCCGCCGCGGCGAGCTCGCCGACCTCGGACGCCTCCATGCCCGTCACCACGAGAGCGCCGTCGTCGGCCACCGATGGCCGCGCCCCGGCCCGGGAGAGCTCGGACACGAAGCGCTGCGGCGTGGGAGTGACGATGCGCACCGACGTGCCCTGCACCTGCGCGGTGAACTCCTGCACGCTCGTCTCGGCGATCAGCTTGCCGCGCCCGATGACGACCAACCGCTCCGCCGTCAACGCCATCTCGTTGATGAGGTGGCTGGACACCAGCACGGTCCGGCCCTCGGCCGCCAGGCGCCGCAGGAGGTGTCGCGCCCAGCGGATGCCCTCGGGGTCGAGCCCGTTGACGGGCTCGTCGAAGAGGAGGATGCCCGGGTCGCCCAGCAACGCGCAGGCGATCCCGAGGCGTTGGGCCATGCCCAGCGAGTACTTGCCCGATCGCCGGCCGGCCACCTCGGTCAGGCCGACGATGTCGAGGACCTCGTCGACACGTGCCCGCGGCACGTCGTTCGTCGTCGCCATGTATCGCAGGTGGTCACGCCCCGAGCGCCCGGGGTGGAACGCCTTGGCGTCGAGCAGCGTGCCGACCTCGCGCAGAGGCCACGCCAGCTGCGCGTAGGGAACACCGTTCACGGTGGCGCGGCCGCCGTCGGGGTGGTCGAGGCCGACGATCATGCGCAGGGTGGTCGACTTGCCCGAGCCGTTGGGGCCCAGGAAGCCGGTCACCGCACCCGGCGTGACGGTGAAGCTCAGGTCGTCGACCGCCAGGGTCTTGCCGAAGTGCTTGGTCAAGCCGTGGGTGACGATCATGGTTCCAGCTTGAGCACTTCTGGCCTGCGGGGGAATGTCGCTAGCGGGCGTCCCGTACTGGGGCTAGCACCCCAGTACCGAGCCGGTCAGGCCGTCCGTTGTGGCGGGATCGCCCGCAGCGTTGGGGTGACCCGGCCGTCGGCCGAGGTGTCAGGCGTCACGTGTCACGTGTCACGACGAGCATCGGTTCGAGCGGCTGCGTGCCGTCCCTTGCCGGGCTTGCGAATGAGGAGGCCGAGGCCGAAGACGATCAATCCGAGGAGGACGATGCCGCCGATGACGAGAGGTGTCGACGAACCTCCGCTGCCCGGGGTCTGGGTGCTCTCGACGATCCTGAGGTCGGAGATCAGCTGGGCGACACAGTGGGCGTCGAGGCGGTAGCGACCCACCGGCAGTGAGCCCAGTTTTAAGGGCACCGCGAAGGACCCGTTCTGATTGGTCCTGCCCCAACCGATGATGGCGCCGCTGTTGACCGTGATCAGGACCGGGACGTCGGGCGTGCAGCCCTGACCCGAGGCGGTGACATGCCCGCGGAGCGCAACGGTCGAACTGCTGAGCGCCAGGGCTTGGGCGGGGGAAGCGGTGGGTGGTGCGCCGTTGCCGGGCGTCGAGGCCGGAGAGGTGATGGGCTTTGTGTCGACCACGAACGGCGCCACGGCGCTGAGCGTCGATGAATGACCGGTCGCCGAGCGGCAGCTGGCCTTGACCTGAACCGGCGCGGGCAGCGACGACGTGGGCACGACGAACGGCCCGTAGATTTCGCGGCTGCTCGTGGGCGAGGGTTCGGCCCAACTCCGGACGACCTTGTTGCGGGGCGTCTGGACGGAGACCTTCAGGTAGCCGCGACACTCCGCCGGGCCGTGGTCGCCCCGGACGAAGCCGGTGACGGCCACGTCGAACTGGGTGGTGCCGGGGGACCCGTGGCCCGGAATGATGGTCACGCGGCGCGACCCGGTCGTGGCTGCGGCTGCTGTGGTGGGCCACGCCACCAGGACCAGGAGGGCGGCAATACCGATGCGGGCCGCCGCGACGGTCTGCCAGCGCGCGAGGCGGCCGCTTGGAGCGGACGACCGAACTTTCACAAATCGCTCCTTGTCAGACGGATGTCACCTGAGCAGGCCACACGATCGTGACATGCGGGTCCGCCCACGGCGGTGCACTCGGATGCCGAATTGGCCGCGGCCGTCCAGGTGGTGATCCGAATGCCGTCACCGACCTGTACCGCGCGCACGTTGCTACCACCTGGTCGGAGAGGCCGACGCAACGTCCGATGCAGAGCAGGACACCGGCTAGCTGGCCGCGGGAGATCCCGGCCAGGCCGGGTACGACGGCGCCAAGTCCGGCGGCGACGAGTAGCTGGTGACCGTGCCCGACACCGTGAACATGGGCACGGACCCGGCCGGTACCGTGCCCGCCTTGTAGCGCTTGCCCCCGTCGACGTAACGCATCAGGCCGCTGCCGTTGACCCCCTCTTCGTCGGGCCCCTTGGCGGTGGCGTCGTACCAGATGAAGGTGTAGTCGGCCGGCGACGAGTAGCTGGGGAGCGGGGCTGCACCCTGGTAGCCGTAGGCGTCGAGCGGCGTCGTCGGGCCACCGCCGGCGGGCGGGGCGCGGAACAGGCCGGTGGCGAACGTGTACGGGGTGAGGTCGGGCCCCGACAGCTGCACGCCGATGAAGAACTGGAGGATCGGCGGGATGATGGCCGGCGCCGCCAGGGAGGCCGGCGAGGTGGAGGCGCCGTACCACCAGCGGTAGAGCCGGTCGGCGTCCCCGACGGAGACCGGGGTGGGCACGGCCAGGCTGGTCACTCCGAAGGCGTGCGACCACTCGCTCTGGTCGTAATAGCGGCCCAAGGCCGAGGTGTCGGTGAGCACGATGCCGGTGATGATCCACTCGGGGAAGTAACCGATGTCGGCGCACGCCTTGGTCAGATAGATCGGCATGATCGGGTCGCCGGCGAACACGACGCTGGTGGCGCCCGACGACTTGAGCTTCTCGGCGATGGTCGCAGCCTGGGTGGGCAATGTCGTCAGGTCGAGCGTGTAGGTGAGCGCGTTCAAGGAGGCCATGTTGACGTGGCCCGCCGTGAGTTTCTTGGTCAACGAGGCCGTGAGCTGCGCGGTGCCGGGCGCCGGCGGCTCGGATGTCTCGCTGACCACGATGAAGGAGCGCTTCTGCGTGTGGAAGGACGGCTCGCCGGCCCAGACGGCGTCCTTGCCGTTCAGCTTGGCGATGACGTAGTCGAGGGTCTCGTTGAGCGACGTGTCGGCGGTGGGGAGGTTGGCCCACTGGAAGGGCGCGTTGAGCTGTATCTCGCCGTTGAGGGAGGAGTCGCCGCACCCCATGCACAGCACGTGCAGGCGGGCCAGCTCCTCCTCGTAGGCGTTCGTCTCGGCCGGCCCACCGATGGAGGCGAACGCGTGCAGTTGCTGGGCCACGGTGACGGCGTCGGCATGAGCGGCCACGGGGTCGGTGTCGGCCCCGGAGGCCTCGAACGGGATGAGGTTCACGTGCCGGCCGTACATCTCGAAGATCTTGTTGAACATGGCGACGTAGGCCTGCACGGTGTTCAGCGCCTGGGCCGGGGTGCCCGACGCGCCCGATATGGCCGACGTGAGGCCGCCCGGCTGGGCCTGGTAGTCGACGAGGTTGATGGCGTCGCCGGTGACACCGGACGAGGTGGCGCCGCCGTTCCCGTTCTTCTGGTCGAAGACCGGCACGCAGGGCGGCGCGTAATCGCTCGGCATCTTGAGTCGACCGGTCTTGTGGTCGCACTGGGCGCCCCAGTCGTAGTCGGACGTCTTGCCGGCCTTCTGCGCCGCGGCGTAGGTGACGGGCACCGTCGAGTGGGCCAGCTGCGTGGCGGTGCCCGTGTTGGGTGCGGCGGCCGTGGTCGTGCCGTGGTCCTCGTGCACGGTGGCCGAGACGCCGGCGGCAACGAGGGCGGCCACGATGAGAACGACCGGGCCGACCGTGCGCAGCCGGCTGACCTTGGGCCAGGGCCGCCCGGACTCCGGCGTCGGGGTGATGCCCTCGTTGGAGCCGGGGGCATTGGCGGGCTGGGTCATGCATCGTTCCTTGTCGCGGCGGCGGCCGCCGACGGGCCGGAGCGGGTGCGGGCGAGCGGGTCCGTCCCGAGGAAGGCCTCGCCGACCTCGGCGGTCTCGAGCACGGCTTGTGGGGTTCCGCTCGTGAGCACACCCCCGCGGTCCATGGCCACAAGCCGGTCGGCCAGCTCGGCAATGAAGGCGATGTCGTGCTCGACCACCAGCAGCGTGGCGTCGAGGCGGTCGCGCACGTTGCGCAGCAACTCGACCATGGCCTCGACCTCGCGCTGCGCCACCCCCGATGACGGCTCGTCGAGCAGGACCACCGTCGGCTGCAGGGCGACCACGGCGGCCAGGTCGACCAGGCGGCGGGAGCCGGTCGAGAGCTCGCTGATCAGGTTGTCGGCAAACCGCTCCAGCCCGAACATCTCCATGAGCTCGTCCACCCGGGCCGAGACGGCGGCCTCGGTCCGCACGAGCGCGGGCAGGCGCAGGATGGCGTTGAACGGGTCGCCGACGTCGGTGAAGCGGTCGAGCGAGATGGCCAGGGCCTCGCGGACGGTCACCCCGGCGAAGAGACGCGAGTCCTGGAAGGAGCGGCCGAGGCCGTCGCGAGCCCGACCCGAGGCCGATCGGTCCGTCACGTCGACGCCGGCCAGGTCGACGCGGCCGGCGTCGGGGCGCAGGAAGCCGGAGACGACGTCGAACAGGGTGGTTTTGCCGGCCCCGTTGGGGCCGATGATCCCGACCACCTCGCCATGGTCGGCTTTCAGTGACACGTCGCTGAGCGCGGCGTTGCCCCCGAAGCTGACGGAGATGCCACGCACCTCGAGGTCGGGCGGCCGGCCGTCGGCCTCGTGGAGGGCGCGGGCGGTCGAGGCCGCGATGGACCGGGAGGCCTTCTGCAGGTAGATGGACCAGAGGACCTCGGGGTGGGCCGCCAGCTCCTCCGACGTGCCCGAGAAGCGAATGACGCCTGTCTCCATGACGTAGACGCGGTCGGCCACCGCGACGGCGACGTTCATGGACTGCTCGACCAGCAGAATGGCCGTTCCGGCCTGGCGCATCGTCTCGACCGCGCCAAGCAGCTGCTCGACCACGACCGGGCTGAGGCCGAGCGAGAGCTCGTCGATCAGGAACAGCTTGGGGCGGGTGATGGTGGCCATGGCCAGGGCCAGCATCTGCTGCTGTCCGCCCGAGAGGTTGCCGGCCCGCTCCGTCCGACGGTCGGCCAGGGTGGGAAACGCTGCGATGGCCTCCTCGATCATGTCGGCGTCGTTCTCGCCGCGCCGGCGGCCCTGCCAGGCCGCCGCACGCAGGTTGTCCTCGACGCGCAGGTTGGGGAAGATGCCGGCGCCGCCCGGGACCTGGGCGACGCCCAGGCGGGCGATCTCGTCGGGGGGCAGGTGGGTGATGTCGCGTCCGTCGAAGACGATGGCACCGTGGTCGGCCTCGACCACACCTCCGACGGCCCGCAGGAGGGTCGACTTGCCGGCGCCATTCGTGCCGAGGAGTGCCACGATCTCGCCCCCGGCGACGGAAATGTCGATGCCGGACAGCACGGTCACGCCGTCGTACCCGACTTCGAGGGCGCGCACGGCGAGCAGCGGGAGCTTGCCGTCGCGCCGGTCGACCAGCATCTGGGCCCGGGTGCGCATGGAGGTCCACACGTTCTCGACGTCCTTGGCGATCAGGCTGCCCGACGTGGCCACAATGAGCCCGCCCACCGCGAAGATGGGCACCAGGATGAGAAGGCCGTAGCGGAAGCCCACGGCGTCGCCGATGGCGCCGATGATGGGCAGCACCAAGAAGCCGGGGAGCACGAAGAGCGCGCCGATGGAGAAGCCCACCGAGCGCACCCGGGCCGGGATGGCCAGCGAAAGGGAGGCCAGGACGCCGGGGCCCACGATGGCGAGTGAGAAGTCGATGCCGGCGTTGCCGATGAACGCGACGGGGACGTTGGGCGCCAGTGCGAACACGACGGCGAACCCGGCGGCCACCAGTGACGCCACGCCGAGCATCTTGAACACCAGCCCGATGTCGCGATTGGCCAGCCGGGTGGCGACGACGGCCCCGATGGCCAAGCCCAGGAGGTCGAAGACCTGGATGGGGGCGATCAGGTAGGCGCGGTGCACGGCGTCGAGGTGGAACGTCTCCTGGTACTGGAGCGAGGCCAGCGACGTGAAGCCGGCGATGGAGGCGGCCAGGAAGGGCAGCGCGTAGAAGATGCGCCGGAGGACGCCGATCTTCCAGACGGTGCGCCACGCCTCGCCGAGCGACGGTGGCGGCTCGACGGGTATTTCGACCGTGGCCGGGACGTCGGCCAGCGGCGCGGGCTCACCACGCTCGGACGCGAGCATCTGCTCGCCCAGTTGGACCTGCTCGTGCCGGCCGCGTGGTGGTTCGCGCAGCCGGAGGCCGACGATCACCACGATGACGATGGGGACGGCGAAGACGAAGAAGGGTGCCCTCCAGGACCAGATGGCGGCCAACCCGGCCCCGACGAGGACGCCGACGATGGCGCCCAGGCTGATGCCGGAGCGGTGGGTCGAGTAGATGCGCGGTCGCGCCTCGACCGGGTAGTAGTCGGCCAGCAATGAGTTGTGCGTGGGGAAGATGACGGCTTGCCCCATGGAAATCCCGGCCAGCGTGACGGCGGCCACCACGACACCGTTGGCCAGACCCAGCGCGATGGAGAAGGCGGCGCCGACCAGGGCCCCGACGAGTGCGATGGGCACCCGCTGCATCCGGTCGGCCAGGACGGCGACGGGCAGGGTGAAGAGCAACGCGGCCGCGCCGGCGATGGCGACGATGAGCAGGATCCCGGCGTTCGTCAGATGGAACGCGTCGCGGATGTTCGGGGTCAGGACGTTGAACGCGCTCTGCGTGGCCTGGTCGAGCAGCTCGATGGAGAAGAGGACGAGGAGGGGGAACAACGAGACCCCGGCTCCGAACCTCGCTAGGCGTCCGCTCACGGCGCCGTCACCGGCTCGAGGTTGCCCGGCATGGCGGGAGGGAATGGTGCCTCGCCGCCGCGGCGGCGGGCCAGGGCAGCGACACCGTGGTCGCGCAGGTCGTAGACGAGCCCGGCCAGTCCACGGGGAAACGCGATGAGGACGACGAGCACGCCGAGGGCGGAGGGGAACAATTGCCAGCTCGGTGGCAGATAGACGGCGCTGCCTTCGACGATGGCGGCACCGAGCACGGCGCCCAGGGCGGAGCCGAGCCCGCCGACGGCGGTCGAGGTGAACACGACGAGGCTGACGGGCACCAAGAAGGAGGTCGGCTGGTACGACTGGTTGACCAGGACGAAGAGGCAGCCGGCCAGGCCGGCGATGAAACCGGAAATGGCGTAGCTGGTCAGCTTGGCCTGGACTACGCGGACCCCGTAGCCCGACGCGGCCTGCGGGTTGGAGGGCAGCGATCGCAGGACCCGGCCCGTGCGGCTGTGGCGCAGGCCGTGCATGGCGATCAGCACGAGGATGAGGACGCCCAGACAGAGCTCGAACGTGGCCGTCTGCGAGGTGAGGGCCAGCCCGAAGAGGTAGGGGACGCCGACCTGGCCCTGGGGGATCCAGGAGAACTCCTGGGGGACGAGCAGGTAGCCCGACGCGGCCAGGGCGAAGGCCAGGGTGGTGACGGCGGCGAACATGCCGTCGAGCCGCAAGGTGGGGACGCCGACGGCGACGGCCACGACGGCCGCCGCCACACCCGCCAGCAGCAGGGCCAGGCTGAGATCCCAGTGCCAGTCGAGCAGGGCCACCGCGCTGACGGTGGCGCCGACGGCGGCGAAGGACATCTGGCCCAGGCTGACCTGGCCCGACCATCCGGTCAGCACCACCACGGAGCAACCGACGATGGCGAGCGCCACCAGCGCCGAGCCCCGGATGAGCTCACCGGCGCCGAACCAGAGCGGCACGGTGCACGCGGCCGTCAATGCGATGACCGCGACGACGGGGGTGCCGACGCGGACCTCGGGCATGGACTTGGCGGCCGGTGTCATTTCTCGCACGCTGCCGGCCAGAGCGAGCGAGGTCTCGGTCTCGCGGTCGGTGCGACGGGCCAGCAGCTGGCGCACGACGATGGCGGCGAACACGACGCCCGCCAACACGGCGAGCCCGAGGGATGGGTTGCTGGGGTCGTCCCAGGCCACCCCCTGCTCCAAGATGCCCAGGGCCACGGCGGAGGCGGCGATGACGGGGAGCTCGGTGAAGTTGCCGAGCGCCAGGGCGGCCAGGGCCGTCACGAGCGCGGTCAGTCCGTAGGTCGGGTCGAGGGGCAGGCCGACGATGGCGGCCTGGAAGAAGATGCTGACGAAAGAGAGGACACCGGCCACGACCCAGGTGACCGACTGCAGCCGACCGACGGGGATGCCCAGCATCGATGCCCGGTCACGACGGTCCCCGGCCGCCTGTACGGCGATACCCACGTCGCTGCGGGTGAACCAGAGCGAGACGGCGGCCAGGCAACCGACCGAGACGATCACCGCGATCAGGTGGTTGGCGTTGAACACGACGGGGTTGAGATGCCAGGCGACATGCCAGGGGAACGTCACCACCGCGCTCGAGATCGGCGTCTGGCCCCAAATGCGCGGGATCAGCAGACTGACGACGACGAGGAGCTGTGACAGGCCGATGGTGGCTACCGTGAGGATGAGCCGCGGCGAGCGGCGGAAGCGCCGGACCACGAGGATCTCGAGGGTGGCGGTGAGCACGACGGAGGCCACCAGCCCGGTGGCCAGGCCCACGAAGTAGTTGACGCCGGTGAACGCGATGAGCCCGACGGCGAGTACCGCCGGTGCGGTGCCCAGGTCACCCTGCGAGAAGTTCACCACCTTGTTGAGCCGGTAGGTGAGGCCGAGCCCGACGGCCATCAGCGAGCCCAGGAGCCCGAGAATGGCGCCCTGGACCCAGACGCCGAGTGGCATCGGGAAGAGGATGAGCTGCGCGGCCACGACGGCCGCGACGGACACCACGCCCGCAACCATCTCGCTGCGTGGCTGGTACCGGACGTGCGGCCTCAGCGGCTCAAGCCCTTCTCATGCGAACGTGCCCCCCGGGTGGCCCACTGCGTCGGCGCTCAGGGTAGCCATCCCCGGTGTACGCCGCCCGGCAAGCCGTCGGCTTCCAATGCGCGTAAACCCCCGTGGCTTGTGCCGGTTGCAGCGGGTTGAAAGAGTGGAAGACGAGGCGCGACTCTTCCTCCGAACCACGAATCGAGGCCCTTTGGCGCTCACCGACCAGGAGATCACGAACCAGCGCGAGGCCACCCCGGCCGCCCATGCCATCGACCTGCGCAAGACCTACGGGATGGGCCAGGCCACGGTCAACGCGCTGGACGGCGTGAACGTGACCTTCGAGCGCGGGCGATTCACCGCCGTGATGGGGCCCTCGGGTTCGGGCAAGTCGACCCTGATGCACTGCATGGCCGGCCTCGACCGCCCGACGTCGGGCCAGACCTTCGTGGGCGACCTCGACATCGGCCACCTCGACGATGCCGCCCTGACCCAGATGCGACGCGACCGCATCGGGTTCGTCTTCCAGTCGTTCAACCTGGTACCCACGTTGACCGCAGGCGAGAACATCACGCTGCCAGCCGACCTGGCCGGGCGGAAGGTGGACCAGGATTGGTTCGACTATCTGGTCAAGCAGCTGGGCATCGGCGACCGGCTGCACCACCGCCCGAGCGAGATGTCGGGCGGCCAGCAGCAGCGTTGTGCCTGCGCCCGGGCGCTGATCAACCGGCCCGACCTGGTGTTCGCCGACGAGCCGACGGGCAACCTGGACTCCATCTCGACGACGGAGATGCTGAGCTTCCTGAAGCAGTCGGTCACCGAGCTTGGGCAGTCGATCGTCATGGTCACGCACGACCCCCGCGGCGCCTCTTATGCGGATCGGGTCGTCTTCCTGGCCGACGGCAACGTGGTGGACGAGCTGGAACAGCCCACGGCGGACTCGGTGCTGGAGCGGGTGCGGACGCTGGGGTCCTGACATGTGGCGGGTGACGATCAAGGGGCTGCTGGCGCACAAGCTCCGATTGGGGCTGACCGCGCTCGCCATCGTCCTCGGCGTGATGTTCATTGCCGGCACCTTCGTCCTGACGGACACGCTCAACAACACGTTCCAGACGCTCTTCGGGAACATCTACCAGAAGATCGACTTCCAGGTCCGCGGGGTGGCCGAGTTCGGCAGCGGCGGCAACGCCACCCGGAACCCGATCCCCGAATCGATCCTGCCGACCGTGCGCGCCGTGCCGGGGGTGGCGGCGGCTCAGGGCTCGGTGGAGGGCTACGCCCAGTTCATCGGGCACGACGGCAAGGCCATCAGCACCGGGGGCGCGCCCACGCTCGGCCTCTCCTTCGACCCCAACGCGCAGATCTCGGAGCTCCGCATCGTCAACGGCACGGCACCCACCACGCCCCATGACGTCGTGATGGACCTCGGCACGGCGCAGAAGTACGACTTCAAGGTGGGCGACCAGGTGCGCATCCTGTTGTCCGGGCCGACCCAGACCTTCACCATCACCGGCCTGGCCCGCTTCGGCACGGCCGACAACCTGGCCGGGGCCACCCTGGCCGCCTTCGACATCCCGACCGCGCAACGGCTGATGGGCGAGGTCGGGCAGTTCGATTTCATCGACGTGGTCGCGTCGCAAGGGGCCAACAAGGCGACGGTGCAGCGCGACATCGCCCAGTCGCTCCCGCGCGGGGTGGAGGTGGTGACCGGTCAGACGGTGGTCAACGAAGAGACGAGCGCCATCAGCCAGGCCCTGGGTTTCTTCAGCACGGCGCTTCTCGTCTTCGGTTTCATCGCGCTCTTCGTGGGCGCCTTCACCATACTCAACACGTTCTCCATCATCGTGGGGCAACGCACCAAGGAGCTGGCCCTCTTGCGCATCGTGGGGGCCAGCCGGCGGCAGGTGTTCCGGTCGGTGCTCGGAGAGGCGGCGATCGTCGGGCTGGTGTCCTCGCTCATCGGACTCGGGTTAGGCGTGCTCGCCGCCATCGGGCTTGAAGCACTTCTGAAGGGCTTCGGGATCACGCTGCCGTCCGGTCCCATCGTGTTCGAGGCGCGCACGGTCATCGTGTGCCTCGTCGTGGGTGTGGGCGTAACGGTCGTCTCGGCCATCAGCCCGGCCCGGCGGGCCGTACGGATCGCGCCGGTGGCGGCGGTCTCGGAGCAGCAGGTGGAGTACGACATCTCCATGCGGCGGCGCTTCACCTGGGGCGCCGTGATCACGCTGCTCGGCGTCCTGTCGTTGACGGTCGGGCTGACCGAGCCGGCGATCCAGCTGGTCGGGTTGGGCGCCCTGCTGATCTTCGTGGGCGTGGCCCGTTTGGCCCCGGCGGTGGCGCGTCCGATGTCGAGCGTCATCGGCCGGCCTTTGGCGCGGCTCCTCGGCACGTCGGGGAAGCTGGGCCGGGAGAACTCCATGCGCAGCCCGCGGCGGACGGCTCAGACCGCCTCGGCGCTGATGGTCGGGCTGGCGCTGGTGTCGGTGATCGCGGTGTTCGGGGCGTCGGTGTCGCGCTCGACCACGAGCAGCATCGACAACGCCATCGCGGCCGACCTGATCGTGTCGAACTCGAACAACAACGGACCGGGGGCCTTCAGCACCACAGTGCCCAAGGCGGTGTCCAGCGTCCCCGGGGTGACGGCGTCCACGGTGGTCTACGCCGGCCAGTTCGAGTTCAAGCAGTCGATCGAGAACCTGAAGGCGGTCTCGACGTATCACCTCTCCAAGACGCTCATTTTGAACATGGCGTCCGGAAGCGCGGGCTCACTGGCGGCGGGGGATCTGCTCATCGACACCACGACGGCCAACTCCAACCACCTCACGGTGGGCGACCGGGTGCCGGTGAAGTTCGCGCTGACCGGGAACTCCACCATGCGCGTGGGCGGCATCTTCCAGACCAACTCCCTCATCGGGAGCTACCTGATCAGCGACGCCTTCTACGTGTCGCACGTCCAGAACCCACAACCCGGTGCCGTCCTGCTCACGACTGATGGCAGTCCGAGCGTGGAGCAGGCGGTCAACCGGGCGCTGGCGCCTTACCCCAACGTGCAGGTGCAGAGCAGGGCGCAGTTCGAGGAGGCGGAGGCGTCCCAGGTCAACCAGCTGCTCGGCCTGGTCTACGCGCTCCTGGCGCTGGCGGTGCTCATCGCGCTGATCGGGATCGTCAACACGCTGATGCTGTCGGTGTTCGAGCGCACCCACGAGATCGGGTTGCTGCGCGCCGTCGGCATGAAGCGACGTCAGATCAGGGCCATGATCCGATCCGAGTCGGTGATCCTGGCCGTCTTCGGGGCCGTCATCGGCATCGTCGTCGGGACGGCGCTGGGCATCGCCCTCGTCTCCTCGCTGCATTCGCAGGGGATCACCGACACCGTCGTGCCGGGGTCGAGCCTGGTGATCTTCCTGATCCTGGCCGCGTTGCTCGGCCTCGTGGCGGCCGGCTGGCCGGCCCGCCGGGCGGCCCGGCTGGACGTGCTGGCGGCCATCGCGGCCGAATAGCTCAGGCGGACACGTCCGCCACGGGCGTCGCCAGGACGTGGCGGCTCAGCGCGCTGGTGGCGCGCCAGAGCTCGTCGCCCTCGAGGTGCTCGAGCCCGGCGGCCGAGCGGATGAAGGGTTCGAAGAGACGCCAGCCAAGCTCGAGGGCCACGACATGGCCCGCCGCCAGCCGGGCCGCGGTCTCGTCGTCGGCGTGGCCCCGGGCCTCGGCCACCAGCTGGGCCACCAACGGAAAGCGGTGTTGCAGCTTGCCGACCGGGTACCCGTCGAGGATGGCGCGGGCCAGCACGCGCCACTGGCGCTCGGCCAGCTCGACGGTGTCGGGCGAGGAAGCGGTGACGGCCTGGTTGAACTGATCGCTGACGTGATCGAGGACGGCGGCCACCAGCTCCTCCTTGGTGCCGAAGTAGCGGTACAGCAGGCCGTGGTTGACCTTTGAGCGCGTGGCCACCTCCCGGATGGAGGTGGCGGCAGGGCCCTGCTCGGCAAAGAGCTCCGAGGCAGCGTCGAGGACGGCCGTCATGACGTCGGACCGCCCCGATGGACGAGTTGTAGTCACTTGACTACAGTAGCGCCATGTCCACCGCCGTACCGGAGACAAAGCCGGGTCACTTCCGTCTGCCGGGCTACGTCGTCAATGTCGGCCCCTTCAGCCACCTGGCCGGGGAGCGTGACCGGCTCGCCTCGCTGCGCTGGCGGCACTTCGAGGTCAAGCAGCTAGGTTCGACCGTGGGCGCCGAGCTCTCGGGTCTGGACCTCGGGGCCGACCTGTCCGACGAGGTGATCGCCGAGATCCGACAGGCGCTCCACGACTACAAGGTCATCTTCTTCCGCGACCAGCGGCTGACCCCGGCGCAGCACGTGCGCTTCGCGCGCCGTTTCGGCGACCTCGAGGTCCACCCGTTCCTGCCGTCCAACACGGGAGAGCCCGAGCTGGTCCGCTTCGAGAAGACGGCAGAGGTCACCGGCTACGAGAACGCGTGGCACCACGACGTGACGTGGCGGGAGTGCCCGTCGATGGGGGCGGTGCTCCACGCGCTGTCGGTACCCGGCATCGGCGGCGACACGCTGTTCTCGGACATGTACGCCGCCTACGACGGGCTGGACGACTCGACGAGGCAGGAGATCGACCGGCTGGTGGCGGTGCACGACTTCACCCAGACCTTCGGGCACGGCATGACCAAGGAGGACCGGCGTAAGGCGCAGGAGCAGTACCCACCGGTGCGCCACCCGGTGGTGTGCACTCACCCGGCGACCGGCAAGCTGCACCTCTACGTGAACCGGCCGTTCACCAGTCACATTGAGGGAATGGAGCCCGACGCCAGCCTGGAGCTGCTCGACCGCTTGTGCCGGATGGCCGACTCGCCCGAGCACCAGTGCCGGTTCGTGTGGTCGAGGGACGCCGTGGCTTTCTGGGACAACCGGGCGGTGCAGCACTACGCGTCGAGCGACTACTGGCCGCACTTCCGGACCATGGAGCGAGCGTCCATCATCGGCACGCGGCCGGCCCGGACCTGACCCGGGCACCACGCCACACGCACCGGGGGTATCGGCCGTGCCGGCCTCTCCGATGACCGTCCGCCCTTCCTTCTCCCGGTCGCTGCGCCGACTGGCCGACGACACCATGCGCGGGTTGGCCCTCGTCCTCGTGCGGATCTTCTTCCGGCGCGTCGAGACCGAACACGGCGAGCGACTGCCCGAGCACGGACCCGTCCTGGTGGTGGCCAACCATACGAACGGCCTGGTCGACGGTCTCTTGCTCATGGCGACACTGCGCCGCTACCCACGGTTCCTGGGCAAGTCGACGCTCTTCAAGATCCCCCCGCTGTGGCCTTTCTTGAAGTTGGCCGGCGTCATTCCGGTGTACCGGGCGGCGGACGGCGGCCCGACCGAGAGGAACGCCTCGGCCTTCGCCACCTCGGACCGCCTCTTGGCCCGCCAGGGCGTCGTGGCCATCTTCCCCGAGGGCATAAGCCACGACGAGTCGGCGCTGCAGCCCCTGCGGACCGGCGCGGCGCGCATCGCGCTGGAGGCGGCCATCGGAAGTGACGTCCCCGACGTCGCGATCGCCGCGGTCGGTTTGCTGTACGACGACAAGGCCACCTTCCGCTCCCGCGCGTTGGTCCGTATCGGCGAGCCGTCCGACGTCTCGCCATGGGGGGAGCTGTACCGTCAG
>Ga0209420_1000701_pt1 | contig 16831 bp, 19 predicted proteins | sample BlaSpr_A8_OM1_O1_FD_187972 | JGI IMG/M metagenome (GOLD analysis project Ga0209420, IMG submission 187972) | Forest soil microbial communities from Thunder Bay, Ontario, Canada - Black Spruce, Ontario site 2_A8_OM1_O1 (SPAdes) (version 2) | ecosystem: Environmental > Terrestrial > Soil > Boreal... | reverse complement strand
CCGATACTGCATCAATACCGTCCGCATCTTGGCGTGGATCTCGCCGCCAAATACGGCACTCCAGTTAAGGCAATTGCTGATGGCAGGGTCGAATCTTCGGGATGGTGCGGCGAGCTCGGGAACTGCATCCGCATCGAGCACGAGAACAGCACCATCAGCATCTATGGGCATCTCTCCAAGATCGATTCGATGGCGGTCGCCGGTAACTACATAAAGATGGGCCAGGTGATCGGTAATGTCGGCTCGACCGGGCTCTCGACCGGCCCACATCTCCACTTCGCAATCGAAAAACGCGGCGCGATCATCAATCCACTGACACAGACCCTCGGGGTGCATCATCAGGTGTCGCCGCGGATGAAGGCGCTGTTCGACAACTTCAAGGCGCGCTACCAGTTGGCGCTGGCGAAGCTGCCGAACCTCGGTAGTCATTTCGCGGTAGCAATCGACCGCAAGCCTGCGATCTCTCCGCTGGCCGACCAATATCACGTCACCGTCCCTTCACATCTCGCGCCCAAACCGGTGGTTGCGCACAACCGTCGTCATGAGATCGAGGAAGGGGTTGAGGTATTCCGCGACTCTACTACCGTCACCGCCAGCACCGCCTCTCCGCTGTAATTTTGCTCGGCGCGCGCCTCAATTAAGCGCCGATGCGACCCAGTCTCGATAGCGATTTCTTCACCGAGTCAGTCCCGCGAATCTTCGGCCATCGCGGCTCGGCTGGCACTCATCCAGAAAACACGATGCCGTCGTTTCAGGCCGCCGTAGATCTCGGCGCGCACTACCTAGAAACCGATGTGCATCTGACCCGCGACGGCGAAGTCGTCGTGTCGCATGACGACAACCTCGAACGCACCTGCGGCCATCCCGGTCTCATCGCCGAGTTGGACTACGGCGATATCGCGGCGATGGATGCGGGATTCAGCTTCAGTCTCAATGGCATCAATTTTCCGTTTCGCGCGAAAGCCATTCAGGTTCCGCGTCTGACGGAGGTGCTCGCGGCCTTCCCCCGCATGCGCTTCAACATCGATCTCAAGCCAGAGCACGTCAGCATCATCGAGCCGACGCTCAAGGTCATCGATGCGGCTGGGATGCGCAGGATGGTTCTGCTGACCAGCGAGTATCAGCCCCGCCTCGACGAGATTCGCGCGGCCGCGTCGGAGATTCCGACCGGCCTCGGCTACCTCGAAATCGCGGCGTTCATGCAGGCGACGGCGGCGCGGGACGCTTCGTACCATCCGCCCGGCGACGCGATCCAGATTCCGACGGAGTATCACGGATGGAAATTGGCCACTCCCGAAACGGTCGAGATGGCGCATCGCCACGGCATCGAGGTTCACATCTGGACCGTGAACGAGGAGCCCGAAATGCGCGCGATGTTCGCGCTGGGCGTCGATGGCATCATGAGCGACTTTCCCGGCCTCGCGCTCAAAGTGATAGAGTTAGCGCGCTGATTGTCACCGGGAGGAACATCAATGGCGGATAACCGATCGCCGGAACAAATAATCGGCGCGCTGATCGAAGGCAAACCGCGATCCGAAATGATGGCGGTGCTGGCGCGGCTCGAAAACGGCGGCGCGTCGATCTATCGATCGTTCGCCAAGTCCGAACGCAATGCCAAGGCCCGCGAAGCCCTCCTCGCCGGCGCGGCTCGTGAGGAAGAAAACGCCAAGCTGCTGCTTCTGATGACTACGCCGAAGCTTGCATGCGAAAAATGCCACAGCGAACTTCCTCTCAGCGCCGAGGCCTTCGCATGTTCATTTCAATGCACCTTCTGTCCGACTTGCACTGACGGCTATCACAACGTCTGCCCCAACTGCGGAGGCGATTTAGAAAAGCGAATCCTCGCAGCTCATCCGTAGTTCGCGCGCTATCGTGCGTTCATCTAAAGTCCGAAGCGCTTTTCAGATCGCACGGTCCTTTGTTAGCATCCGCATTCGCTGATAAAGGAGTCTTCGAATGAAGCTCGATACCACACTGATTGCGCGCCATCTCAAAGACGTGGCGGCGGCTTCCAAAGCTGCCGAGGATGCGGGTTTCGATGCGATCTGGACCGCGGAGGCCGGCGGCGATGCATTTCTTCCGGCCGCGCTCGCGGCCGAGCATACCAGGAAGGCTACTATCGGCACTGCGGTCGCAATCGCATTTCCACGCAGCCCGATGGCGACGGCGCAGGTGTCGTGGGACCTCGCGGGTCTGTCGGAGGGGCGTTTCATTTGCGGCCTTGGCACCCAGGTGAAGGGTCACATCGAGCGCCGCTACAGCACCAAATGGGACGCGCCGGTGCCGCGGCTGCGCGAGTATATTGAATCGATGCGCACGATTTTCGAGTGCTGGGCCAAGGGCGGCACGCGTCTCAAGTACGAGGGCAAGTACTACAACTTCTCGCTGATGACGCCGTTCTTCACGCCGGCGAAACACGACTGGCCTAACATTCCGATCTATATCGCGGGCCTCAACGAATACATTCTCCGACTCGCCGGCGAGAGCTGCGACGGTCTCCATGCGCATCCGTTCAATTCGCCCAAGTATCTCGCGGAGTACGTGCTGCCGAATGTCGAAAAGGGCCTCAAGAAGTCGGGACGCGCTCGCAAGAACTTTACTATCGCTACCATCGCGTTTGCGATCGTCGGGCACAATAGGGAAGAGCAGGAAAAGGTCCGCGCGCAAGTCCGTCAACAGATATCGTTTTACGCATCGACGCGCACCTATCGTATCGTGCTCGAAACTCACGGATGGGGCCCGGTCGCGGATCGCCTAAACGAAAAAGCTGCCAAGGGCGAGTGGGCGGCGATGGCGAATGAAATCACCGACGAGATGCTCGACGTATATTCGGTCACCGGTACTTGGGACGACATCGGAGAGAAATTGAAAAAGCGCTACGACGGCCTGCTCGATCGCGTCGCGTTCTATATGCCGTATCAGGCTGGAAAGAACGAGGCCGAATGGCGCAAGCTGACCAAACAATTCAACGGCTAACATCGCGGCGCCGGGATACGGCGTCAGGAGGAGAAATGATCAAGTTCGCAATTCGCAGTGTGGGAGTCGCGTTGATTCTCGGTTCTATGCTCGCGCCGGCATCGCTCGCGGTGGCTCAGGAAGCGCCTCCGCCAACTGCGCCACCGATGGCCACCAAGATGCCGGCCCCTGAAGCCGCGGTTCCCGGCGAGAAAAAGTTCACCCTGGTCGCGGAGCAAGTCGGTGATACCAAATTCTGGTTCCCCGGCACCATCGTGGTCGAGCAGGGCGATAAGGTGACATTGAATCTGAAAAACGAAATACCCGGGACCTCAGTCACCCACGGCTTCGCGCTGCCTGAATACAACATCAGCGAAGTGATCACGCGCGGCGACAAGCCGAAGGTGGTTCATTTCACGGCGGACAAACCCGGCGTGTATCAGTATTTCTGCCAATTGCATCCGGCACATATCGGCGGTCAACTGGTAGTGGAACCCGCTTCGAAGTAGGTAAGAACTTCTTTTCGATAGTCACGCCGCGGCGGCGAATCGTAGTCGATATCGCCGCCGTTGCGGATCCTAAGTATGCGCGATGCGATCGGCGCACGAATCCTGTAGCCTGACTCTTCGATGCAAAGGCGCCTGCTCTTCGCCGAATCGCCAGAAATGGCGGCGCTAATCGAGCAAGCCGTCGAGCTCATCACCTCGACGGCGTTCACGCCAATAAAGACCGAAGGAAAGACGCGTGCCGGATTTCTTGCGTGCCCGGGTCATCCAGTCGTCTTCATCAAACGTACCGAAGTGCGATCGAGGCTGGCGGGGCTAGCCAATTTCGTTGCCGGCTCCCAAGCTTCGCGGGCGATTCGAGGTGCGCGAATTATTCGCGATGCGGGTTTCCATTGCGCGCGACCGCTCGCCGCGATGGACGTTATCGAGGGCGTCGCGGTTCGCGGCAGTTACCTTATGACCGAGGCGCTCGAAAACGCGCAAATACTTAGCCACTTTGCTCTCGGGCGCGAAGGTGGCGAGCGGCACGGATATGTGCGGCGAAAATCCGTTTCCGATGCGCTCGCCGCGGAACTGCGCCGGCTTCACGAGGCGGGAATTTACACGCGCGATCTGCAGGAGACCAACGTCATGGTCGGGGAGCACGATGGTGCGATCCGATTTTACTTCCTCGATTTGGAAGATTTCCGGCGAGTACCAACCGTGTCGTCGCGCCGCCGGATGCTGAACCTGGTCCACCTCGATCGCAGTATCGGCAGATTCGTATCGCGCGCCGGACGCCTCGATTTCCTGTACGCTTACCTCGGCGGCAAGCCCAACCGGGAGAAGCGTAGAAAAGCGGTCGCCGAGTTCCTGGAGCTGCGGCAACGCGTCGAACGCCAACACGCGTAACATCATAGGCCGCGCTGGCTATTTCTATGGCTCATGCAATTCGTCAACGCGAGTTCAAGCATCATGCTGAACGTCACGTCGCGGCCGGCGCCAACCTGCGCGATGTGATGCTGGGTCTCAACGATGGTTTGGTTGCGTCGTTCGCGGTTACCTCCGGTGTTGCAGGCGCCTTCAATAATTCGAGTGTGGTGCTGATGGCGGGTCTCGCGGAAATGTTGGGCGGTGCGGTCTCGATGGGGTTGGCGGCGTTTATTTCCGCGCGTTCGCAAGTCGAGTTTTATCAGAGCGAGGTCGAGCGCGAGCGTGATGAGATCCGCCGCTTTCCGGAACACGAGCGTGACGAGATTCGCGGCATCTATAAGCAGAAAGGCTTCGGTGGCGCGCTGCTCGATCAAATCGTCGCCCACATCACCGGCGATTCCGAACGATGGGCCGACGTCATGATGCGCGAGGAACTCGGCTTCACCGAAGAAAATTTCGAGCCGCCGGTAAAATCCTCGATGGTGGTGGGAGCGTCATATCTGATCGGTGCAACGGTGCCGGTCGCACCCTATCTGTTCGTCGCGCCGGCAACCGGCATAGCGGTGTCGGCGATCGTCACGATACTGGTGCTGTTCGCGGTCGGCGCCGCGAAAACGGTTGTCACCGCGCGCTCATGGTGGCGCAGCGGATTCGAAAGCATGTTCACCGGAATCGCCGCGGGCGCGGTAACATATGGAGCGGGGCGATATTTCGCCGGCCCTCGCTAGGCGCAACAATCGAGAATTAGCTTCCGATCAGAATGTCGTCGCCTTCGAGCTTTACCGGGTAGCATCCAACCGTGACGTTCTCGTCATCGAGGTTGGCGCCGGTCGCGACGTCGTATTCCCATCCGTGCCACGGGCAGGTGACGACGCTGCCGTCGAGAGTTCCTTCGCCGAGCGGTCCGCCGCGATGCTTGCATTCGTTCGCGATCGCATAGAAAACGCCACCGACGTTGAACAGCGCGATCTTCTTGCCCTCGAAGTCCACCGTCTTTCCGGTGCCCTCGGGAATCTCCGCGCGCGACGCAACCTTGATGCCCATGCGCAACTCCTCAGGTGGTGTACTCGGCGTTAATCTTAACGTAATCGTAGCTGAGGTCGCAGGTCAGAATGGTCGCGGTGGCGGCGCCAAGCTTCAGATCGAGATTCACGATAAACTCACGTTCGCGCATTTTTTCCGCCGCTAGCGGCAACGCGTCGACCAGCAGTGCTCCGCGCGCGGCGACTTTCACGCCGCCGATCGATAGTAGTAATCGATCGGATTCGACGATCGCGCCGGAAGATCCCGCGGCCATCAGGATTCGGCCTACGTTGGGATCGCATCCGAAGAACGCGGTCTTGACCAGTGGTGAATTCGCGATTTGACGCGCGCATCGCTCGGCGTCGGCGGAAGATTTCGCGCCGCGCACTTCCACCGTCACCAGCTTGGTCGCGCCTTCGCCATCGCGCACCAACTCCCGCGCTAGATGTGCCGATACTTCGGCGACACCGCGATTGAAAGCGTCGAGATCCTTGCGCGATGGCGCACGATTTCCCGCCGCGCCGCTCGCCATCAGGATTACCGAATCGTTGGTGGACATGTCGCCATCGACGGTGATCGCGTTGAAGCTATGTGGGAGGGCGGCTTTCAGAGCCACTCGCAGCTGAGCGGCCGAAACCGCGGCATCGGTCACGAGGTAGGCGAGCATGGTCGCCATCTTCGGTGAGATCATTCCCGAGCCCTTCGCGACACCCGCGATAGTGATGTTTGCGCCGCCCATCCGAATCGAAGTGGACGCGATTTTCGGATGCGTATCGGTGGTCATGACCGACCGCGCGAAGTCTTCGAGGCCGTCCTCGCGAAGTTGTCTGGCGGCCTCGCGCACCCCGGCACCGAACTTTTGCAAATCGAAAAGATGCCCGATGACGCCGGTCGAGGACGGTGCGATCAACTCGGGCGCGCATCCGATTTCTTTGGCGACTATCGTGCACGAATCGCGCGCCAGCTTGAGGCCGGGCTTGCCGGTGAAACTGTTGGCGCATCCGGAATTCGCAACCAATGCCTGCAAGCGCCCACCGCGGATGCGATCCATCGTGACGTAAACCGGCGCGGCCTTGACGCGATTGGCGCTGAACACTGCGGCAACATTGGCGGGAGCGTCGGACACGATTAGGCCGAGATCCTTCGCGCCAACTTCGTGTTTCAATCCGGCACTGACGCCGGCAAATCGAAAGCCTCGCACGATCGCGGGCGCTGGAATAACTGACATCACGATCCTCCGTGCGCCGTACTATACGGATGAGCGACGGTGGCGCAAGCGTTATAACCCGAAATGTCTGGTTACAATTTTCTTGCGAGCGAACGCGCGATGCGCGCCTCGAGGCCGTCGAGGAATTTCTGCAGCAATGTAGTCTTCGTCCGCTGCGCAATCGCGCGTGACTGTTTAACCCGCATCATCGCGCGACGCGGCTCTCCGGTCTTGTAGAGACTGCTCGCGAGCCAAGCTAAAGCTTTCGCTTTCAGCGCGGTATCGAGTCCGGCCTCGAGCGCTTTTTCGTAGAGCGGGATCGCATCCGATTCGCGGGTGTTGTTGTCGTGAAAAAGTGCGAGTCGATAGAGCGCAGTCGCTTTCTTGTCCGGCGATTTCGCGCGATCGACCTCAGCCTCGAGGACCGCGCGACTTCGCCGCTTCATCGCGGGACGAGTTCACGGGCGCTGCACCTTCGAGACCCTTCGCCGAGCCTCAGGATGATTGCGCGGCGATGCCGTGTAGTCATTTTCCGTGGCAGCGTTTGTATTTCTTGCCCGAGCCGCACGGACATGGATCGTTGCGGCCGACTCGATCGGCTTCGCGTTTGGCCGGCGGCGGTTGCGATTGCTCAACATCCGCGCCATGAGTCATCACCACGCGCTGAGGCTTTTCCGCCTGTTGCTGAACCTGTTGCACGTCTTGCGGCTTCTGCACCTGCACCGAATAGACTTTCTCGACGATGTCCTTTTGCATCACGTCCATCAGTGACTCGAACATCGAGAAGCCTTCTTTCTGATATTCGACCAGCGGGTTCTGCTGCGCGTATCCGCGCAGGCCGATTCCCTCCTTAAGATGATCCATCGCGAGCAGATGATCTTTCCAAAGCGAATCGAGGGTTTGCAGCGAGACGATTTTCTCGATCTGACGCATTACCTCGGGAGTGAATTCGATTTCGCGCTGGTCGTAGAGGGAGGTCACGCGCTCGAGGGCCGTTTCGATCAGATCGTCGGGATGGCGAATGTCCTTGTCGACGGTCGCTTCTTTCAAGTTGGGACGGAAGCGGAATTGCTTGAAGAAAGCATTCTCCATTTCCGCCCAGTCCCAATTTTCCGGGTCGGCCTCGAGGTCGCAATGCGCCGCGACGATCTCTTCGATCATCGCCTCGCACATATCGATCACGTCCTGCTTGAGCGGTTCGGGCGACAGCAGTTCGCGACGGCGATGATAAACCACCTCGCGCTGCTTGTTCATCACGTCGTCGTATTCAAGCAAATGTTTGCGGATGTCGAAGTTGTGCGCCTCGACTTTCTTCTGGGCGTTTTCGATCGCGCGCGAGATCCATTTGTGCTCGATGGGAACGCCATCTTCCATTCCGATACGGCCCATCAGGCCCTTCAAGCGATCGGCGCCGAAAATTCGCAGCAAGTCGTCTTCCAGCGAAATGTAAAAGCGCGAGGAGCCGGGATCGCCTTGGCGCCCCGAACGTCCACGCAATTGATTGTCGATGCGCCGCGATTCGTGGCGCTCGGTGCCAAGGATGTGCAAACCGCCGGCCGCCAGCACTTGCTCTCGTTCCGCGGCGCACTGCTTTTTGTATTTTTCGAGCGCCGCCTGAAAGTTGGGATCGTTGGGGTCGCGATTGCCAACCTCATCCGCCGCCATGAATTCGGGATTCCCGCCCAGCACGATATCGGTGCCACGACCCGCCATGTTGGTGGAAATAGTTACCGCGCGGTATCTACCGGCTTGCGCGACGATCTCGGCCTCGCGCTCGTGATTCTTCGCGTTCAGCACGAAATGCTTGATGCCGGTCTTCTTGAGTTTCTCGGCGACTCGCTCCGATTTTTCGATCGAGACCGTGCCGACCAGCACCGGCTGGCCCTTCTCGCTGCACTCCCTGATCTCGTCGATCACCGCGTCGAATTTCTCGTCCTCGGTCTTGAAAACCATGTCGTGATGATCGATTCGGATCATTGGCTGATTGGTCGGAATCACCATCACGTCGAGGTTGTAGATCTCACGGAATTCCACCGATTCGGTATCCGCCGTGCCGGTCATCCCAGAGAGCTTTTTGTACATACGAAAATAATTCTGAAATGTGATGGTTGCGAGGGTCTGGTTCTCGGATTCGATCTTGACCCCTTCTTTCGCCTCGACCGCCTGATGAAGGCCGTCGCTCCAGCGCCGCCCCGGCATCAGGCGCCCGGTAAACTCATCGACGATCGTTACCTCGCCGTCTTTGACCACGTAATCGACATCGCGCTTGAACAACGTGTGCGCCTTGAGCGCCTGGTTCACATGGTGCAGCACGATGATGTTGCGCGGGTCGTACAGATTCTCGATACCGAGCAGGCTCTCCGCTTTGGTCACACCTTCTTCGGTGAGTGCGACGGTCTTGAGCTTCTCGTCGATAGTGTAGTGCTCTTCTTTTTGAAGGCGCGGGATAACGCGATCGACGACATAATAAGTATCGGTGGATTCTTCGGAAGCGCCGGAAATAATCAGCGGGGTGCGTGCCTCATCGATGAGAATCGAATCGACCTCATCGACGATCGCAAAATTATGTTCGCGCTGAACGTAGTCGTTCAGATTGAACTTCATATTGTCGCGCAAATAGTCGAATCCGAATTCGTTGTTCTGTCCGTATGTGATATCGGCGTTGTATGCGATCTTGCGATCCTGATCGCTGACGCCGTGAACGATCACGCCGACGGTCAGACCGAGGAAACCGTAGATACGCCCCATCCATTCGGAATCGCGCCGGGCAAGGTAGTCGTTGACCGTGACGACGTGCACGCCCCGCCCACTTAGCGCGTTGAGTACTGCGGGCAACGTCGCGACGAGGGTCTTGCCCTCGCCAGTTTTCATTTCGGCGATGCGGCCCTCGTGAAGCACCATTCCACCGATGAGCTGCACATCGAAGTGACGCTGACCCAGGGTGCGTTTGCTGGCCTCGCGCACCGCCGCGAAGACCTGCGGCAGCAGGTCCTGCATCACCTCATTTTGCCGCTCGCGGTCTTCAATTGTGGAAAGCGTCGCCTTCCACTCGACGACCTTCGCGCGCAGTTCGTCATCGGAGAGTTTCTCGAACTCCGGCTCGAGGCCGTTGATCTCGTCCACCGACGGACGAAGGCGTTTTACTTCGCGGTCGTTCTTCGAGCCGAAAATCTTTCGGCCTATTTGGGAAAAAGCTGATGCCATTTTTTTGAATCTATCGGCGGTTAAGCGCCGCCTTTGTTCGTCATCCGAGGGGGCATTCTAGCAAGACTCGAAGCTCGGGGCAGTCCCTTGATCATCGTTCGATTCGAACGGCCGATTCGACTTCAGGACCGAAAAAACGGCGTCCTACTCGCACGAAACGGTCCGGGGTTTCGGTCACGAAGAAACTTTGACTGCCGCGCGAGCCGTGCCCGCTTAGGCCCAGCGCATCGAGACGATCGCGAACCTCATTTGCAGTTGCGGTCGCGGAATCGACAATCTTGACCACCGGCCCCATCACGCGCTGGAACAGCGGACGCAGCAGGGGGTAGTGCGTGCATCCCAGTAGTAACATGTCGATACCGCTCGCCTTGAGGCTTTCCAAATAATAGGCGACGGTTTTCTCGGCGATCTCGTTGTCGAGAAATCCTTCTTCAACCAGCGGGACCAGCAGCGGACACGCGCGAGTGTAGATCTCGGCGCGCGGCCGAAACTTTTGTATCGCGCGCGTGTAAGCGCCCGAGGCTATGGTAGCCTCGGTGCCGATTACTCCGATTTTGCCCGAACGCGAAGCTTTCGCGGCGGCGCGCGCACCCGGCTCGATCACACCGACCACGGGAACCACGGTTTCAGCGGCGATCAGATCGAGCGCGACGGCGCTCGAGGTGTTGCACGCGATCACCAGCATCTTGATTCCCTTAGCCAGCAGGAATTCGCTGTTCTCGCGCGAGTATCTAATGATTACCTCGTTGGACTTGGTGCCGTAAGGGAGCCGCGCGGTATCGCCGAGGTAAATGAAATGCTCTGCTGGAAGCGCCGCAACCAATTCCTTCAAAACCGTCAGTCCACCGATACCCGAGTCGAAAACCCCGATTGGGCGCTCCGAAGCCGCATCCGCCGCCTTGCTGCCGCGCGATCGCATGCCCGCCCGATAGCCGATCGGCGCGCGCCGCGCGTTGTTGGTGATCCGCGGCACCGCCTTCGAAGTGGGCACGACGCGTCGCGTCATCGGATCGCCAGGCGCTCGCTGGTCTCAGCCGGATGCGGAGCGGGTGCGCCAAACACGCGATGGTGGACGCTGGAATTTTCCATGCACAGATACGCCGGAATCTCGGCGCCGGTTTTTTTGAATTTCTCCGACAAGATTCGATACAGGCGCAAGCGCATGAGCGTGAAAGTGCGATATCGGCCATCTGCGCTGAGAACGTCTTCGCCAAGCAGCATCGCATCGGTAGGGAAACGCCGGCGTGCCGCCGCACGAAGCGCGGGCGTCATTCGCAGGCCGCCCATGCTGATGAACGAGATCCTCGCGGGGTCAATCGAAGAGAACAATTCATCCATCAGATCAATGTAATCAGGCTCGGCCTCGGGGTACGCAACGATCGGGTCCAGATGAAACGCGACCCGGTAGCCGGCCTCGAGCACGCGCCGGGCGGCGTCGATCCTTTGCGAGGGTGACGCGGTGCGATACTCCGAGGATTCATACAAGCGGCGCGGCGACAGCGTCCATGAAACCAGCACCCGGCCATGCGGATCCAACTCAAGCAGATTTTCGATTTCGTCGGTCTTGGTTTTGAGCTCGAGCGTCAGAGTCTCGCGCGCGGCGAAAAATTTTATCAGGTCGATGCTAAGGCCGGTTATTGAATCCATCGCCAGCGAATCAGCTAACTCGCCGGTGCCGATTCGGAAATGACGATCCGGCGCGGCGGCTATCAGTTTGTCGATCTCAGCAAATGCATCGTCGTAGTTCGCATAAATCTGGAAGCCGGGATTGTCGGCGACGTACTCCTGCAAAAAACAGTAACTGCAATCCATCGGACAGTTCGAAGCGAGCGTGAGGACCAGGTATCCGCAGCACGCAAACTTCGCGGAGCCGGCTGGACACCCCATCAGAAACGGACTGCGGCGGCGCATGATAACCATCCGGCGCTTTCCCGCAGCGAAAGAATCGGCCGCATCGCCGAGCGGCAATGACGCGGCGCGTCCATCGGCAATGAAATGAATCGCCGTGCGCGTGTCGCCGCGCGCGAGGACCCGCTGCGCGAGCGAAGTATCGCGGCAAGCGTTTTCGATATAGATCGCGTCGAGATCAAATTTCATCGTAACGGTTAAGCCTCGTCGTCGCCGATCAACTTGGCGAGCCGGACCAATTCAGACTTTTTCGCCGCTAGCGTGTCGAGCAAGTTTCGCATTTCGAGCGGAGTGCGCGCATTCAACTGAATCATCAACTCATCAGAGCCCAGATTTTTAGGCAACACGACCCGCAATCCGGCCGGAAGCCTGAGCGCCGCGACCTCGGCCGACAATCTCTCAATCGCCAGCTTCAAGCGAGGAAACCGTATCGCTCTAAGCGCGTCGAGGAAAGCGGCCGCCTGCGCCGGCCCCGACGCATCGAGGACGCAGGAGCGCCGAATGTCGGCGCGCGAGAGAATCGCGGCGACGGTGGCGCGCTCGCGAATCGCGATCTCATCGAGGAGATCGATCGCGACGACGATCTGGCCGGTGCGCATTTTCAGGGGCTCGACCATCTCGATCAGCGCCGCGCGCGACCCGGTGTCCATCGCGAGCCACTTCGCGAGATGCGAGTTCGGGAGATGCCGGCGGGCTGCGAGAGCGCGGATCGCGTCGTCGACAACGTAGAGGCTCATAATGTTTGCTCCGGCTGATCTTCGACGGGCCGCGCCGTCAGCATTGCGCGCATCTGCGCGATCGTTTCAGTTATCGATTGGTCGATACGATCGATCCAGCGCGAAGCACTCGCGATGACGGCATTATATAGATCGGCTTCAGCTTCTTTGCCGCGCCGACGCGCTCCCTTCGAGAGAACGCGGCATTTCTGGGTCAGCACTGAGCTCACAACTACGCGGCGCGAATTACACAGACGAGAGTCTGCGAGGAGTGTCATGAGCCCGACGACCCGAAATCGATCGATGGCGGCAGTCGTCGCCGAGAGCTGATCGGAATGTCCCGCCCGCCGCGTGATCAGCGGTTCATCGAGCAAGCCAACTTCGCGATCGACGAGGATTCGAAGCCACAGATCGTAATCCTCCGCCGCAAACAGACCTTCGTCGAAGCCGCCCCTCGCGCGGAACAGATCGGTTTTCAAAATTACTGCCGACGGACTGATGAGGCAGGTTTGAAGGGAATCGACGAAAATGTCGCCTGCGCGTTTTAGATGACGAAGACCGGGATTCACTCGCCGTCCGTTGCGGATCCAGATCTCGCCGGTCTGCGAAATCTCGCATTGTGGATGCTCGCGCATGAAGCCAAGCTGGCGGCTCAACTTTTCGGGCTTCCACAGATCGTCCGAATCGAGAAACGCGATCAGCGGCGCATTCGCGAGCGCGACGCCGCGATTTCGCGCCGCCGCCGGACCGCGTCGCTCGCTTCGCTCGATGGTAGTGCGATCGAATCGCGCGAGCTGTTCCAAGGTTCCGTCGGTCGAGCCGTCATCGACGACGATCAGCTCGAAGTCCGCATCGCGTTGCGCGAGCACCGATTTGATCGCATCGGTCACCATCGCGCGGCGGTTATAGGTAGGAATTATTACGCTGACTTCGGGCGTCATTTTTTCAGCCGGCGATTTTGAGGATGCGCCTGCGCAATTCCTCGATACCTTCGCTATTCGATGATGAACAAAGTATCGGCTCTATTCCGAGCGGCTTGAATGATGCAATCGCGCGCGATCGTTCGGAGCGATTGAGCTTATCGCATTTGGTGCCCGCGACGATCAGGGTCAGCCCTCGCGCGCGCACGATCTCGGCGAGTTGTAGTTCTTCATTAGCCGGACCGCGACGCGAATCGACCAGCATTACCAGTGCCGCGAGGTTTTCGCGCGTCTCGAGATATTCCGTCATCGAGGCCGCGATTCGTTGCGCGACCCTCTCGGGCATTTTTGCGTATCCGTAACCAGGAAGGTCGGCGAGTGCGAGCGAGGCGCCGACGGAAAAAAGATTGATGCTCTGCGTGCGCCCCGGAGTCTTGCTGGTTCTCGCCAGGCCTTTGATTCCGGTGAGCGCATTGAGCAGCGAGCTTTTGCCGACGTTGGAACGGCCCGCGAGCGCGACCTCGGCGCGTTTCCATCGTGGACATTCACTTGCGGAGAAAGCCGAGGTGACGAACTGCGCTTCCAACTTCACGATCTATGAAGGGGCCCGATTCATCGGAGAATCAAATCGACGAGTTGAGCGCAACGCTGCGAGAAAGATGTGAGAGGTTGTCATTCTCCAGGTGACGTCGAAACCGGCGCGCGCCCGAGTGTCAGGGCTCGTCGCCATCTGTGTCGTTATCGGCAGTGCTGAGATGCAGCGCCTTTTGCAGCCCCTCGAGCTGCGCGAGAAAGATTCCGCGAATTACTTGCTTCACAACGCCGTCGGGCACCGGAAGTTGCTGCGAGACCTTAGTGGTTTCGTGAAACTTCATCAGTGTAGTCGCGCCCTCGTCGTCGAGATCATATTCCGCATTGGTGGCGAAGGGACCGCTATCGACGGTGTGATAAGCGATGCGATGTTCGACCGGAAAATATTGGAACGCGAGACGAGTTGTGATGGTCTGCCCTGCGGGTCCCGCAATCTGCATCTCGACGGTCTTCTCGGTATCGGTTTGCGAAATGATTTTTATGCTCTTTACTTGATCGGACTTCGCGCGCTCGACATCTTTGATGGTATCGAAGACTTGTTGCTGGGGCGCACCGATGCGCGCGGTGAAGTCGGCAGTCCACGCATCACCCTGATGCACGATGTTCTCCGCCAGCAGACCCGCTTTTTGCGCGCGATGTTGCTGATAGTACAAGTAGCCACCAACCACCACCAGGGTGATGACTACGAGAGCACTTACGATTTTGTAGGTTTTGCTCATCTATGTGCCTTGAGTTTGTCGGAGCTTCGATGCGCTAAGCGCGCGCCGGAATTTCATTTAGCGATCAGCGGCTGAACATGCCAACCAATTCCGTCTTCGCGATCACGTGACCCTTCATCGCATCGCGCACCGATTTTGAATCGGGTTGAAGGCCGAGGTTCAGATTCGTATCCAGCGCGAAAAGCTTGAAGTGATAATGATGCGGACCGGCCGGTGGCGGACACGGCCCCAGATAGCCCATCTTCCCCGCGCCATTCATCCCTTCTTCGCCGCCGCCGGGAAACAGACGTCCGGGCTTTTTCCCATTCATTCCTTTCTTGGTCGCAGGGATGTTGTAGACCACCCAGTGCACAAAATTTCCTGAGGGCGCGTCGGGATCCTCTACAATCACCGCTAGCGATTTCGCATTCTCAGGCACGCCGGTCCACGCCAGCGGCGGAGATTCTCCGCTACCGTTACACGTGTATTGCGTCGGAATGACAGCGCCATTAGCGAATGCGGAACTGTTCAATTGCAGCGAGGATGCATCGGCTGCAATGCCCGAAGTTGGAATCGCCCAAGCGGTGAGGAGCACAAGCAAAGTAGTCAGAGAGAGGATATGCGGTCGCATGCGAGTATAACTCCGTAGAACTTTTTCAAAGTACCACATGACAAAGACCTTGGAATTGGTATATAAGTAATACTACTGAAAACACGGCTGCTGAGAAGCAGATGCGGGTGCTTCGAAGTAGGCAAATGGACCATTAGCACCTCTTGACCGCTCGCCGCAGTTTTGCGAGTTGCTAAAGCAGCTAGAACGAGTGTAGATTTGCAAGGGAGCCGTCTTGGACAACAACAAAAAAATCCAAACCCCCATTTTTAAGCGGCGCGAGGAACTTTCCTTACCGGGAGATGTTATGGCTACGGATTCCAAATACACCTTGCCGCGGGTTATGACGGTTAAGGAATTGTCCGACTATCTTCGAGTGCATCCCTCCACTATTTACAAGCTGCTGCGCCGTGGTGAACTCCCCGGTTTCAGAATCGGCACCGATTGGCGCTTCAATGCTGAAGTTATCGACAAATGGTGCCTCGAGCGAAACATGAAACTTCCCGAGGATCCTTCGACACGAAACTGACGCTCAGTCTCTACATTTTCTTCGAAGTCGCACGTTAGCTGATTTCGCGGGAATCGCGATCGTAGTGTTTTGTGACGCAAACGACCGCTTCATCCTCGAAGCTCTTTTCCGAAATCGAGCGTTCATCCTTGACCCGGCCTCCGATGTGCCGCAACATTCCGGTCGTTCAATTCCGTCATGATCACCGCAGCTAGAAAACCACTTGTCGTCGAAGCCTCGACGCCGATTCCGCGCCGCCGTGGCTCGCTGGACCAAGTCCTGATCGATGCGGCGATGGATCTGTTCGCGTCGTATGGTTATCGCGGCACCTCGCTGTCACGTATCGCACGCGCGGCCGGAGTTACCAAAGGCGCGCTCTATTGGCACTTCAGCGACAAGGAAGAATTTTTTCTCGCTGTGGTCGATAAGGTGCTCGGCGAATGGAATCAGCCGTACCCCAGGAACAAGCCGGGCACCACCAAAAGAGATTTCGCGAAAGAATTCTTGTGGACCTTCGAGAACATGGCGGCGCTCAATGAGAAAAATCCCTGGGTCAGCCGCCTGCTTCTGATTATCACGCTGGAATCGCATAAGATCAGCCCGCGCGTTTTGCGCGCGATGCGGCGCGCCAATCTCGGCCATCTCCGAACCCTGAGCTCCCTGGTTGAGCGAGGCAAGAAAAAGGGCATCTTCGAGGCGGAGGTTGACTCGCAGTGGGCTGGGACGCAAATGTTCGCGAGCTACCTTGGCCTCGCGAATCTTTGGTACTTGCATGGCCCGCGTTTCGATTTGCGGCGTTCGCTCACGCGGCAGGCGAATGAATTCATCCGCCAGTGGAGCGTGAAGAAATGAAGGCTCGACTGATTCACGAGAGTGTTGAGGACACAATCGATCGGTAAGGAGAGAATCGATGGATCTTGGATTGCAATATGAAATTCAGCGCGCGCGACCCCATTATCCCAACTTCATGTACGACATTTATCATCAGGCCACTGAGCAGGTGATCCTCGCCGACAAGCTCGGCTATCACTCGGTGTGGACCGTAGAGCATCACTTTTTAAACGAATGGTCGT
>Ga0209420_1000699_pt1 | contig 16845 bp, 8 predicted proteins | sample BlaSpr_A8_OM1_O1_FD_187972 | JGI IMG/M metagenome (GOLD analysis project Ga0209420, IMG submission 187972) | Forest soil microbial communities from Thunder Bay, Ontario, Canada - Black Spruce, Ontario site 2_A8_OM1_O1 (SPAdes) (version 2) | ecosystem: Environmental > Terrestrial > Soil > Boreal... | reverse complement strand
TCTTCGATGTCCACGCCGCCCTCCACGCTGAACATCACCAGCGGCTGCTTGGCCGAGCGGTCGAGCAGGACCGACGCGTAGTACTCGCTGGCGATGTCGGACGCGTGCTCGATCCACAGCTTGCGCACGGTGTGCCCGCGGATGTCCATGCCGAGGATGTTGCCCGCGTGCTCGCGCACCTCGTCGGCGTCGGACGCGAGCTTGACTCCGCCCGCCTTGCCGCGCCCGCCGATCAGCACCTGCGCCTTGACCACCACCGGGTAGCCCACGCGCTCGGCTGCCGCCACGGCATCGTCGACGTTCTCCACAACCTCGCCCGAGGAGACCTTCAGGCCATGGCGGGCGAACAGCTGCTTGCCTTGGTACTCCAGCAGGTCCATCGCGGCGCGGGACTCTAGCCGAAGTCGAGACCAGACAGCGTCGATCGCCCGCCACAGGGCATAATGCCGCGCGATGCCGATCCCCAAGAACGTCTCCTTCCTCACCTTCGACGTGTACGGAACCCTGATCGACTGGGAGACGGGCATCTACGAGGCGTTCGCCAAGGAGGCCGCGCGCGACGGCGTGGAGATCGACCGCGCGACGCTCATCCAGATGTTCCACGAGATCGAGCGCGAGATCGAGGGGGGCTCCTACGAGCTGTACGCGGAGGTGCTGCGGCGCACGGCGATCGAGATCGCCAAACGCATGGAGTGGCCGCTGGAGCCGTCGCGCTCGGGCTTCCTGCCCGACTCGGTGCAGCGCTGGGGCCCGTTCAAGGAGACCAACATCCAGCTGGCCAAGCTGGCGAAGAAATACAAGCTGGGGCTGCTCGCCAACGTCGACGACAAGCTGCTGGGCCAGACCCGTCGCCACATCCCGACCGACTTCGACCTCGTGGTGACCGCCCAGCAGGTGCGCTCCTACAAGCCCGAGCTGCCCCACTTCACCGAGTGCGCCAGGCGCATGGGCGGCAAGCGCGGCTGGGTGCACGTGACGGCCAGCCACTACCACGACGTGGTGCCGTGCCTCAAGCAGCGCGTGCCGGTCATCTGGGTCAACCGCACCAAGGAGGTGCTCGAGCCCTCCCAGAAGAAGCCGACCGCCGAGGTCGTCAGCCTCAAAGAGGTCGCCAAGCTGCTCGGCGTCAGCTGACGGGCCGGTCGTCTAGCGCGATGCGGTGATCTGCTCGAGCAGGGCGTCCGGCGCGCCGTTGGTTTCGGGGCCCTTGTACTGCTTGCATTCGGAGATAACGACGTAGCCGGGGCTGCAGCTGGTCTTGGCGATCCAGTTTTTCTGGTTGTGGATGGCGAGCTCGAGGACAGCGCGCTCGAGGGCTTCCCTGCCTCCCTTGACAGTCTTGCGAAGGGCCTGTTCGTGCTTGGCTCCGATTCGAGCGTCGAGGAGATCGCGTTTTATCAGGTACAGCTCGTCGGAAACCGACCACTCGCGGCCAGCGAGGTAGGCGGCGAGTTCTGCTTCCTTGGGATAGCGTTCGGCCTTCAGCCTTTCGAAGGCCTTCTGGATTTCGGCGCTGGAGACGACGATGCCTTCCTCTGCGCCTTCGGCGACACTCCACAGGCCCTGTATAAGGTACGCAAGCGCCTGCTGCTTGAGGCTTTCGTAGAGCTGGTGGCAGTCTCCCACGAGCCCCGAATGGATCTGCTGTGGGGTTTCGGTGGTCGTCTTGGGCGGCCCGATCGTTTCGATCGCGGCTACGCAGCGAGGATAGTTTGGGGGGTCCGATACGAGCCCCTTCGGCGCAGGGTGTGAGAGGCTCTCGTCGTAGTCCCCGCCGACGATCGTTGCCATCCAGTGGCTGAGCGTGCTCCTCGTGATCGAGCTGCTGCCGACCTGGGCGACGATCGGACCGCCGCTGCTGCCATCGCTGCTCGCCTGTGTGGCGGTCCCGCTGTTGCTACTGCCGCATGCGGTCAGCCCAGCGAGCGCGAGGGAGGTCGCGACGAGGGTGCCAAGCAAGTGAGTGGTCCTGTGCATGATCGCGGCAGCATAGTGAACGCGCCTACAACTGTGTGGCGGTGTCTCCGATTACCTGCTGAGTTTGCGCTGCTGCTGGTGTGAATGACCACGGATTCACCCCAGGATTCCCGGGCGCGCCGGCCGATCTCGGACAGCTGGCGCGACTGAGCAGTTTGTTTCTCTCTATGATCAACACGTCGTTTGCTAGGAATCGGTGCGAGTCTCCGGCATGGGTGATGGCACCAGCTGCGTGTCGACGGCGACCGCGTTGCTGTCAGCGGGGTAGGATGGCTCGAGGCGAGACAACGACCCACGGGACCCGAATCGCATCCGAGGCGGGACGGTATGGCGGGCCCGGCAATGCGTGGCGAACCCGATGTCATCAAGGTCCGTCACGTCAATGCGGCGCGCAGAAGGCGGGTGGCGTATCGCCGCTTCTCGCGCGCTATGCACCCAATCCCTACTGTGGGACTCTGGTGCTGTTGGGCGGTGGGGCAACCCTGGCCGCCCAACAGCTCCCTTCTTTTAGTCTATGTTGTGTCTGGTGCTGCTGGTTTGGTCGGCTATTCCATTATTTCTTGTTCGGTTACTAAGAAGCCGATTGTGTCTTCTGTGTTCTCGCCGGCCTTAACAGCGGCTTTGGTGTCCGTTTTTGACGTCAGGGTTTCTTCGGTGGTGCTGCCTTCGCATTTTTTGACTTCCTGAATGGCGCCACTTGATTTCCAGGAGATTAAGAACGCTAAGTGTTTCGATTTGTAGGGTGTGATTTTGCCGATGGCGATGCCTTCTATTAAGATTAATTCTTTGGCGGCTTCTAAGTGGATGGGTTGGATGTGGAGGGCGGCGCCTATTTCTTCTTTGGCTTTGTTGATGTAGCAGAGTAATAGGTTGCCGTGGACTAAGATGACTTCGGTTTTGTCGCCTAAGGAGTGGGCGCCGACGAGACCGAGGATTTTGCATCCTTCCAAGTCGATGGTGACTAATGCTTCGGTGCTGCTGAGCAGTACGCCTTCATCTTTGTCTTTTGCGCATTCAAACGTGGGTGCTCCTTCTGCTTCGATCTTGCCTGGGCCGCTTAAGCTGGTGAACTTGGTTCCTGCTGTTCCGGGTAAGAATTCGGGTTGTGCGGCTGTTGCGGTGGTGGTTGTTAGGGCGCTGAGTAGCGCGGTGAGTGTGAGGATCGCGGTGATCGCGGCGCGGGTTGTGGTGGGTTGTTGCATGTCTGGTGCTCCCTTGGTTCTGCTGGCCGCTTGTTGGTTGGGCCTGTGTGTGTGTTGTGTCGCTGCTCGGCTGTGTAAGAGCTGGAGCTGGCGGGCCGGGTGTTAGGTGCTGTTTGGTGGTGCTGTAGGGCGGTGGTTGTGTTCCCGGCCGCCCTACAGCAACCATCTTTTAGCCTATGTCGTGTCTGGTGCTGCTGGTTTGGTCGGCTATTCCATTATTTCTTGTTCGGTTACTAAGAATCCGATTGTGTCTTCTGTGTTCTCGCCGCCCTTAACAGCGGTTCCGCCGTTCGTCTTTGACGTTAGGGTTTCTTCGGTGGCGCCGCCTTCACATTTCTTGACTTCCTGAATGGCGCCACTTGATTTCCAGGAGATTAAGAACGCTAACTTCTTCGATTTGTAGGGCGTGATTCTGCCGATGGCGATGCCTTCTACTAACACTAATTCTTTGGCGGCTTCGATGTGAACGGGTTGTGTGTGGAACGCCGCGCCTATTTCTTCTTTGGTTTTGTTGATGTAGCAAAGTAATACGTTGCCGTGGACTAAGATGACTTCGGTTTTGTCGCCTAACGAGTGCGCGCCGACGAGACCGAGGATTTTGCATCCTTCGAAGTCGACGGTGACTAATGATTCGGTGCTGCTGAGCAGCACGCCTTCATCTTTGTCTTTTGTGCATTCGATCACGGGGCTTCCTTCTGCTTCGAGCTTGCCTGCTCCGCTCAAGCTGGTGAACTTGGTTCCTGCTGTTCCGGGTAAGAATTCTGGTTGTGCGGCTGTTGCGGTGGTGGCTGTTAGGGCGCTGAGTAGCGCGGTGAGTGCGAGGATCGCGCCGAGCGCGGCCCCGACTGTCTTTAGTCGTCGCATGTTGTGGTTTGCTCCTTGGTTGTGGTTTGGTCGACCCAAACGCCGTTTTGAGCATGGCTGCTTGGCCGGCGTGTGGTGTCGGCCGGTTTCGTTTGAAAGACTCGCACGTCTGGTAGCGAGCGTCAAGCATCTAGCTGTTTTGTCTCTAGCTTGATGGTGGGGCTGGTGGTGGGTGTTGGCGGGCGGGTTTGGGGTGGTGTAGTGAGAAACGCATGTTGTGTTTGGTGGGCTGGGTTGGGAGAGTCTGGAGTGTTCGGCTGTCGCGCTGGTGGGTCGTGTCGGGCCGACGTTTTAGGCACGCTGGCGTTTTAGGCTGGCGTGGTGCTCGATCAGTAAAGGTGAGGGTGCGTCGGCGGGATGGGCCACGGTTGGGTCAACCAGATGGGGTGTTTGCGCGCGAGCGTGTCGCGCTGGGTCATGCTGCTGCTCGTATTGGGTTGTGTGGTTGGTGTGGCGCCCGCGCTGGGGGTCGTCGGCCAGTTCGGCGAAGAAGGCTCAGGCGCAGGACAGTTCAACGAACCACGCGCGATCGTGGTCGATAACGGCGATCTGCTGGCAGACCCCTCAGCAGAAGATGTGTATATCGCTGATCGCAACAACAATCGTGTGGATAAGTTTTCAAGCGAAGGTGTGTTTTTGTTGGCGTGGGGTTGGGGTGTCGCTGACGGCCAGGCGCGATTGGAGACGTGTGGCCCGCAGTCTTCGCACCCTGAATGCCAGCCGGGTATCAAAGGCGAAGGCTCCGGGCAGTTCGCTGAACCCAGTGGTGTCGCGGTCGACAGCGTCTCGGGTCCCTCGCAGGGGGACGTGTATGTCGAGGATGTGCGCAACCATCGTGTGCAGAAGTTCGAACCCGACGGGGAATTCGTGTTGATGTTCGGCGAGGAAGTCAACGAAACGACCAAGGGCGACGTGTGTCTGGCCGGCGAAAAATGCAAGGAAGGCGTCGAAGCTCCAGGCCCTGTCCATGGTGGCTTTCAGCGGCTGTCCCCCGACGCGATCGCGGTGGACTCTGAAGGTACGGTGTATGTGGGTGATAAGAGTCGGGTGCAGGAGTTCAACGAAGGCGGCGCGTTCACGGGCGAAACGAAACTGGCTGTCGCTGGGTCGGGGCTCGTCGAAGGCTTGGCGGTCGATAATGCTTCGCCCAGGCATTTGTATGTCGGTGGCGAAGAATCCCCGCCGGGTGTGCACGAGTACGAATTGCCGTCGGGTGCGGAAGTTCTACCGGTCCGTGACGAATCGGGCCGTCAGGACGCGATCGCGGTCGGCCCCAACAACGAACTTTTTGTTGATGATCGCGCGGTCGAACGGATCCTTGAGTTTAACCAGGCGGGTGTCGAGGTCGCGAGCCTCCCGCGCCACAGCACCGAAGGTGCGAAAGGTCTCGCGTACGGGACCGCCAACAGGCAGTTGTACTTGATGGTTGGGGTCGCGGTGCATGTGATCGCGGGGCCGTTGCCGGGGCCGTTGGTGGAAGTTGAGCAGGCGACGGTGGAACCGGTGGGCAGTGCGAGCTTGACGGCGGGTATCGACCCGGAGAATGAACAGACCGAATATGTGGTGGAATATGGTGTGCAGGGCTCGGGTGAGACCACAAGTGAATCGGTCATGATGACCGCCAACCAGTTCGAAGCGGAAGTGGTCACGGTCAAACTGAAAGGCTTGCTGCCGAATGTGACCTATAATTTCCATTTTGTCGCGCGAAACGCGGCCGGTATGAGTGCTGGGGCCGTTCAGTCGTTTACGACGTTGCCGGGGCTGTCGATTGATAGCGAGTCGGTATCGCAGGTCACCGCGACCAGCGCGAGGCTGGCCGGGACATTGAACCCGTTTACCGTGCCCACGCATTATCGTTTTCAGTACGGCAGCGAAGCTTGCGCGAGCGCTGTGCATGAATGCGTGAGCGTCCCGGTGCCCGAAGGGTATGCTGGTGAGGGTCTCGGTGACGTGCCGTTTAGCGTGTTGGTGGAGGGTTTGACGCCGGGCAGCGTCTACCACTATCGGGTGGTCGCCGTCAACGAATGCGAACCAGTCGCGAACCCCGGCCGGCAGTGCACGGTCGACGGCACAGATCGTGTGTTTAGCACCCAGTCTGGTGAGGGTTCTGGTTTGATCGATGGTCGTGGCTGGGAGATGGTGTCCCCGCCAGACAAGCACGGCGCGAGCCTTGAAGTAATCAACGAAGAAGGCGGAGATATCCAGGCCGCCGAAAACGGCGGCGGGTTGGCGTATGTCGCTAAGGCCCCGGTCACGAGTGGGCCGGCGGGCAGCCGTAGCTTCGTCTTGCAGCAGTTGCTGGCGACACGCAGCCCGGGGGGTGTGTGGTCCACACGGGAAATCGCGACGCCGCACGAAGCCGTCGCCGCGATCGGGCCGGGAGGTCTGTCTGAGTACAAGCTGTTCTCTCCGGACCTGTCGTCTGCTGTGGTGGAACCAGCGGGCTCGACGCCGCTGTCGGCGACAGCCAGCGAACGTACACCGTATGTGCGCGACAACAGCGCGTGTGAAGCGACGTCTAGTGAAGTGATCGCGGCGGGGTGCTATACGCCGCTGGTGACCCTCGCCGATGACACAGCCGAACCGTTTGAAGCGTTCGGTGACAGCGAAGCACAGGGGGGGCTGCGCAAGGGGACGGGGGTTGAATTCGTGACGGCGACGACGGATCTTTCGCATGTGCTGTTGGGGGCGCCGCAGTCGCTGGTCAAGGAATTTCACGCGGGCGCCAGCGAGGAAGAAACTAGCCTGTATGAGTGGGCTGGCGGCAGGCTTGAGCCGGTCAGCGTTTTGCCTGATGGCGTGTCGGCGGTCACCGAAGCCGCGACTGGGACTGGGGCCAGGGTTGGCGCTGACGGTGAATCTATGCGTAATGCGGTGTCGGCTGATGGTGAGCGTGTGTTTTTCCAGATCCAGCCGAAGAACACCATCGAAGTGCGCCTGTTTTTGCGTGACATGGCTAGGGGGGAAACGGTGCGGGTGGATAGCGCGCAGGGCGTCAAACAGCCAGCAACAATCCGTTCGACGTTTTTGATGGCGAACACGGCTGGGTCGAGGGTGTTCTTTGAGAGTGCTGGGCGGTTGACGGCAGACTCGACTGCTTCAGAAGTGCTTGGGTCCCAGGATTTGTATGTGTTTGAAGTGACGAGTGAGCCGGGGGAAGCGTTGGCGGGCAGGTTGACGGATTTGTCGGTTGAGGCCAACCCTTTGCAGAGCGCGGGTGTGGGAGGTGTGATCGGCGCTAGTGAAGACGGGTCGGTGGTGTATTTCTATGCTTCTGGTGCGCCTCTGGTGGGCGGCGCCCCGCAGGGTCTTGATGTGTATATGGAGAGGTATGATGAAGGCACGGGGACGTGGACAGCGCCGCGGTTTATCGCGTCGTTGGCGGGTGCTGACGGGCAAGGGCTCTCGTCGACTGTGCTCGCGGATCTGGCGGCGCGTGTGTCGCCGAATGGGCGGTTTCTTGCGTTCATGTCGCAGGCCAGCGTGACGGGCTATGACAATCGTGATGCGCGTAGCGGTCAGCCTGATGAGGAGGTGTATGAGTATGACGCGGATAGCGAGAGGCTTGTGTGCGTGTCGTGTGACCCGTCGGGTGGGCGTCCCGCGGGCGTGTTCGACGGCGACAACGAAATAGTTACGAAAGTTCCTGTGTTGTTGGTGGATCGGTCGACTACTTGGTGGGACCAGTGGCTTGCGGGGTCGATCCCGGGGTGGACGCCGACGCAGGAGCCGGCGGGTGTGTCTGCGTTGGATGTGTCGTTGTATCAGTCGCGGTATTTGACGAATGAAGGCCGGTTGTTTTTTGATAGTCCGGCTGATTTGGTGCCTGCGGCTGGTAATGGGAGGGAGGATGTGTATGAGTTTGAGCCTGGGGGGCTTGGTGGCTGTTCGAGTTCTGTGTCGTCGGCGAGTGTTGTGTATGTCAAGGAATTGGTGGGCAAGCCGGTCGAAGGGTGTGTTGGGCTGATCAGTTCGGGTACGTCTGCTGAAGAATCTGCGTTTTTGGATGCTGGTGGTGTGGGCCCTGGTGGTAGTGAAGGTGAAGATGTGTTTTTCGTGACTGGGGCGAGGTTGTCTTCGGCGGATACTGATAGCGCGTTGGATGTGTATGACGCGCATGTGTGTTCGGCCGTGTCCCCGTGCCCGTCGGGTACGGTGACGGTAGCGCCGGCGTGTAGCGACACTGAATCGTGTCGTGCGGCGCCCGCTCCCGAGCCCGAAGTGTTTGGTGCTCCTTCCAGTGCCACTTTTTCAGGGCCCGGTGACGTCTCGAGTCTTGCTGGTTCTGTGTCAGTGGCGGTGAAGAAACCCAAGACGGCGGCCGAGGTGCGCGCGGAAAAGCTAGCTCGTGCGCTAAAGGTTTGCCGCAAAGATAAGAAGCAGGGGAGGCGTGTCGCTTGTGAAAAGAAGGCTCGCAAGGCGTATGGGGTGAAGGCCAGCGCGAGAAGGTCTGGGAAGAGCGCATCCAGGAAGGCAGCGCTGGTGCGTGGCGGGGGGAGGGGTGGTAGGTGATGCGTGGCCGGCGTGGTGTGTTGGGTGTTTCGGGGTTGGTGGGGTTGGTGTATGTGGTGGTGTGTTTGGCTGTCGCGGCGCCTGCGTTTGGTTTGTCCTCGTGGTGGCATATGACTTCGAGTGTTCGTCCTGCGGTGTTGCATCGGGGCGAGGAAGGTTTGATCGGGTTTGAGGCGTTGAATGTGGGTGACGCGACGGTGCATGGCGAAGCTTGTATCAATGTTGCGGAAGGTGCCGGGCAGTATGCGAACTCTGAATGCACGGAACTGGCGGAACCGGGGGTGTTGGGTAGGAGTGGGTTTGAAAAAAACCCGAACCCGAACCCGGCGATCGTGTTCACCGCGACGTTGCCCGAAGGTGTGACGGTCAAGCCGGTTTCCTCGGAAAACCCGGGTCCGGATGCTCACGTCAATGACCTTGAAGATTGCGTGGAACCGCAGCCGCGGCATATTCGTTGTGTGTTTGAAGCGCTGGCTGTTCCTTTTGCTTCGGTGGAATTGACGATCGGGGTAGAGGTCGGCGCGGGTGCTGTGTCTGGGCTGGCTAGCGCGGAAGTGACGGGTGGTGGAACACCGGCGGTGAGTGTCGAACGCGTGTTGATGGTGGGTGAAGGCGCGACGCCGTTTGGGGTGGAAGAAGATGGTTTTTCGGTGGTGCCTGAAGAAGAAGGTGGTGGTGTTGATGCGCAGGCGGGCGCGCATCCGTTTCAGTTGACGACGACGTTCGCGCTGAACCAGAATGCTCCGGAAGAACTGAGTGGGCTTGCTGGGCAGGCGTTGCATCCGCCTGCGTTGCCGAGGGATTTGACGTTCTCGTTGCCGCCTGGCTTGGTGGCTAACGCGGTGTTGTTCCCGCGCTGCAGCGAACTGGATTTCTTGACGAAGAGTATCGCGACGACCAATTTTGGTGATGCGTGCCCGGAGGATACAGCGGTCGGGGTGGTCGGGTTGACGATCGACGAACCCGCTTTTGGTGGTTTGAAAACGCTCTCGGTGCCGGTGTTCAATCTCGTGCCCGCGCAGGGCGAGCCGGTGCGGTTCGGGTTTTATGTGCTTGGCGCATCCGTCCCGATCGATTTTCATATCCGCACGGGCGAAGATTATGGCGCGACTGCGACGGTCGATAACATCACGCAGGTCGTGAACTTCGTGTCGGAGTCGCTGACGATCTGGGGGGTGCCCGGCGAAGCAGCACACAACGAATCGCGTGGCTGGGGGTGTGTCAGTGGCCGCGAGTTCGCGGGTCCGGGGTCGTCATGCACGCCGACCAGCGAACCTCACCCGCCGCCGTTTTTGACGCTCCCGACATCGTGTGCCGAGCCGTTTGAGGCGAGCGTGACGGGCCTGTCGTGGCCGCACAAGAACGGGGCTGGTGTCCTGGAAAGCACCCCGCTGGCCGACACCCCGCAGACGAGCTACTCCTTGCAAGACGAATTCGCCCGTCCGATCGGGTTGACGGGCTGTAACGAGCTTTCCTTTGCCCCGTTCATCGAAGTCGCCCCGGACGTGGAAAACGCGAGCACGTCCACCGGGCTGAAAGTGGACGTGAGGGTACCCCAGGAAGTCTCAGAAAACGCGTCTGGCCTAGCGAGCTCCAGCGTCAGAGACATCACCGTCGCGTTGCCCGCGGGTGTCGTGATCAACCCGGCTGACGGGAACGGCCTAGAAGCGTGCAGCGAGGGACAGATCGGCTACACCGGCGAAAAACCGTTCTCTAGCGTGCCGGGCACCAGCCTGCTGACGTTCACGGCGACGTTGGACTCCCCGTTTTGCCCGGACGCGTCGAAGATCGCGACGGTAGAAATCCATAGCCCGTTGATCAAAAGCCCGCTCGTCGGGGCCGTGTATCTCGCTGCCCAGAACGACAACCCATTCGGGAGCCTGGTCGCCAACTACATCGTCGCCGAAGACAAGGAAGCAGGGGTGCTGGTCAAGCTCCCGGGCAAGGTCTCTCTGTGCCAGGGCAGCGGCGAAACGATCTCGGGACAGACCTGTGCCGCGGCGGGGCAGATCATCGCGACGTTCGAAAACAACCCCCAGCTACCCTTCGAAGACGCAGAGCTTCATTTCTTCGGCGGTGAACGCGCCCCCCTAGCGACCCCCGCCCACTGCGGCGTGTATGAAACGCACGCCATGTTCACACCCTGGTCAGCGACCCCAGCGGTGCCCGCATCCTCGTCGTTCGCGATCACCGCGGGCCCGAAGACCCCCGCTGAACCAAACGGCAGCCCCTGCCCCGCGTCAAGCCTGCCGTTCACCCCGTCGCTGACGGGCGGCACCACGAACATCAACGCTGGCTCGTTTAGCCCGCTATCGACGACGATCAGCCGACAAGACGGCCAGCAAGACATGCAGTCCGTGACGCTGCACATGCCCGCCGGCCTAGAGGGCATCCTCGCCGGCGTCACGCTATGCCCAGAAGAACAAGCAAACAACGGGACGTGCGGCCCAGAAAGTCTGATCGGGGAAACAACTGTCGAGGCCGGCGTCGGCAACGACCCCGTGTCCGTGAAGGGCGGAAAGGTCTACATCACCGAAAAATACGCCGGCGCCCCGTTCGGCCTGTCGATCGTAAACCCCGTCAAGGCCGGCCCGTTCGACCTCGAGCACGACAGCGCAAACCCAAACCAACAGCCCCCCTGCGACTGCCTGGTCGTCAGAGCCAAAATCGAAGTGGACCCCACCAGCGCCGAACTGACCGTCACAACCGACCCCTCAGGCCCCCACGCCATCCCGCATTTCATCGACGGGATCCCCGTCCAGATCAAGGCGGTCAACGTGACCGTCAACCGGGCGGCCTTCACGTTCAACCCGACAAACTGCGACGCGATGAGCATCACCGGCACCATCACAAGCGACGAAAACACCACCAGCCCCGTGGCCGTCCCATTCCAAACAGCCAACTGCTCCCTACTCGCGTTCACACCCACCCTCAAAGTGACGACCGGCGCGCACCCCAGCAAACAAGACGGCACGAACCTCACGTTCAACATCTCCTACCCCAAAAACCCAATGGGCCACCAGTCATGGTTTAAGGCCGCGAAGTTCGACATCCCCAAGCAGCTACCCGCCCGCCTGACCACCCTCCAAAAAGCCTGCCTCTCCGCCGTCTTTGAAACCAACCCCGCGGCCTGCCCACAAGCATCCGTGATCGGCCAAGCAACCGTCCACACCCCCGTCCTACCCGTACCCCTCACCGGCCCCGTCTACTTCGTATCCCACGGCGGCGCGAAATTCCCCGACGCCGTCATCGTCCTGCAAGGCTACGGCATCACCGTCAGACTACGCGGCGAAACAAACATCAAAAACGGCGTCACCAGCGCCACCTTCCGCAACACCCCCGACGTCCCCTTCGAAAACATCCAAGTCACCATCCCCGCAGGCCCCCACTCCGAGTTCGCGACCAACCTCCCCCCCACAGCCCACAACACCCCCTGCGGCCAAAAACTCACCATGCCCACCAGCCTCCAAGCCCAAAACGGCCAAACCATCCACCAAAACACCCCCATCACCATCACCGGCTGCCCAACAAAACACACCACAAAGAAGAAAAAGAAAAAGTGAGATGGCGGCCGCTACCGCGGCGCCGACACGAGAGCCTCGGGCTCCAGCGCCACCCTCCACTCCCCCGGTGAGTCGCGGCCGGTAGCCGCACGGGCAATAGCCGCCATCGGAGCCCGAGCCTTCAGCAGCAACTCGTCGAACTCCTCCTGGGCATCGGACTGCATCACGATCGCCCCGCCCGCGCCGATCGTGGTGGCGCCCGGGCGCATGACGATCGTGCGGATCACGATGCTCAGATCCACGCTGCCGTCGAGGCCGAAGTAGCCGATCGCGCCCGAGTACACGCCGCGGGCCTCGCGCTCGATGTCATCGATGATGCTCATCGTCCGCAGCTTGGGAGCACCAGTCATCGAGCCGCCCGGAAAGCATGCCCGCACACCTTCCACCGGCGTGCGAGTATGGTCGAGCACGCCGGTGATCGTCGAGATGAGCTGGTGCACGGTCGTGTAGGGCTCGACCACCATGAACTGCGGCACGCGCACGGTGTCGACCTCGCACACGCGACCGAGGTCGTTGCGCAGCAGATCGACGATCATCAGGTGCTCGGCGAATGTCTTCTCGTCGTTCAGCAACCCTTCGCGCAGCGCCTCGTCGCGCGCCGGGTCGGCCGAGCGCGGCGCCGTTCCCTTGATCGGGCGGGCCTGCACGCGACGGTCGCGGTCGACCGACAGAAAGCGCTCGGGCGAGGAGCTGAGTACTGTTCGCTCGCCGAGCTTCAGGTAGGCCGCAAAGGGCGCCGGGTTGCCTCGCCGCAGGATGCGGTAGAGGTCAAACGGCCGCGGGCTTGCGTCTGTGTGGATCTGGTCGGTCAGGCAGATCTCGTAGGACTCGCCCGCGGCCAGCGCGACCTGGCAGCGCGCGATGTCGGCGAGGTACTGCTCACGCCCGCGCCCGCAGCGAAAGCTCACCGGACCGTCCGGGTCGCCGAGATGCGTCTCGCGCGAAGCGCGCGGCGAGCGGTCGGGCTCGTCGAGCGTCTGGCGCACGACCGCCTCCGCCCGCGACAGCCAGCGCTGTGCGTCGCGCTCGTCTTCCCCGCAGAGCGCCAGCAGGTGGGTGCGGTGCTGAACGTGGTCGACTGCCACGACGCGGTTGGCGAGCATCAGCACGGCGTCGGGCATGTCCGAGCGATGGACGTTCGCCGAGCCGCAGTCGGCCTTGCACTCATAGCCCAGATAGCCGACGAAGCCACCGAGCAGGCCCCGCGGGAGTCCCGCCGCGGGCTCGATCGCGTGCTTTGCGAGCTCCATGTCGAGGATGTCGAAGATCGAGCCGGCCTGCGCCATCGACCCGCCCGCACTGTGTGAAATCACGGATTTCTGGTCTACGTCGTACTCGATCACACAGCGGTCGTACCCCGCCGTCGTACCCATGAACGACTGTTGGGCCAGCGGGCTGGGAGCGTCGACGCTGTCCAGCCAAAAGGCGTACTCGGCGCTGGCGAACAGCCGGTCAAACAGCAGCTCGGTCGATGGCTCGCCCTCGAGCGTGCGCATGCGCAACTGCATGGGCTCGGAGTTGGCGTCTGGCGCGGGCCGGGGCGAAGGCCGCGGTGGCGTGAGCGGCCGGCCCCGGCGCCTGGGGGCTGAGGACCTGTGCTTGGCGGCGAGCGTGTAGAAGTTCTCGCACAGCTTGCGTCCGTGCTCGGTCGCCACCGACTCGGGATGGAACTGCACCCCCCACATCGGGCGGCTGCGGTGTTCGATGCCCATCACGACTCCCTCGTCTGTCCAGGCCGTCACGCGGCCCTCCGGCCCCAGCTCGCCGGCGACCGCGAGCGAGTGGTAGCGCACGACCGAGAAGTCCTGGGGTATGCCCTCGAACAGGCCGCTGCCGTCGTGGCGAACGCCGCTCAGGCGCCCGTGCATGACCATTGGCGCGCTTGCCACCGTGCCGTTGAGCAGGTGCCCGAGGCCCTGGTGGCCGAGGCACACGCCGAGCACGGGGATATCGCTGCTGCGCAGGATGTCAGAGCAGACGCCGAAGTCGTGCCAGCGCTCCGGGCGCCCCGGCCCGGGAGAGATGACGATCGCGTCGAAGTCCCAGCGCGACAGCGCCGGCCAGGAGACGACGTCGTTGCGGATCACGATCGGCTCCTCGCCGGACACCGCCGCGAGCAGGTGGAACACGTTGTAGGTGTAGGAGTCGTAGTTGTCGATCAGCAGAGTCGTCACGGCACGGTCTCCAGCCCGAGGCCGCGCGCGCTGCGGTCCAGCAGCGTGTGCACCACGCGCTCGACCGGTTCGGCGCGGTCGCGCTCCAGATACCAGATCGCGAGGTGCTTGAGGTAGTGGGCGAGCGGCCTGACGTCCAGACGCTGCGACGCCAGACGCAGGTAGCGACGGTAGAGCTCGGATTGGACGACCGCGAAGCGATAGTCGGGATCCTCAACCGGGTGAGCCGCATCGGCCGAGTCGCCGGCGTGACGCGCGCGAGCGCGCACGAGGTCCCAGCCCAGGCTCTCGTGCTCGCACAGCAGTCGGGAGGGGTCGAAGTCCATGTCAGGGGTAACCGGGTGGGGAAGGAAATAACCGAGTGCCACCTGTGCGGCCACGCGTTCGGGGTTGGGATGGGCTCGGCGTATGCCGCGTCGCTGACTGTCACGGTCGATCTGCGCGTCCAGCCAGTCGATGAGCTCGTCGATCAACAGCGCCCCCGCGCTTGACGTCAACGCGCGCTGCTGGCTGGAGACCATGCCGTGGAAGATGCTGCGACTCGGATGAAAGCCACCGTTGAGATCCGGTCGCAGCTCGACCGCGAGCTTGCGGATGCTCGCCACGTGCGCCACCCACTCCGACCCCGTGACCTGCAGCGAGGTGATGCCCTCCAGGTCGGGCGCGCTCATCGCGTAGGTCAACGAGCGCATGTGCTGCGTCGAGAGGCCGTCGGCGCGCACGAGCGGGACTTCCTCGAGCTCCTCCAGCCCCGTCACATATACGACCACCCCGTCCTCGCGCCGCTTGAGCGCCCCGCTGCGCAGCCCCGCCTCGGCCAGCTGCGCCGTCTGCGCCAGGAAGTCTGACTCGAACAGCACCCTGTCGAAGGCGATGCCCAGGCGGGCCAGCGTCTTGCGCTGGCCGGCGATCACCCATGATCGCGTCTTGTACCACAGCTCCAGCGCCTCTCGCTCGCCGCTCAGAACCCCCTTGATCAGCTCGTCCGCCGTGTCGTTTTGCACCTGCACCTCGCGCGAGAGGGAGTCCTCGGCTTGCCCGTGCTGCCCTCTCGCAAGCTCGCCTCCGGCGGCCACGTAGTCCGCGTAGCACATCCCCACGAAGTGGTCGCTCTTCTGATCGCCCTCCAACCAGCCGCCGGCACGGCGGCCGCTGTGCAGCACGCCGGCCATCGCCTCGCCCATCGAGCGGCCCATGTCGGAGATCCGACTGCGCCGCTCTACTCGCGCTCCCGCCTGCGCGAGCGCCGCGGCGAGCGCGTTTCCGATCGCCAGGTTGCGCAGGTGGCCGACGTGCAGTGCCTTCGTCGCGTTCGGGTCCCAGAACTGGACCGAGAAGTGGCGCCCGCGGGCCAAATCGGCAAGCGGCGCTTCCGCGCTGCCGCCGGCCTCCAGCGCCGCGCCGGTCATCTCAATCCAGCCGTCTGCCAGGTGCAGGCGGACGGCGGCCGGCTCGCGAACCAGCGCCTGTACCCATGGCTCGCGCTCGACCTGCTCGAGCGCCGCCAGCGACTCCTGGTCGTCCTGCCAGTCGGGCGTGCGGGGGAGCAGCTTTAGGTCATAGGCGCGATGGGGACGTCGTGGCGCCCGCGCCGCCCACGGGGCGGGGGTGCCCTCCCGCGTAGGGAGATCCTCGAAGTAGTCAAAGACATTTGTCATGGATCAGTCCACAAAGTATGACTGTGTCGCAATGCACCAGCCGGGGCTCGAACCCGGATCACCGGTGTTTAAGACCGGTCCTTTCACCGATTAAGGTACTGGTGCTCGCACAGCACGCAGCTTCATGGTCTCCCGCAGAGGCCGCGCCACCAAAATATCGTCCAGCCGGACTGTCTCGGATATCCTATGGCGAGACCTTTGGGATTGCAAGGAAGTCATCGGGTATGGTGCGTCACACGGCCGGTTTGGAGTGCCACAGACGTGAAGCGGGCCGTGGCGATAGAGAGACATGCGACGAAAACGGGGAGATGGAGACAAATGAACACCACCGGCACATCCTCACACCGCGCGCCTTTACGGACGCCTCCCGGTGTTTCTGACGAAGCCGCACACCGCGCTGGCACACCGCCGGCCGCCTGAGTAGCGGTGAGCGGCTTGGTTCGGCATATCGCGGCATGTGGACTTGGCACGGCCGTTCTCGCCGGGCTGTGTGCATGTGGTGGTGGCACTCACAAGGTGGGAGTTGCGCAGGTCGGGTCGGAGGCTGTCACCAAGGGCGCTTTGGCTCATTGGACGGCTATCATGGCATCGGAACATGCCGCGTCTGCCCAGACGCCTCAGCGGCGCGCGCTGGAGCTCCTCATCTCATCTGATTGGTTGATCCAGGAGGCCGCGGAAGAGCACCTGGCTTCATCGGCTGACGAAGTCGCAGGGCGCGTAGAACAGGACAGGACGACTCCGGCGATCGAACTTCGCGAACTGGCGAACGGCAAACGGCGGAGCCAGGCGGACCTCCAGCTCGAAGCCGAAGCGCAGCTGGCCGCTGGCAAGCTCCGCCAGGCATCGATCGACAAGGTGGCGGGTCCCGTCGGCGAAGCACTGATCATGACCGCCA
>Ga0209420_1000698_pt1 | contig 16847 bp, 17 predicted proteins | sample BlaSpr_A8_OM1_O1_FD_187972 | JGI IMG/M metagenome (GOLD analysis project Ga0209420, IMG submission 187972) | Forest soil microbial communities from Thunder Bay, Ontario, Canada - Black Spruce, Ontario site 2_A8_OM1_O1 (SPAdes) (version 2) | ecosystem: Environmental > Terrestrial > Soil > Boreal... | reverse complement strand
GAGCGGCTGCAGAACCTTGGGCAGGTCCGAGTTCATGCGCTTGCCCTGTCCCGCGGCGAGTATGACGACGGAAAGCGGCATGACGGCTCCTCGAGAAGTCGGGGTCAGCGTTTCTTGCGCAGGCGCTCGATGGTCTTCAATTGAGCAACGGCGCGCAATAGCTCGGCGTGCGCCTCCGCAAGTTCTCTTTTATCCGTGCGGGTACGCACCAGGTCCTCGGCGCGCTGCTTGGCGTTCTGTGCCTCAGCCTCGTCGAGATCCTTGGCGCGGACGGCCGTGTCGGCGAGCACGGTGACTTTGTTCGGTTGCACCTCGAGGGCTCCGCCGCCCACGTAAAAGACTTGCTCTTCTTGCCCGGCGACTTGAACACGTACATTGCCGGCCTTCAAGGTGGTGAGGAGCGGTGCGTGTCGCGGATGAATGCCGAGCTCGCCGATCGCACCCGGTGCAATCACCAGGGTGGCCTCGCCCGAGAACAGCTCGCCCTCGGCGCTGACGATATCGACGTGGATGGTGTGTGCTTCGGCCATTATTGCAGCGTCTTCGCCTTGGCGATGGCTTCCTCGACCGTACCCACCATGTAGAAGGCCTGCTCGGGCAGGGCATCGAACTCACCGCCGATGATGCCCTTGAAGCCGCGGATGGTGTCCTTGAGCGAGACGATCTTGCCGTCCTGGCCGGTGAACACCTTGGCGACGTTGAAGGGCTGCGACAGGAAGCGCTGCACCTTGCGCGCGCGGTACACGATGAGCTTGTCATCTTCCGACAGCTCATCCATCCCCAAGATCGCGATGATGTCCTGCAGCTCCTTGTAGCGCTGCAGCACCGCCTGCACGCCGCGCGCGGTGTTGTAGTGCTCCTCGCCCACCACCAGAGGATCGAGCTGGCGGCTGGTGGAATCGAGCGGATCGACCGCAGGATAGATACCGAGCGATGCGATCTGGCGCGACAGCACCACGGTCGCATCCAGGTGCGCGAAGGTGGTGGCGGGGGAAGGGTCGGTCAGATCGTCCGCCGGCACGTACACCGCCTGGATCGAGGTGATGGAACCTCGCTTGGTCGAGGTGATGCGCTCCTGCAGCACGCCCATCTCCTCGGCGAGCGTCGGCTGGTAGCCCACCGCCGAGGGCATGCGCCCGAGCAGCGCCGACACTTCGACGCCGGCGAGGGTGTAGCGGTAGATGTTGTCGATGAAGAACAGCACGTCGCGCCCTTTGCCGCCATCCTCGCGCTTCTCGTCACGGAAGTACTCGGCCATGGTGAGGCCGGTGAGCGCCACGCGCAGGCGGTTGCCCGGCGGTTCGTTCATCTGCCCGTACACCATCGCGACCTTGGAGTTGGACAGGTTGTCCTTGTCGATGACGTGCGACTCGATCATCTCGTGATAGAAGTCGTTGCCCTCGCGGGTGCGCTCGCCGACGCCTGCGAACACCGAAAGTCCGCTGTACTGCTTGGCGATGTTGTTGATGAGCTCCAGCATGTTGACGGTCTTGCCGACACCGGCACCGCCGAACAGGCCCACCTTGCCGCCCTTGGCAAACGGCACCAGCAGGTCAATGACCTTGATGCCCGTGGCCAACAGGTCCTGGCCGCCCGCCTGCTCGTCAAACGGTGGCGGCGGGCGGTGGATCGGCAGGTACTCGTCCGCCTGCACCGGCCCGCGGTTGTCCTGCGGCACGCCCAGCACGTCCATGATTCGCCCGAGCGTGCCCTTGCCCACTGGAACCAAGATCGGCGCGCCGGTCGCCTTCACGGCGAGTCCGCGCTTCAAGCCTTCCGAGGAACCCATGGCGATGGTACGCACCACGCCGTCGCCGAGCTGCTGCTGCACTTCCAGCGTCAGCTCGACATCCTTGAGCTTGAGCGCCTCGTAGATCTTCGGAATGGATTCGCGCGGAAATTCGACGTCGATGACGGCGCCGATGATCTGGGTAATGTGGCCCTCGGCCGAAGTGTCCATGCTGTCTTTCCTCAAACCGCAGCCGCGCCGCCCACGATCTCCGAAAGCTCTTTCGTGATCGCGGCCTGGCGGGCCTTGTTGTAGATCAGTTGCAATTCGCTGATGAGCTCGCCGGCGTTGTCCGAGGCCGCCCCCATGGCGACCATGCGCGCCGCCATCTCGGAGGCGACGTTCTCGACCGCGCCGCGATAGACCTGCGACTCGATGTAGCGCATCAGAAGTCCATCGAGGACGCCGGCCGCATCCGGCTCGTAGATGTAGTCCCAGTGTTCCTGCAGCCCGTCGGTGTCCACCGCCTCGATCGGCAGCAGCTGCGTGACGGTCGGCTGCTGAGTCATGGTGTTGACGAATTGCGCGTTCGCCAGATACAGCCGGTCGATGGTGCCGTCACGGTAGCCATCCAGCATCACCTTGACGGTGCCGATGAGGTCCTTCAGGTGCGGCCGGTCGCCGAGGCCGGAAATACTGCCGAGGATCGGCATGCTCAGGCGCCGGAAGAAGGTCATGCCCTTGGTGCCGATGAGGCACAGGCTCACCTTTGCGCCCTTACCCTGCCACTCGCGCACCAGATTCAGGGTCTCGCGGAAGACGTTGGCGTTCAAGGCGCCGGCCAGCCCGCGGTCGCTCGAGATCACGATGATGCCGATCGCCTTGGGCTCGCGCGTCACCAGGAACGGGTGGCGGTAGTCCGGGTTCGCCTGCGTCAGGTGCCCAATCACGTTGCGCATCTTCTGCGCGTAGGGGCGCGCCTGCTTCATGCGCTCCTGCGCACGGCGCATCTTGCTGGTGGCCACCATCTGCATGGCCTTGGTGATCTTCTGAGTGCTCTTCACACTCGCGATCTTGGAGCGGATTTCCTTGGTGCCGGGCATTTAGTAGGAACCGGTGGCGACGAAGTCGTCGATGCACTTCTTGAGCGCCGCCTCGTTCTCCTTGGAGAACTTCGGCGTCGCGTTGATGGTCTCGATCATCGACTTGTAGTTAGTGTGCGCAAAGGCCTGCAAGGCTGCCTCGAACGCCACGATCTTCTTCAGTTCCACCTTGTCCATGTAGCCGTTGGTGACCGCGTAGATCGACAGGGCCATCTCCGCCACCGACATCGGCGCGTACTGCTTCTGCTTCATCACCTCGGTGACGCGCTGGCCGCGCTCGAGCTGGCGGCGGGTCGCCTCGTCCAGGTCGGAGGCGAACTGCGAGAACGCCGCAAGCTCGCGATACTGTGCGAGCGCAAGACGGATACCGCCGCCGAGCTTCTTGATGATGTCGGTCTGTGCCGCCCCGCCGACGCGCGAGACCGAGATGCCGGCGTTCATGGCCGGACGGATGCCGGCGTTGAAGAGGTCGCTCTCGAGAAAGATCTGCCCGTCGGTGATCGAGATGACGTTGGTCGGCACGAAGGCCGTCACGTCGCCGGCCTGGGTCTCGATGATCGGCAGCCCCGTGAGCGAGCCGGTCTTGCCCTTCACACGGCCGTTGGTGACCTTTTCCACGAATTCCTCGTTGACGCGCGCGCTGCGCTCGAGCAGGCGCGAGTGCAGGTAGAACACGTCCCCGGGGAAGGCCTCGCGGCCCGGCGGGCGACGCAGCAAGAGCGAGATCTGCCGATAGGCGACGGCCTGCTTGGACAGGTCGTCATAGATGATGAGCGCATCCTCGCCCTCGTCCATGAAATACTCGCCCATGGTCACGCCCGAATAGGCAGCGATGTACTGAAGCGCGGCCGGCGTCGAAGCTGCGGCGGCCACCACGATGGTGTGCCCCATGGCGCCGTGCTCCTCGAGCTTTCTCACCACGTTGGCGATGGTCGACTGCTTCTGGCCGATCGCAACGTAGATGCACTTAATGCCGGAAGACTTCTGGTTGATGATGGTGTCGATGGCGAGCGCCGTCTTGCCGGTCTGGCGATCGCCGATGATCAGCTCGCGCTGGCCGCGGCCGATCGGCACCATCGAGTCGACCGCCTTGTAGCCGGTCTGCACCGGCTGGCTCACCGACTTTCGGTAAATGACGCCGGGCGCGACGCGCTCGATCGGCGCGGTGCGCGTGGCCTTGACCGGGCCCTTGCCATCGAGCGGTGCGCCGAGCGCATCCACCACGCGGCCGAGAAGTTCAGGGCCCACCGGCACTTCGAGAATGCGCCCGGTGGTCTTGACGGTATCCCCTTCCGAGAGGTGCTTGTAGTCGCCCAGCACCACGGCGCCCACCGAATCCTGCTCAAGATTCAGCGCAAGACCGAAGGTGTTGCCCGGAAACTCCAGCATCTCGCCGTAACGCGCATCGGCCAGGCCGTGGATGCGGGTGATGCCGTCGGTGACGGACACGATGGAGCCGACGTTGCGCGCCTCCGTGACCGACTCGAAGTCCTCGATCCGCTGCTTGATCAGGTCGCTGATTTCGGTTGCCTTGATGGCCATATCGGTCTCTTTTGTCGAATCCGTTGGGCGATTACGCGGTCAGTTCGTAGGCAATGTGCTCGAGCCGTGTGCGCAGCGAGCCATCGATCACCAGGTCCCCGGCGCGCACCACCGCCCCGCCGATCAGGCTCGGGTCGATCTCGCAGTGCAGCCGTACCTTGCGCTTGAGGCGCTTTTCGAGCGCCTGAGCGAGCTTTTTCTGCTGCGCCTCATCGAGCGCCGCCGCCGAGGTTATCGTCACGTCGGCAACCCCTTCGGCGCTATCCTTGAAGCTGTCAAAGAGGCTCGAGATCTCGGGCAGGTAGGCCAGGCGGTGGTTGGTGGCGAGCGTGCGCATGAAGTTCGCGCCCTCGACCTTGAGCTTCGATCCGGCGATGCCGGTCACGAGCGCGGCGAGTTCGTCCGCGGTGACGTGCGGGTTGCCGAGCAGCGCCTCAACGCGCGGATCCGTGATCACCTGCGCGGCCGAGCGCAGGGACTGCGACCAGGGGGCCAGACTGTCACGTTCGCGCGCTTCCTCGAAGGCAGCACGCGCGTACGGTCGGGCGATGGTGAGCTTGTCCGCCATGGCGTTGGTTCAGATCTGCGCCGAGAGCTTGTCGAGCAGGTCCGCGTGTGTGCGCGCGTCGATCTCGCGACCCAGGAGCTTGGCGGCCGCCCCCACCGCGATGCCGGCCACTTCCCGGCGCAGGCCCTCCTTCGCGCGGGTGGTGTCGAGCTCGATCTGCTGCTGCGCGGCGGCGACGATGCGCGCGCCCTCGGTGCTGGCCGTACCCTTGGCCTCTTCCACCAGCTCATTGGCGCGCTGCTGCGCGTGATCGATGATCTGGTTGGCACGCTCGCGCGCCTCGCGCACGATAGTGTCGGCCTTGCCGCGCGCCTCGACCAGTTCCTTCTCGCCCTGCTCCGCGGCCGCGAGTCCCTGCGCGATCTTGCGCGCGCGCTCGTCCATCGCGGTGAGGAGCGGTGGCCAGATCCACTTCATCACGCCCAACACCAGCGCGGCGAACACGATCATCTGCACGATGAGCGTGAGATTGATGTTCACAGGTCTATCTCCTGCCTCGAGCCGTCAGCGCAGCAAGACTGTCAGTGGGCAGCCTGCAACGTTTGCAGCGCGCTCACGAACGGGTTTGCGAACGTGAAGAACAGCGCAAAGCCGATGCCGATCATCGCGACCGCATCGAGTAGTCCTGCGACCAGGAACATCTGTACGCGCAGGGTCGGTAACAGCTCCGGCTGTCGCGCCGAGCCTTCGATGAAGCGCCCGCCGAGAATGCCGAAGCCGATGGCCGTGCCAAGCGCGCCCATGCCGAAGATGATGCCGACCGCAAGAACGGTCATGGCCTCAATGTGTGCAATGCCTTCCATTCAATCTCTCCTCGAAACAAACCAGATAAGAAAACCTCTGCCGCCGCGTCAGTGATGCTCGCTGGCCATCGACAGATAGACCACCGTCAGCACCGCGAATATGAACGCCTGGATGGTGATGATGAGGACGTGAAAACCCGTCCAGACGAATCCCAGAATTAACTGGCCGATGATGCCCAGCCAGCCGCCGATGCTGAGCAACTTATCGAGCCCGTGCGACAGCGTCAGCACCGCGATCAGAAGGAAAATCATCTCGCCGGCGTACAGGTTGCCGTACAGGCGCAGCGACAGCGACACCGGGCGGGCGAGGAAGGTCACCGATTCCAGCACGAAGTTCACCGGTACCAGCAGCGCCTGCACGAAGACGTTCTTGGCTCTGAAGGGCTGCAGGGTGAGCTCGCTGATGAAGCCGACGAAACCCTTCATCTTCAGGCTGTAGAAGATGATGAGGATGAACACCGTCAGCGAGAGTGCGAAGGTCGCATTGAGGTCGGTGCTCGGCACGATTTTAAGGTGCTCGAAGCCGGCGCCGCGCGCTGCCGCCGGCAGCAGATCGACCGGCACCAGATCCATGAAGTTGAAGAGCCAGATCCAGCAGAACAGCGTGAGTGCCAGCGGTGCGATCAGACGACTGGTGCCGTGGTAGCTGTCGCGCACCTGCGCGTCGACTGTTTCGACAATCGACTCGATGATGTTCTGCGTGAGGCCGGGAACACCGCTGGTCGCCTTGCGCGCCACCCACCAGAACAGTCCGAAGAACACCAGCGCCAGCGCGACCGAGAAAATGACGGTGTCGTAATTGATGACCGAGAAGTCGACGATCCCGTGCGGCGCCCGGTTCGACAGGAACGTCTCGTGGTGCACGATGTATTCCATCGGGCCTACGGCGTGCTCTGCGGCTGCCACCATGATGCTCACCCATCCACCCCTTGCTCAGGCGCCGCGGCGCGCACGCCGTTCAGGGCTGGCAGCGCGCGCAGCAACGCGATCCAATACACCAGCAACGTTGCGGCAAACGCGGCGAACATTGCCAGCGGCGCAACCTTCATCGTCTTCAACACCGCCACGAACAGGCCGATCACCAGCACGATCTTCACCGCCTCGCCGATATAGAACATGCTCAGCGCGCGTTGCGCGCCGGCCGATGCCGCGCCGCCAAACACCAGACCCGCCATCGCGAGGCTCCCAACCGTGGCGATTCCGCCGCCGAGCAACGCCGAGACCGCAGCCAGCCGTCCGGCCCAGGCGAACGCGCACGCCGCCGTCAACACGGTCACGGCCGCCTGACCCAGCACGACGCCGAAGGCCAGCCGACGCGCATGGGGCAAGTCGATCGCCGACACCTTATATATAAGTCCTGCTCGAGGGGCTCTAAAGAGCCGTCTTGCGCCCGATGGGGACGCAACTGGCTTAACATTACCTCGGCCGTTCAGTCACTTAGCTGCAACGGCGAAAAAGCCGCGGGATTATAGAGACCGCCCGCGCGTGAGTCCACAAGCCCGCGCGCAGCCGCGAAACCGCGCAAATCAGACCGGCCGCTGCCTCGATCGCAGCACGGTTTTGGTGCGCTACTGGATGTGCGCCAGGATCCCGTCGAGCTCATCCAGGCTGTTATAGCTGACCACCAGCTTGCCCTTGCCGCCGCTGCCCTGCTGGATCGCAACCCGGGCACCGAGCTTCTCGGCCAGGTCCTGCTCGAGACGCTCCACATTCGCATCGCGCGGCCCTGCGCCATCGCCGGAAACCCGGCCGACGGGGGCCTGCAGCCTGCGCACGAGTCCCTCGGTCTCGCGCACCGAGAGTCCCTTCTTGACCACCAGCACTCCGACCTCGGTCTGCTGGCGGCGCTGGCTGAGCGCCAGCAGCGCACGCGCGTGGCCCATCTCGAGCGAGCGCTTCTCGAGCAGCTCGCACACCTCCGGCGACAGCTCAAGCAGGCGCAGCAGGTTGCTCACGCCGGCGCGCGAGCGCCCGACCGCCTCGGCCGCCTGCTGATGCGTGAGGCCGAACTCGCTGATCAGCCGCGACAGCGCGCGCGCCTCTTCCAGCGGGTTGAGGTTCTCGCGCTGGATATTCTCGATGAGCGCCACCGCAATGGCCGCCTCATCGGGAATGTGGCGGATGACCGCCGGAATCTCCCCAAGACCTGCCATCTGCGCCGCGCGCCAGCGCCGCTCGCCGGCAATGATCTCGTAGCGCTGGGATTCACCGCTTCCCGGGGTCACCTCCAGCGGGCGCACCACGATGGGCTGCACCACACCCTGGGCCTTGATCGAATCGGCCAGTTCCGCAAGCGTCTCCGGCCGCATGTCGACGCGCGGCTGGTAGCGGCCGCGTTGCAGCAGATCGAGCGGCAACTTGGCGAGCTCATCGCCCGCCGGCTCAGCTGCCGCAGCCGGAGGGGGACGCGCGCCGAGCAGGTCCGCCAGTCCCCGACCCAGGGTCGGTTTTCGATGCATCATCGTGGGATGTCCTCGCGGATCGAGCTTCCCTGTGCAAGCTCCCCGCCCGTCGCGTTGCCGCCGACGCCGTCGAATCCTGAATCCTCTTCGTGCGGCAGCGTCGTGTCACCGGGCATCCCGACCGGCAGCAGCTGAGGCGCCGCGGCCTCAGCCGTATTCGTGTCAGGGGGTGTTTCGGTGGCCGCTACACCTTGCTCTGCCGTCGCCTCAGGCGGCCGGTCCTCAGGCGTCGGTGAGGCCTCGGTCACCGCCGCCGCGGGCGGCGCCTCCTCAGGCGCCGCGGCGGCGGGGTGCGTCCCGTTCGCCTCACAGGGCGTTTCTTCCGGTGCCGCCACGGGCTCGGCGGCCGAGGGTGCCGGCACCGTCGCGGCAGGCCGCGCCATGCCCGCCAGCTCCTGGCGCCGGATCATTTCCCCGGCAAGCGCCAGGTAGGCGAGCGCACCGCGCGACTCCTTGTCATGAAACAGCACCGGCTTGCCGAACGAGGGCGCCTCGGCAAGACGGATGTTGCGCGGGATGACGGTACGAAACACCTTGTCGGCAAAGTGCGCGATCAGCTGTGCGCTCACCTCGTTGGCGAGGTTATTGCGCGGGTCGAACATGGTGCGCAGCACGCCCTCGATCGACAGCTCAGGATTGGCGGCTATGCGGATCTGCTCGACGGTGGACAGCAGCGCCGTCAGCCCCTCGAGCGCGTAGTACTCGCACTGCATGGGGATCAGAACGCTCTCGGCCGCGACCAGGGCATTCACGGTGAGCATGTTGAGGGCGGGCGGGCAGTCGATGAGGATCACGTCGAAGTCATTGCGCAGCGGTGCCAGCGCGTTGCGCAGCTTGGTCTCGCGACCGATCGGCAGCCCGAGCAGCCGCACCTCCGCGACCGTGAGATCGTGGTTCGCGGGCAGGATCGTGAAACCGCCGAGCTCGACCTGGATCAGGGCGGAGGCGAGTTCCGTTTCCCCCAGCAGCACCTCGCAGGTGCTGCGCGTGAGCTGTGATTTGTCCACCCCGCTGCCCATGGTGGCGTTGCCCTGCGGGTCAAGATCCATGAGCAGCACGCGCCGCTTGGTAGCGGCGAACGAGGCGGCGAGATTGACGGCGGTGGTGGTCTTACCGACGCCGCCCTTCTGGTTCGCGATGGCGATGACGCGCTTCACGACGGACAGTGTACTGCACTGCCGCCGTAGCCCGGCGTCCTTCAGGCAACCCGCTGGTGCACCTGCCGCCCCAGCCGTTCGCGTGCCATCTGGTCGGCCACCGCGTTCGTGCTGCCGTTTCCACGGCGGGCGCGCTCGAAGATTTCGGTGAGGCGGCCGGGAATGGCGTGGATATCCGCGATGACCTGGGCTTCGGTGGCCCCGCCGTGGTACTCGCGCGAGACGCTGATGATGCCGCCGGCGTTGATGACATAGTCCGGCGCATAGAGGATCCCGGCCGCCTGCAGCGCCACACCGTCCTGATCCTCGGCCAGCTGGTTATTCGCAGCACCGGCGACGATGCGGGCCCGCAGGCGCGCAATGGTCTGGCTATTGAGCACCGCGCCGAGCGCGCAGGGAGCCAGCACGTCGACCTCGAGGCCGAGCACCTCATCGACTGCGACCGCAGCAGCGCCGAACTGCTCGCAAACGCGCGAAACGGCGGCCGGACGCACGTCCGCCACGGACAGCTTCGCACCCTCGGCGGCAAGATAGGCGCACAGGTGATAGCCCACCCCGCCCGCACCCTGGACGGCGACGCTTACGTCTTTCAGATCTGAGCGCCCCAGCCTGAACTTCACCGCCGCCCGGATCCCAAGATAGACCCCGAGCGCGGTCTTGGGCCCCGGGTCCCCGCCCGCCTGTCCGGGAGCTGCTCCGAGGCCTGCGACGTAGCGCGTCGCATGGGCCACGTTCGCCATATCCGCGGTGCTCGTGCCGACGTCCTGTGCGGTGATGTAGCGGCCGCCGAGCGAATCGACGAAGCGCCCGAAGGCCTCGAACAGCGCAGGCGTCTTCGCCTTGCCCGAATCGGCGATGATGACCGACTTGCCCCCGCCGAGGGGCAGCCCTGCCATGGCGTTCTTGTAGCTCATGCCGCGCGAGAGGCGCAGCACATCGCGCACCGCGTCGTGGGTGCTGGGGTAGGGCCACATGCGGCAGCCGCCCGCGGCCGGCCCGAGCGCCGTGGAATGAATGGCCGCGATGCACTTAAGTCCGCTGGCTGCGTCGTGGCCGAAGACGACGAGTTCATGGGCGTCGAACTCGCGCAGGTCGAAGATTTCCATGGCCGCAACTCCCGGCAGGGACTCAGTTAAGGCTACTCGGGTGAGGTGCACCAATCGTCACAAAGATTGCTTTAATGACAGTGTTTATGGAACATAAGTTTCATATATTCTGAATATCCGAAATATATGACTCATCCTGATCTGGACCGCAGTGACCTGAGGATCCTCGACCTTTTGCAGGAGCAGGGGGCGGTTTCGGCCGCCGAGATCGCCGAGCGGTTGGGGATGACCACCTCGACCTGCTGGCGGCGGGTGGCGCGACTTGAGGAATCCGGCGTCATCCGAAAGCGCGTGGCGCTGCTCGATCGCGAGAAGGTGGGGCTCTCGGTCATGGTGTTCTCGCACGTGAAGGTCGCCGGCCACGGACGCGATGCGCTGCTGCGCTTCGAGCAGGCGGTGCGCGCCCACCCGGAAATCCTAGAGTGCTACACGCTGATGGGCGAGACGGACTTCCTGCTGCGCATCGCCTGCCGCGACATCAAGGCGTACGAGGCATTCTTCCTCGATCACCTGTCGCGCTTCCCGGGCGTTCAGTCGGTCAACTCCTCCATTGCGCTGGCGGTCATCAAGGAGACGACCGCCCTGCCACTGCCAGTACGATGAGGCAGCGCGCCGCATCGAGGCCCGGGATGGTGAGCTCGCGCGAGCCGGTGACGCGCCAGGCGGCCGGCAGGGCGGCCAGTTCCGCGGCCGGCCAGATTCCCTTCATCGCCAGCACGCGGGTGTTCTCACCGCACAGCGGGGCGACACTTGCGAGCATCTGCGGCAGCGGCGCGAACGCACGCGCCACCACCGTGTCGAAGGGCTCATCGACCTTGAGCGTCTCGGCGCGTGAGTGCACGGCGGTCACGTTGGTCAGCCCGAGAAGGTGCGCGGCATGGGACACGAAGCGGATCTTCTTGGCCTTCGAGTCGATGAGCGTGAACTGGCGCTCGGGGTTGCATAACGCCAGCGGCAGGCCGGGGAATCCCGCGCCGGTGCCGACATCGGCGATGCGCGCACCGTACAGGTCCGGGTGGATCGCGAGGCTGTCGAGCAGATGGTGCGTCACCATGGCGGCGGGCGTGGTGATGCCCGTCAGGTTGTAGCCCTTGTTCCAGGTGGACAGTGCCTGCAGAAGCGTGAAGAGCCTGGCGGCGTCCTCCTCGCTCAGGGCCACGCCGAGACGTGCCGCGTCCTGTATCAGGCGTTCGACGGGAATGGCCACGCTCCTCGCGCTACGGCGCGCGCGATTGATCATACTTTGCGCACCGTGAGACTGCTGCTGGTAGAAGACGACCCCATGATCGGCGAGGCGATCCGCGCGGGCCTGCGGCGCGAGGGCTTTACCGTGGACTGGGTACATGACGCCGAAAGCGCAGCCCAGGTACTGCGTACCGAGCCTTTCGAGCTGCTGCTGCTCGACCTCGGTCTGCCGCGCAGCGATGGTCTTGCGCTGCTGAAAAGCCTGCGCGCTCGGGGCGAGGCGCTGCCGGTGCTGGTCATCACGGCGCGCGATGCGGTCTCACAGCGGGTGGCGGGGCTGGATGCCGGCGCTGACGATTATCTGGTCAAGCCCTTCGACCTGGATGAACTCGCCGCGCGCATCCGCGCCCTGCTGCGCCGTAAATCCGGCCGTGCCTCCTCGGCGCTGACGCACCTCGACGTGACGCTCGATCCCTCGCAGCACCGGGTCACGCAGAACGGCGCGGAAATCGCCCTGTCGCCCCGCGAGTTCGCGCTGCTCGAGCTGCTGCTGGAGCGTCCCGGCACCATCCTCTCGCGCAGCCAGATCGAGGAGCGCCTGTACGGCTGGGGCGAGGAGGTGGAGAGCAATGCGGTGGAGGTCCACATCCACGGCCTGCGCAGAAAGCTCGGTGCACGGTTCATCCTGACCGTGCGCGGGGTGGGCTATCGGGTGAGGCCGGCGCCGTGAGTTCGCTGCGCGCACGGCTGCTGGCGTGGCTGCTCGGCAGCGTGGCACTGCTCGGTATCGCGGGCGGCTGGTTCGTCTACCGCAACGCGCTCGCGGAGGCGGATGCCTTCTTCGACTACCACCTGCGCCAGACCGCATTGTTTCTGCGCGACCAGCCGGTGGAGTACCTCTTGGCGCCGCAGCTGCCGACCGCCGATGCCGCCTACGATTTCGTCGTGCAGGTGTGGTCGCTCGATGGGGTGCGGGTCTACCTGTCGCGCCCGCACGCGGTGCTGCCCGAGGTCACCACCCTCGGATTCGCCACCGTTGCCACGAGCGAAGGCCGCTGGCGCGCCTACGGCGTGCAGGCGCTGACCCGCGTCATCCAGGTGGCACAGCCGATGAGCGTGCGCGAGCGGGGAGCCGCGCAGCTGGCGCTGCAGACGCTCATCCCCTTCGCGCTGCTGCTGCCGGTACTGGCGCTGGTCATCTGGCTGGCGGTCGGACACGCACTGCAGCCGCTGCAGCGGCTCACCTCGCTGGTCAAGGCGCGCCGCGTCAACGCCCTGGATGCGCTGCCGGATGAGCGCCTGCCCGAGGAAGTGCAGCCGCTGGTGGCCGCGCTCAATGACCTGATCAGCCGGCTGCGGGCGGCGCTGGAACGCGAGCGCGCCTTCATGGCCGATGCCGCGCACGAGCTGCGCACCCCGCTCACGGCACTGCACCTGCAGATGGCCATGCTGGCGCGGGCCAGCGGCGAGAGCGAACGCACGGCGGCCATGGGCACGCTCTCGGCAGGCGTGCAGCGCGCGATCCGGCTGGTGGAGCAGATGCTGGCGCTGGCGCGCCAGGAACCGCGCGCGGAGAGCCCGCGGGTGGCGGTGCGCCTGGATGACCTTGCGCGCGAAGTCGTCGCGGAACTGGTACCGCTGGCGGACGCCGGCAACATCGACCTGGGCGTCACCGCCGCACAGGCGGTGAGCGTCCCGGCAGACCCCGAGGCGCTGCGCACGCTGTTGCGCAACCTCGTGGACAACGCGGTGCGCTACAGCGCCGCCGGCGGCCGCGTCGATGTGAGTGTGGAAGCCGTGCCGGCCGCCTCCGGCGGCGGCGCGCGACTCGCGGTCACCGACGAGGGGCCCGGCATCGCGCCTGAGGATCGCGCCAGGGTATTCGATCGCTTCTACCGGCGCGCCGGGACGGCGCCGCCGGGCAGCGGACTGGGACTGGCGATCGTGAAGGCAATCGCGGACGCGCACGGCGCGAGCGTGGCGCTGTCGGATCCCGCCTCGGGCAGGGGGCTTAGCGTGACGGTGACATTCCCGCCGCGCGCCACTGCGGACGCTGCCTGAAGCAACATCGGGGTCAGTGCGCCAGCTTCTGCAGGAAGCTCGCCGCGGTCAGCAGGTACTCATCGACGTTGCTCTTCTTCCTGAAGCCATGTCCCTCGTCCTTGGCGATGAGGTACCAGACCTCCCCGCCGTTGGAGCGAACCTGCCAGACCAGCTGATCGGATTCCGAGGCAGGCACGCGCGGGTCGTTCAGGCCGGCGACCACCAGCAGCGGTTTTCTGATGCGGGCGGCGTTGGTCAGCGGGGAGATGCGGTCGAGGAAGATGCGCATGGCCTCGATGCGCTCATCCCCATACTCGGCGCGGCGCAGATCGCGGCGGTAAGCCGAGGTGTTGCGCAGGAAGGTCACGAAGTTGCTGATGCCCACCAGATCGATGCCCCCGCGCAGCCGCTCGCCATAGCTCACCAGCGAGGCGAGCACCATGTAGCCGCCGTAGGAGCCGCCCATCACCGCCACCCGCTCGCGGTCGAAGCCGGGTTGCACGCCGATCCACACCAGCAGCGAACCGATGTCGCGCACCGCATCCTCGCGCAGCACGCCGTTGTCGAGGGCGAGAAAGCTCTTGCCATAGCCCGATGAGCCGCGCACGTTGGGCGCCACCACCGCGTAGCCGAGCTCGTTGACCAGAAACTGCACGAACGGGTCCCACTCGGGGCGGAACTGCGACTCCGGTCCGCCGTGAATCACGATTGCCACCGGGCAGGGGGCGGCGCTCTTCGGGCGATAGACGTACGCCGACAGCAGGCGCGCGCGGCCGCCGAGGCGGTCCCAGGTCGGGTAGCGCACCAGTTGCGGCGACACGAGCGTGCTCAGGTCGATCGGCCCGGCTTCGCTTTTGGTCCAGCGGGTGAAGTTGCCCTGCACTACGTCATACACGTAGACGTCGCGCGGCGCGGTCGCCCCGTCGAGCGACATCGCAAGTCTGCGGCCGGTCGGATCGAAGCGCGGGTTGCCGATGCGCCCCTCGGGCAGCCCGGCCGGGGTGAGCCGCTGCTTGGTCTGCGTGTCGAGAATGACCAGGCGGCTGCGGCCATCCTCGTTGAGCGTGTAGGCGATGTAGCGCCCATCGGCGCTGACATCGAAGTCCTCGACGTCCCAGCCGCTGTCGGGCGTGATGCTGCGGTTCTCGTGACTGACCGGGTCCTTGTACTTGAGCTGTGAAAACTCCCCGTCCTCATCGGTGAGGACGTACACCCCGCGTCCGCCGGGCGCGAAGCGTGCCATGCGGATGCCGGCCTTCTGCGGCTTGTCCTCGAGCGGGGTAAGCGAACCGGTCGCAACATCCGCAAGGTACAGGTAGCTCTCGGAAATGGAGATGTACTTCCACACCAGAAGCTTCGAGTCATCCGCGGACCAGTCGAGCGGGTACCAGGTATCGTCGTGGCCGCCGACCAGCAGCTGCGGCGCGCCGCCGGCGACGGCATCGGCGACGTAAACGTCGTAACTGATCGAGTCGCGATCGTTGCCGTAGAAGGCGACACGCTTGCCGTCGTGCGCCCACACCGTGCTGCCGTGGATGAAGTCGCCGTGCGTCAGCGCGCGCGCCAGTCCGTTGCCGGCCTGGTAGTACACCTGGGCGTTCTCATCGCCCGCCTGGTCCTTCAGAAACACGAATCCCGGGCCGCTCTTCGCGGCGCGCGCCCACTCGATCGGATCGGCGTAGAAGGTGAGCTGTTCACGCATGCCGAGCGGGGCTGCCACGCGGTGCAGCTGTTCGCTGTCGCCGAAGCGCGTGCCGATCAGCATGCTGCCGTCGGCCTGCCAGTCCAGAAAGGTGGCACCGCGCGACTGCTGGTAGCGGGTCAGCCGCGCCGCCAGCGCCGGATCCGCCGGCGGTATGCCGTCAAAGACCAGGCTGCCCTGCTCACGGTGCCTGGCGGTGGGCGCCTGCTGAGTGTGACCCGCGGACGAAGCGAGAAGGAGCAGCGCCGCGCACGCGGCGAGCATCCGTGGTGAAGAGCGCTGATCGGTCATGCCGCTAACCTAGCGCACGGGTTACGATGTGTACATGCGCAACCCCTGACCGACATGCCCCAGGGCTTTCGTTCCCGTGCAACCCAGACTCTACCGCCATCCTCACGGCATCACCGCCGTCGACACCGAATACCTCCGTCCGGGGCACGCCGCCGCGCATCTCATCGTGGATTCAGGACGTGCGGCGTTCGTGGACGTGGGCACCAACGCCTCGGCGCCCTACCTGCTCGCCGCGCTCGATGAGCTCGGCATCGCCCGCGCAGCGGTCGACTATCTGCTGCTGACCCACGTGCACCTCGATCACGCCGGCGGTGCCGGCTCGCTCATGCGCGAGCTCCCCAACGCCCAGGCGCTGCTGCATCCGCGCGGTGCGCCGCACATGATCGATCCCTCGAAGCTCATCGCCGGCTCAAAATCGGTCTACGGCGAGGAGCGTTTTCACCAGCTGTATGGTGTGCTGGTGCCGATCTCGGCCGAGCGGGTGCAGGTGGTGCGCGACGGGCAGCGCGTGCCCCTCGGCGGCCGCACGCTCGAGCTCATTCACACCCCGGGTCACGCGCTGCATCACTACGCGGTCATCGACGCCGCCCATCGCAGCATCTTCCCCGGCGACACCTTCGGGATTTCCTACCGGGCGCTCGATACCGAGCGCGGGCCCTTCATCATCCCGACCACGACGCCCACGCAGTTCGACCCCCAGCAGCTCATCGCCTCCATCGACCGAATGCTTGAGTACCAACCCGAATCGATGTACCTCATGCACTTCAGCCGCGTGAGCGAGCCTGCGCGCCTGGCCGTGTCGCTGAAGGAGCAGATCGTGGAGTTCACGCGCATCGCCCGCTCGCATGCCGGCGCTGCGCGGCCCGCGGCCCTCATCAGCGCGGACATGCTGAGGCTGTGGCTCACCCTGGCGCGGGGCCACGGCGTCACGCTGTCGGAAGCCAGCCGCGAACTGACGGAATTTGCGAAAAAGCTCGGCATCCCGGTGATCTCGTCGCCCAACGGCATGGGCTGCATCGACATGACCGATCCACTGTCGCTCGGCTTCATTGGGAGGAACGGCGCGTTTCCCGCCAACGAAGCCGGCCGCCGTTCCGACGTCGTCATCGCCATCGGTGGGCGCTTCGACGACCGCTCGGCATCGTCATGGATGCCC
>Ga0209420_1000697_pt1 | contig 16875 bp, 12 predicted proteins | sample BlaSpr_A8_OM1_O1_FD_187972 | JGI IMG/M metagenome (GOLD analysis project Ga0209420, IMG submission 187972) | Forest soil microbial communities from Thunder Bay, Ontario, Canada - Black Spruce, Ontario site 2_A8_OM1_O1 (SPAdes) (version 2) | ecosystem: Environmental > Terrestrial > Soil > Boreal... | reverse complement strand
GATCGCCAACGATGCTGCCGATCCCGGGAACTTCATCGATCGAACATCTTGAGCAGAATGTCGGAGCCGCCAGCCTGCGCTTAAGCGAACATGAATGCGAGAAGCTATCCGGCGTTCCAGAACTCGCTGGCTCGCGCTAACGACAAGAAGGATGAGGATGGGCCCGGCTGAGGCGGGGATGAGTGGGTTCAGCCGTCTGTTCGAACCCACGCCCGGACGATTCGCGCGTCTCTCACGACTTCTCACAATTCCACTCCGATAGCGGCATGGGCGGTCCAACTCCGCCCATCGCGGAGCCCCACTGGCTGCCGGCAGAAAGTCGTGTAATCCGCGCCAGTCACAGATAGTCGCTTTAACCCACATCATCAGCGGCGCAAACCGATTCGAGCCCCGGTTGCTACCGCTGGACGGGGCAAGTGCCTTTACAGGATTTTCGGATCGATGTTTTGTGATTTAATTGTAAGCATGGACCAGGCTGGAATCAGTCCGCGCCCGGTAATCGGAGCGATCCTCGTTGCGAGCGGCCTCGCCGTGTCATTCCTTCTCTGGCTCCTGTATGTGCATCATGCGTCCGCTGATTTTGCCGGGCGCTGGATGTTTCTGCCAGCTCTTAACGCCCTTCTGAACGGATTGTGCGCGCTTGCGCTCTGCGTGGGATTGTATTTCATCAAACATCACAACCGGGAAGCGCATCGCACAAGCATGCTGCTGGCCTTCGCGTTCTCTTCGGTTTTTCTTATGAGCTACATCGTGAATCACGCCCTGCACGGGGACACGCTTTTCCCCGGCCACGGCCCGGTGCGCACGCTGTACCTTTCCATTTTAGGCAGCCACGTGATTCTTTCTATCTTCGCGCTGCCAATGGTGCTCACGACGTTCTTTTTCTCGCTCACGGGACGGTTCGCGATGCACCGCCGAATCGCACGCTTGACGTTCCCTATTTGGTTGTACGTTTCCGTCACCGGCGTGGTGGTTTTCGTCTTCCTCAAGGCGTATGTGTACTAGACCGCGCTATTGATCTTGATCCGGCTGATCTGTAGAAATGACAGTTCGCAGCAGCCAATGATCCTGAGCGCGCGATACGCTACGGTATGAAGCGCAGAGTTCATCAAGCCTTCATCGCAGACGATTAGGGCTGAGAGAGCACTGAACACTTACGCCAGATTGTCTCCGAATGAGGAGTGAATTGAGACCTGCTCTACTCATTCAGGAATTTCATTGGCGTGCGCGAGCAGTTCGCTAACCTGCCATCGCTGGGCATCGGTTAGCTTGGTCTTGAAGGACGGCATCTCGGACGGATTCCGTCGGCTGCCTTCCAGTAAGTCCCGATGCCGGGTGATCTGGGAAAATCATTGTGGCGGCTTTGAAAACATCGTTGTCGCATAATCCATGGACGGCTGCCCGGAAATCCGTGACACAAGAGGCAGGGCTGCTTGTATACGGTTCGCACCGGCAAGAAAATTGAGTTCGTCGCGGCATCGGCGGATCGGCCGTTGCTACCGGAGCCAAGCCGGCAGAAAAGTAAAGGAAGACACCACCCACTGAAATCGCAACGGACAGAATGAAACCGATTACGAGCCCTTGATCACTTGCGCGCTGCTGTCGTTTCATGGATCAGAAATTAAAGCGATAACCCAGAATCATCTTCGCAATCAGGTGGTCGGTCGAACCCGTAAGGCCCACCCCGAGTCCGAAATTAATTTCCCATTGCGGGGCGATATTCAAATCAATTGCGGGAAAAACCTGATGTTGCTGTTGTGAGACGGCATCGAACCCTGTCACTGGACCGACCGATCCGTAGTATTCAAGACCTCCCGCAACTTTCGCTGTGAAATCGTAACTGAACTTGAAATTGGGCGAGAACACCACGCCCTGGTTGACGCTCTCGCCGTGGAAAGATCGGTCGAGCGTGGGGTTCAGCGACCAATACCAGCGTCCGAACTTTTGATCGACGATGGGACGAATTTCCCAAGTCCAAGTGTCCACAGAATATTGTCGCCTCTGGTAGCCGATTTCATTCGAGAGACTCACGCCCACGGGCCAGTGCCATTTCTTCGGCGCGGCAACTCGCGGCCTGATGTGATCTCCCACCCATTGCCAGCTCTGGCCCCCAGTAACGGAAGTGAAGATGTAGAAGCCACACTCAAACCAGTCATTGAAGCCGTGAGTGATCTCCACCGTTTCGTGCTCGGCATGATTGGTGGGGTCGACTCCATCCACTATTGTCTTCGAACCATCGATCGTGAAATTGCTATGGAGTTCAACCATGGTGTGTCGGGGATCTACGAGATCAGATCCGTAGATCTGGATTTCGTAGTTGTCTTGAGCACGGACGAGAGTTGCAACCAAGATCAAGGCGAGGAGCAGAAACGTGATCGCGAGGTGTCGGCAACTCATCATCCGATCGAAGTTACAACGTCCCATGAGGAAGCTTATCAGCTACAGAACGAACTCGGCGTGGCCGGAGGCACTGTTTAGCGGTATCAAGACTGAATGATTGAAACCTTCTCATCTTGTACTCACACCGATGCTTGGAGCCGGACGATAGTTTCACACTATTAATTAGGGAAGCGGCTTCTGCCGGACTCTAGCCGTCTTCGGAGAAAAAGAATCCCTTATTTTCCGTCTGGGTGATTTCTTAACGTCTGCAAGGGCCTCCTCAATTTAAGAGCCGTTGTGCGCTTTCATGAATCGAACAGAAGAGGTCGTTTTCCCCTGCGCTCTGGCTGAGCATTTTCCAAGGAGACAGTTCGTGCACGTTCCGATGAGGGAAGAAGCCGAAGATGTTCGTAACTCCGCAGAGGAGGCCGAAGGATCGCCCCTGTCGCTGGCTGGCCGCTATGAGGCGCTTCTTGGCGTTTCTCGGGCCATTCATGCCTATCGGGACCCAGCCGAACTATTCCGCGCCCTCGCCAGGGAACTGAAACATGCGGTGAAGTTCGATTTCGTCGGTCTGTTTCTTTACGATGAAGTGCTCAACAAGATTGAGATGCGGATCCTGGAGGTTCACAATGGGTCTGGGCTGGTTCTTCCTGCGGATTTGCGCGCCGAAGACACGATCACATGGTGGGTGTACCACAATCAGAAACCTGTGATTATCTCCTCCCCTACAGAAGAGACTCGCTTCGTGCGAATCATGGAGCTTTACAAACAGTATGGCGTCCAGTCTATGGTCGTACTTCCGCTGACAACAGCACATCGACGGTTGGGTGGATTAGGGTTTGGATCTGAGCATCCCGCCGCGTATTCAGCGGAGGAAGTTCGATATCTAAATCTCGTGGCTGATCAAGTTGCGTTGGCAGTGGACAACGCGCTTCGCCACGAGGAGCAGCGTCGCGACCAGATGTTTCTCGCCGAAGGAGAGAAACTCAGCCGCACCGGCAGTTGGTCGTGGAGGCCTTCCAATAATGAACTGCGTTGGTCTCCGGGACAATGCCAGCTGTTAGGCCTTGATTCCAATTTTTTTCAGCCTTCCCTGGAGTTGTTCTGGCAGCAGATTTGTCCGGACGATAGGCAAGTGCTTGAGCAGACTGTGGGTCAGGCGATCCAGGATAAGAGCGATTTTGAACAGGTTTACCGCATTTTCGGCGCCGATGGATCGATAAGGTATGTACATGCGGTTGGGCATGCTGTCGTCGATGAAAGTGGGACCCTTGTCGAGTTCGTAGGCAGCACCATGGACGTCACCGACCGGAAGCGGGCCGAGAACGATCTCAGAAAGCAACAAGCACACTTCGAAAAGCTATTTGAACTGGCGCCCGAAGCGATTGTTCTGCGGGACATTGAAAACCGAATTTTGAAAGCGAACAAGGAGTTCACGAAGCTCTTCGGCTATACCGAGGAGGAGGCCGTCGGCAAAAACGTCAACTCCTTGATTGTGCCCGACGAATTGTGCTGCCAATCCGAAGAATTGCGGGAGGCTCTGAAGCGCGGCGAGCGCGTGGACGCCGAGTTCGTTCGGCGACGCAAAAATGGATCCCGTCTTACGGTGTCATTTGTTGCTGCCCCGGTGTCGGTCGGAGGCCAAGAGCCAGAGATCTACGGAATCTATCGCGACATTACCGAACGCAAAAAGGCGGAAGAGAAGCTGCGCCGAAGCGAAGCTTTCCTGTCTGAAGGGCAGCGACTGAGCCACACCGGCAGTTGGTCCCGTTGCGTTTCGACAGGCGAACTCACTTGGAGTAAAGAGAGTTTTCGCATTTTTGGCTTAAATCCGGAAGAAACAATGCCAACGGTTGATGTTTTTATGAATCGACTGCACCCCGACGACCGGGCTTCAGTCCGGGAAACGATCGACAACGCGCTCCTCGATAAAAGCGATTTTGAGCGAGACTACCGGATTACTTTAGATGACGGAACGATCCGTTACATTCATGTCCTCGGGCATCCCATTATGAACGCCGCCGGCAAACTCACGGAGCTGGTCGGCACGCACATGGACATTACCGAGCAGCTGGAATCGCAGAAGGCTTTAGACAAGGCGTTTGAGGAGATTCAGCTGCTCAAGGACCAGCTGTACCAAGAGAATGTGGCGCTGCGCGAAGAAATTGACGAAACCTCCATGTTTGAGGAAATCGTTGGCACGAGTTCTGCGCTGCGGCGAGTGCTCGCACAGGTGCAAACCGTGGCGGCGACCGATTCGACGGCGCTGATCTACGGCGAGACGGGAACGGGGAAAGAACTGATTGCGCGCGCGATTCACAATCTGGGTGAACGAGCCAGCCGGGCATTCGTCAAGTTGAACTGCGCAGCGATTCCAACCGGTCTGCTGGAGGGTGAGCTGTTCGGACACGAGAAGGGAGCCTTTACAGGAGCCATCGCGCAACGCATCGGCCGCTTCGAACTGGCGAACCACGGAACGGTTTTTCTCGACGAGATTGGAGATATCCCGCTTGAATTGCAACCGAAATTGCTACGGGTCTTGCAGGAGAGGGAATTCGAGCGGCTGGGAAGCTCCCGAACGATGACGACTGACGCACGCCTGATTGCAGCCACGAACCGAGACTTGAATGTAATGGTAGAAGAACACAGATTCCGTTCGGATTTGTTTTACCGGCTCAATGTCTTTCCCATTCATGTTCCGCCGCTGCGCGACCGGAAGGAAGACATTCCTCTTCTGGTGCGACATTTCGTGAACCAGTTCGGCCGGCGGCTCCGCAAGAACATTGATTCGATTCCGTCGATGACGATGAACGCTCTATGCGACTATTCCTGGCCGGGTAATATTCGCGAGCTGCAGAATGTAATTGAACGCGCCGTGATCGTGTCCACCGGAACTGTGTTGAATGTATGTACGAGCGATCTCAAGCGCCGCGGCGATCCGCCTGCTGGTCCGGAAAAAAACGGGAAATCTCAGTCCACCGACGCATGGAGAATGCGCACTAAGATTGACGAAACCGAACGGAAACATATCTTGGGCGTTCTCGAGCAGACCCATTGGACTGTCGCAGGACCCGACGGCGCCGCTGCTCGATTGGGACTGAAGCGCTCTACGCTGCAGTACAGAATGCGCAAGCTGGGCATTCCTAGTCGGCGAGAAAGCTTGCCGGGCGGCTCCTAGCCCGACCAATCGCTGGGAAAAACCGCAACAGAAATCTATCGTTTACCCATGAACTGTTTTGTGGGCGAGACTTGAGCAAAACAGTTTCTTCTTGCTGATCGTAACCAACACACCATCCCATCTTCTGCGATGGATGTTTGTTATACCGCTGCCCAAGAATGCCAAAGTTTGCCGACCCTGCAATCTTTGGCAGTGTTTGGCATCGCGGCGAGCATCACAACCCCATTGCCGCCTATCTCTTTGCTTTTGAAGTGCTTGTCAATGGTGCCCGTCTTAAAAAGTGTTTGGCATCCCACACGCATGTAGCAGATCGCCACGTTGGCATGAAAAACAAGCCATATGAATCTGCTTTCAATGTGACTCTCACAAGAACCGAATGGAGCGCGTTGAAATGAACCTCGGAAAAAAGCAATGTTTCGTGTCGCGATTCAGAGTACGCCGGATGTCGATACCTGGATCCTGCAGGGTCGCCTTGCTGGACCGATGGTGGACGAACTCACCGTGTCCTGGAGGAACACACGCGGCGACCGCAGAGGGCGCCACTGCGTGATCGACTTGGTCGACATAACCTCGGTCGACACTGAGGGAGAGAGCGCGCTCATGGAAATGATGCGCGAAGGCGCCCAGTTTGTCGTACGAGGCGTTTATACCAAAGTTTTATTGGAGAACCTGCGGGAGCGCTACAAGCGGGAGGCATAAGCGATGTGGATTGTTCGTATTGCGTTAGATCGTCCTTATACATTCGTGGTTCTGGCTCTATTAATTCTTATTCTGAGCTCGGTTGTAATTCTCCGCACACCGACCGACATTTTTCCGAACATTAACATCCCCGTAATTGCCGTGGCCTGGCAGTATACCGGCCTGAATCCGGAAGAGATGGAAGGCCGGGTGACCAGCGTGTACGAAAGGATTCTGACCACGACAGTTGACAATATCGAACACATTGAGTCGATAACTTTGAATGGTCAAGGAATTGTCAAGATTTTCCTGCAACCCGGTACGAGTCTCGATACAGCCAACGCCCAAGTCACCGCGATTTCTCAGACCATCCTTCGCCAATTGCCGTCTGGAGCTTTGCCACCACTGATTATTAATTACAGCGCTTCCAGCGTACCCATTTTGCAGCTGGGGCTTAGTGGCAAAGGTCTCTCGGAGCAGCAACTCAATGACATGGGACAGAACTTCCTAAGGCCGCAACTGGTCACCGTTCCCGGAGCAGTGATCCCGTATCCGTACGGCGGCAAGCAGCGACAGGTCATGATCGATTTAAACGAAAACCTGTTGCAAGCGAAGGGGCTTTCTCCGCAGGACGTGTTGAACGCTTTGACCAACGAGAACCTCGTGTTGCCCGGAGGCACGGCAAAGATCGATCAGTTTGAGTATGACATTCGCGTGAATTCGAGTCCGAGGACGGTTGCGGAGCTCAATGACTTGCCGGTGAAACAGGTGGGAACCTCCACAGTGTATCTTCGCGATGTTGCTAATATTCGCGATGGCTTTGCCCCGCAGACAAATATCGTCCGGCAAGATGGACAGCGGGGAGTCCTGGTAAGCATTTTGAAGGCAGGTACGGCGTCGACAATCAGCGTAGTGCAGGGCATTCGCGATCTGTTGCCTCGGGTTGCTCAAACCCTTCCGCCGGAACTCAAAATCCAGCCATTGTCAGACCAATCGATCTTTGTGAAAGGCGCTGTCAGCGGAGTGATTCGAGAAGCTCTGATTGCTGCCTGTCTCACCGCATTGATGATTCTGCTTTTTCTCGGCAGCTGGCGCAGCACTTTAATTATCGCGGTTTCGATTCCATTGTCGATCCTGACATCGGTCATCATCCTCAGTTTTTTGGGCCAGACCATCAACATCATGACGCTAGGTGGACTGGCGCTAGCCGTGGGCATTCTGGTCGACGACGCCACAGTTGAAATCGAAAACATCGAGCGCAATCTAGGCCAGGGTAAGGAGATAAGGCGGGCTATTCTGGACGGCGCATCACAGATCGCGGTCCCTGCCTTTGTTTCGACACTGTGCATCTGCATTGTATTTTTGCCGATGTTCTTCCTGTCTGGAGTGTCGAAATTTCTCTTTGTGCCGCTCGCAGAAGCTGTCGTGTTCGCGATGCTGGCGTCGTACTTTTTCTCCCGAACCATCGTTCCGACCATGGCACTGTATCTGCTCAGATCGGGCGAACATGAATCGAATCGCCGCGGTTTCTTCTCGCGATTCCAGAAAGGGTTCGAGAGACATTTTGAGCGGCTTCGTCTGTCGTATCAACTCTTGCTCACTACCGCGGTGCATCGGCGTGCCGTCTTTATCCCTGCGTTCCTGCTGATTTGCCTTTCGATGTTTGTGCTCATCCCCTGGCTGGGTCAGAACTTTTTCCCGGACAGCGACAACGGGCAATTCATTCTGCACATCCGAGCGCAGAGCGGAACGCGCATCGAGGAAACAGCTCGAACCTGCGACCTCATTGAAGCTTCGATCCGCCGCCAGATCCCGACTCAAGAAGTTGACAACATACTCGACAACATCGGCTTGCCTTACAGCGCGATCAACTACATGCACAACACTTCCGGGCTTATCGGGACTGCCGATGCAGACATCATGGTGTTACTGAAGGAGAAGCACCATCCCACAGCGAACTATGTCCGTGAACTGCGCAAGACGCTACCCCGCGATTTTCCAGGGGTAAATGTTTACTTTCTACCGGCAGACATAATCACACAGGTGTTGAATTTTGGGCTGCCGGCACCAATCGACATTCAGATCGATGGCAACGACATCGAGGGAAATCGCCAGGTAGCGGAGAAAATTGTGGCAGACTTGCGGCGCATTCCAGGACTGACCGATCTGCGCATCCAGCAGCAGTTCGACTATCCAACCTATGACGTCAACGTCGATCGCACGAAGTCGGCGCAAGGCGGCCTCACGGAACGCAGCGTAGCCACCAGCATCCTGAACTCTCTCAGTGGCAGCTTTCAGGTTACGCCCATGTTCTTCCTAAACTGGAAAAACGGTGTGAACTACAACCTGGTAACTCAAACGCCGCAATATAGCGTGCAGTCGTTACAAAATCTGGAGAACACCCCGATTACCAATAGCGATGCATCCCGCTCGGGAATTCTAGCCGACGTTGCATCCGTCAAACGCTCGACCGAAATGGAGTCGATCAGCCACTATAACATTCGCCGCATTGTTGAGATTTACGGGTCCGTTCAGGACCGTGATCTCGGATCGGTCGCACGCGAAGTCAGCCGCGTCGTCGATGCCAATCGAAAATCTCTGCCGCGCGGTAGTTTCGTATCCATTCGCGGCCAGATTGAGACCATGCGGAGCTCGTACCTGGGACTGCTGGCCGGCCTCGGGTTCTCGATTGTGCTGGTCTACATGTTGATCGTAGTGAATTTTCAATCGTGGTTGGATCCTTTCATCATCATCACGGCACTTCCGGCCGCGCTGGCAGGCATTGTCATGTTCTTGTTCGTTACCCATACCACGCTCAGCGTTCCCGCACTGATGGGCGCGATTATGTGTATGGGGGTTGCGACAGCAAACAGTATCCTCGTGGTTTCCTTCGCTAAGGAACGCCTGCTAGATCACGGGGATCCGATTGAAGCGGCGATTGAGGCGGGATACACGCGATTCCGCCCGGTTCTGATGACGGCGCTGGCGATGATCATTGGCATGATCCCGATGGCGCTAGGCCTGGGAGACGGCGGCGAGCAGAATGCACCGCTCGGTCGCGCCGTGATCGGTGGCCTGCTGTGCGCCACGGTGGCCACTCTGGTTTTTGTTCCGTCCGTGTTCAGCCTGTTGCATCGCGGGCGCCCGGAAGACAATCCGATCGTGTCAACTGCGGAGGAAGGCCAGCCCATCCATGCCTAATCAAGAAAAAACTCCAAAGAACTCCAATGAGGGTCCGATGACGACCGAGAGAACAACTGAAGCGCCAACCGCAGTAGTCGAACCAACCGTAGAGAGCGCTCCCAGAGCGACGCTCTCAAAAAGCGTCGTTCTGTTTTTCGGTGCAGCCGCGGCGGCGCTGGCGATCGTCATATTTGTCGGCATCCATTCCCGAGCCGCAGCTGCCTCGCGTCTTGCGCAGACTACAAATCAAGCTGCGATTCCCAGTGTCAGTGTGATGCATCCCCAATCGGCGACGCGCGCTCAAGAGCTAGTATTGCCGGGGAATACCCAGGCCTTTATCGATTCTCCGATTTATGCGCGAACGAACGGATACCTGAAGCACTGGTACGTCGATATCGGAGCCCGCGTTCGACAGAATCAATTACTGGCGGAAATCGAGACACCGGAGCTCGACCTGCAACTGAAGCAGGCCCGAGCGCAGCTGGCTACCACGGAAGCCAACCTTAACCTGTCGCGGATTACTGCAGAACGAAATGAGAATTTGTTGAAGACACGTTCCGTCTCGACGCAGGAACGCGACAACGCGGTAAACGGCTACGCAGCCAATCAGGCCACGGTCGATTCGAATCAGGCGAATGTGGCGCGCCTCGAACAGTTGCAAGCTTTTGAGAAGGTCTATGCACCGTTTGACGGGATCATCACCGCTCGCAGTACGGACATTGGCGCATTGATCGACGCTGGCGCCAATGCGCCAAAAGAATTGTTTCACATTGCTTCCATTAAGACTCTGCGCGTTTACGTCGCCGTTCCTGAGGTGTACTCACGCGCCGCGGTCACGGGCGCGCCAGCCGAATTGACACTCGATGAATATCCGCAACAGATCTTCCACGGGAGGCTGGTAAGAAACTCGAATGCGATTGATGGAGTGTCTCGAACTCTGCTGATTGAAGTGGACGTCGACAACAACCGCGGCAGCTTAATGCCCGGCTCGTACGCGCAGGTTCACCTCCAGTTGCCCGCCGCCGCCCGTGCCCTCACCGTGCCGTCGAGCTCTTTGATTTTTCGCAGAGAGGGTCTGCAAGTGGCAGTCGTGCGCAACGGCCAGGCCCAACTGGTACGCGTGACGCCCGGGCATGATTATGGCGACAGCATGGAAATACTCGCAGGCCTGCAGCCCGACGATGACGTTATTCTCAGCCCGTCTGATTCGTTGATTAGCGGAACACCGGTTCAATTGGGCAATACCGCGCCAGGGGGAGGCGGAGAATGAAGACACTCGCATGCATCTTTGTTGTGAGCGTGACGATGTTGCTGGCGGGCTGCATGGTGGGTCCGAGGTACGCAAGACCCAGCGTGCCGACAGCGCCAGCGGATACATTCAAGGAAAGCGATGGCTGGAAGACGGCGCAGCCCAGTGATCAGTTCCACAAGGGATCATGGTGGGAAATCTTTGGGGATCCTGAGCTAAACCAGCTTGAGGCCCAGCTCACGACATCCAACCTGGATTTGAAGGCAGCGCAGGCTCGCTTTCAGGAGGCGCGAGCCACGATCCGCTTCAATCGCTCCCAGCTATTTCCGACCATCTCGACGGGCCCTGGCATCTCGTCCATTCGGGATTCAGCGAACCGGCCGTATTTCACGACCTCCAGTGCCACGGGCGATTTTGTCTTACCTTTCGACCTCTCTTATGAAGTAGATGTCTGGGGAAGAGTGCGCCGGACCATCGCCGCTTCTCGCGAAGAGGCTCAAGCAACAGGGGCTGATCTTGAAACTGTAAGTCTCAGCCTTCGTGCCGAACTTGCATTCGATTATTTCGAATTGCGCAGCGCAGACTCTCAGAAGCAACTTTTAGACGACACGGTGAAGACCTATCAGGATGCCTTGCAACTGACGACGAATCGATTTGAAGGCGGGGCTGCTCCAAAATCCGATGTGGCGCAGGCGCAAACGCAGCTGCAAACTACCATGGTCCAGGATACAGACGTTTCCGTGCAGCGGGCTCAGTTTGAGCATGCCATTGCCATCCTCATCGGAAAGCCACCGGCATCGTTTCGTCTGCCGCCATCGTCTCTTCGCGCGCAGCCTCCGAATATTTCACCCGGTCTTTCCTCGCAGCTTCTGGAACGGCGTCCGGACATCGCCGCCGGTGAGCGTCGAGTAGCCGAAGCCAATGAACAAATCGGAATTGCGCGCGCTGCCTTCTTTCCGACGATCATGTTGAGTGCGTCTGCGGGATTCGAAGGAAACTCGATCACCAACTGGTTTACGTGGCCAAGCCGTTTCTGGGCGGTTGGCCCCCAGGCAGTTGAGACTCTGTTCGACGCCGGAAGGCGGCGGGCGACATCACAAGCGGCATTGGCAAACTACGACGCAACCGTTGACGGCTATCGCGAAACCACGTTGACTGCTCTTCAGCAGGTTGAGGACAACCTGGCTGCGCTTCGCATCCTGGAGCAAGAAGCGCAGCAGCAACAACAGGCGACCGCATCCGCACAGGAATCGCTCCAAATTTTTAACGACCGCTACATCGGCGGAGTTGATCCCTACCTCCAAGTGCTGACTGCGCAGACGATCGCGCTCCAGAATGAGCGGAACGACGTCGACATACTCAGACGCCGCATGGATGCCAGCGTGCTCCTGATCAAAGCTCTGGGCGGAGGCTGGGACGATTCACAGCTGCCAACCGCGAAGCAGCTCGGACAAAATGGAAATCAAGCCCAGCAGAATACAATGAAGTCGGGAAGTTAAGGATTCCTAAGTAAGGGATCACGCCGCATGGAATACAGACAACTAGGATATTCAGGATTCAAGGTACCCTCAGGTTTGGCACGGCTACGTTTAGTGGAACAACTGACTTCTTTTTTTCCTGCCCTGTCGGGAACGAACTCGGGAGCAACTACCGATTCCCCACCCACTCGCGCCTTCGGACGGGTGGCAGCGCCGTTTCCCCGGGCTTTTCGCTCCCCCGGGGGTTCGACCTGTCGGAACGAAAGATCGACAAATTATGCACGGAAACCTCACAACGCGATTTCAGAGACGTCCTACTCTGGACCATATGCGGGGAGCTCTCGTAGTACGGCTCGGCGACGGAACGGAATCGGCGCGTGGCCAGTCCAAGGGCAGGGTGGAAGAGGTAGATACCGGCGAGCAGGTCATGTTTCAGTCTTCCGAAGAACTGTTCAGCTTTCTGGGGCAGAGCTTCGAAGAAGCTCTGCAACGCGACCGAGAACTCAATCGACCCAATTACGAGGCATGCTTCGATGGCGCCGCGTCAGAGCCGTCATGCAACTGGGAGTACTGTTCATAGCCCTCGGTCGCAAAGCACAAACCGCGATCGAAAAACTGGTCCAGCAGGCGCAACAGTTCCATCTCGCCGTAAATTTCGACAGGACCGTGCATGGAACCCTGACGTTGCAGGAATTCCCAGAGATGCTCCTTGACCAGGACAATCGACCAGCAGAAATCGGAAAGCGCGACCCCCTGAGAGGCGCGACGCTCACCGATCTCAAAATAACGCCGCTCCACGTCGTGGCCGGTCTTGGTGAGCAGCCATTCGCTCAAGTGCCGCAAGATTTCCTGGAGTCGTCGCCGCAATTCATCGATCGGGACCTTGCGCAGGTCAGCGGTGCGCGATGAGGTTTCGAGCTTGATGACTAGCTCGGCCGCGAGTTCATCGGAATGATGTTCAATCAACCGTACCAAACGTAATGCGATCATGCCACCCTCTCAACTTCATTCGATGCTGATTCTGGTGAGCAGACGCACGCAAGACTGTAGGATTCGCAAAAGAGTTTTGTAATTTAATGTAACTTCTCACCACCCGACCACCACTAAAGCTCGCTTGTATCTGTTGATTGCGAGCTCTTCCGACACGTGACCTCCTCGTCAAAACAATTCAACCGAAACCCTTCAGAAGTCTCACAGCTGAAATGGTTCTCTTTCATATTCTGAACCACAGGAGGTGCGAGCCTTTCAGAATTAAGTTCTCACCGAAAGCGACTTCAGACGAGCCCCATGAAAGTCGACCGCCTCGGTGGATGGTGGCTGCCGGTGCAGCGGACCTCGCGTGAATTTCGAGAACGAAGCAAACCTACCCGTCGGGATGAGTAAAGCCAATTCTCCGGTTCCCCATATCTTCCGGGTGTAGGACAGAACTCTCAGGATCATTTTGGTATTGGGTGAAAAGGAGATAAAGAAAGACGCCAATGCCAAACAACGCCGGGCAGTTTTGGCATCCTATGGCGTCGCGCTGGCAGGAACGCGGCGCGATCACGAGGCTCATCGTGGGCAGAGTGTATCGATACCCATGCAGTCAAAGGTAGGAGCCTTTCCAGGAGTGATGGTAGCCTCCGCTTCCTCACCGGGGAGCGATTCTGCGATCCGCCGCCATGTACGCTCTTGCCGCAAAGGCTGCGGTATTTCGAAGCGCCCGGCGACTCTTACCGGCTTTAGCCGCCATCCTAATTCCAGCCAGCGTGCTCTCAAAGAAGTCCGCCATACTGTCAAGATCTGCACCCGGACTAGTTTCTCCTTCTTGTTTTGCTCTGGTGAGTACGCGCATTAGCGCCTGACGCTGTAACCGCGATGCTCTGCGTGTGATACGCGTTACGTCGGCGTCTCGCTGGCCAAATTCGCTGATCGCATTAAGCCCCATGCAGCCCTCTGCGCTGGACAAGTCCTTTCGTTCTGCAAAGATCTCGAGGGCATTTTGAACGGCGGAAAGGGCCGAGCCAGGCCTTTCCAACGCCACGTTGATGGAGTGAACGCTCTCTGTGACGTACATCTCTAGGGCTTTCAAGAACAGTGCCCGCTTGTCACCAAAGGTGTCATACATGCTCTGTCGACCGATGTCCATGACGCGCATCAAGTCATCGGTGGACGAGGCGGCAAAGCCTTGCTTAGAAAAAAGTCCTATCGCCTTCCGAAGCGCTTTCTCCTGATCGAACTCTTTTGGTCGAGCCATGTCTTTCTTTCTGGTGTTAGGCTTCCGACTATGCGACGTATCCGCCGTCGATGGTAAGGCTGGCTCCAGTAATGAAGCCCGCTTCTGCCGACGCGAGGTAGGAGACGAAGCTGGCCACCTCCGATACATCCCCCATTCGCTTCAAAGGAATGAGCGCTCTAACCATCTCAGCATGGGCTGAAGTCATGTCGGTGGCCGTGGGACCTGGTTGAATATTGTTGACCGTGATGGCGCGCGTGGGGCCAGATCGATTGCAGCGCCGCGAACCAGCCCCGTCAGTGCAGCCTTGGTCGTGCTGTAGACACTTCCTCCAGGGAAGGCTGTACGGATAGCAGTGTTACTACCGATGAGAACGATTCGGCCTCCGTCTTTCATCTCTTGGGCGGCTGCCTGAATACCGACGAAGGCGGCGCGGACGTTGATGGCCATCATGCGATCGAAGTCTTCAAGACTATAGGTATCGATTGTGCCCATCGTGAGAATGCCCGCATTGCTGACGAAGATGTCCAGTGGGCCAAGCACTTCAGCTGTTCTGGCAACTGCGTCTTGGAGTTCCTTGGCGGAGGCGCTGTCGGCCTTTAGAGGGAGCGTTTTGCCTCCGGCAGATTCGATGTCACGCACCAGTTGGAGGGCCTTTCCGTTTGAACTTGCGTAAGTGAACGCAACGGACGCGCCGTCCGCTGCGAGTCGGCGGACGATACCCGCTCCGATGCCCCTTGAGCCGCCCGTGACGAGAGCTACTTTACCTTCGAATGATCTTCTCTGCATCGCTCCACCAAATCCTCTCGACCATCGATTCTGTATATTTTGGATTATCCTATCCAGAATCGGATTCAAGAAAATGAGAATAAATTATTCCGGGCGTACCGGAGACCCTCTGCCGGTTGCACGCATGGGAATGTCAACCCTTCATCACTTCCGCGCGTTGACGGCGATGAGCCCACTTCAATACCAGGAACAGCTTCGATTAGTTGCCGCGCGAGAACGAATGCTCGTTGAAGGGCTCGATGCCGCGAGCGCGGCGTTTGAAGTCGGTATGAGAGTGCGAGTCAGTTCAACCGCGAGGACAAGCGCTTCTTCGGTCAACCGCCGATGCGGGACATCAAAGTGCGTCGGATCGCCGGCTCCGCAATGGTCAGCGACTGACACCCGTGCGGATCATTCTGTCCGGAGGGTCGGCAACCCTTCGCTTACCGGATTATCTACCCGCGAACTCGGGGCAGCGCGAGCCTTGCACAATCATGGGACTGGCCGGAAACGCGCTTATTCCAAGGCGCTATTATAGGATGGCACTGGGGGCGCCAAGGAGGATGTCACCTGGATATTAGCCTGCAGGGCGCGCTTACGGGCGCGCGTTCGATCACCTGCGGAATGGCCTATCGCAAATTTTCCTGGTTGGCAGATCATCGTCGTATGACAATTATGCTGGCGATTGCGATGGCCACGCGACACTTTACATGCTAGGTTCGGGCCATGTCCCAGTCTCCAAACGCATCCGAGCCGCAGCAGGTGGCCTTTCTACTTGAGTTGGCCATCAAGTCACTCAGGGACGGGCGAGCAGCCGATGCGATCGCGCCGTTGCACGATGCCGCGCTGCTGCAGCCGTCCAATCCCATCATCCAGCACGATCTCGGCCTCGCCTGCCTTGAGGTTGGCCGCCTACCGGATGCCATCGCGGCCTTGCAGCGGGCCGTCGCCAGCGACCCGGGCTATGCCGATGCATATTTCCGCCTGGGAATCGCCTTGGAGAAGCTGGGCAACATCGGCGGGGCAATCGTTGCCTATGACCGCGCCACTAAGCTGCTCCCATCCCTGGCCGAGGCGTGGTTCCGCGCCGGCGCCCTGGTCTATACACTGGGACATCGCGGCGAGGCCATCGGCTGTTTCCGCCGCGCGGCGACGAGCGGAGCTAAGAACAGCTTTGGCCGTCTTGGCAAGGCGCGGGCGCTGTTGATCGAGGATCGCAATCAGGAAGCCGAACAAGTATTACGAGAGATGCTGGTGGCCGATCCGAGGAACGCCTTGGCATATGATCTGCTGGGCAATCTGCTCTCTGAGTTCGGCCGTTTCGACGAAGCCCGCGCATGCTTCGAGCGCGCGATCGCGATTGCACCGCTGCTGGCGGGAAGCTACTACGATCTGGTCCGGTGTCGCCCCGTCACGAGCGATGACGACGGTCTAGTTCAACGGATGGGGGCCGCCCTGGACACGCCGGGACTGGAAGCGGCGCAACGCCTGCGACTTCACCTCGCGATCGGCAAGGCGGCGGAGGATCTTGGCGACTACGCCTTGGCCATGCAGCATTTCGACGCCGCAGATGCCGTCCGCCGGGGCTGTGGGTCCTTCGACTCGACCGCGTTCTCCAAGGAGATCGACGGCCTGATTGCCCGCTGCACACCCGAATTAATCGCGCGGGCACCCGAACTCGGCAGCTGCGATGCGACGCCGGTGCTGATCATCGGCATGCCGCGGTCCGGCACAACTCTGGTCG
>Ga0209420_1000696_pt1 | contig 16879 bp, 14 predicted proteins | sample BlaSpr_A8_OM1_O1_FD_187972 | JGI IMG/M metagenome (GOLD analysis project Ga0209420, IMG submission 187972) | Forest soil microbial communities from Thunder Bay, Ontario, Canada - Black Spruce, Ontario site 2_A8_OM1_O1 (SPAdes) (version 2) | ecosystem: Environmental > Terrestrial > Soil > Boreal... | reverse complement strand
AGCAGCGTTACTTTTGCTCCACCGATCGCGGCATGCGATTTATCCAGCACATTGCCGCGTAGCGAGGTGGTGCCAATCTGCCCGAGGCTCATCGACGTCGCAAACAGCAATACACCCAGAACCGCGAAATACCTTTGCGCGTGAGACACAAAACGCATGGTTGCTCCTTTTGACGGAGGCTATTCGGGGTGAACTGGTCAACGGAAAATTACGGCCAATCCAGAATGGCAACGAGCTTGATAGACACGCGCGTTGCTTATACATTACGAGTGCGTTCAAATCTTCCCGGACATCCCCACGGCCTTGGACACTGCTTAAAAAATATGCGGCAGCGTAATCTTCGCCGCTATTCGTTGTCAAGCCGATTCCGACAAATACACGGACATTCACCGCAATTCTTTACATCCTGAAGCAAAAAACGGAACATGCTTGTGACGCGTCACCCTTCATCTGTAGACGCATGCGCGAAACAAATGTTTCTAACACTCATCCGGTTTTGCCGGTTTTCTTTATTCTTCGCCTGTGCCGTCCCCGCTCTACCCCAAGTCCACGCTCCACAAGTGACCATCCAATCCGGCACCCTCGAAGGCTCGCGACCCGGACCATCGGTCAACGACGCCGTTTTCCTGGGCGTCCCGTACGCCGCCCCTCCCGTCGGCGAACTCCGGTGGCGGCCTCCACAACCGGTGCAACATTGGTCCGGCCTCCGTGCTGCGAAACAATTCGGTCCCTCTTGCCCCCAGCTTCCTTCGTCCTGGTGGCCTGAAATGGCCGGGCGCGAACGTTTGGACACCAGTGAAGACTGCCTTTATCTGAACGTATGGACGCCGAACTTCAATCGCGCCAAGAAAATCCCCGTTATGGTCTGGATTCACGGCGGCGGGAATATAGAAGGGTCCAGTCAAATACCTCCGCTCGCTCCGGCGCTCGCACGTAAGGGGGTGGTGGTCATAAGTATCGAGTATCGCCTCGGAGTACTTGGCTTCTTGTCGCACCCTGCCCTGAGCGCGGAATCGCCGCAGCACACTTCGGGAAACTACGGATTGCTTGACCAGATCGCAGCACTCGCTTGGATCCAACAGAATGTTGATGTTTTCGGCGGTGATCCAGGCAAGGTAACCATATTCGGAGAATCGTCCGGTGCCGAGGACGTGTGTCACCTGCTGGCGTCACCGTTGGCGAAAGGAATGTTTCAGGGCACCATTCTTGAGAGTGGCGTCTGTATGGACTCCCTTTACTCCGACTTCCACCGACCGCAGAACTACTACCTCAATCACGGCCCGGGCGAAACCCTCGGCTTGCGCATGGCAGCAGATTTCGGTATTTCCGAGACTCCGCAGGCCTTGGCCTCACTGCGTGCGCTTCCTGTCGAGGCCCTCCTGAAGTGGGCGCATGACGCCCCGGGTGCAGAATTTGGTGTCGTCGTCGATGGCTGGAGCGTGCCGGTTCAGCCGGTGTTAGCTTTTGCCCGCGGAAATCAAGCGCGGGTTCCTGTGCTGGTCGGCAGCAACGCGGACGAAACCACCGTTTTCGGGAAGGCTTCGCCACTCGCCATCGAAGATTCGCGTCCAACGACCGTCGCGCAATATCGAGCGTGGTTGAAACATGAGTTTCGAGAATTTGCTGAGGATGTCTGGAGGGAATATCCGGCCGGATCGGATGAGCAGGTTCAGCGCATATTCCTGAGAATGCAAACCGACTACGACTTTGGGTTCGGCGCTCACCGCCTGGCCCTTGCAACCGCCGCCCAAGGCCAACCGGCATATCTCTACTACTTCACCTATGTGGGCCGCGGCCGATTCGCGGCGTTGGGTGCGTTTCACAGCGAAGAGCTAATGTTTTTGGGCCATTCCTTTTGGAAGAGTTGGATTCGCGATGCCGCCGACGAACGCCTTGCCGACATCATGAGCGATTATTGGACGCAGTTCGCCAAAACAGGGAGTCCCCGTCGGGAAGATCGGCCAGAATGGCCGCCGTATCTTTCGGAAAGCGAAGTATGCCTGGGACTCGGGAGGGTCGTGAAAGCGCGCCCAACGCCGAATCGCGCAGGATACGAGGTCTTCGAACGCATTTTGAAATCCCGCCTCGTCGAAATCGCACCACCTGAGAAATAGTTGGCCGACAGCGTCCCTTAATCCCTGCGAGTTATCTGCAGTGCTTCGGGATGGCCGACTTACGCCAACTTCGCCGCGCTCTCGAGCCAGAGATTGATCGTGGATCCCCGCGTAGGTTTTCTCCGGCCCCCTCGCCGAGTGTGGTATCCGGTTGACCAATGCAAATACGGCTCAATGAGCGTTTTGTCGCTGTTGCGGCCGTTCACGCACTGGTGTCCTCTCTCTGCGAGGATGACACATTTGACATCGATCCGGGGGCTACGGGCTGAACCTGCCGCATCCGAAGTAGCGTTCCGCTCCTCAACCACCGGACATCTCGTACTTTTACACGCAGACTTGGAGTGGCACAATGTTTGGAAGAGGTCCAACTCGAGGCGTCCAGGCCAAGACGACCCACGCGCCACGTTTGCATGAAATTTTATAGCCTATGAAGCGTCGCAAGCCAAAACAAAAGCCAAAACGGAAGGCCAAACGGAAGCTCAAACAGCACCCTTCGATGGCCGCGGAGCAGTCCCTGACCCATGCAGAGAGGGAGGTACCCGTGAGCGCCATCGAGGTACAGAATGAAATCGAAAACTCTGCCGGTCCCGCGGAAATTCGCGATGAAACCGAGGACTCCGCGAGCGCAGTCGAGATACAAGTTGAAACCGAAGACCTGGCGACCATCCTGGAAGTGCAGGTTGAAATCGAAAACTCTGCGAGTCCTGCGGAGATTCGCGATGCTACCGGCAATCCCGTTGGTCCTCTGAAGATTTACGATGGGACCGAAATTCCTACCATCCCTATTGGAATACCCGCTGATGCCGAAGAGCCCGCCCCCCATTCCGCTCCGCAAACCGGCGTCGATCGGCGCGCTCATCCTCGATATGCCTTCACTGCTGCCATTGAGGTGAATGCGGCCGAGTTGGACGCTCGGATCAAAACACAGGTTCGGGATTTGAGCCAGCAAGGCTGCTACGTGGACACGGGCAAACCGCTCGCCTTGGGAACAACTACGGATGTGCGTATCACCAAGGGCACAACAGCGTTTGAGGCCCGCGCAAGAGTCGTCTACTGCCAAACAGGCAAGGGTATGGGACTGATGTTTATTGCAGTGAAGCCGGAACAACTTACGATTTTGGATACCTGGATTGCCGAGTCCCGCGAAAGCTCGTGGCGAGCAGCGAATCGCCGCAGGAGTCAGCGCGCGCTGATGAAAATCCCTGTACGAGTATCGGCTCAAGCCGCCGACGGGGCGGACTTTGAAGAGAAGACCCACACTCTGTCGATCAGTGCCCACGGCGCGTTGATCGTGCTGGCGGCGCCTGTGCATCGAGGGCAACGATTCATCCTGTCGAACCTGCAGACAAAGGCCGCCTTGGAGTGTGTTGTGGTCCACCTGGAGCGAATTCCGGGCGAGCCGAATCAGGTAGGAGTGGAGTTCATGCTGCCAAATCCGGCGTTCTGGCGCGTGGCCTTTCCGCCGAAAGACTGGACACCGCGCCACCCCGACGCGAAGTCCTGGTAAATCGGCGAATCGACAGTCGTCTTCAGAGTCCAACCGAGCAACCCGCCTCGCCAGCAGGTCCTCGCTTTCGCTCGCAAAAAACCCATGGCCCGCTCGATTCAGGGGTTTGCGGACAGCGGTTGAGCCGCTTGGCCAAACACGTATCGCCAGCCTGCAGGCGTGCGCACATACACATCGCTGAACCACAGCTTGTATTCAAAGCTCTTCCCTTTCTGCACGCCTTTTGCCCACAAGAGCGCGGTCACAACCGCGCTATCGCCCCACAGACGGACGGTGCGGTCGGTATCTTCCTGGTGCTCGTACGTTATTTCGCCGCTAGCAGATTCTTTGAGCAGATCCTCCTTTGTCTGAGTGCGCCCTCGCCCGGTCACCAGAACGAAGTCATCTGCAAGAATACGACCCATCGTCGCTACGTCGCTTTTCTTAACTGCCTCTTGATACTGGATATCAAGCGAAGCGACGACCCTTTCATCATTGGAAGCCGGCTCATTGGCTCGATCCGCGCAAGACAGTGCGCTGGCCCCCGCCGCAATCGCTAAAAGTCCCCCAACTAGCCGAACCGCTGCAGCTCGCTTTCTCATCAGAGCTCCTCCGCAGGCTCGTGCCCGCCCTATCCCCGAATACGCAAGGCTTCGCTACACCGAGCCCGTGCGCTGCGACCGCATAGCGTTCGAAATCAGTGGGGATGGCTTCGCGCAGGCCTCAATTTCAAGGCGGGCCTGAGTCGATCCAAGGTGGGGGCTTGTGCGCGGCCGCGACCGGAGCGTTTGGATCTCGGCTCTCGCGTTCCCGGCGCTCTGCCAAAGCAGCATGGCCGCGTAGGCGCGCCACGGACGCCACGCTTCGGATCGACGCTCAAGTTCCCGCATCGTCCGGACACCGGCGATGCGACGCAAAACAAGAGCATCAGCCAGAAAGGCGTCGGGATCTCGGAGTGCTCGCATCGCCACATATTGTCCTGTTCGTCTGTCAATTCCGGGAACTTCGCACAGTTGCTTCAAGAAAGCGTCGCAATCGATAATTCCATCAAACTTGATTCGACCATCGCAAACGGCGCGGACAAAAGTGCGAAGGGCGTCGGCCTTCACTCCGTACAGACCGACGCGAGCCAGATTGGCGTTGGCTAGGGCCTCGGGTGTCGGAAAAAGATAACTGGGACTGCCCGATACGGTGAACCGTTGTCCAAACGTGCTCACAATCTGCGCGGTCAGCGATGTGGCTCGCTCGAGGCTAGTGTGTTGCCCGAGTATCCCTTGGGTGGTCAGTTCGAAGGCATTCCAACAACCTGGCACGCGAATTCCCTGTTCGGTTTCCACCAATGGAGCCAGCGCCGGGTCGGCACGGAGCGTTCTTGCGATGACCGCCCAATCTGAATTCAAATCAAACATGGCGCGTATTCGCTCAACAATAGAAAACAGCGAGCGCGGATCTGCAAAATGCAGACGCACGGCGAGCGCATTCTTTTCCGAGTCAAGCGACACGTCAAACCGCCCGTGGTTACCGTTAAAGGAGATGGAACGCCGATAGCTCCCGCCTTCCACCGATTCAACGCCAGGAATGGCGCGAGAAGCCAGATATTGCAGAATTCGCTCCCAGTTAAAGGGCGGCCGAAAATCAAGGTGGAAGAAATACTGATTTTCTGGCTGGACCGCCGTCCGCCGCGCAAGAGCACGGATCTGAGTGGGAGTTCGATGATAGACATTGCGGATGCGTTCATTGAATCGTCGAACGCAACCGAAGCCCGAAGCGAGAGCGACCTCCATCATTGGCAATTTCGTCTCATCGATGAGTTTCTTCGCGAAGTGCAAACGAACCGTTTGAGCCACCGCGCCGGGGCTCGCTCCAAGGTGGCGCATGAACAAGCGGCGAAGGTGACGAGAGGTTACACCGAGACGCTCAGCCAGAACTTCCACGCCGCCCTCATCCAGGCCGTTTTCTGTAATCAAGCGCAAGGCTCGTGACACCGTGTTTCGAGTGCCTGCCCACGCCAGAGACAGGGGCGAGCACTCGGGCCGGCAACGCAAACACGGACGGAAACCCGCTTCCGCCGCTGCAGCAGCGCTTCGAAAATAACGAACATTGCACTCTTTGGACGTGCGTGCACGGCAGATAGGGCGACAGTAAATTCGCGTGCTGAGAACACCGATAAAGAACTTGCCGTCGAACCGGGCGTCTCGCGCAAGTCGTGCTCGAGAACAAATTCGCCAATCGAGGTCCATATCGTTTGTCGGCGAATGATAACCGATCCTGCGGGTAAAACAGGACATTTTCGGACCTCCATGCGGATGACTCGGCCGGCCCGTTCCCGGGCGCCGACGCTGTTTGCGTCAGATGTCGTAGAGCGTCAGCAATCGCTCCGTCAGGTTCGAAATTCGGGTCCGCTATCGTCCAACCTCCGCGGGCCAGCTGGTCTAGGCTCAAAAACGAATGACGGATCAGGCAGGAATTCCGGTCCCGACCACCCCAACGGAGTGGCGAAGACGTGTCTCTGGCGTCTTCGCCGCTCCGCCCCTTTGCCAGAATTTTGCGTTGAGTTCCAAGAATTCGAGAACCGTCCAATGAGATGGCCTCCTCGAAGGCGGGGAGTCGCCGTGATTTCCCTTCTCGCACTGTTCACGCTCCGCGAGTTGCCTGGAACTGGCATAGCGTCCTCACAACAAACGACAAATTCGACTTTCTGTTCGACGCCGGACTACCGGGAGTTCGACTTCTGGGTCGGCGATTGGGATGCGTTCGATTTTGACAAGCCAGAGATCGTCGCGCGCACTCGTGTGGACCGGATTCTAGGCGGCTGCGTCTTACGGGAGGATTATCAGGGGACATCGGGATTTCAGGGTCAAAGTTTCAGTAGCTACGACGCGCCAAGAAAACAATGGCAACAGACTTGGGTAACCAATCGCGGCGCCCTCCTTGTTATCGAAGGCCAATTCCAGGCTGGCGAAATGGTTCTGAGTGGCGTTGATCACGCACACGGCGACCAGCTTGTACGCGGCACCTGGAAGCCGTCGGAGGGAGGCGTTCGTGAAACCGCGGTAATTTCGACTGACGGAGGAAAGACATGGAAACCGTGGTTTGACCTTTTGTTCCGCACTCACAGGCCGTGACTTATCCGGATGCATGGCAAACGGAATGTGCCCGAAGTACGATCCCCGCAACTCGTTCGCTAGCAGCCTCCGAGAAAGGATTTTGACTTGGCAGTTGACCAGGAAGAAGTCACAGGGAACCTTCGCCGTTTTTACGACTTTACAGGCAAGACCGTGCTTTTTGTCGGGGCGGGAGGGGGACAATTCCTCGACCCATCGTTCAAGACAAAGAGGCTCATCGCCATTGACCGAAATGTCGAGGCTCTCGGAGAACTCAAGAGGAAAACTGCCGCACGGGGTGAGCAGGGTTCCTGGAACGTTCGCGGTGCCCACTTCGAGGAAGTTACGTTGTCTGGCGATACGGTATATTTCGAATTTTGTCTGCACGAAACCGTCGACCCTCAGAAGACGCTGGCCCACGCCAGAGCTTTGGCACCCGACGTAGTCGTCTTCGACCATACACCCGGTTCAGACTGGTCCTTCTATGTAGCGGAGGAGGAGAGAGTCCGCCGCAGCGCAGAGGCCATGAAACGCTTCGGCATTCGACGCCGAGAGACGGTTCGTATTCAACAACGTTTTAAGGATTATGTTGAGCTCCTCGCCAAAGTGGCTGAGCAAGGAACGGTAGCAATCCAACGCGTGCAACGCTTCGCGGGCACCACGAACATTGTCATTCCCATGAACTGCGAGCTAGCCTTGTTGTAGCACAGGGAAAAAGCGTGGTAAGACCTTGACGAAAGTATCATCGCCGGTTTCGATGGCTTCGGCTTCGATGGATCTTCCCAATTAAACCAGCGAGATCGGGCGGGCCGTGCCCAAGCGTAGCCGACCGCGATAGGCTCATGGGATAAGCCGCGGCCGGAGCAATGAGAGAAACGGTCGACCATCCAAATCACGCAGAACGCGGTAGCATTTACAGACCCTCCGGCGACTTTCGTCGCGTATTCCTCCGCTGAATAGATACCGGTTGTCTGGAATTACCGGCCGGACTAGGATATTCCCCCCAAACGCCGCTTAACCAAATGCGAAGCCAAGGAGGCTCCCTTGAACGTCCGTTACGGACCCGGCCCCAAGTTTCTGCTCGCCGGAGTCTTGTTGTTCGGAGCATCCACATCCCATGCGCAAAGCGGCACGACACCCGAATCGAGCTCGCCGGGCCAAGCCATACCCGGAACACAGGGAGTCAGTCCGTTCTCAGGCAGTGTGCCGGCAAAGCTGGTTCCCGGAGTCATGCCGCTCTCGTTGCAGGGCGCCATCGACCGCGGATTGAAGCAAAATCTCGGAGTCCTTCTCTCGAATACAGATATTCGCTCGGCCCGCGGCCAGCGCTGGACGCAATTGAGCGAGCTCTTGCCGCACGTGACGGCGGCGCCTTATGTGGCGGCCACGGAGATCAACCTCGCGCAGCTGGGTTTTGCCAGCGTGCCTGGCTTCAACATCCCAACTTCCATAGGTCCTTTTTCCTATTTTGACGCACGCGTAAACGTCACTCAGTCCTTGTTTGATTGGAAGTCGATCAACGCAGCGCGCGCGGCGAGTCAGAGCTTGAAGTCCGCCCAATACACTTATAAAGACGCGCGCGATCTCGTTGTGCTCGCCGTCGGCTACACCTACTTACAGGGCATCGCCGACGAAGCCCGCATCGAAACGGCGGAAGCGCAAGTCAAAACGGCGCAGGCGCTCTACGATCAAGCAACCGACCAGGTTAACGCGGGAACTTCGCCGGAAATCGATGGACTACGCGCCAACGTTGAGCTCCAGACGCGTCGGCAGCAATTGATTCAAGCGAATAACAACCTCGCTATCGAGAAGCTGACCGTGGCGCGGGTAATCGGATTGGCTCCTGGGCAGGAATTCGAATTCACAGACAAGTCTCCGTACCAGCCGTTTGAAAACATCACCGTTGATGAAGCACTGAAACGCGCCTACGCTTCGCGTTCCGATTATCTGGCGGCCATGACCGACGTACGCGCAGCAGAATTCTCCCGCAAAGCTGCGGTGGCCGGCTATCTCCCGTCGCTTGCCTTTAACGCAGACTATGGTGCCGGAGGCGCTCATCCATCCACAGCGACGCAGGTATTCGATGTGCGCGGAACGCTTTCTATTCCGATCTTTCTGGGAGGCAGCGTTCGCGGTGATGTCTTACAGGCCGATGCGAAACTTGAGCAGAGCCGCGAGCGATTGGACAACCTGCGCGCGCAAATCGACTCCGACATTCGCACTGCCCTTCTGAACTTGCAGTCGTCGGCGGATCTAGTCAAAGTGGCACGAAGCAACATCGATCTGGCCGAACAGACGCTGGTCCAGTCGCGCGACCGTTTCAAGGCAGGCGTAACCGATACCGTGGAGGTGGTGCAATCGCAAGAAGCGGTTGCGAGCGCCCACGAACAGTACATCTCGAGCCTTTACAACTTTAATTTTGCAAAAATTTCCTTGGCCCGTGCTCTGGGCCTCGCGGAACAAGGCGTCAAGGAATATTTCAAAGGACAATGAACATGGCGGATGAGAACCAACCCGGTTCGGTGCCTGAGGCGGGAAAGGAGTCCCGCCTCGAGCCGACGCCCTTGACCGACGCGAACTATTCGCCGACGACGCGCCGCATCACCAAGCGTCGCAGAAACATCGCGATATCGGTGGTCGTCTTGGTGGTGCTTATAGGCGGCTTCTTCCTGTGGCGCTACCTCAGCAGTTATGAATCGACCGACGACGCCCAAGCGGATGTTCACCTCTATCCCGTCAGCGCACGTGTTGCCGGCTACGTGGTCCACGTCAATGTGGACGACAACCAGTGGGTCGAGGAGGGCACCGTTCTGGTCGAAATCGATCCGAAGGACTATGAGGTTGCCGTCGCGCAGGCGCAAGCCAATCTCTCCAACGCCGAAGCTACCGCACAATCGCTGAATATCACCGTACCCATCACTTCGGTGAACAGTTCGAGCCAACTGACGTCCACCGAGTCAGACATCGAAAATACCAAGGCCGGCGTGATTGCCGCCGAAAAGCAGCTCAATGCCGCCCACGCCCAACTGGAACAGGCCGAGGCCAACGACGTCAAAGCGCAAGACGATCTCCGCCGCTACAAGCTGCTGGTGGACAAGCGCGAAGTTGCCGAGCAGGTTTACGATCAGGCATTGGCTGCTGCCAGGTCCAGCACCGCGACGGTAGCGGCGAGTCGCGCCAATGAATCCGCAGCGCAGCAATTCGTTGTACAAGCTCGCAGTCGGGTGGTGCAAGCGGATGCGAACCACCAATCCGCGGAGACTGGGCCGCAGCAGGTATCGTCCAGCCGATCGCGGGCGCGGGCGGCTATCGCTGATATGGAGGAAAAGCGCGCGCTACTCGAACAGGCTCGGCTCAATCTCCAGTACACCAAAATCATCGCTCCGGTCTCCGGTGAAGTGAACAAGACGGTCGTCGTCGGTCTGAACATTCAAGCCGGCCAGCAACTCCTTACCGTAGTGCCCCTCGACCAAGTGTGGGTCACCGCCAATTTCAAAGAGACGCAGCTCAAGCGCATGCGCGTTGGACAAAAAGCGGAAATCCACATCGATTCCACCGGCCGCACGCTGAAAGGTCATGTCGACAGCATCGCCGGCGCAACCGGGCCGCTCTTCAGTTTGCTTCCACCGGAAAACGCCACGGGAAATTACGTGAAGATTGTCCAGCGAGTTCCGGTAAAAATCGTCCTCGACCCTGGAGAAAATCGCGATCGTCAGCTTCGCCCGGGCATGAACGTGGTCCCGGACGTCTACCTGCAATGAGCACCGCCTCCCTCACCCTCGACCAGGACGTTTGGCGGCCCAAGTACAATCCTTGGCTGATTGCGGTCGTCGTGGCGCTGGCCGCGTTCATGGAGGTCCTCGATACCAGCATCGCCAACGTCGCCTTGCCGTACATGGCCGGCAATCTGGGCGCAAGCAATGACCAGAGCACGTGGGTTCTCACCTCCTATCTGGTCTCGAACGCCATCATCCTGCCCATCAGCGGCTGGCTCGCAGGCACCCTTGGGCGCAAGCGCTTCTTCATGGCCTGTTTGGGCGTCTTTACGGTAAGTTCCTTGCTTTGCGGTATTGCGCCGAGTCTTGGCCTTCTTCTTTTTTTCCGCGTGCTGCAAGGCGCAGGCGGCGGCGGGCTCCAACCGATGGCTCAGGCAATTCTGGCAGACACCTTTCCGCCGCATCAGCGTGGCTTGGCGTTTGCTCTGTACGGCATCACCGCCATCATGGCGCCCACGATCGGTCCCACCCTCGGCGGGTGGATCACCTTCAACTATTCCTGGCGCTGGATTTTTTTCATCAATATCCCGGTCGGCCTGGCTACCTGGCTTCTGGTACGGCGCTTTGTCGAAGATCCGCCCTATTTAGCCCGGCTCAGATCGGCGGGCGTCAAGTTGGACTATATCGGCATCGGACTGCTAGCTCTGGGCATTGGCGCCTTGCAGATTTTGCTCGACAAAGGCCAGGAAGATGACTGGTTTGGATCGCATTTCATCACGACTCTAGTCGTGGTCGCGACCGTATGCCTGATCGGGCTGGTCATCTGGGAGTGGTTCCAACAGGCGCCCATCATCGACGTCCGCATGTTCAAGAGTTTTAATTTCGCCAGCGCGAACTTGATGATGTTCACTCTGGGAATCATGTTATTCAGCAGCCTGGTGCTCATGCCCCAATTCCTCCAGACCCTTCTTGGTTACACTTCCCAGCTTGCTGGGCTGGCGCTTTCCGCCGGAGGCCTGGTCTTGCTCTTTGAGATGCCCATCATGGGTCAACTGACGACGAAGATCCAGGCGCGCTACCTCATCGCTTTCGGCTGGCTGGCACTGTCGGTGGCCATGTTCTATTCCACCAAGCGCATTGACTTGCTGATCAGCTTCAAGGCCGCCACTTTGTTGCGCATCGCCCAGGTTATTGGTCTGGGCTTCCTCTTCGTGCCCATTTCGCTTGCGGCGTACGTCGGAATTTCGCCTGACAAGAACAATGCCGTCGCCGGAATCGTCAATTTCATGCGCAATATGGGAAGCAGTGTGGGAACTTCCATTGTCACGACGTTGATTGCGCGTCGCTCGCAATTCCATCAGGCCAGGTTGGTCCAGTACGCCAGGCCCGACAATCCCAATTTCCAGAATTCCGCAAATGGTCTTGCCCAGCATCTGGCTCACTCCGGTATTGGCGCGCACGAGGCCTACGCTCAGGCCGTCGCCAGAATTTACCAAAGCCTGCAAGCACAAGCGGCGAGCTTGGCTTACGTTGACACCTTCATGGTTCTTTGTGTGGGTTCTGCGGTCATGTTTTTCCTGGCTTTTGCTCTGAAGAAGAATGAGCCAGGCGCCGGTAGAGTAGCGGTGGAGTGAGCCGAATGCGGTAGGATCGTACGTGCTGGTTAGCGGACTAGGTACACGAATGATCAGAATCGTCACCATTGAACGCGAATACGGAAGCGGCGGCGGCGAAATCGCTCACCTGCTCGCCAAGCACCTGGGTTGGAAGCTTTGGGATCAGGACCTGACCGAAGAGATCGCCAGGCTGGCCAATTGTCCCAAAGCCGTCGTCGAGGTTCGTGAGGAGCGCACCGATCCGCTCTATTACCGGCTCTTCAAATCCTTCTTGCGCGGCAGTTATGAAGGAAGCCTGAATGCGCACAAACTCAACGTCGTCGACAGCGAAAGCATTTTGAAGATTACCGAACGTGTCGTGCAGCACGCCGCGAAAACCGGGAACTCCGTCATCGTTGGACGGGGGTCACAGCATTTTCTCAGGAACCGCCAGGACGCCCTTCGTGTCTTTCTTTACGCTCCGAGAGAGGAGAAAGTGCGCCGCTTGCTGGCTCGCGGCAAGAGCGAGAAGGAAGCCCAGCAACTGGTCGATACCGTCGATCGCGACCGCGTCGATTTCATCCAGAAGTATTTCCACGTCGAATGGCCCGACCGCTCCGCTTACCACACCATGATTAACACCGCGATCGGCGACAACACCGTTGCTCACATGATTCTGGATTTCATGAAAACCCTCGATGAAGTTCCAGCCCGAGCGCTCGGAGAATAGATCCGCCGCGATCGTCCGTCCCGCCACCCTCCTGGGCAAGTGTTCCCGTGTGCCGCCACTCCTCCCAAGTTCTTAGAATCGCGGCGCAGGCCTTATTAAACGCGGACGTCCGACAATCGTTTTTCAGACGTCCGGCGAAGTGAACCGCCGATGTCATGCATTCGTTTTCGCAACGTGCTCCCTCAGCACGCGCGAAGCTGAAACAAGCGCCTGCTGGAGGTGCATGAGTCCCAGGCCCCAACGCACCTCTGCTTGCTCAGGCGTACTTCCAATCGCTTCCAACTGCAAAACTAAGGAGGGCTCCAGCCTGGCCGACCCTTCCGTGGTTGGTCCCGTCACGCACAGCGTCGCAAAGAGTGCATCGGAAGAACTGGTCTTTTTCAGGAGCTCCTGAAGCGTTTGCGACAGAATGGAATACAAATTGTGGTTGGCACTTAGGTCGAGTCGCCGGAAGACGATCACAAACTGACCGGCGCAAGCGCCGTGCATTTCGGCTGGTTTCCCCGGGAACCCCGCGGCGAAATCCTGCAACTGGAAAAAAGAGTCTTTCCCGCCGAGCGCGGCGCGAAAATTTGCAAGCGCCAGGCTCTCGCTGACTTTTTGCGAGGACTCGCTTATTCCCGGTAGTAGCCTGTCTTTTAGGCTGGCGATTTGGTTGACCAACTCCACCCGCATGCCGAGAAGCTACGCCAAGAGTTTTACTACGACAAGCGAAAAAGTTTCCGTGACCGCGAACCCTCTGACCAGAGAGACAGTCCCGTGGCACGCTGGTGGCACGGCCGGGTTGATTTAGTCCTGCGGGAGAGAGAGTCACCCTAAAGGAGAGCTGGATATGCCGATGATGAAAGACAAGCCGGAGCAAATCGTGACGCTGCTGTGGCAGGTGGAAGTGGAAACAGCGAATGGGAAGACCACACCACAAGTCTGCAAGAAGCAGAGATCACGGTGTAGACATGATCACCACCACATCCCGCGCCAGATCTCCTTTTGCCAGCAACAGCGTCTTTCCGTCTCGCGTCCACGAAAAATCAACAATTCGCCCTGCCGTAAAACTCGTCAACTGCCGCGGTTCTCCCCCCGTTAACATCTGTTCCCACACATTGGTTGCGCCCTTCCTCGTCAGCAAGTATTCGACCCCTTTGCCGGTAGGGGCCCACCGCAAGCCCTCCGTATCGCCAGGCAGCGCGAAGAGCTGTTTGGGCGCGCCCCCCAGGGCAGGCACCACAGCAATTCTGGTCATCTTCGTGGATGTCCCTTCTGTATATACGTAGGCGACCCATTTTCCGTCCGGCGAGATCGCTCCATATGGGGTGGTCGATTGCGCTGCGATTTCCGTCGCGCTTCCTCCCTCGACGGAGATTCGATAAAGGCTCTTCCCCGAGGCGAACAGCACCCATTTCCCATCCGGCGAGCAATCCGCATTGATAACTTTATCGGCGAGTTTCAGCGGATTTTTTCCGTCCGCGTCCGCCCTCCACAATTGAATCGTATCTTCCTTTTGGCTGTCGAAAATTACGTAGCGATCCCCACATCCGCGCAGGAAAAGGAAGTTGGAGACTTCCGCCTGGAACGGCTTTCGTTCCGTGCCATCCGCACTTATCATCTCCATCTTTCCGTTTCCGCGGCGAATCAAGAGTTTACCGTTTGGTCCGGGCGACACTGCCACCTCCAGAACTTCTCCGCTGGTGATTTGCTTCGCCTTTGCTACATCAGCTCCGGGCACGGTCCAGATATGCGACACTTCCTGCCGTTCCACCGCGACCAACGTCCGTCCGTCACGCGTCGCGGCTACGCTCGACCCGTAGTCGGTAAGATCGTTCGTGATCCGCTCCACCCGACCTTCGGGAAACGTTACGTTCCATAGCTGCGTGGCATTGAGCCCTTGCATCTCCTGTCTCGCGCTGCGTTGCATTGGCACCACCAGCGACCTCCCATCCGGCATCCACGCAGGTCGCCCGATAAATTCCCCGCTCGACAAAACTTCTCGCATCCGCCCGCCATCCACGCTGATCGCCGTTAATAGGAATTTTTTACCCTGCGGGTAGTGAAACGTCGGAGCCATGATCATCTTTCCATCGGGTGACCACGCCACTCCGTTCATGAAATTGCGAAATAGGAGCGCTGGCAACGATGCAATCGCTCGATCCCCGCTTCCATCGGCATTTGCGATGTGGATTTCCAATTTGTCCTGCGCGGCGATCCCGCGCATGAATGCTATCTGTTTCCCGTCGGCTGAAAAGTCCACCCCACTGTCAATGTCGTGTATCAATTGCTGTTCCGCACCCCCAAGAACCGGCATCCTGTATAAGTCGTGCGCGCCTGCGTAACCTTGCTCCGACCGCACGAAATAGATAAAGTCACCGTCGACGGAAAATGTCACTGCAATCAAATGCAGGGTGTCCGGCGCCAATACTTGCACGTCGCTTTTTGTCGACACATTTCTAACGCGAAGACTCTGCTGCTCACCGTCCACCAGGCTATAAACGATGTACCGCCCATCCGGCGATATCGCCACCTGGCCCGCTCTCCCGCTATCGGTAAGCTTCGTAATCTGCATGCTCTGCGGACTAAATCCCCGTGGTCGCGGCATCCCAAGGCGCCACACCATCGCCATGATCGCTAGCGCCAGCAGCAGTCCAAGCACTCCCAGCCCCATCCGCGATCGCCCGAGCTTCGCCGCCACCGCGCTCTGTTCTGCGTGTGCAGGCCCACGCATGCTTGCATCGCTCGTCTCTCCGCTCGCACGCGCAATCTTCCCGGAACTCGTATCCCTCTTGAGCCTTCGCAAGTCCGCTTGTAGATCCGCCGTCGTGTGATGTCTCAGCTCCCGATCCTTCTCCATTGCCTTTTCAAGGATCCTCTGCAACGCCGCCGGCACGGCGGTATTTAGTCGCGCCGCTTCGGTCGGCTCCTTGTGCAGAATCTCGTCGAATACCGCTCCGGTACTCTCCCCCACAAACGGTAAAAATCCCCGAGCGATGAGATCACAATGATGTTCGAGCCTTCAGCAAGGATGGGCAGGAGCTGTTGCACCAGAAAAAACGGACTTCGCACATTCGTCGCAAAGAGATTGTCAAATTCCTCAGCCGTATGATCGTTGATGGTTGCTGCCTTGCTGATTCCCGCGTTGGACACCAGCACATCCAATCGCTCGCCGACGATCGAGCGAACTTCCTTCGCCAGCAGGGTCGTCCCTTCTGGACTTCCCAAATCCGCTGGGATCGCGTCCGCGCGTCCGCCGCGTGAATGGATTGTGGCTACTAGAGATTCCGCCTCCTGCGCTGAACGTCCATAGTGGACGAGGACTCGCGCACCTGCCTCGGCAAGCGCGAATGCCGTCGCGCGCCCAATACCGCGTGACGCCCCGGTGACCAGTGCTGTTTTGTTCTGAAGCGTGGACATTTTATTTCCCTCACAATTCAATTCGTCAACGGTCATGCGGCACAGTGAAATGCAGAAGCACTCTCACCACGCTGGCCAGGCATGAGTCAAAGTCTCGCGCGACGCATCCAAAGCTCACCACCCCATCAGATGCCCACGATAGCTGGTCGTCGCATTTTGGAGGGATACTTTGTAAGCTGAGCAGCAATGCTTTTGGAGTATGTTGGTGAAAGATGGAATTACGACACCTGCGTTATTTCGTCGCGGTCGCCGAAACCGAAAGCCTGACCCTGGCAGCAAAGTCTAAGTTGCACACTTCGCAGCCATCGCTCAGCCGCCAGATCCGTGATCTTGAAGTAGAAATTGGTGCACCACTCATGACGCGCACTGCTCGTGGCGTCGACCTGACACCGTCGGGTAAAGCCTTCCTCGGTCACGCTCGCGCGGTGCTATCGCAAGTTGACGCGGCAGCTGAAGCTGCGCGCCGTGTCGCTCATCCCGCCAAGCCGTGCTTCACTATGGGTTTTCTGACCGGCCACGAATTGACGTGGATGCCCGAAGCCTTGCGGATCTTGCGCAACGAACTCCCTAACATCGACGTGATGATATCGAGTCAATCCTCCCCCCTGCTTGCGGACGGCCTCTCGAAAGGAAAAATTGATGCAGCCTTTCTTCGACGGGAAATAGGCGTGCCAGAGTTGGCGTTCCGTCTTCTCGTGAAGGAGCCTTTGATGGTGATCTTGCCCACGGACC
>Ga0209420_1000695_pt1 | contig 16898 bp, 15 predicted proteins | sample BlaSpr_A8_OM1_O1_FD_187972 | JGI IMG/M metagenome (GOLD analysis project Ga0209420, IMG submission 187972) | Forest soil microbial communities from Thunder Bay, Ontario, Canada - Black Spruce, Ontario site 2_A8_OM1_O1 (SPAdes) (version 2) | ecosystem: Environmental > Terrestrial > Soil > Boreal... | reverse complement strand
CAGGCGCCGCCAGGCCGCCGCGCACCAGCGGCGCAGGCGGCCGGCCAGACGGGACGGTATGGAGCCCAGGGCGAGCGGAGCGCCGCCGAGCGCCTGCCGCCCTCTCGCGGTCAGCGCCACGGCCATCCCCCGGAGTCCACGGCGGAATGGAGCACAGACTCAGCGTGCGGCGCGGCACCGGATGCTGGCTTCCCCCGGGAGAGGGAGTTGCGGGGGGACAGCGGGGCACCCGGCGCTGGGTGCGTGCCGGGCGGCGTTGCGCCGCGCCGTCGGCTTAGGGCACGTAGGACAGGCGCTCGCCCGCGGCGACCGGGGCGCTGATCGTGTTGCCGGGCGGCGCCAGAGGGCAGTGCCACTCGTCGCTGTAGCGGCAGGAGGGGTGGTAGAGAAAGTTCAGGTCGATGATCAGCCGCCCGTCCGCGGCACCCAGGTCGGCGCCCTTGGCGGTATCCAGCGCGTAGCGGCCGCCGCCGTAGCTCGACCGGCCCGCCGTGCCGTCGCGCAGCGGCAGGAACAGGCCGCCGCCGTACTGGCGCAGCCACCACACGTCCAGGGACGCGTCAACCGGCGGCGGCAGCCGCACGCGGCCGATGCGGACCAGCGGGATCACGCCGTCGCTGCTGGGCACGGACAGCGACTGCTCCTCCCCGGCAGGCAGCAAGGGCAGGTCGAAACGCAGGTCCGGGTCGTAGGACCAGTACGGCAGGCCCGTGTCCCGCAGCGGGTCGCCGGGCGGCAGCGGGCTCTGCGGATGGGAGCGGAACAGGTCGTCCCGGCCGCGCCGCCACAGCTCGTGCCCGCGCCGCGGGTCGTCTTCGGCCCGGACCGCCGCGTACAGCTCGTTGGTCAGGCGGCGCCAGCTGGCCACCTCAAGTTCGATGCTCATGGTGTCCCCCTGGTGATGCCTGGTCAGACCAGGGCGGCTTCGGCGTAACCAGCCGTCGGCGCCCCGGAGAACAGGTTATGGGCCTCGGTCCACTCCCGGGTCGCGGCGAAATTCTCCTCGGTGTACGGCAGGAAGACGATGCGCTCGCCGGTGCCGAAGGCCCGGACGTCGACCTGGTCCTGGTACTTCTCCGGCACGGTGCGCAGGTGGTAGTGCTTGTAGAGCTCGGGACGCAGGTCGATCTCCATCTGCGCGCGGCGCAGGGCAGCCAGGTACTTGTCGATGTCGGCCTTGGTGGCCTGCGAGCCGGTGACCAGGAATCCGATCATGAACGTGGCGTCGACGACCTTGCGGAACCCGAAGGCCTCGGCGACATAGAGCGGCACGCCCCACGCGGTGGCGGCCTGGACCTGCCGGCCGAGCAGCGCGTCCAGCCGCTCGTTGGGCGGGCCCTGGAACGTGAGCTTCATGTCGTCCGGGCGCAGGACGTCCTCCAGGGCCTGCACGGTGGCGAAGTGGCTGCCCGAGTGGTAGCCGACGCCGATCGGCACCCCGGCCAGGTCCTCGGGCCGGCGGACGGGCGACTCGGGCGGCACCACGATGGCGCAGGGCGCGACCGAGTAGGCCGTGGTCACCAGCTGGCCGGCCCGCTGGCCGGCCGCGGCGCTCGTGGCCCAGTGGCAGGCGCAGCTCACGTCGGCGCCGTCGCGGCCGGCCCCGAACGTCTCGAACGCGCCCGTCTTGACCTCGCCGGCGTTGTCGCGCTGGACCGCGCCGACGCCGTAGTCGGCGCTGAGCACGAAGCTGTACTCCAGCCCCTCAACGGCGAAGAAGCCCTTCTCCTCGGCCACCCATTCCTGGAGCCGGCCGTGCGGCATGATCTTCAGCGGCATGCGGGGCCTCCCTGGACACGCTTGGAAAGAGCGTATCTCGCTGCTTTAGAGTCACAAGGGTGAGAAGCCGCACCGAAAGGACGGCCGCCGACGAGGACGCACCGCAGCGCATCGCCTGCCACTTCGGAACCCGTACCCGTCCCGTGCCCAGTCCGAAGAGCTCAGCCAGGACCAGCAGGCACCCCAGTTCATCGGGGTCTGAGGAAGAGCGGTACAGGATCCTCCGCTAAGTAGCACCGATATCGCAGCGTTACTTGTCGCGATCCGTGGAGTCAGAAGGAGGTTGATCCGCGCGGTCGTAGGCTTCCTGCGACGCTGACACGTCGCCGAGGTGCGCGATCGACCATTCCTCCAGCGCGCGCAGCGGCTCGCGCAGGGTGCGGCCCGCCTCGGTGAGCGCGTACTCGACGCGGACCGGAACTTCTGGGTAGACGGTGCGGCGCACGAGCCCGTCCCGTTCGAGCCCGCGGAGAGTCTGGGTGAGCATCTTCTGTGAGACGCCCTCAATGCGCCGGCGCAACTCTGAGAAGCGGGCGCTGCCGTCCCACAGGGCGCCCACTATGAGCACCGTCCAACGGTCGCCAATGCGATCCAGGATGCGGCGAGTCGGGCAGTCCGCGCGGTAGGGGCTGCCGCGGAGCACCGACTCGGCCTGAGTGGTTACCACAAAGTGCCTTCTTCCCATTGGAGAGCTGCACTCATACGGTAATCGCAGCGCGTCGTCCGACGCCACCCGTCCCGTAGAAAGGCACCTCGTGTCTCGCATTACCGTCATCGGCGGCACCGGCTATGCCGGTGCGGCCATCGTCGCGGAGGCCGCTGCTCGCGGTCACCAGGTCACCGCGCTGAGCCGCTCGCTCCCCGACGCGCCAATCCCGAACGTGACCTATGTCCAAGGCGATGCCACCGACGAAGCAACGCTCTCGGCACCCATCAAGGGCGCGGACGTCGTAGTGGGCGCACTCGCCCCACGCGGCCCGCTGGCCGGCACCTTCCGCGACGTCTACAGCACCATCGCGCGTCTGGCCGATGCCGCAGGCGTACCCCTGCTCGTCGTCGGCGGCTACTCGTCGCTGCGCCCGGCGCCCGGGGCGGATCGCTTCGTCACCGACCTCAGCTATATCCCCGCAGAGTTCCACGACGAGATCCGCGCCGGGGCGGCGCTCATCATTGAGGACCTCCCGGCCACGCCCGCGACACTCGACTGGGTCTTTGTGAGCCCGGCGCTCAGGTTCGGCGCACGTATGCCCGGCGAACGACTCGGCCGTTACCGGCTCGGCGACGACGTCGCGGTTCAGCCCGAGGACGGCGGCGCGATCTCCGCCGCGGACTACGCCCTCGGGTTCGTCGACCTGATCGAGAAAGGCGACCACCACAGGGCACAGGTCAACCTCGGCCACTAGGCCCGGTCAGGCAGCCTTGGCCGAGGACTTGCGTCGGTGGCAGGCACGCTGTCGGCACGCAGGCCCGCAGTAGCGGGCAGGCCGCCCGGTCGATGCAGACGGCAGAGGGCCACGACACTCGGGGCACTTCCGGCGGCGGTTCCTGGCCTTGGTTTCGTCACGGTTTTCGTAACGCGGTTCGGGCAGCGGTGGCGCGTCGTGGGCCTCGTTGAGCCAGCGGTCGCCGTCGATGTTGTCGGTTCCGCCCGCCCGAATACATCCGCCGGGAGGCCGAGGCAGCCCGGCGGCACCGCTGGTACAGGACATCCCGGCTGGTCACGATCAGCGACATCTACTCCTTCGACCCCAACGTGACCGTGGACTTCGAGGCGGTGTCCAGGTTCTCCAGGACGACGGCCAGTGCCTGGCCGACGCCGATGCAGATGGCGGCCACGCCCCAGCGGGCCCGGCGCTCGCGCAGGACCGCGGCCAGCGTGCCCAGGATCCGGCCGCCGGAGGCACCCAGCGGGTGGCCGATGGCGATGGCGCCGCCGCGGGTGTTGACGATCTCCGGGTCCACCTTCCAGGCGTCGATGCAGGCCAGTGACTGCACCGCGAACGCCTCGTTCAGCTCGACCGCGCCGACGTCGGACCAGCCGATGCCGGCCGCCCGCAGCGCCCGGTTGGCCGCCTCGACCGGCGCGTAGCCGAACATCTGCGGCTCGAGCGCCATGGCGCCACGGCCCGCGATGCGGGCCAGCGGAGCGGTGCCGATGGCCCCGGCCGCGTCCTCGGCCGCGATCAGCAGGGCCGAGGCGCCGTCGTTGAGCGGCGAGGCGTTGCCCGCGGTGATCGTGCCGTCCGGCCGGAAGGCCGGCTTCAGCCCGGCCAGCGCGGCCATGGTGGAGTCGGCGCGGATGGACTCGTCCCGGTCCAGCGAGGTCTTCGGCACCGAGAAGGTCAGGACGTCGTAGAAGCCCTCGGTCCAGGCCTGGTCGGCCAGCCGGTGGGACCGCAGGGCGAACTCGTCCTGGCGGTCCCGGGAGATGCCGAACCTTTGCTGGAGCTGCTCATTGGCCTCGCCCAGCGAGACCGTCCACTCCTTGGGCATGGCCGGGTTGACCAGCCGCCAGCCCAGCGTGGTGGAGGTCAGGGTCTCGTTCCCGGCCGGGAACACCCGGGACGGCTTGGGCAGTACCCACGGCGCCCGGGTCATCGACTCCACGCCGGCCGCGATCGTGATCCGCGCGTCGCCGGTCTCGATTTCCCGCGAGCACATCATGGCCGCGTCCAGGCTGGATCCGCACAGCCGGTTCACGGTCGCGGCCGGGATGCTGACCGGCAGGCCGGCCAGCAGGACCGCCATCCGGGCCACGTTGCGGTTTTCTTCGCCGGCTCCGTTCGCGTTACCCGCGATGACCTCGTCGATGGCCGCCGGGTCCAGGCCCGGGGCCCGGGCCAGCAGGGCGGTCACGGTGGCGGCGGCCAGGTCGTCCGGGCGTATCGCGGACAGGGCGCCCCCGTACCGGCCGAACGGGGTACGGACCGCGGCATACAGGAAGGCCGGCGAGGCAGGCATGGGCGGGAACTCCTCAGATGGGCTGGATCACAGGGTATTCGGGAGTCCACATGGCCCGGGCCACCTGCGCGGCGGGGTCGTCGAGCCGGGCCTGAGCCAGGCCCTCGGCCCGGGCGGCCTCGGCGACGGCGACGGCGACGGCGGTTGACACCTGGCGCAGGCTGGTGACCGGGGGCAGCACCGGTGCGCCGGGCGCGGAGGTGTCGGGGATGTCGGCCAGGGCGGCCGCGGCGGCGGCCAGCATGCCGTCGCTGACCAGGCGGGCCCGGGCCACGGTGACCCCGAGCCCCAGGCCGGGGAAGATCAGCGCGTTGTTGGCCTGGGCGATCTCGTAGCGGACGCCGTCGTGGCTGACCGGCTCGAACGGGCTGCCGGTGGCGATCAGGGCCCGCCCGCCGGTCCAGGCGATCAGGTCCGCGGGCCGCGCCTCGGACCGCGAGGTCGGGTTGGACAGCGGCATGATGACGGGCCGTTCGGCGTGGGCGGCCATCTCGGTGACGATGGCTTCGGAGAACACGCCGGTCTGGGTCGAGGTGCCGATCAGCATGGTCGGGCGGGCGCGGGCCACCACCTCGGCCAGGTCGATGCGGCCGTCGCCGTCGCGTCGCCAGCCGGCCACGTCGGCGGCCGGGTGGGCGTAGGGCACCTGGAAGTCCCGCATGGTGCCGGGGTAGCCGTCGGCGAGCAGGCCCTTGCTGCCCAGCGCCCAGAACCGGCTCGTGGCCTCGCCGGGGCTCAGGCCGTCGGTGATCATGACCTGGCGCAGCACGTCGGCGATGCCGATGCCGGCCGTGCCGGCGCCGTGAATGACCACGATCTGGTCGGCCATGCGGGTGCCGGCCGCGCGGGCCGCGCCGAGCGCGGCGGCCAGCACCACCGCGGCGGTGCCCTGGATGTCGTCGTTGAACGAGCAGTAGGACCCGGCGTACTTGGTCAGGATGCGGTGGGCGTTGGCCGCGCCGAAGTCCTCCCAGTGCAGCATGGCCTTGGGGAACATCCGGGTGGCGGTGGTGACGTAGGCCTCGATCAGCTGGTCGTAGCGCTCGCCGCGGACCCGCGGGTGCCGGTCGCCCACGTACATGGGGTCATCGAGCAGCGCCTGGTTGTCGGTCCCGGTGTCCAGCAGGACCGGGATGATCCGGGCCGGGTGCAGCCCGGCCGCGGCCACGTACACGGCCAGCTTGCCCAGGGCGATCGCGATGCCGCCGGCCCCCCAGTCGCCGATGCCCAGGATGCCCTCGGCGTCGGTGGCCACCAGCAGGTCGACGTCGTCCGGGCCGAGGCCGTAGTTGGTGAACGCGGTCTCGATCCAGTCGGGGTGGTTGACCGACAGGTACACCCCGCGCGGGCGGCCGTACTCCACGCTGTACCGCTCGATCGCGGTGCCCACCGTCGGGGTGTACACGACCGGCAGCATCTCGCCCACGTGCTCGGTCAGCAGCCGGTAGAACAGCACCTCGTTGCGGTCCCGCAGGTTGGCCAGGTACAGGTTCTTGGCCAGGTCGCTGGGCTCGCGCCGGTACTGCCCGTACGCCCGGTCCAGCTGCACGTCCAGGGTCGATACGGCGTCCGGGAGCAGCCCGGTCAGGCCCAGCGCGTCCCGCTCGGCCTGCGTGAACACCGTGCCCCGGTTGAGCGTGGGCGAGCTCAGCACCGCTCGGCCGCGGGCCCGCACCCGGGCCACGATGCCGTCCGGGCTCCAGGCCAGTTCGTACGGACGTTCCACGGGTCACATCCCCAGCCGGCACGGGGCGGCGGCGGAACCGCCACCGCCGGGACGGGCGGCAGCGCGGGCCGCCGTCGGTCCCTCCCGGATACCTATCACAGCCGGGTGTTCTGCGGGCAGCCTCAGCGTGGCCCCGCTGGCCGATGGCGTGGGCACAGAGGCGGGACAGAAGATAGCCGGGTACTATCCGGCCGGCAAGTAGTAGCCAAAGAAGGAGTTGCCCTCGTGACCTCAGAACCAGTCCGGCCGCAGCCACGGCGCCGCCCGCCGCCCCGGCAAGTCGAGGTGATGTCGGTCTCGCGGCTCACGCCCCGGCTGGTATCGGTGGAGCTGGGCGGCGAGGAACTGGCCGGGTTCGCCATCGAGGCGCCGACTTCGCACGTCAAGGTGTTCCTGCCCGGGGACGGGCCGGAAGCACCGGTGGTCCGCACCTACACTCCCCGGCGCTTCGACGAGGCGGCCAGGACGCTGGAGGTGCAGTTCGTCATTCACGGGGAGGGACCCGCCTCGGCGTGGGCCGAGCAGGCCAAGCCCGGTGACCAGCTCGCCGTCCGGGGCCCGGGCGGCCGGTTCCGGCTGGATCCTGCGGTCGAGCGCTGGTGGATCGCCGGCGACGAGAGCGCCGTCCCGGCCATTGCCACCCTGCTCGAGGCCCTCCCGCCGTCAGCAAGCGCGGAGGTGCACGTCGAAGCGGCCGGGCCGGACGACGAGATACCGCTGCTCAGCCCGGCGCAGGCCACGGTCACCTGGCATTACCGGCGAACCCCGCAGGCCTGGGGGGTCGAGCTGGATGACGCCGCCCGCGGTGCGTCCATCCCGGCGGGCACCCAGGTCTGGGTGGCTTGCGAAGCCGCCGCCATGCGCGGCATCCGCAGGTACCTGCTGGCCGAACGGCAGGTTCCAGCCGCCTCGCTGGTGACCCGCGGCTACTGGCGGCTGGGCGCGGAAAACTACCCCGACCACGACTACGGTGACGAGCCCGCTCCCCTGCCCGCTGGCTGAACGTGGCGAAGTGTCACGGCACGCGCGGGACAGCCTGCTCCAGGCGCGGATAGACCCGGCGGGCGTTGAGCTCGTAGACGCGCTCGCGGTCGGCAGGCGGCAGGCCGAGCGCGTCGACGTACCGCCGGGTGTCGTCGAAGTAGTGCCCGGTCTGCGGGTCGATGCCGCGGACGGCTCCGATCATCTCCGAGCCGAACAAGATGTTGCCGACGTCGATGACGGTGAACAGCAGGTCGATGCCGGGCTGGTGGTACACGCAGGTGTCGAAGCAGACGTTGCCCATCACCGACTCCGTTAGGGGCGGCCGGCCGAGCATGTCGGCCAGGCCGCGGAAGCGGCCCCAGTGGTAGGGGACGGCTCCGCCGCCGTGCGGGATGATCAGCCGCACGCCGGGGAAGTCGGTGAACAGGTCGGCCTGCAGCAGCTGCATGAACGCGGTGGTGTCGGCGTTGAGGTAGTGCGATCCGGTGGCGTGGAAGTTGGGATTGGTCACCCCGGAGACGTGCACCATGGCGGGCACGCCGAGCTCGGCCATGGCCTCGTAGAACGGGTACCAGGACCGGTCGGTCAGCGGCGCGGACGTCCAGTGGCCGCCGCTGGGGTCGGGGTTGAGGTTGCAGCCCACGAAGCCGAGCTGCTCCACGCAGCGGCGCAGTTCGGCGACGGACTTCTCGATCGGGACGCCGGGGAACTGGGGCAGCTGGCAGACGCCGGCGAACCGGCCCGGGTACAGCCGGACGACGCGGGCGATCAGGTCGTTGCTGACCTGGGCCCACCGGGCGCTGACCGCCTCGTCGCCGAAGTGGTGCTCCATGGCCGAGGCGCGCGGCGAGAAGATCGTCGCATCGACGCCCCGCTCGTTCATCAGCTTCAGCTGGCCGCCGTCGATCGACGCGCGAATGTCGTCGTCGGAGATCTCGGGATAGGGCGCCGGGGTGACGCCGTCGGTGAAGGCGGCCTTCTGCGCCTGCCGCCAGTCGGTGTGCGCCTTCGGCGCGGTGGTGTAATGACCGTGGCAGTCGATGATCATGGCAGCTCCTGGCCCTGGCCGTCGCGCAGGTCGATGAGCAGGTCCCGGGCCGCGGCGGCGACACGGGGCGGGACGCCGAGCTCGGTCAGCTGCTCGGCCGCGGCGGTCATCTCCTCGGCGCGGCGCCGCGCGTGCTGATGCGTCCCCTCGACCAGGCGGTTGATGGTCTGATCGTCGAAGCCGGCTAGTTCGGCGCTGATGTTGGCGGCCAGCCATTGCTCGCAGCCTGCCACCCGGGCCGCGGCCAGCGCCTCGACCACCGCCGCGGCCAGGCCCTTGTAGAACACGCTGCGCAGCAGCTTGCGGGAGATCGCGGCTCCAGCCGGGCCGGGCAGGACCGCCACATCGGCGCCGAGCGGCACGAGCAGCTCGGCATACCGTCGTGCGCCTGCGCCGGAGACCAGCATGGGCGTGCGCAGCCCTTTCCCGGGGACGGGGGACATCAGCGCCACGTCGGCCACCGGGACGTCCCGGCCCTCAAGCAGCCCGGCCAGCGCGGCCTTCACCCCGGGGGAGGCGGTATTGAGATCGGCCCAGATGGTGCCCGGCCGCAGCGACGGCATCGCGTTGACCAGGGCCGTCTGCGCGTCGTGGCCGCTGTTCACGCTCAGCACCAGGTCGGCATCGCGGACGGCGTCCGCCTCGGAGGTCCGCGCTGCCACGCCGGCCACGTGAATGTCCTTGGGGTCGTAGCCGCGGACATCGGCGCCGGCGGCGACCAGGTCGCGGCCGATTTCCGACCCGGCTTCACCCAGGCCGAGCAGGGCGATGTGCGTGGTCACGGCGCCGCGATCTCATCCGTCGGTGGCATGGAAACTCCAGGTTAGGCGCGAGAAGCTGGACCTGAGGTGGGCACGCTGCGGGGGACCGGGGCCGGTGGCGGAGGTGGACGGGAATCGAACCCGCCAAACCGAGAACCTCGGTTTCATCGGTTTTGAAGACCGTGGCGCCCACCAGGAACGCGTACACCTCCACGCCATTGCTGCCCGGACGGACAGCAATCGTATCAATCAGCTTGATCAATCATCAGGGTGTCACAGTCCTGAGCTGGGTCACGATCACGCCTCCTCGGACCAGTCGTAGAAGCCGCGGCCGGTCTTGCGGCCCAGATCGCCGCGCTCGACCATGTCGATCATCAGCTGGGGCGGGGTGAACCGCGGGCCCAGCTCGGTGGCCAGGTAGCGGGCCACGCCCAGGCGGACGTCGACGCCGACCAGGTCGGTGAGCCGCAGCGGCCCCATCGGGAAGCCGTAGCCGAGCGTCATGGCGGCGTCGATGTCCCGGGCGGAGGCGACGCCTTCCTCGAGCATGCGGATCGCCTCGAGGCCGATGGCGACGCCTAGGCGGCTGCTCGCGAACCCCGGCGAGTTCTTGACCGTGACGGGGGTCTTGCCCCATTCGCGGACCCAGTCCTCGGCCCGGGAGCGCAGCTCGGCAGGCGTGCGGCGGCCGAGCACCACCTCGACTAGCTTGCTGGCCGGGACGGGATTGAAGAAGTGCAAGCCGATGACCCGTTCCGGGTGCGCGACCGCATCGGCGAGCAGATCCACGGAGAGGCTGCTGGTGTTGCTCGCGATTACGGTATCGGCGGCGACCGCTTCCGCGATGCGCCGGAAGGTGTCGATCTTGAGCTCAAGGTCCTCGGGGACGGCCTCGATGACGAGGGCCGCGCGGGCCAGGGCCGGCATCTCGGTCGCGATGGTCAGGCGGGCCAGCAGCGGCGCCGCGCCGGCCAGCTGGCCGCGGGCGACGCTGCCGTCTACCGCGCGTACCACGCGGTCCCGGGCTGCCGCGGCCGCCTCAGGACGCTCGACGAGCACCACCTGCGCTCCGGCGAGCAGCAGGGCGTGCGCGATGCCGGCCCCCATCCGTCCCCCGCCGACCACCGCGCAATAGGCCGGAGTCGAGCGGGGACCTTGGTCCTCAGGTGTGGCTGCCATGACGTATTTCCGCTCCCGATTCGGACAGGCCTGCATGGGCGGAGGCCCCGCGAGCCGACAGGCGCTCGGTGACCGGTGCCTCAGGTCACCCTCTCATTCCCGGGCCAGGCGGGCCGCTGACAGGTGGAGGTCCGGTGCCTGACCGGGGGTGGGTGGAGGTGCGCCCGGACCGCTTGGGAGGCACCGTAGAAAATAGGGACAAGCCGGTGGCACCAGGCCGCCACGTGACCGGCGGGAGGAGCCGAGATGGCGGATTCAGGAAAGACGCACCGGGTGGTGATCGTCGGGGCGGGTTTCGCCGGCTTCAACGCCGCCCGGGAGCTGTCCCGGCGGGCCGGGGCCACGACCGAGATCACCGTGATCAACTCGACGGATTACTTCCTGTACTTGCCGCTGATGCCGCAGGTGGCCGGCGGAGTGGTGGAGTCGACCCACATCCGGGCGTCGCTGGCCGCCAGGTTGCGGAAGATGCGGTTCGTACTGGGCACCGTGAATCACGTCGACCCCAAGCAGAAGACGGTGAGCTGGGCGGGCCCGGAGGGTACGTCCGGTCAGGCCGGCTACGACCGGCTCATCCTGACCGCGGGCAGCGTGAACAAGCTGCTGCCGATCCCGGGCATCACCGAGTACGCGCACGGGTTCCGCAGCATCGCCGAGGCCATGTACCTGCACGACCAGATCGTTCGTCAGCTCGAGCTGGCCGCGGTGGCCACCGACCCCGAGGAGCGGGCCGCGCGGTGCACGTTCGTGGTGGTCGGCGCGGGCTACACGGGCACTGAGGTAGCGGCCCAGGGCCAGCTGATGACCACCCGCCTGGCCCGCCGGATGCCCGGCCTGGCCGGCCAGCAGATCCGGTGGCTGCTGCTCGACCTGGCGCCGCGGCTGCTGCCAGAACTGGACCCCCGCCTGTCCCGCACGGCCGAGCGGGTGCTGCGGCGGCGGGGGGTCGAGGTCCGGACCGGCGCCTCGGTCGCGGCGGCGCTGGACGGCTACGTGCAGCTGACTACCGGCGACAAGGTGCCCACCAAATCGCTGATCTGGTGCGTCGGCGTCCGCGCCGACCCGCTGGCCGAAGGCCTGGACCTGCCCACCAACCGGGGCCGGCTGGTGACCGACGAGTTCATGGCGGTACCGGGCGCCGATGGCGTCTACGCCTGCGGGGACTGTGCCGCGGTGCCCGACCTGACCCGCCCGGGTCAGGTCTGCGGCATGACCGCCCAGCACGCCCAGCGCCAGGGCAAGCTGGTGGCCAGGAACGTCGCGGCCTCCCTGGGCCAGGGCACGGCCCGCCCGTACCAGCACCGCGACCTGGGCTTCCTGGTCGACCTGGGCGGGCTGGCGGCCGCCGCCAACCCGCTGCACATCCCGCTGTCCGGGCCTGCTGCCAGCGTCGTGACCCGCGGCTACCACCTGGAGGCCATGTCGGGGAACCGGATGCGGGTGCTGACCGACTGGGCGCTGAACGTGATCACGCCGCAAGAGGTGACCTCGCTCGGCGTGATCAGCGCCGAGTCCGTCCCTCTGGACGTCGACACCCCGCGCGCCTGAACCGGCCTACGCTTGCGGCGCCCGCAGCAGGCCCCGGGCTCGGCTCCGCGAAGCTGGCGTCCGCGAGTGTTTCGCGCTGACCAGCCTCACGTCCCGTCTCCTTGGAGCGTCGCCGCGATGGGCAGGCGAGCAGCAAGGCGGGCCGGCACAGCGGTCAGGCCGGCCACCGCTATGAGCGTGCCGAGTAGCGCCGTGATCAGCCACCAAGCTGGTGGCTGGCTGGCGCTGGCTCCCTGGTTCGCGGCGGTGAACAGGCCGTAGCCTCCGGCTATCCCGGCCAGGGCACCAGCGCTGGCAGGCAGGAGTTGTGCGGCTGACAGGCCGGCGGTGAGCTGCCCGGCGGTGGCACCAAGGGCGCGGGTGAGGGCGGTGGCGTGCCGTGAATCCTGGACGGTCGCCCAGGTAATGAAGGTGACGTTCACCGCGGCGAGGGCCACGAGCATGACGGTGATGGTGAGCAGGACCTGGTTCTCGCGGGCGGTCTGGGAGATGAAGCCAACATCGGCCAGGCCGGGATTGGCGGTCACCGCTGGCCCCGCGGATTGGGAGATCGCCAGGGTGGCGTGGGCGAAGAGCACTGCGACGATGCCGCTGACCGTGACCGCGATGCTAACGCTGCCCAGCAGGAGACGTCGCGGCCGACGAGCGGCCAGGCGGGTGGCGAGCAAGAGCGGGACCGGGAGGCGGGTGGAGTAGGCGGTGAGCCGGGCATGCCGGCGAGGCGGGCGGGCAGCGTCGGCGAGGGCGTCGACGGTGCTGATGCGGGCGGCGCGCAGGGCCGGGATGTAGCTGGCCAGCGTCGCGACGGCCACAGCCACTCCTATTACCAGCGTGATAACGGGTGGCGTCAGCCGCGGTGCTCCCGCGGTACCGAGCAGACCGGCGCCGGGGTTGGTGAGCAGCGGCGCGGTCAGCCGGCCGACGAGCAGGCCGGCCGCTCCGGCGATGACGGCGAGCGCGAGGTACTCGGCCAGGAGTACTCCCGCGACCAGCGCAGGCGTGCCGCCTACCGCCTTCAGCAGTCCAACCCGGCGGTTCTGCTCGGCCATCCGGCCGCCGACGACGATGGCCAGGCTGCCGGTGGCCAGCAGGGCCAGGAGCCAGCTGCCCACGAGCAGGATCTTCTGCTCGTGAGCCATGAGCAGGCTGTCTTGGTGGCTGATCAGCTGCCACGGGATGACATAGCGGCCGCCCGTGTTGTCGGTGTAGCCACCCTGGTCGAACCGGTCAGCGAAATTTTCCGCGGCCGCCGGATTCGCCAGCTTCAGGTCCAGCACGTACCCGAGCGGGTACTGGGAGGTGGCCAGGCTTTCCGCGTCCGCGGTCGTGGTCCAGATCAGTCCCGGGTTGGGCCATTGCGAGCTGCCCTCGAGGAACCCGACGCCGTTGACCGGGAAGGCGGCGGTGACCGCGACTCCGGTGACCGCGAACGGCCTGCCGTTCAGTTTGATCCGGTCCCCGGCGCGGATGCCGAACGCGTCGGCGAAGCTGCGCTCGATCACCACCGCGCCGGGACGCACCCAGCTGCCCTCGGTTAGTTCGGGCTGGTCGACTGCGACGGGTGCACTGCTGCGTCCCTCGGCCAGGACGGCGTCGGCGTGGCCGTCGACGGTCAGGACCGGGAAGGCGACAGGAAAGGGCCCGGAATGCCCGATAACACCCTGCGCTCGGGCCAGGGGCACGGTCAACTTGAGTGCGGCCGGGCTGGCGGCACTGCCGCTGCCGGCCGGGAAGTCGGTGACCAGAGCGTCGGGCCCGGAGGTCGCGTCCCGGGTGGCCTGGTAGGGATGGGCGGTGGTGCCCTGCAGAACCAGGCCGAGAGTCAGCGCGGCCGTGGCCGCCGCGACAATGACCACGAGCATCGCGGCTTCACCCGGCCGGCGACGCAGGTCCCGGCGCGCGAGCCGCAGGATCACCAAGAGCCTACTCACCTGTGGAGTCCTCCAGTTCGATCAGCGTGCTCAGGCTCCGGCGCGTGCCGCCGACCAGAGTCGTCTCGTCGGTGAAGGTGCCGTCCTGCATGTAAATCAGCCGGTCCGCGGTGGCTCCGATCCGCTCGTCGTGCGTCACGATCACCAGCGTCTGCCCGGTCGCGTGCAGCGACTCGAAAATGCGCAAGATGTCGAGCGTGGCCGCGCTGTCCAGGTTCCCGGTCGGCTCGTCGGCCAAGACGAGTACCGGCTCGTTCACCAGCGCCCGCGCGATCGCGACCCGCTGGCGCTGGCCGCCGGACAGCGCCGAGGGCAGATGGCCGGCCCGGTCAGCCAGCCCGACCCGCTCCAGCAGGTCGCGGGCTCGGCGCCGGGCCGCCCGGGGCGGCACTTCCGCCAGCAGCGCCGGCAGCTCGACGTTCTCCTGCGCCGTCAGCTCGTCCATCAGGTGGAACGTCTGGAAGACGAACCCCACTTCCTTCCGGCGCATCTCGGCCAGCGCACGCTCGCTCAGCTGCCCGATCCGCCGGCCATGGAACCACAGTTCTCCGCCGGAGGAGCGGTCGAGGCCGCCGAGCAGGTGCAGCAGCGTCGACTTACCGCAGCCACTCGGCCCCATTACCGCCACCCTCTCCCCTGAGACGATGTCGAGGTCAACTCCGTCCACCGCGCGGACCAGTCCGTCGCCTCTGCCGTAGTCCTTGCGCAGAGACCGTGCCTGTACAAGAGCGCTGTTGGTCATCGCTCGCCCTTCCGGTGATCATTGCGGCGGCTGGCCCAGGTACGCTGGCACGCCTCCAGCCAGCGCAGGTCAGCCTGGAGCCGGAGCACCACGCCCTCTAGCAGCAAGGAAGCGTCGGAGTCAGCCGACTCGCCCATGGCCGCCTGCTGCGCGTCATGCAGCCTGTGCAGCAGTTCACGGCGCTGGGCGCTGACGATGCCGACCGGATCGGCCAGCCCTGCCGCCGCGGCGGCGATGAGCTTGAGGTGAAACTCCGCCAGGTCAGGCTTCGGCCAGTTCAGTTCCGACAGCCACTGGAACACCCGCTCCTGCCCGGCGGGCGTAAGGCTGTACAGCTTGATGTCAGAACCGGCAGGCGCAGCGCCCGGCTCCTCTACCATCACCAGCCCGGCCCGCTCCAGCCTGCTGAGGGTGACATAGACGTGTCCCGCGTTCAGCCCTTCCCCGAGCGGGCCGAGAGCATCATCAAGTCTGGCCCGCAGCTGGTACGCGCGAGCGGGTTCCTTGGCCAGCATCGCCAGCACTGCTTCTTGCTGCACCGGAACTCCTATCTAACCGTTAGATCGAACCTAACGGTTAGATAGCTCATCGTCAAGGTAAAGGCCCCGGGGCCGGGCGGGTTACCAGTCGGCGGGGGCCGCGGGGCCGGGCTGGCGGGCGATGTCGGTCTCGATGGCGGCGGCGCAGGCGGCCAGTTCGCGCACGTAGCCGGGGACCTGGTCGCGGGCGAAGCGGGCGGTGGGCATGGCCAGCGACACCCCGGCCAGGACCTGGCCGTGCGGCCCGCGCACGGCCACGCCCAGGGCGGTGAGCCCGGTTTCGGTCTGCTGGTTGTTGAGCGCGTAGCCGTTGCGGCGGGCGGCGGCCAGCTCGCGGCGGGTCCGGGCGCGGTCCCGCTCGTCCAGGCCGGCCAGCATCTCATCGGCCCGGGCGCCCTCCAGCAGCGCCACCATGGCCTTGCCCGAGCTGGTCAGCAGGGCGGGCAGGGCCTTGCCCGACCGGTCGCCGACCCGCAGTACCTGGGTGCACTCGACGGTGGCCACGAACCGGATCTCGTCGCCGGCCAGCACGACCAGGTTGGCCGACTCGCCGGTCGCCTCGACCAGGCGCTCCAGGTGCGGCTGGCCGACGCGGCGCAGCAGGGCCAGCGGCGCCTCGGCCGCGCCGGAACTGCGCAGCGCGGGGCCCGGCCGGTACCGCCGGTCGCGGCCCTGCTCGGCGAAGTCGCGGTAGACCAGCATGGCCAGCAGGCGGTGGGCCGTTGACGGCGAGACGGCCAGGTGCCGGGCGGCCTCGGTCACCGACAGCGTCCCGTCCAGCAGCAATAGCTGGGCCAGCCGTAGCGCGTTGTCCACCGACTCGATCGCGTACGGCGGCTTATTCTTCACACCAGAAAACCCTATCCCAGGGGGCGGGACTGGCCTGAGGGTGGAAGGAGCCGCCGGGGCCCATCAGGGGCCGGGCCCGACCACGGGAGCCGCCTGTCATGGCTATTGAGAACGTGCTGTCAGAGCCGTCCGCCGGGCTGGCCGAGCTGTACGAGGGATTCCGGCAGGAGCACCTGGCCCCGCTGTGGACCGAGATCGGCGACCTGATGCCGGCCAGCCCGCGGTCCCGGGCCGTGCCGCACCTGTGGCGCTGGCGCGAGGGGCTGCTGCCCATGGCCCGCCGGGCCGGGGAGCTGGTCCCGGTCGGCCGGGGCGGGGAGCGCCGGGCCATCGCCCTGGCCAACCCGGGCCTGGGCGGCGCGCCGTTCGCCACCCCGACGCTGTGGGCGGCGATCCAGTACCTCAACCCCAGGGAAGACGCGCCGGTGCACCGGCACACGCAGAACGCGTTCCGGTTCGTGGTGGAGGGCGAGGGCGTGTGGACAGTGGTCGACGGCGACCCGGTGGCCATGCGGCGCGGCGACTTCCTGCCCCAGGCCGGCTGGCACTGGCACGGCCACCACAACGTCAGCGACACCCCGATGGCCTGGATCGACGGGCTGGACATCCCGTTCCAGCACTACGCGGACAGCACCTTCTTCGAGCCGGGGCCCGATGAGGTGGAGACCAGGGACGCGCCGGCGCGGTCCAGGTCCGAGCGGCTGTGGGGGCACCCCGGCCTGCGCCCGCTGACCCAGCTGGGCCCGGCGCCCGCGACGCCGCTGCTGGCCTACCGGTGGGAGCACACCGACCGCGCGCTCGCCGACCAGCTCGCGCTTTCTGCGCAGGGATACGGCGGGACCGTAGAGCCT